>Ga0074045_10003648_pt1 | contig 13830 bp, 13 predicted proteins | sample BogForMeECP23OM2_FD_94442 | JGI IMG/M metagenome (GOLD analysis project Ga0074045, IMG submission 94442) | Bog forest soil microbial communities from Calvert Island, British Columbia, Canada - Bog Forest MetaG ECP23OM2 | ecosystem: Environmental > Terrestrial > Soil > Wetlands ... | reverse complement strand
GATCAGATCAAAATTGCCAGCATACTTATTGCAAAGGCCCTCAATAAAAGCCTGAAGCTCATTGGGCTGAAGCATTGTATCCGGCGCAATGTCCGGCAGGGTACAAGCCTTGATGATTTTTTTTACAAGGTTGATTACGCCGTAACTGATCACTTCTTCAGGAAATGACGCAGAGGCCTTTTCTATCAGCAAACGCTCCGAATACCATCCTCCATTTGCGCGAGCTATGCCCGCACAATCTCCGCTGACGGGCTTTATCGTTACTTCCCTTGCCAGTGCCATTTCCCTGACGCCGATGTTGACCAGTTGAAGCCCCCTCATGGCAGGGTTCGAATCCAGACCATGCCGCCCTTTTGTCATAGGAAGGAAACGAAACAAATCAGCGCCTGAACAGTAAATGTATGAACCATCGCCCCCGCCTTGATCAGGTTTTATTACAAAAAACAGAAAGTCATTTATATACTCATATGATTTGTCGTACTTTTCAGAATTTGCTTTGCTCACCGTTATCCACCTCCACTTGTCAATAGCATATCCGATTGATATACTCAACATCAAGGTCATTTATTGCTACCATGAAATATTAATATGGTGTAGTATTTAAAAGAGATACATGCGGCCACTTATTCTTGTTACTAATGATGACGGCGTGCATTCCCCCGGCATCATTGCCCTGTTTAAGGCAATGAAAGAACTGGGCGAGGCTTACATTGTTGCGCCTGACAGGGAGCGGAGCGCTGTCGGCCATTCACTTACCCTGCACCGCCCTTTGAAAGTGGAAGAACTGCGCGAAAATGTTTTCAGCGTTAACGGCACTCCGACCGATTGTGTTGCGCTTGCTGTCCATAAAATCCTCCCCGGGAGACCGCACCTTATAGCTTCAGGTATTAACCGGGGCGCGAATCTGGGTGATGACATTACATATTCTGGCACTGTTTCAGCTGCCATGGAGGGAACTATTTTAGGCGTCCCTTCTTTTGCCATTTCATTAATCGGAGATAGGCCGTTCCATTATGACAGTGCCGTTCATTATGCTGTTGAAGTCGGAAGATACATACTGGACAAGTCGCTGCCTTACGACACGCTGCTCAACGTGAATGTCCCGAATGTGCCGAAGAGGGACACGATCAAAGGGATCAGGATAACAAGGCAGGGCAAGCGGGTTTATGATAATGCTATACAGGAAGTCTTTTCGCCATGGGGCGACAAGCATTACTGGATCGGAGGAGGGAAAACCTATTGGGAGCAGGGAGAGGACATGGACATGCAGGCAGTGCTCGACGGGTATGTATCGGTGACGCCTATTCACCTCGACCTGACTAATTATGCTGCCTTGGACTATCTGATAAAAAGCTGGCTGACATAATGAAAAACTACCTAACCCACAGAGAACACAGAGAAATCCATATAAATAAAAATATCCATAAAGTCTTCCAGAGTGCAAAGAGTATTTCTCCGTGTTCTCTGTGGTTACTTTTTGACAACACCGAAGTTTTCAGGTGGCTATGGACTATAACGTTATAATTGTCGGTGCAGGTCCCGCAGGGATTTTTTGTGCGCTTGAACTTGCCGCTAAAGCTCCGGCTCTTAAGATCCTGATAATCGAACAGGGCAAGGATATTGACCGCCGCCACTGTCCCATGGATGCCGGGGGGAAAGTATGTATCTCATGCCCGGAATGCGAACTGGTAAGCGGTTGGGGCGGTGCAGGCGCGTACAGTGACGGGAAACTTACCCTCTCTCCCGAGATCGGCGGATTTCTTAGCCGGTATGTGGATATGGCTGCTCTCCAGCCCCTTATAGATTATGTTGACGGCATTTATGTGAAATATGGGGCGCCGGCCGAACTTTATGGCAACGACAGCAGGGCGGTGAGCGGCATAAAAGACCTTGCAGCCAAAAACGACCTGACCTTTATTCCCTCGAAAATACGGCATATCGGTACTGACAGGTGCCGGGAAGTGTTGACGAAAATGAGAGAGGCAATTGACGGAAAAGTTGACACTATCTTTGAGAAGGATGTGCAGACAATCGTTGTTGATAACAATAAAGCTGTTGGCGTAAGGCTCGGGGACGGTCTCGAAATTCGCGCTGAGCACATAATCCTGGCGCCTGGCAGGGCCTCTTCAAAATGGCTTGAGACAGAAGCAAAAAGGCTCAAACTTACCTTGCTCAAGAACCCCGTAGATATTGGCGTCCGGGTTGAGGTGCCCGCGCCCGTGCTTGAACCTCTTACACTGGCTACGTATGAACCCAAAATGATTTTTTACTCAAAAAAATTCGATGATAAAGTCAGAACATTCTGCGTGAACCCATATGGTGAAGTTGTGAAGGAGCATTTGAAGGGCATATGTACGGTAAACGGCCACAGCTATTCCGACAAAAAAACGTGTAACACTAATTTTGCCGTTCTTTCGAGTACTTTTTTCACAGAGCCCTTTAATGAGCCGATATCCTACGGCATGTATATAGCACGGCTTGCCAATTTCCTTGGAGGCGGAGTCATTGTGCAACGACTGGGCGACCTTCTCAAAGGCAGGCGGTCCACCCCTGAAAGGATAGCAAGGGGAATTGTCGTGCCCACGCTGAGCGACGCCACGCCGGGCGATTTGAGCTTTGTGCTGCCGTACCGTTATTTGTCCAATATCCTGGAGATGCTCGAAGTTATTGACAGGGTAGCTCCCGGCGTCAACTCCAGGCACACCCTTCTTTATGGTGTGGAAGTGAAGTTTTATTCTATGCAGGTCAAGCTGACAAACAGCCTTGAAACCGAGATACAGGACCTGTTTGCCATCGGTGACGGGGCAGGTGTGAGCAGGGGGCTCATACAGGCGTCGGCCTCCGGAGTTATAGCGGCGCGGGAAGTGATAAGAAGGAGGGAGTGAGAGAACTATATTATGGAGTATGCTGGACTCAGGCAGATGATGGTGGCAACACAGCTTGTTGTACGCGGTATCAAGGATGCTCATGTCCTCGAGGCCATGACCAAAGTCCCACGCCATCTTTTCATGCCCAAAGCCCTGTGGGAAAGGGCTTATGATGATGCGGCACTCCCCATCGGCGAAGGACAGACGATATCCCAACCCTATATGGTAGCTGTTATGACAGAACTTCTGGAACTCAGTGGAGACGAAAAAGTGCTGGAGATTGGTACCGGCTCCGGATATCAGGCGGCCCTGTTGTCTGAGCTTGCGCGTGAGGTTTTCACAATTGAAAGAGTTCCAGCCCTTGCTGCTGAATCGCGGGCGCGCCTTGCCGGCCTGGGCTATAACAATGTAACTGTGCTGGCGGGGGACGGTTCCAGGGGACTGGAGGACCAGGCGCCGTTTGATAGGATTATCATTACCGCTGCCGCACCTGAACTGCCTGAAATCATAGTGAAACAGCTCAGAGAAGACGGGATTATTGTTGCTCCTGTGGGAGAACGGTTCTCGCAGGTTGTGATCAGGGGACGCAAAAAAAAGGGGGTCCTTGCAGAGGAGTTCCATACGCCCTGTGTTTTTGTTCCGCTTATCGGTGAGTACGGATGGAAGGGATGAGCGGCACTTGTTAACTTTTTTATAGTCAATGTTATAAAATAACTGCAGGGGAAAAGTTGACCTATGGTTGTTGAGCCGAAAGACATAAAACATAAGGGCAAAAAAGCTAAAAATAAGCGCGATTATTTTAGACTGAACGAACGCATAAGGATCAGTGTGCAGCAAATAGAGAAGCCTGTGAGGAAGCAACACATTGATGATCTAATAGTTAAGGCAACAGGGAAGGTTTATGAATTTTTTACGCAGGACATCAGTGCCGGCGGTATGCAGTTCTTCTCCGACGTTTTCTTTAAAGAGAACTCTTATTTGGAGAGCACTTTAAATTTTAAAGAGATCGACCCGCCATTTGAACCCGTAAGAGTGATCGCTGCCGTTATTCGGGCTGAACAAGTTGAGAATTCGGGGTACTGCAACATTTCTGCGCTGTTTAAGGGGATAAGCCAAAGAGACAGGTGTCATATAGAACGTTATATATTCCTGAGGCAAAGGGAGATGATTGCGGAGAAAAGGATTGGTTTCTTGTGATGCCGGGGGAGGACGAGATTATGAAATATCGACCTATTATGTTGTTTAATGCAGCATGTTTACTGTTTTTCATGGTTTTCCTGAATGGATGCGCGTCCCAAATAAATGTTGATAACTACAGCAGTGAGTGGATAGCAAGACCTTTATCCGAACTTAAACAGGAAATGAGTCTCCCTGATTCATATGCTTCAAAAAAAGGATGGAAAGAGACTACCTATTCACTTGCGGATGGCAATTATGTCTATGTTGAACCGATCGGGGACGATTGTTTTGTGCATTGGGAAATAAATTCACGAGGGATAATTATCGGATCTCAGGCCAAAGGGAATGGTTGTGAGCATAAGGGGGCCTTTAAGGATCTTACCGTTGATCAGGACCATCCGAACCGTTGAACAGGACCATCCGAATTGAGGAATGGTTTTAATCAATCCAGAAATCTAAAGTTTCTTTCGAAGATATTCAAATACTATATAACCAATCAGAGCAGTGATGACGGCAATTAGAAAATTAGCAGCTGTGAAAATATCTTTAACGGCAAAAAACAAGCTCTTTCCCTGTCCGTTGGTTTGAGTAAATTCTCCCATTAACAGATTGGAATAAAAGAGAAAGATGATAAAACCCGTCTCAACTACTGCCCTCGCTAGCGGGGCCAATTTTCGCGGGTTTTTTGGTTTTGGAACCATTTAGTGATTATAACAGAAGTGATAAGGGAGTTTGGCAGTCGCCGCGCCCCAGCCTTCTACTATCAGGTATCTGTCAAAGAAAAAGGAACGCGTATGGTTGCCACCCCGGACTTGCCTTCAAATCCCCTTTCTATTAATCCCGCTGTATTGTTGAAAAGGAATCGATGCCACCATTTCGAAGCTGAAATCACGGGCAACACAACTGTGACGGCACTGTCCTTATTACGGAGACGAATGCTATCGACATATTCCCTGAGCGGCTCGATGATCGAGGCACTGGGAGATTCAAGGATGATAAGTGGAACATCTATACTTTGCATTGTCCATTGGGACTCTATTCTGTCTTTGTCCAAAGGATTAAGAAGTATGTGAACTGCAACAATGTTCCGGGCAATACGTTTTGCATACTGAATCGCGTTAATTACTGCCTTGTCCACTCCGGTCACAGGAACAACCGCGAAACGATTTCCTTTTTCAGGATCAAAACTCATATTATCGCAAAACACGTGTCCTACTGCGGCTAATTGGTACGTACCATGAACGCTGAAAAGGTTGTTTAAATGCACGGATTTTTTTCTCATGATTCAATTTTCGATAATAAGCATTTTCCGTGCCGGGCAAGAGGTTAAGCTGAAGTTATTGAATTATAGGTAAATCTGTATTGACAATAAAAAGACAAAAGGACCCTGATTAAAAAATGTATTAATTGCCCTTAAAAATGAAATCTGAAAGGTCTTGCAAAGTTTGAATTAACATGCAAAGTGGCAGGATCAGGAAAAGAGTGGCGCATATTTATGGAATGCTGTCACCATGAACCAGAAGGGTACGAAGCCTTATTAGCCATTCTCAGCACTTTACCTGTTATCCACGGGCAAAGGCAGGATTATCCTGAAACAGGATCCCGTCGGCTCAAGAGGCGAGTACTCAACCCTTCCGCCGTGGGCCTCGGTAACCTCTTTAACGATAGTTAAGCCCAGCCCCAGATAGCCGGGAGCATGTGCAGCGGCGCTTATTGCTTCGCCCGTCCCTTTAAAATAGGGGTCAAACATGCGTCTGCGAATTTCTTCCGGTATCCTGGGCCCCTGGTTCGTGACTATGATTTCAGTGTTGCCAGCGCTATACGCGAGTAATATTTTAATTGTCGAGCCCATGGGGGAAACCCGAAGGGAATTGGTAAGCAGGTTTGAGATCACCCACGGGAATTTTGCAGGATCAATTTGGGCCCAGATATCTCCCTCAGCTTCTTTCTCATAATGTAAAGTGACCTCTCGCTCCGCCGCAAGCAATTGTACTGGTTTGAGCCACTCAGGGAGAAGTTCGCTCAGATTGGTCAACTCCGGGTGTATGTGAATTGCCGCTCCAGGAAGATGACCAACTTGTATGAACTGATTGGCAACGGAACGGAGCCTGACTATATCACTGAGCAGGGTCTCAATAAGAAATCGTGTGCGTTCATCGTAGGACTCCCTCTTCTGTTCGAGAAGCTCTATGGCTGTTCCCAGTGATTGCAGCGGGGTCTTAAGTTCATGAGACAGAACGCCTATGAATTCCGCCTTAAGACGCTCTCTTTGACGGATCTCGGTAACATCATGGAGAAGAAATATTGTCGAGATAAGTTCCCCGGTTTGAGACAATACATCTCTTATCCGGACCTCAAAGCTTCCATGACCCTCTCTTTCAGTTTGAAGGTCGAATACCAGAGCACTCTCTTTTACCTGTTCCCTGAATACTTCACGAAGCTTAAAATAATTATCTGAAACGGAAGGGAGGTCAGACCAGAGCATTCCAACTATACTATCCGTGTCAAGACCTATAAGTTGCGCCATTCTCAGGTTTGCATGGGTGACCCGCCCCTTGTTGTCAAGTGCTATCACTGCGTCCTCAACCGAAGACAGGAGGGTTCCCAACTGGTTTCTCTGACTGAGAATTCTTTCAAGATTAAGCTGGTCCGCACGGCTTACCCTATCCCATAACAACGAGAATTCCTCATTGAGGATGCGAATTTCAAGACTGGAAGGTTCGGGCAGCTTGAGTGTGTCTCCGGGTTTTATCCTTGATCTCAGCACTTCGGCGATATCTTTGAGCGGTTTTGCCATGCGGACAGACAGGGAGTCGACCATTAAAAGAGTAATAATAAATGTTACAAGATAAAAGAGCGCAGTCCCGATAACAATTGCACGACGCACGTGTCCTTCTTTTACGACAAGCCCGAACATCCCCTTTTCATTAAGTATGGTCAGTTTATCAAGCTGACTGTTCATTTCCATAACCCTTGCATCGGACTGACCCCCCTGTTTCCATTGATTCCAGAGCCGGTCAATGTTGCCGGCAACAACGTCTTCACCGGGTTCGGTAACATTAGACTGCTCAAAACGCAATGACTCATCAAACTGTCTTATCCATACTTTATCAGGTAAATCCTGGTATGCCCCCCTGAAATGAAGCGCATTCCATGCCTGCTGCATTTTCCTTGCAGCCACAATAGAGTCATAGTTTGAATGAATCATTTTAGGGGTGGTACCCGCCATAATAAAAACAGAGGAGAGGATGGAAAAAAGACCCATGACGCCAAACAGGGCAACGATGGCAAGATAACCGTGGAGAATCCTTTTTCGCAAAGGAGGTAGTACTGTCACTATTAGTTCTCCCGATAGGGCACAGCGGCTACAATGTGAACACAGGTTTTGCCGACTCCGGCAGCGCTATTTATACCTTCTGATTTCACTCAGTATATTAACACATTAAGATTGACAATATTCTCCGAGATTAATTATAGTAATCAGCAAATAGCAGCCGAAATCCACTTTCAACTGTTGGGTTGACAGTGGGTGCGGGGGACCCATCGTATGGGGCGTATTTCTTCTCAGGAATAGGGCACTTCCAAGCCCGAGCCCGTCAGCTAACCTCGTAGGCATATGGAAGGGCAATAGGCAGATTACAAGACCGCTGCTTTGCCGGCGGTCTTTTTTGTTTTCTCCTGTGAGCGCCCTGGGAGGAATCCGTGTCAATCAAGAGTTTTCTTATCGGCAGTCCAATCCAAACAGTCAGGGAATCGCACGAGCGGCTCAACAAACTCATGGGACTCGCCGTCTTCTCTTCGGATGCGTTGTCCTCCGTTGCCTATGGCCCGGAGGAAATCCTGCTTGCACTTATTGTCGGCGGCAGTGCGATGCTTCATTATACGCTGCCTGTTGTTTTCGGCATCGTTGCACTTGTAGCAATTGTTGCCACGTCATACTTCCAGACTATCCACGCATATCCGACCGGAGGCGGGGCCTACATTGTTGCAAAAGATAATCTCGGCGACCATCCCGGAATGATTGCGGGGGCCGCATTGCTTATCGACTATGTATTGACCGTTACCGTCAGTATCTCCGCTGGTATCGAGGCCATTACCTCTGCGTTCCCGGCGCTGCACAACCAAGCAGTCTTAATGTGCCTGCTCGCCATAGTGCTCATCATGGTAATTAATCTGAGGGGTGTGCGCGAGGCCGGGAAAGTCTTTTCGATACCTGTCTACATTTTTCTAGGTAGTCTTTTCCTTCTTATAGCTATGAGTTTTGTAAAATCCTTTACTATTGTCCGTCCAGCCCCTGCAGAGTTTAAAGCGGCGACTTCAAACGTCGTACCTCTTTTTATCATACTCAGGGCCTTTGCTTCAGGCTGCGCCACCCTTACCGGAATAGAGGCTGTATCAAATGGCGTGCGCGCGTTCCGGGCTCCTGAAGCCCGGAACGCGGGAATCACTCTTGTCTGGATGGCTCTGTTGCTCGGCGTTCTTACCCTCGGCCTCGGCTATTACTTCAACTATTACAGGATATTGCCCAACGAGAACGAAACCGTTCTATCACAACTTGCCAGAATGGTATTTTCAAAAGGGATCATCTATTACACCATACAATTCGCTACCTCCCTTATACTTGTTCTCGCGGCTAATACATCATTCGCAGATTTTCCCAGACTCTCGTCAATAATGGCCACCGACCGTTATCTTCCGCGGCAGCTCAGCAACCGCGGAGACAGGCTGGTTTTCTCCAACGGCATAGTGCTCCTCGGGTTCTTTTCAGCTTTGCTGTTGGTGATCTTTAGAGGCGATACTCATGCATTGATACCGCTTTATGCAGTCGGAGTTTTCACCGCATTTACACTCTCACAAGCAGGCATGGTGAAACACTGGATTAAATATAAGGGACCAGGCTGGCGGAAAAGCATGATGATAAATGGCGCCGGGACAATCACCACCGGGGTTGTTCTTGTTATTATCGCGGTTGAAAAATTCTCACACGGGGCATGGATAGTGCTTGTGGCGATACCTTCCCTGGTTATTTTGATGAAGAAAATACACAAGCACTATGTTTCTGTTGCAGACCAACTAGCCGTAACTTCCTGCGCGGTCAATCAGACTGAATTTAAGCACCACTCGGTCATTATTCCCATATCAGGCGTGCAGCAGGCTGTCATCAGTGCAGTAAAATATGCAAAAGCTATTTCGGATGACGTGGTTGCACTGTATGTGTGTCTCGACCCGACAGCTACGAAATTGACAAGAGAAAGGTGGGACCAGCAATGTATGGGTGTGCGTCTCATAGTTCTTGACTCACCCTACCGCTCAATAAAAGACCCGCTTCTTGATTATATCGATGAGGTGCAGCAGCACTACAAGGACGGGGTCATCACAGTGATACTACCCGAATTTGTGCCCTCAAAGTGGTGGCACAATCTGTTGCATAACCAGACAGCTCTATTGATAAAAGGCATTTTGCTGTTTAAAAAGGGTGTTGTTTCCACAAGCGTGCCCTTTCACCTGAGTAAGTAATAAAAACTGATAAACACCGATTTCAGCGGTAGTTTATGCTCCTGCTACCTGCGGGTCTTTGTCAGGTTGAAGTCGGGGTATGCGGTAACATTAACTTCGTTCAGGTCGAGGCCGTCGAATTCCACTTCTGCTGATACCCGAAGAGGAATTATCTTATCCAGCAGCCTGAAGAACACGAACATCACGACGAAAACAAAGGCGAAGTTTACGCAAACCCCGAGGACCTCGGCCACGAACTGTGAAGTGCCGCCATAGAACAGACCTTTTACTGTGCCGGGCACGTTGTTCAGGCCGTCACCGTAAGTGCCGTCCGCAAAAAGTCCGAGCGCGAGGAGCCCCCAGGCGCCGCACGCGCCGTGAACAGATATCGCGCCGACAGGGTCGTCGACTTTTAATGTTCTCTCCACAAAAAAGATGCTCATACAACAGAGTACCCCGGCAACAAGCCCTATAATTACCGCTCCGACAGTACTCACGAATGCGCATGGCGCTGTTATAGCTACGAGTCCGGCAAGGAGTCCGTTTGCCGACAAGGACAGATCAGGCTTGCCGTAACATATCCACATGTACGCCATTGCCGAAAAGGAAGCTGCTGCAGACGCCAGCATGGTATTTACTGCTATGACCCCGACTCTCAAATCACCGCCGGCGAGGGTATGGCCGGTATTGAACCCGAACCAGCCAAGGAAAAGTATCAGGCACCCGATGATGGCCATTGGGATATGATGTCCCGGTATTGCCTTGGGAGTTCCATCAGCCCTGAATTTTCCGACACGAGGACCAAGAACTATGGCCCCGGCAAGAGCCGCAACGCCGCCGACCATATGGACAACTGAGGAACCCGCGAAATCCAGGACCCCATGGCCGAGTCCGAAGTTCTTGCCGAGCTGCGACAGCCATCCGCCGCCCCATACCCAGTTTGCATACATAGGGTATATAAACATGGAGATAAAGAACCCGAATATCATGAATGATTTAAAGGTCCAGCGCTCAGCCATGGCGCCTGTTGGAATTGTAGCTGCGGTATTCATATAGACTACCTGGAAAAGAAAAAGCGTTAGGATCGAAGCATCATAGGTCTGTCCCGAAAGGAAAAAACCTTTTATGCCGAAGAGCCCAAAATTCTTTCCGAACAGGTGCATTGTGAATTCACCATCCAACAATCCTGTTCCGCCGGCGAGGGTCCCGGCTCCGACGCCGCCCATCTGGAGCGCATAGCCGCAAATCCAGTAACCGAGCACCCCAAAAACAAACACCATGAAGTTCATCGCCATGGTATGGGCGGCATTCTTTGCCCTCGTAAACCCGGTCTCAACCATTGCAAAGCCGGCCTGCATGAAAAAGACGAGATAGGCGCAGATCAAGGTCCATACAAAATTAATAGCGATCCTGTTATGGCCTACGACGTCTCCCAGTTTTATGGCAAGCGGCTCGTTCGTTGCCAAATTTTTAATGTCTTCTGCAGTCGGGGCCCCGGGCGTGGCGCCAATGACGTCCCCTGTCCCGCCTGTATTAACGCCGGATGGATCGGGTTTAAGCTCCCGGGCCGGTGCAGGCTGGACCTGTTCATCCGCAAGCGCCGGCAATGCCGGCATCAACTGCCCCATTAATAAGACCATTAAAAAAAAGAACGTCAATATCTTTTTCATCTGCGCCCCCAGGTAATAAAAATGTTAAATTATGAATGTTGAAGTATAGAATAATTTTTGAACCCTAATTCAAAATTAAACATTCAACATTTCTTTAGAGCCTGTCTCCAAATTGGATTATCATACCGCCGCAAATAATAACTGACAATCCGATCCAGGTCGAATTCGGGATGTTTTCTTCAAAGACGAACCGGCCAAACAAAATGCTTATGAGGGCGAATATGGCTACATAAACGCCGAGCAATTTCGAAAAGTCCCACTTCACCATATTAACAACTACACCATAAGAACCCAGCACTGCGAATCCTACCATAATTATCATGAGATTGCTTCCGCGAAGTCCCTTGCGAACAACCGCGTCCCCGCCAACCTCCAGAATTGCCGCACCGACAAAAATAAGCCATGCAAGATATGTCATTTGTGAATCCTCCCTGCTAAAGATAAGCTAAAACTATGCCAGACTGTAACTGCCTGTTTTATAGACAAGTCTTAATGAAAGTACTGCAACAAAATTGTATAATGCTACAACATTGTAGACAAAAAGCAAGAAAAAAGGGGCATGGGGTATAAAAGAAATTTTATGCTCTTTGCCCCTTGACCCTTGCCGTTTGTTAATGCGCGGTTCCGCGGTGGAGGATCAGAAACAACAGCAGGAAGAGGACAAGGATCGGGATCGACACGGCCAGCGTAATCCAGAGCGCTTTTTTTGCGCCGCGCTTCCATGCAGTCGGCGTTTGAAGCCGGTCGCATCGCCCGGTCAAGTGCACTGGGCCGGGATTGTCCAAATCGGCTTTCATGGCTGCAGCCGAAGGATAACGGTTCCCTGGCTCGCGTTCCATGGCATGGAGGATGATCTCTTCGACCTGCGGAGATACTTTCGGGTTGCGTTTCCGCGGCGCCACGGGGTCGCCGGTGACGCGGGCGTTCATGACCGTGAAAGGGTTATCCGCATCGAACGGCACCACGCCGACCGCCATTTCGTACAGCATTGCGCCAAGACTGTATATGTCGGTCCGCGCATCCCCGCGCTTCCCTTTGACCTGTTCGGGGGCCATGTAATCCGGCGTGCCGACAGCGGGAGTGAAACCTGCGAACGTTATTCGTCTCCCCTCTGCGGCCCTGGCGATACCGAAGTCCACGATACGGATAGTGCCGTCATAGCAGATCATGATGTTCTGAGGTTTGAGGTCACGATGGATGACGCCGTTCTCATGCATGTGCGCCAACGCCTCGCACACATAACTTGCTATCTTGATGGCGTCCTTTTCGGGCATCGGGCGAACACTGTTCAGCAGGTGAGAGAGCGTATAGCCGTGCAGGTACTCGGTCACGATATATGGGCGGCTGCGCTCTTCCTCCTTCACTGGAATGAATTTCAGAATGTAAGGGTGGTCCAGACGGGCCCCGATCTCTTCCTCGCGCTGAAACCGTGAGTAGAAGCCGGGATCGCTCTCAAACTCCATCAACGGCACCTTCACCGCCACGTTCTCCTTTGTCGTCAGGTCGGTAGCCTTGAATATGGTCGCCATGCCGCTGCGGCTGATGGTCTCAAGAATTAGAAAACGCTTATCGAGGGTGTACCCCGGCCGGAGTTCGTAACGGCTCGTCAGGTCCTCCCGCTCCTGATACATCGGAACGCCCCGATAATAGGCCATTTTCTCTACGTCGTTGATTTGCAGTACCTGCACGGAAAGATTGTCATCGGTGCCGCGCTGCTCTGCGAGTGCAACTAGCTGGCGGCAGGCCTGGGCAGGAGAAAGGCGCGACACAATATCGGCGATCTCGCTGTCGGCAACGCAGGCATACAAGCCGTCAGAACAAAGCACGACCCGGTCGCCGATGAACACTGTGGTGCTCTCCACGTCAAGCCGGACCACCGGCTCATTTCCGATGCTGCGGGTCAGTACCGACCGTTTTTCGCTGGTCTTGGCCTCATGTTCGGTAATCAACCCGAATTTTTGCTGCATGCCGACATATGTATGATCTGTGGACAACTGTTTGATCTCTGCCTTGCGGACCAGATAGACCCGCGAATCTCCCACATTGCCCACTATGATTTCATCGTTGCGCAATATAACGATTGACAGGGTTGTCGCCATGCGGGACTTGCCGTGGTTCTCCATGCCCTTGTCGTATACAGCAACATTTGCGGCGTTGAACATCTGAGTCAGCAACTGCTGAGGAGACTGTGCCTCCGGGGCCTCGCGAAATGTCTTCAAGGCTGTCTCCACCGAAAGCCGGCTGGCCACTTCACCGCGATGCATCCCGCCAACGCCGTCGGCCAACGCTGCCACTGCGCCGCGGCCGCGTTTTTCCTCAAGAGTTTCCGGCTGCCAGAAGCCCACGAAATCCTCGTTGTTCTCTCGCGCAGGTCCAGGCGAAGAAAGTTCAGCGTATGTCAGTTCCATAGTTGAAACACCTTAACATTTTTTTTTGCTAAATTGAAAGCGTCCGGCATAAAAAGGGGGACTCGATTGAGTCCCCTTTTTATGCCTGCTGAAACTCTATTCTATATATCGTAGTACATAAAGAACTCATAAGGATGGGGCCTCAACCTGAGGGCGTCCACTTCTTTGGACCTCTTGTAGCTTATCCATGTTTCCAGGGCGTCATCGGTG
>Ga0074045_10003646_pt1 | contig 13832 bp, 11 predicted proteins | sample BogForMeECP23OM2_FD_94442 | JGI IMG/M metagenome (GOLD analysis project Ga0074045, IMG submission 94442) | Bog forest soil microbial communities from Calvert Island, British Columbia, Canada - Bog Forest MetaG ECP23OM2 | ecosystem: Environmental > Terrestrial > Soil > Wetlands ... | reverse complement strand
CTCGAGGGCCAGGTGGTTCAGGCAGGCGGCATGGTGGTCAAGAACGTCGCCGGCCTGGATACGCAAAAGGCGCTCATCGGCAGCTTCGGGACGCTGGCCGCGATGGCCGCCGTGAACTTCCGGCTGGCGCCGCTGCCGGAGGCCTCGCGCACATTTCTCATCGGCTGCCGCACTGCCGAGGAATGCGCCGCCGAGCGCGACCGCATCCTCACGAGCGTCCTTCAACCCGCCTCGATCGATGCTCTGAACCCCGCCGCGGCGAAGATCTGCGGGCTCGATTCCAGCGGCGTGGATGGTTTCGTGCTGGCCATCGGCGCCTCCGGCAGCGAGGCCGTGCTGGCGCGCTACGGGCGCGAGCTCGATGGCGCCCTGGCGCTCGAAGGCGATCGCGAACGTGCCTTCTGGCACGCCATCCAGGAGTTCGCCCCGGCCTGGATGAACGGCCCGCCGGAACGCTCCATCGTGCGCGCCGGCCATCCCTTGAACGCCCTCGCCGATGTGCTCAGCTCGGCCCCTGGCGCCTGCGTCGCACGCGCCGGCAATGGCGTCTCCTACCTCGCCATGGGCGACCCGACGGAGCTCTTCCATTGGATGATCGACGCTGTCCCGAAGAAGTGGACGCGCGTCGTCGAATGGTCGGGCGCGGAGGTGCCGGCAAGGATCGAACGGTGGGCCGTCCCCAGCGAAGATTTCAGCCTGATGGAGCGCTTGAAGTTGTTGTTCGACCCGCAGCGCCTTCTGAATCCGGGGAGGCTCTATGGCCGCCTGTGACACCCGTGCGCCCTTTCCACCGGTGCTCGAGGGCCGCGATCCCGATGCCCCGGCGGCCTTCGATCTCGACAAGTGCATCCACTGCGGGCTGTGCCTGAACGCCTGCCCGACCTACCGCGAGCTCGGTCTCGAAATGGACTCGCCGCGCGGCCGCGTCTACCAGATGGTCCAGGTCGCCACGGGCCAGATGGAGATGGGGCCGTCCTATCTCCAGCACCTCGATCTCTGTCTGGCCTGCCGGGGCTGCGAAACCGCCTGCCCCTCGGGCGTCCCTTACGGCCGCATGATCGAGGCCGCGCGGACCGAGATTCAGGACGCCAAAGCGCAAGGGAAGCTGCCCCAATCGGCCATGGAGCGCATCCTTCGCCGCCTCGTCTTCGGCCGGATTCTGCCCTCGCCCGGCTGGCTCCGAACCATCGGCAGCCTGCTTTGGTTCTACCAGGCGATTGGTCTGCGCGCGCTCGTGCGCGGCAGCGGCGTCTTGCGGTTGTTCGGAAAACTCGGCCGCATCGAGCCGCTCACGCCCGCGGCCGAGATGCCGAGTTTTTTCAGCCAATACGGGCGCGTCTTCCCGGCCGAAGGGGAACGCCGCTACCGCGTAGCGCTGCTCGGCGGTTGCATCGCCAACATCTTCTTCGCGCGGCTGCACGAGGCCACGGTGAGGGTGCTCGCGAAAAACGGCTGCGAAGTGCACGTGCCCGCAGGCCAGACCTGCTGCGGCGCCCTGCAAGTCCATTCCGGCGAACGCGAGCGGGCCCGGGCGCTGGCGCGCACGAACATCGACGCGCTCCTGCCCGGCGACTACGACGTCATCATCAGCAACACCGCCGGCTGCGGCTCCACGCTGAAGGAGTATCACGAGCTGCTGCAGCACGACACCGCTTACGCGGACAAAGCGCGGCGCTTCGTCGAGCGCATGCGCGATGTGAACGAGTTCCTCGCCGCGGCCGGGCTGACGCAACCGCCGGGGCGGCTGGAGGCGACGGTCACTTATCAGGACTCCTGCCACCTGCTGCATGGCCAGAAGATCCGCAACGCCCCGCGCCAGCTCCTGTCGCAAATTCCGGGACTCGTGTTGAAAGAGCTGCCCTATAGCGACATCTGCTGCGGCAGCGCCGGGATCTACAACGTCGTCCAGGACGAGATGGCCGCGGCGCTCATCGAGCGCAAGTTCGGCTACATCAACTCCACCGGCGCGACCATCATCGCCACGGCCAACCCCGGCTGCATGTTGCAGCTCCGCGCCGGCGTCACCCGCCACGGCCACGGCCAGCGCGTCATGCACGTCATCGAACTGCTGGACGAAGCCTACGGCCACCCTCCGGCCTCGTCGGCCGATCCGGCTTAGGCGCAGTCGGGTCATGCGGCGCGTGGGTGCCGCGCCCGCCGTTGCTGGGCCGCTCGCCGTAAGGGTGCGGACAGCTACGATGAAGCAGTAAGGCCCCATGCCCGTCGACCACACCACGCGGAAGCGCTTCTACTTCCCCGGCAGCGGCCAGTTCGCGGTCCGCGACCACTTCGCCGTTGGCTTTGAGCCTGTCCATATCGGCTACCTGGGCGATAACTTTCGCCGCGTGTATCTCGATCTCGTGGTCCCGCCGGAGCCGCCGTGCGACTTCTCAACGCGCAACCTGACGGAGCGTCTCACCGGGCCGCAGATCGTCGAGCGTTTCGGCGCGAAATGCCTGGCGCCCCTGCCCGTCGCCTGGCACCTGCTGCAGCAGCACGCCACCGGCCAGCCCGGCGCGCTGCTGACCACGGGGGAGACCAACATCCTGATCCACCCCGGCGTGGACTACACCATCGGCATCTTCTGGTTCCATGGCGGTTGGAGCATCCGCGCCTATCCCTTCCACTCTGAGAAGCCGCGCGGCTGGTTTGCCGGCAACCAGGTGATCGTCCGCAGCGCCTGAGGCCCGCCATTCACCCCGGCGTGGCGCGAAAAACAAAAAGTGTGGAACAAAGCCAATTGTTAAGTTTGGCCTGTAAATTCATTGGTTTGAAGCGGCTATCCGGGGAAAGTTATTCCCGTTTTATTCGCTTTTGTCAAAGAACAAAGGGTGACGCGAGCGCGCTGCGTGGCCGATGGGGCCAAAGTGTGCGTAAGTCAATCCCTATCAATAGGATACATGGATCTGTCAAGCGTTTAGGGGAGAGGGGCGAAGGATAGATTAAGAAAAAAGGCCGTCCATGTAACTACAAAACTCGACACTTTTCGACACAAGTGTCGAATTTGGGGGTTAAAACACGACAGTGGCGTCGTGTGATCTAAGTTCATTCGTTACAGTCAGTAAGCGGCTAAAACGGTGGCGAAGTCCGACATTTCGACACTACACTGTCGGCGCGGAGGCGTTGGCCTGGTTCCTTAATGATATGTTCGCCTCAAGACAGCGGTGACTGGCGGTGGATTGCAGAGGACTTTCGAAGCCGTAGAGCCGTTTGCCAGCTTGATGAAGACGGCCAAGGGCTCGTGTCAGGCTGGCTCGACGCCCCATTCGCCCGAGTTCAGGGTTCGGTGGTTGCGTGTAGTGTCCCCGGGTCCCCGGGTCCCCGGGTCTGTCCCCGGATCGCGCATCCCGAAAGGAGCGATTGAGGTTAGCCGAGGATGTCGCGCAGGTCGCGATACAGACGCCGCGCGGCGGAGGCTTCTCCGCCAGCGGCCGGGCGCGATTGGACCTTGCCAACGAACCAATCCTTGCTGTCCCGCGTCACCAGCGCCGCGAATCCGTTGTCGGAGAGTAACCCGGGCGAGCCGATCGCGCCGAAGCCTTCACCCCGCCGCTCGACCAGCACGACGCAATCCTCGCGTTCGAAAACGAAGTGCGTGGGAATCTCCGGCACGCTCAGCAACCGGATGCCGGCCGAGGCGAGGCGCTCGAGTTGCGCAGCCAGCGTGGGAGTCAACGCCGCCTCTCACATCTTGTAGCGGCCGAGGTCCTCGTCGTTCAGGCCCTCCAGCCAGCGCTTCAGCTCTTCGTTGGTCACCTTGTCGCTGATGTTGGCCGCGCTGCGCGAGGACTGCAGTACCTGCTCCTCGACGTAGATCGGGCAATCCAGCCGCAGCGCCAGCGCCAGCGCGTCGCTGGGCCGCGAATCGACGCTGATCAGCTCGCCGTTCTGTTCCAGCCAGATCACGGCGTAGAAGGTCTCATCCTTCAACTCGCTCACCACCACTTTGTGGACCGTGGCTTCGACGCCCGTGAGCAGGTTCTTGATCAGGTCGTGAGTCATCGGGCGCGGGGTGGTGACCTTCTCGATTTCGAGTGCGATGGCGTTGGCTTCGTAAACGCCGACCCAGATCGGCAGGATCGAGTTGCCGCTCGCGTCGCGCAGGATGATGATCGGCGTGTTGGTGACCGGATCGACCATCAGGCCCCGGATTTTCATCTCAATTTCCATGGCCACCCCTCCCTCAGCCTACTAAACTCGGCACAGCGCAACATCCATTCCCCACGCGCCCGCGCGCCGCTCACAATGCCGCGGCACATTCGCCGGCCAGCGAATTGGGCCCGGCCCGCAGCACGCGCACTTCCGCGTAACGCCCCAGCACCTCGTCCTTTGGCGGCGCGCTCCCGTCGCCGCGCGGCGCCGCGGTGAAGTTCAACACGCGATTTTGCGACGTGCGCCCGATCCACTGCCCGGTGGCGCTGTTGAAGCCTTCGATCAGCACCTCCTGCAGGCTGTCAATGAGGTTCGAGTTGCGGCGCAACTGGATGGCGCGCTGCCGCTCCTGCAGGATCGTGAGCCGCCGGCCCTTCTCATGGTCGGGCAGATGATCGCCCAGCGCGAGCGCCGGCGTGTTGGGCCGCCGAGAGTACTTGAAGCTGAAGATCGAATCGAACTCCACCTCGTCCAGCAGCGACAACGTCTGGGCGAAATCCTCTTCGCTCTCGCCCGGGAAGCCCACGATGATGTCGGTGGAGATGGCGATGGCGCGACGGGCGTTTTTCATCCACTCGATGCGCCGCATGTACTCGTCGCGCGTGTATTGCCGGTCCATGGCCCGCAGCACCCTGGTCGAGCCCGACTGCAGCGGCAGGTGAATCATGTTGCACAGCGTCGCGGTGCGCTCGATCGCATCAACGATCTCTTTCACGAAGTCGCGCGGGTGCGAGGTGGTGAACCGCACCCGCCGGATGCCGGCGACGCGGCCCACCTCCTCCAGCAGCCGCGGGAAGTCCCAGCCCTGGGGCGTCGGATCGCGGTATGAGTTGACATTCTGCCCGAGCAGTTGGATCTCCGTATAGCCCGCCGAGGCGAGCTGCCGCGCCTCGGCCATGACGCTGGCCGAACTCCGGCTGCGTTCGCGTCCACGCGTGAATGGCACCACGCAAAAGGAGCAGTTTTTGTCGCAACCCTCGATGATCGTGATGTAGGCGCGATGCGGGTTGTCGCGCCGGGTCAGCGGCGTTTCGAACGTGTCCTCCGTGTCCAGCCTCAATCCGCTGACGCGCCGCTCTCCGGCTTCGATGCGGATCAGCAGCTCGGGCAGCTTCGAGTAACTCGCCGAGCCGGCCACCAGTCCCACATGCGGCGCGCGTTCAAAGATCCGCTCGCCCTCCTGCTGCGCCACGCAGCCCAGCACGCCGAACACCTTGCCGTTGTTGCCGCCCGCGCGCTTGAACTGGTCCAGGCGGTGGAACACCTTCTGCTCCGCCTTGTCGCGAATGCTGCAGGTGTTGTAGAGAACGAGGTCGGCCTGGGCGGGCGTTTCCACCTGCTCATAGCCGCGGCTCTCCAGCGTGCCGACCACCTTCTCGGAGTCGTGCACGTTCATCTGGCAGCCGAACGTCTCCAGGTAGAATTTCTTCATCTTCGCGCGACCCAGCGAGGAAACTGCTCTCATTATAGAAGTTTCGTTGATTCGCCCGCGCGGCCGAACTGTTTCCGAGCCGCGAGCATCAGGGAAGTGGGGCTGGCGTCCAGGTCTGCGGCCGACGTCCACGCCGGCCTCTTCCACCGTCCGAAGCCGGGCCTGGCGGTCAGGCGCAGCCGCGGACGACCGCCCCGCCAAGGAGCCTACGCCGTCGCACGATGCGGGGGCGTCTCCGCTTGGCGCACCCGGATCCTGACCTCAATCCGCGACCCGAGCCGGTTGATGATCGACATGAGGCGATCCACGGTGAACCGGGCGAAGTCGGCGTTGCGGAGGCGCGAGAAGTCGGCCGCCGCGATGCCCGTGCGAGCGTGCGCGGCACGCACGGTCAGGTGTTCCCGGTCGAGCGTCTTGATGATTTCGGCGGCCAGAATGGCCTTGAATTGCTCCGCGTCCGCGTTCGCACGCCCCAAATCGTGGAACACATTGCCGCTACCCCGCACCACTTCCAGCTTTGCGTCTTTCATCCGAGCATCTCCTTCAGTCTCTTCAAACGGTCCCCGATCAGTTCGATTTCGCGTTTTGACGCGGCGGGAGTGTCACCGTGAGTTTACCGTGTTCGGACCGTGGAATCACGGTGTTTTCGCGGTGAAATCAGCGGTGGCGCCACGGTGCGAAGGGGCAATCGCGCCCGGCGAAGGCGGGCTTGCGGAAATAGGGATTTGCATCTGTCCCCGGTTCACTTCTCTTGATCGGGTACCAATTGTTCTTTAGAATCGACTCAATGGATGAAACCGGCCAATGAGCCGGTAAGACCGAACGTTGGCCTGTGCGGCGGTCCAGTGAACTTGGCAAGCGTTAAAACGGGAGACAAATCGGCCTCATGGACGAGATGGGAGAAAAGAAGAAAATCCGGGTGGTCATTGCGGATGATCATCCGATCGTGAGGGACGGGCTCCGCAGATTACTGACGGCTGAGGAGGATATTGACGTAGTTGGAGAGGCGGCTGATGGGCAGGAGTTGTTGCTGCACTTGCAAACCTGGCGTCCCGACGTGATTCTGCTCGACCTGCGAATGCCGAACACCGATGGTCTGACGGCACTGCAAACGCTGCAAAGCACCAACGATCCCGCTAAGGTCATCATCCTCATTGCTTCGGAGGATAAGAACGAGTTCGTCCAGTCAATGAAGCTCGGCTGCGCCGGAATCGTGCTGAAGCAGACTTCAGCCGAGCTGATCGTCAAAAGCATCCGCAAGGTCCATTCAGGCGAGATCTGGCTGGACGCCCACATCACAGCCGCCGTCATGCGCCAGTTCGCCACCACCGAAGCCGCATCCACCTCCGGCAAAGCCCGTGAGCGCGCGCCACTGAGCACCCGGGAACGCGAGATCGTGGCCCTGGTGGCCCAGGGTTACAAGAACAAAGAGATGGCGGAAAAGATGTTCATCTCCGAGCAGACGGTCAAGAAGCATCTGCACAACATCTTCGACGAGCTGGGGGTTTCAATTTGGTTTCCATGGGAGAATGGGAGTTGAGATGGGCGCCGGCAGGCAGTCGCGCGGGCGCTGGAGCGTTTCTGAAGGAGGCGCTCTGCGCGTGCGAGGCAAAGTCCGGTCTCCATAGGGCAACGTGCCGGTTAACGGCCGGGGGGGCGGGCTCAAAGCCCGTTCCACGGATGAGTGCCACAGAAAATATACCGCCGGCGGGTCCTCGGATTCGCAGGTAAGGGTGAAAAGGTGCGGTAAGAGCGCACCGCGTTGCGGGTAACCGCAATGGCAGGGAAAACCCCACGCGGAGCAAGACCAAATAGGGGAGGATGGCTTGGCCCGAGCCGCTCGACTCCCGGGTAGGTCGCTGGAGCCGGTCAGTAATGGCCGGCCTAGAGGAATGACTGCCGCCCGGCCGCAACGCCGGGACCAGGAACCGGCTTATCGCCGCGCCCATCTCATCATCAGCCGGCTGATCGCCGCTATCCTCCGATTGGATGAAACTTGACGCCCGGCGTTCTCCCGGGGGCAAAGATGGTTGACAATAGGCGTATGCGATGCAAGGTGCCTCTGCGCAAACTCGCGGGTTGGTGCGCCATGGCGGTGCTCGGCGGCTTGGTGCTGGCCCCGGCGGTGCGGGCCGAGGCGCGGTCGATCGTGTTCGTGTTCGGTCCGGCCGGTACGGAGACGGGGCGTGTGGCCGCGCGCGCGGCGGCGGGAATGGCACGCCAATGGTTAAGGAATGACGGCGACAGCGCGGAGATCCGCCGGGCGGGATCGGCCGCGGTCCTGGCACTCTCGGCCCAAACGCCGCCCAAGCAATTCGACCAGTCTTTTCTCGATGCCGCGCGCCAGGGGCGGGAAAGCGACGCCGCCGGTTTTTTGAGCGCGCTGGATCTGGCCTCGCAGGTGCTCTCGCGGCGTCCGGGAATGCGGCTGATTGTGGCCCTGGTGGAGGGTCCGCCCGTGTCCGGCGAAGCCGAAGCCACGGTCAGGCAGATCATCGATTTCTGCCAGCAGAACGCGGTGCGCGTAGTCGTGCTGGATAGCGGGCCGGGGGAAGGGAAGGACTCCAGCCCGCTGCTGCAATCGATGGCCCGGCAGACCGGCGGAGCCTGGGTCCATGAGGCCAAGGCGCTGGAGAGCAGCGTGCTGATGATCGCGCCGGTCCACCGCCCGGGCTCGGAAAACGACCCGGAGTCTCTGGTACCCCCGGCCGCGCCGTTAACGGCGCCCGCAGCGGCGTCGGCTCCCGCAACGCCAAAATCGCCGCCGCCTGCAACGCTCGCCAGCGCGGCTCGCAACGCGCAGGCCGCGCTGGAGACGCCGCCGGCGCCCCCGGTCTATGTGCGTTTCGTGCGCACGTCGCCCCAGGGCATGCAATCGCATGGCATGGAGATCAGCATCAGCAGCGGGGGCGGGCCGGGCGGAGGCGGAGTTACCACCACCGACATCGGGCCAAACCTCGATGCGACCACCGGGCCGATGCAGGGGCTGCTGCTGGTGGAGTCCCCGTTGAGTGCGCTGAAGTACGATGTGGACGATCGCAACGGGACTTATCTGGGCCGCGCCCGCGTTACCCAGATCGCCCGTAACGAGCACGGCAAAGCGGTGTGGACGGCGAGCAAGGAAGTCACGCTGCGAGGGCCGCTGCGCAAGCTCGATGCGCGCCGCGCGGGCAATTTGTATTACCTGCGCGCGGTTCAATTGCCGGCCGGCAACTACACGCTGGAAGCAACCGTCGAGGACCTCATCGCTGGCACTACGGGCGCGGCGAGTTCGCCTTTGCGCACCGGCAAGGGATTGCCCGGATTCAACGTGAGCGACGCCTTGCTTGTGAGACCCTACAACTCAACCGCCGACAGGTTCGAGGCCGACCAGGTGCTGGTCTACGATACCCAGGCCATATCGCCCCTGCTCAATCCGGTTTTTCATGCCGGCGAACCTTTCGACCTGCGGTTGTTCTTCGTCGTCTATCCGGATTCTTTCGGCGGCCAGCCGCAGATGAGTCTGGAAATCCTGCGCAACGGCCACGTGGTCGGGCGCACGAATCTGCCCTTCATGGACTCGATCCGCGACTCCACCCGGGAGGGTGACGGCGTGTCGGTCGTGGGCGAGCAGAAGCACGAGTTCCCCTACCTGGCCACTTTGAAGAACACAAAACTGGGGGCCGGCGACTTTGAGGCGCGGGTCACCATCCGGCAGGACAAGAACGTCCTGACGCGCAGCGTGTCGTTCCGCGTGCTGGGTACGGAGAAGCTCGTTGCCGAGAGGACGGGAGGGCCGTCGGCCGCCTTGGCGCCGGCCGAGGATGAGTACGCCGACGTCGCGTTGCCGGAGATCGACCCGGTGAGCGTGCATGCGGGGGGACCGGCGCTGCCCCAGCTCGATCAACAACGCCTGTGGAGCGAGGCCGCGGCCAGCGCCCTGGGCTACTCGGCGCACCTGCCGAACTTTCGTTGCAGCCAGCAGACGCACCGCCTGACAGCGCCGATGAAGACCCCGCAGGAGCTGCACGAAAGTGATGCCATCAAGGAAGAACTGACTTACGAAGACGGTAAGGAGAGCTACCGCACGCTGGAAGTCAACGGCCTCAAATCCGACAAGACGCGCAGCGCCTTGAAGGGCGTCCATTCCCGCGGCGAGTTCGGGACGATGCTGAAGGGCCTGTTCAGTCCCGAAGCCGCGGCCGTTTACAAATGGAACGGCCAGGCCATGGTGGGCGGCGCGATGTGCGCGGTGTTCGATGTTTCGGTCCCTCCGGAGAAATCGAATTTCGTGCTGTATCTCAACACGCGGCAGGAGGTGGCCGGTTATACGGGACGGGTGTTTATCGAGGATGAGACCGGCATGGTGCGGCGGCTCGTCATCCAAGGCAACAAACTGCCCAAGGACTTCGGGCTCCAGTCGCCCACATTCGCTCTCGATTACGGCATGGTCAGAATCGGGACACAGGATTACCTGCTGCCGCTGCGCTCGGTGATGCAGGTCCGTCAGGGCAAGATCCTGGTCCGCAACGAGACGGTCTTCGAGCAGTACCGCAAGTTCGAGGCGTCGTCGCAAATCAAGTTCAACAATTGATCGTGCCGGCAACGAAGGCCCGCGTGGAGCCTCTCCTCGCCGCCGCGCACTCGCCGGGCGGACTTCCACGTCCGGCCCCGTTTCACAACCGCGACCCGCTTTGCTGCATCGCTCGCCGTCAGCGGTCCTTGGGCCTTTTCCAACAGACTGCTAGACTGCTCCCATGCCCGCCCAACGCAAGGGATCGATTCACCTCTTCCGGTTCGCCGGGATCGATGTCTTTCTGCACTGGTCCTGGTTTCTCGTCGCACTCTTCGAGGTCCAGGCTCGCAATCGCAACTATAGCTCGCCCCTCTGGAACTTAGCCGAGTATCTTTCGCTCTTCGTGATCGTGTTGCTGCATGAGTTCGGGCACTCGCTGGCCTGCCGTCAGGTCGGCGGCACGGCCAACACGATTGTCCTGTGGCCGCTGGGCGGAGTCGCTTTTGTCGACCCGCCGCAGCGCCCCGGCGCGACGTTATGGAGCATCGCGGCCGGCCCGCTGGTCAACGTCGCGCTTGTTCCAGTCCTCTATCTGGCGGCAACGACCGTTAGAGCATTCCAATGGGCGCCGGCAGCGGCTGACTTCCCAATGCTGTTCCGCTCCCTGTTTGCCATCAACCTCCTCATCCTGGCCTTCAACCTGCTGCCCATCTACCCCCTGGACGGCGGCCAGATCCTGCGCTCCCTGCTGTGGTTCTTCCTGGGGCGCGCCCGCAGTCTGATGGTGGCCGCGTTTTTCGGCCTCGTGGTGCTGGTGGCCGCTCTCGGCCTGGCTCTCTGGTCTTGGTCCCTGTGGTACGCGATCATGGCCTACTTCCTCTTGGCCAACTGCTGGCGCGGGCTGCAAACCGCTCGCATGATGCTGGAGATCGCGAAGCTGCCGCGCCGCCAGGGCTTCGCCTGCCCCAGTTGCCACGCCGCGCCGCCCTATGGCGACTTCTGGCGTTGCCCGCACTGCGGACAGCCCTTCGACCCCTTCAGCGCGGAATCGCGGTGCCATTGCATGACCGGGATCGTGACAGCTTCCTGCCTCCTCTGCGGCGCCCGGCATCCGGTCGGCGATTGGGTACTCGCCCCCGCCGAAACGACAGCCTGACTCAAGATCCCCATTTCCTTCGAATCGCCTGCACGGCTGCGAAACAGATTGCCCGCGTCGTAAGGGCGTGATACTCTACCTTGAGGTAGATTTTAGGACGATGGAGGGGATCCATATGGCAGAACTGGAAGAAGACGTCTCTACGGCGGCATCGGACCCGGACGAGTCGGAGTTGAATCAGAACGAGTTGGACGAAGTGACGGGCGGAACCGGCGGCGCAACTAGTGGGCCTGCTACTCCACACCACTAAGTAGGTTTTAGGAAGAGGGGAGGGATCGATATGGAAGAACTGGAAAAGGGCGTTCCTGAAGCTGCATCCGGCGCGGATGAGTCGGAGTTGAATCAGCAGGAATTGGACGACGTGACGGGCGGAAGCGGCCCCGGCGGTGGTGGTCCGCCAACGCCGCACCACTAAGCAGATTTTAGGAAGAGCGGAGGGATCGATATGGATGAACTGGGAAAAGACGCTCGCGGGGCTGCATCGGCGGCAGACGAGTCGGAGTTGAAACAGCAGGAAATGGACGACGTGACGGGCGGAACCAACGCTGGCGGTACTAGTGGTGGACCGCTTGGGTGGCCGGTCCACTAACACGCACCGCCGGCAGCGGCGAGGTTCCTAAATACGATTTACGCCGGCAGGATGGCCATGCGCCGGGCGACGCGGTTGAGGATCTCCACAGCGCGGTCCAGGTGCTCCCTCGTGTGCGCCGCGGTGACGATGGTGCGGATCCGCGCCTTGCCTTTCGGCACGGTCGGGAATCCGATGCCCGTGGCCCACAGCCCCTCCTGGAACAGCTCGGCCGAGAACTCGTGCGCCGTCCGCGCCTCGCTGACGATCAGCGGCGTAATCGGCGTCTGGGTGAAGCCGATGTCGAAGCCCGCCGCCTTCAGCGCAGCCTGGTAATAACGCGTGTTCTCCCACAGCCGCGCCACGCGCTCCGGCTCTTGCTCCATGATCTCGAACGCCGCCATGCACGCCGCCGTCACCGCCGGCGGATGCGACGTCGAAAACAGGAACGGCCGGGCGCGATGGTACAGATACTCGATCAAGTCGCGGCTCCCGCACACGTACCCGCCCAGCACGCCCACCGCCTTCGACAATGTCCCCACCTGCACCTGCACGCGCCCATGCAATCCGAAGTGGTCCACCGTCCCGCGTCCGTGCGATCCCAGCACCCCCGAGGCGTGGGCGTCGTCAACCATCATGATCGCCCCGTAGCGCTCCGCCAGCGCCGTCAATTGATCCAGCGGACCGATGTCGCCGTCCATCGAAAACACGCCGTCGGTGATCAGCAGTTTGTGGCCCGGTGTGTCTTTCAACCCTTCCAGCAACTCCTCGGCGTGCGCCACGTCGCGATGCCGGAACACGTGGATCTTGGCCCGCGACAGCCGGCAGCCGTCGATGATCGAGGCATGGTTCAGCTCGTCCGAAACAATATGGTCCTCGGGCGTTAGAATCGAACTGACTGTGCCCGCGTTGGCCGTGAAGCCGCTCTGAAAAACCACGCACGCCTCGGAATGTTTGAACGCCGCGATGCGCCGTTCCAGCTCCATGTGCATCGCCATCGTGCCGGTGATCGTGCGCACCGCGCCGGTGCCGGCGCCGAACTGGCGCACGGCGGCGAGCGCGGCCTCCTTCAACTTCGGATGGTCGGCCAGGCCCAGATAGTTGTTGGACGCCAGGTTGATCACCTCGCGTCCGTCGACGCGGCTGACCGGGTCGCAGGCGCTTTCGAGCTCGCGCAGGCGGAAATACCCGCCCGTGCGCTTCAGCTCGTCGAGCTGTTCGGTCAGATAGGCCAAAGGGTTTGACATCGCATTCTCCGCAGCGGGCGGCCCGCTTCCGATTGCAGTATAGCGAGGCCCGCGACCGCCGGAGCCGGCCGCGGGCGGCTGTGAGAGAATAATACTTCGTCCTCTGATTCCATCCTCCGGAGAAAATTCACGTATGACCGAAATCGTAGAAATCAAGGCCCGCGAGATCCTCGATTCGCGCGGCAATCCGACCGTGGAAGCCGACGTATTCCTGGCCGACGGCGTGATGGGCCGCGCCGCCGTGCCTTCCGGCGCATCGACCGGCGAACATGAGGCCGTCGAGCTCCGCGATGGCGACAAGGGCCGCTACCAGGGCAAGGGCACGCTCAAGGCGGTCGGCAACATCACCAGCGAGATCGAGCCCGCGCTGCTGGGCATGGACGCGACCGACCAGGCGGCCATCGACCACAAGATGATCGAGCTGGACGGCACGCCGACCAAGGGACGGCTGGGCGCCAACGCCATCCTGGCCGTGTCGCTGGCCACCGCGCGCGCCGCCGCCGAGTGCCTGATGACGCCGCTGTACCGCTACCTGGGCGGCGTCCACGCCAACATCCTGCCCGTGCCGAAGATGAACATCATCAACGGCGGCGCGCACGCCGACAACTGCGTCGATCCGCAGGAGTTCATGATTGTGCCGCACGGCGCCGCTACCTTCGCCGACGCCATCCGGGCCGGTTCCGAGGTGTTCCACACGCTCAAGGGCGTGCTGAAGAAGCGCGGCTACGCCACGTCGGTCGGCGACGAGGGCGGCTTTGCGCCGAACCTGAAGTCGAACGAGG
>Ga0074045_10003645_pt1 | contig 13835 bp, 16 predicted proteins | sample BogForMeECP23OM2_FD_94442 | JGI IMG/M metagenome (GOLD analysis project Ga0074045, IMG submission 94442) | Bog forest soil microbial communities from Calvert Island, British Columbia, Canada - Bog Forest MetaG ECP23OM2 | ecosystem: Environmental > Terrestrial > Soil > Wetlands ... | reverse complement strand
GCAAGTGGAAATGGATATCCAGCCGCGTACTCTGTCGGCATTGGTCCCAAACCTTCTCCTCCAACCGCTGGTTGAAAACGCCATCCGCCACGGCATCGGCCCGCGGCGCGCTCCGGGCTGTATTCGCATCTCGACCCGCCAGGTCTTCGACGAACTTTGGATGGAGATCGGCGACAATGGCCAAGGGCTTACCTTTTTCAGTGGAATAGTTCCGCCCGAAGGAGTCGGGTTGCGCAACACGCGTGCCCGGCTGCAACAACTCTACAACCACGACCACAAGATGACGGTTGACGATGCCCCCGGTGGGGGCTGCATTGTCAAAATCCACATACCATTTCGCGAATTTTCCCAGGAGGTCAGTAGCACCGATGCCCATCCGAGTGTTGCTTAGTGACGATGAATCGCTGGCGCGCGAGCGCCTGCACAGGCTGCTGGAAGAAGAGCCCGATCTGGAGGTCGTGGCCGAGTGTGGCGATGGGAAGTCTGCCATCGCGCTCATCAAGCGCGAGAAGCCGGACTTGGTCTTCCTCGACATTCAGATGCCGGAAGTGGACGGCTTCGGCGTGGTCACGGCACTAAAGGAGCAAATGCCGCTCACCATTTTCGTTACCGCTTATGACCGTTATGCTATGAAGGCCTTCGAGGTGCATGCGCTCGACTACCTCCTGAAGCCGGTAGGAAAGGAGCGGCTATCGGAAGCGCTCGGCCATGCCCGCAAGCAGCTGCAACATCCGGCGGAGGGTATGTTCCAGCGGCGAGTGCTCGACCTTCTGGGTGATCTGGAGTCGCGGCAGCACGCTCCGCAGCGCATCGTGATCAAAGCCGACGGAGAGATTGTCTGCCTGAAACCCGGCGAGATTGATTGGGCCGAGTCGGCGGGCAATTACGTCTGCCTGCACGTTGGCGGCAACACGCACATCCTGCGGGAGACGATCACATCGCTGGAGGGACGTCTCGGCGCGCGCCAGTTTCTGCGCGTGCATCGCTCCACGCTGGTGAACGTAGATCGCATTAAGACGCTACGGCCTTCGCTATACGGAGATTATGCGATCTTGTTGCGCGACGGGACCAAACTCACCCTGAGCCGCGGCTTCCGCGAGAACGTGCTGAAGCGGCTGGGGACGGCGTAGGGAGGCAGCTCCTCTCGTCAAGCGTATTGTCTGCTTTCTTCCCTGAAGGTCGGGACCGTGGTGGACGGCTTGATCGGGCTAGTCGCTGCTGTTTCTCCAGCGGCTTACCTTCGCCGCTCGGTTACGCATCATGCCCAGATACCCTCGGTCAGTCCAGCTGTTAGCCTGTTCGCGGTGATCTTGTGCCGAATACTGTATGAGATCATCGTTTCCACTCAGGCTGGGTCGGAGGCCTCGCGGTGGACATCGACCCAGCGGCAGCATCGGATATTTCAATCACTATCAGATATGTTCGTCCGACGGAAGGACACAGCGGGGGTGCACACGCTGGAACGCCACAATCCGAACAAGTATTCATTACTACAAGTCGATCGGGGACCCACAGTGGCGGTAACCAGGATGTTAAGATGGGTTTGAAGGTGATGAAACCAAGATCGTGGCGGTGTAGCTCAGGTGGTTAGAGCGACGGTCTCATAATCCGTAGGTCGCTGGTTCGAGTCCAGCCGCCGCCACCAAGATTCAAATAGCAGAATGCAAAGCAGTTATTGAATCACGGCAGCTTGGGTGTGCGCCGCATCCGTTGTCACTTACGAGGGTTTCAGCTGCCGATTCGTTCCCAATCACAAGGCTTTCGAGTTTCGCCATCGCTGCGCGAGTGTCATCGGCTGCGCTCTTGATGTAGTAGGTATTGGTCGTGGAAACATTCGCATGGCGGAGAATCGCCTGAATCGTTTTCTCGGGCACCCCGAGCCGATACAGGTTGGTTCCCAAGCCCCTGCGCGCTGCGTGCCATCCGTGCCACTCGGGACGGCTCTGGTCTCTCTCAAACACATGATCGGGCGTGGCGTGCTGGCCTTTCTTCGGCTTCCGGCACTCGTCCTTCGGCCTGCCACAGATGGCGCAACGGTTGAGAGTTGGCAGAATGATACGGTTGAGCAAATTCCCCAGCTCCATAGGTGAGCCGTTTAAGTTGGGGAACATCACCCCGGAGGTTGGATTGCCGCAGCGGATGCGGTGAAACTCCAGACGCTTTGCGAGCGGAGCAATCACCGGAATAGCGCCTCGGCTCTTGCGCGTCTTCGGCTCCGTGATGTGGCCCCTCCAGATGGACCGCGTGATTTGGGTTTCCCCGTCATGATAGTTCTCCCATAACAGCCCGCGAATCTCCCCGCGACGTGCCCCGGTGAAAAATGACGCTGGATATCCCGATGCAGGCAAGTTGAGAGCCGTGTACGGGATCGACAAAGACCTATGTGGCCTACGCGAGGCTCGTGAAGGGCAAAGGAAAACATCGAACACTACCGGCACGCCTCGACCGAGGGTTTTCGTTTCTATGCCGGCGTCAGTCACGCAACATGACCACGCGACGCAACGGGTAACGGCGGCTGACCTTCGCAGCGGACAGATACGGATTCCATCAAGGAAAACTTCTTTGACGAGGACTTTGTTCCCGCCCCTAGAAGCTACCATCGACTTTGTCTTGAGAGGACGGTTGGTGCGAGGGTCGTGGAACCCGAGGGCGGGACTCGACCGCAAGCGGTCAGGTTTACTTCGAGTCGGCGGTGTGTTGCGGGAGCTCGTCGGCGAGAACGACATCTTACTGGCATCCATTGGAAAAGACGGAATAATGCGCATCGATTAGGGCGCTCGAAGCCTATTGAGCAACTCGGGCAGGCCGGTGCAGCCGGGGCCGCGTTAAGGTGCGCCCGGTGGAGATTCGAACTCCCGACCTAATGCTCCGGAGGACTCGCCGCACGATAAATCAACGGTTTAGCGGGACTTGCACGGAGTGAGATTCACCTGTATTTATGCGGGTTTCTCACTCTTTACCCTCTGGCGAGCCAAGCGGCAACAAACAGCCAGTGGGCACAATTTTGGGCACAGTCGTGTGGGGTGAACCCCTTCATTGAGACAATCCGCGATTGGCACACTTGCTTTGAGTGAATTTTCCTTACGCAGCCCCGTTATCACTCGCGGATGCGGCAAACGTCACTGACAAATGTTAGCCGTAAGTGGGAAAACTTCTGCTGCAAGTCTGGGGGATGATCCCCGGCTTTTTTCCCACCCACTCTTGTTGAGTCCGCGAGAAACAAGACCTCGACACATCCTCTCCCAGGCGTCCGAGCGTGCCCGTCCATTCACGTCAATTTCGTTCGAGCCACATGGCAAGGAGGTAAAGTCCATGCACGGCAAAGATCAAGTTCGCAGTTCAATTTTCCGCACCATCGCGCACGCAGCAACGGTCGCGCTGGCGATAGCCATTGTGCTTGCGCTGTCGATGGTCTTGAGTCCATCGGCGCAGGGGCAGACATTCAATGTGATCCATACCTTCACCGGCGGGCAGGACGGGGGATACCCTTACGCCGGCTTGACGCTGGATAGAGCAGGAAATCTCTATGGAACAGCATCTTACGGCGGCGGGGGGGCTGATTGCGGCACGGTCTTCAAGTTGGTGCACAAGAGCAGCTCCTGGCTGTTCAGCCAGCTCTACAGCTTTGCCGGATATTACGATGCATGTGGGCCCAGTACCGGAGTAATCTTCGGCCCGGACGGGAGTCTGTACGGCACAACGGGGGCAGGAGGGCAAGCGAGCAGTGGCACGGCCTATAACCTGAGACCCGCAGCGCACGCCTTGCCTAATGTTGGTAGTGACTGGACCGAAACCGTGCTTTGGAGCTTCGGTCAAACTCGGTGGGATTCACTCTTTCCTGACAGCGGACTCGTCTTCCAAGCGGGAAACATGTACGGCACGGCGTTTGGAGGAGGGGGGGTGACGCACCGGCGTTTATCGGAACCGACAAGACCAGCACCGAGGCCAGGGACAGGCGCAGCCAACACGCCGCAGGGATTAACCTGGCCCAATACTATGGTACGGTTTACGTACTAGTTCCTTGGCCGCATTACGGTAGCGGGTGGTTGGAATTGGTTATGCACAGCTTCACCGGTTCGCCCGATGACGGCGCACGCCCCGGTGGCGGAGTTATCTTCGATCAGTCCGGCAATCTCTATCTTACGACGGGCTTCGGGGGCGCCAATGATTCTGGCACGGTTTACCAGTTGTCGCCGCCTTTTTACTACGGGAGTATTCTCTACAGCTTCCAAGGTGGAAGCGACGGCGCAGGCCCCGCTGGCGGAGTTATCTTCGATCAGTCCGGCAATCTGTATGGCGCCACCACTACCGGCGGCTCGGGTGGCGGCGGTACGGTTTTCGAGCTGACGCCCTCAGGTAGCGGCTGGACGTTTACCCTAATTTACAGCTTTACCGGAGGCGCCTATTGTGGGCCGAGGGGCAATCTCGTCATGGACGGGGCTGGTAATCTCTACGGCACAACGAGGTGCGACGGCACATATAACCAGGGCAGCGTTTTCAAGCTCACACCATCAAGCGGCGGATGGACGGAGAGCGACCTCTACGATTTCACTGGCGGCAGCGACGGGGGATCCCCGTTTAGTAAGGTGGTAATCGACGCCAACGGCAATCTGTAGGGCACCACCCCGGCCGGCGGATTCTACAGCTACGGTGTCGTCTGGGAAATCACGCCGTAACTGAAATTCTGCGTATTCACAGCGGCCCGGCATCCTGAATTGGGTGTCGGCCCTTTCTAGTTTTGCCGTTATCACTTGCCCCTGCGCCATACGTCACTGACAAACCACCCGCCGCAGGCGTGAAATTCTGGTGGGTGTCGCGGGGAAAGACTTCGCGAGCCTTTCTCCACTATTCCCACCACAACAGCGCGGAGAGAAACAGACCTCGGCCTGTCTTCTCTCCGGACTGCGACACAACGCGGATATCGGTTTCGGCGCAAACGCAGCTTGAAGTCCGCCGTGGATAGCAATATGGCTGAGAACTCCGGTACCGTGCTGTCCTCGAAGCACTCTTTGTACGACCATCCAACTGTTAAGGAGGTCGGTCATGTGGATCGTTCTCGGCTTTCTTTCTCTCGGGTTTCTCGTCGGCAATATCGTGGGAATGACAGCACAGAGCGTTGTTACTTCCCTCCTTGGATTACTGTTCGCTTTTGCAGGTGGCTCGGTGTTGTCAATCATGCACAAACTTGATGTCGCGGACCGCAATGCGGCAGGTCAAGCCGTCATGGCGCTCTCCTTGTCGTGTCTGTTGGGCATTTACTCGGGTATTTTCGTCTCGGAACATCGGTTGCTGAGTCCCGCTGTGCCTGCCACTAGCACTAAAAGCGAGATGATGCAACGGAATGTTGAAGCGACTCCGACTTCCCAATCGCAAGAGACGAAACAGCAAGTGCAGGGGAAAGAAGGGACGATTCCAAGCGCCGCGAACAAGTACTTGTTATCGCTGTCGGTTGACGAAATCGATCAAATTGATCAGCTGCGAACGTCCGGCAAGATCTCGTCGGACGAGGCCTACAAGCGGTTGCATAACCTGGTCATGAGATCAGCAAAGGAGGGGTCATGAAGAGGAATCGACTGCTCCTCATGGTTGTCGTTTTTGCCCTCCAAGTGGGTCTGGCACAAGCGGGACCGGTCGTGACGATTTGGGCATATCACAGCCAGGGCACGAGCTTGGGCACGGGATTTTTCACTTCAAGAGATGGCCAGATCCTGACTTGTTACCATGTCATCGACGGAGCTACCTCCATTGAAGTTTTCAACGATCAGATCGGAGGCACAACAGACGTGATCGTGGAGGCGATTGCTCCGGACCGGGATCTTGCTTTTCTCCGGATCAGAAAGCTGAAAAAACCTGTTGCATTCCTCACTCTCTTGGACCCGGTCGCACCGGGAATTTTTGATGAAGAATTATTCATGTATGGCCATGCTGCCGGTATAACAGATCAACGCTTTGTTGCCCGCCTGACTAGGAAACCGTTTGTGAGATCCAGCGAAGTTCGTGATCCGACAACGAATAAGCCCTTGATGGCCTTGGACGACGTTCAACTTCTCACACTCCAAAGTGAGGGTTTTAAGGGCATTAGCGGGGGACCGCTCGTGACCTCGCAGGGAGGCGTCATTGGTGTGGTGTCGGGAAGCATCAGCATGGGCGGCAGTATCATTTGGGCCATTCCCGCCAAGTATGCACGAGTTGAATTGATGGATCCCGTTAACAAGCCGCTTAGTGAGATCAAATCGTGGAAAAACCTCTCACAGCGTCGTTTCCTGCTGCTTGGAGGTGCGAACCAACTCCGGAGGTTGGTACCGGTCAGCAATGCGCTCAGTGCAGCCGTGGATGACTATTTTCGTGCCGTAGACGATCTGGATCGCGAACTGGCCGACATACCGGTATTGGGATTGCGAGCGCAAGGTCACGCACAGGCTTTCAGATTAGTGTTGGAAAGCCTGCCAGCTGGCAGGTTGGAACAGGATGTGAACAGTCTGCAGGACCCAATTCTACGGGAGACGTTTATGGAACTGGAAAATGACGTGCAAGAGGCAACTGCAGCCCAGCAAGCGTGGTACGCCAGCCTTTTCCACGTCATGCAACGCGGCGCAGAGGTTGACGAGGAATATAGGGCATTCATTGCCACGCTGCCCAAAACACAGTCGAATCTGACAATGGAAGCACGGTGTGATGCAGAGATAGAGAAAGTTGGAACCGATTTCGATAAGTTTTTGACGGAGAGCGGATTCACAGATTTTGCCGAGAAGTTCGCAGGGCAGCAGAAGGACATGATGAACGCCGCAATGAACCTTAAGACCGGTCAAGATATGTTGCGCCTTGTTACCATGACGGAAACATTGCTCGCATCTTTGTCAGCTCCCGAGACTGTACGGGCGATGAGCGTAGCCGTGTCGTATTGCAGGCGGCTGGGTAGAGCGGTGGAGGCGTTGAGCTATTTAGAAGTCGAGAATTGAAGCTGCAACAAAACAAGCACGCCTGGGTGGAGAAATCTGGGTGAGGGTGTCGCTTACAAGCAGCTCGATAAATTCCTTTGGTATCAAGGCGACAAACTCAAACCGTCTCGTCGCGCAGAGGGTCGCTGTTGACACAGTACTTTCAGGATTGAGGCGTGCCATCAGATGTGGAGGAACAGATGCAAGGTGTTGTACCGCTCTACAAAGCATTTAGAACGCACTTGAAATCACAAAGGGATAGGCTAGCTAGCCCCTCTGCAAACCCTGTCGCGGATGGAAGATTATCTCACCAAGGAATTCGCTTTGCTCATCCTCAACAAGAGCAGAGGGTCTGTGTTGCCTCTGATCAATGTGGGACGACGCTTGGAAGGGCGGAGGATCGATTTAGCGCTCGCCGTGGGAGACCTGTCTGGCGCGAGAGACAGAGCCTCTGCTAGCAGATGCCGTCCCACAATCCGTGCCTTCATTGAACTGAAATATATTCGCAACCGGCATCGCTATGGCTACGGCAACGCTGAAGACGAGATTCTAGGAACGTTCAAGAGCTTGAACGCTCAGTTAAGACGATTGGACGATGTTACCGAGTTCGCGAAGTACCCAGTGAGGTTTATTGGTCGCAAGCACGATACTTATGGCCTGGTATTCGCTTCTTATGTACGTCATCCTCACGATGTCGATCACAAAGAGACGTTTCTCAAACATGTACGCACATACGCCAAGGCTCATGGTTTCGTGACCTTCAGGATGAAATCGCCCAGAATGTCGGAGATTTACACTGACTTCGAGGTGAAGGCGTTGAATGCAACATGGCTAACCTCGCTCTACACAGGATTATGGAGACTGAGCGAAGCGGAGCAGCGTAAGAAGGCAGCTGCAAAAGCCACTCCGTGTTGAAGCCTCTAGCGTCGGTCGCTACGCCCATGCGTTGGTGGACGACGACGATCAAGCCGGGCGATCCCGTGTTTCTCATTCCTGCCAACGCGCCCCACTCGGACAGCGAATTGCGCAGTCGCACGTATTCCAACGTGCTCACGGGAGAGGAGCTCAATCCAGTCGTGGGCAGCAATCCCGTCGGACGACGGCTCGGTCACCGACCAGGTAACCAAGACGCTGACGTCGATGTTCAATGTCAAGGAAGAAGATTTAGTTAGCGCCGAGCTGCAGCTGGTTCCGGCCGCGCAGCCGATGGATGTGGGTATCGATCGAGGGCTGGTTGGCGCCTGGGGCCAGGATGACAAGCTATCGTCGTACTGCGCAGCGCGCGGGGTTGTTGAGATACAAGGTACGCCGAAGTATACGGCAATGGCCTACCTCACAAACTTCGAGGAAGTCGGATCAGTGAACAACACCGGGGCTGGCTCACAATTCCTTACCGCAACCTACTCGCGACTCACCGCTGCCGAGCGAGCCGCGGGATACGACGACGTTGACCTCCGGCGCGCCCTGCGCAACGCACAGGTGGTTTCGTCCGACACCAACGATGGCGAGAACCCGATCTTTCAGGGCACGCAAGAGCCCAGCAACGCCGCTCGCCTCAGTTATGGAGTCACCATCAAAGAGTATGGGGCCGGCTTCAACGCGAATTCCGAGTTCATTGCGCACATCCGCGCCTTGCTGGATCACAACAGCATTCCCTGGCAAACGCAAACACCAAAGGTAGACGTTGGGGGTGGAGGAACGATTGGGGAATTCATGTCGGCTGAAGACAAGGAGGTCATCGATGTCGGCGTGCCGCTGTTGTCAATGCACGCCACCATCGAGGGGTCGTCGAAGGTGGACCTCTGGAATCTCTACCGCTTCTTCAAGGTGTTCTACCAATCCCAGTGAAGTTGGAAAAGGGGTCGGCAGAACTGGGAAGGATGTGCGTTTACCTTGATTGGCGACGGGCGACGATGGAATATCACGCGTCCCAGAGTAAAGGAGAAATTGAGGTGGCACGGTAATGGGCGTCCCACTCTTTGGCCGTGGCAGGGAGGCTGTGCAGAGTTCGAGATGTCCTAACGGGGTGATGGATTGATTTCGGAGGTAGCATTAAGTTAAGGGGAGAAATAATCGGATAACAGGCGGAGGGTTGCATGGTTGATCTATCCATCTCAGGCGGAAACCTGCTGGTCAACGTTCGGGGAGCCGACAAACTGTGGGCATTCAAGAGTTCGCTCGAAATCCCTTTACAACACGTGGCTGGCATTCGGGCCGACCCCAGCATCGCGCGGGGGTGGTGGCACGGGTGGAGAATTCCTGGGACCAACATTCCGGGGGTGATAACGGCTGGCACGTTCTACCAGGACGGAAAACGAGTCTTCTGGGATATTCACAATCCCAACAACACGGTCGTGATTGAGTTGCGAGACGAACGTTACAACCAACTCGTTGTCGAAGTTGCCGACCCGAACGTGGCGGTTGCACTGATTCAAGCGGCCCTGCCGCGCCAGTAGTGCTCCACAGTGCGAATGGCCGATAATTCATCGCGAAGAACAGATGCGATACCTACTCCCGCAATATGGGATACGTATCGCTGGCGCATTGCGCTCCTCCTGGGCCTAGGCGTTCTCGTCAATTACTTCGATCGCGTTAACCTCTCTGTTGCCATTGTGCCGTTGAAAGGCGACTTCGGCCTCAGTACGGTGGCCGTTGGCTATCTGCTCAGCACCTATAGTTGGACCTACATTCTCCTGCAGATTCCCTCGGGACGCCTGCTCGATCGTTTTGGCGTGCAGCGTCTCGGCCGGGTCAGCACATTTCTGTGGAGTGTTGCTTCCTTCCTGGCGGGAGGAGCCAATGGATTCGGAGGGCTGGTCTCCGCGCGCCTCCTTCTGGGTGTGGCCGAAGCTCCTACCTTCCCCGGAAATGTGAAAGCGATCAGCGGGTGGTTCCCTTGCGAACAACGCGGGCTCCCCATGGCTATCTTCGATGCGGCGGCAAAGTTTGCTTCCGCCATCGGTATTCCGGTGGTCGCCATCGTGGTGCACAACTGGGGATGGCGCATGAGTTTCGTCGTTACGGGATTCGTGAGCCTCGCCTACTTCGCGCTGTTCTGGTTCGTCTACCGCGATCCCGCGAGAGAATCCACGGAAGGAGAGCGAGTCAGGAGTTTGCAAGACGACCCTAACTACGCGGAAGCGTCTGTTTCGCTTTCCTATCTTCTGCGTCGCAAGAAAGTCTGGGGGCTGGCGCTGGGTATGGCCGCCTACAACTACAATTTTTACCTTTTTCTCACCTGGCTGCCGGGATACTTGAATTCTGCGCTTCATCTGAACATCCTGCGATCAGGTTATTACACTGCGATTCCGTGGCTCGCAGCCACGGCCAGCGATCTTCTGGTCGGCGGGTGGCTCGTAGATCACCTCATTCGCAGGGGTTGCGACACGACCCGCGTTCGCCAGACGATTCTCGTAGTGGGACTGGCGATGGGACTGGCGATTGTCGGCGCAACGCGCACCACCAATCCCGGCATCGCCATTCTGTGGATCTCAATCGCACTGTGCGGACTGGCGGCAACGCCTCCCGTCGCCTGGGCGGCCTCGGGACTAATTGCACCGCGCGGGACGGTCGGTAGTGTGAGCGCGATTGTAAATTGTGTAGCTAATGTTCCGGGTGTGCTGGCGCCTGTGATGACTGGCTACCTTGTCGGCAGCACACAGTCGTTTGCGCGTGCGTTCGTAGTTGGGGCCGCGATCCTGTTGGGGGGCATAGCGTCGTATGTCTTTTTACTTGGCAGGATTGAGCTCATCCGATCGCCAAACGGCGCCCACGCGACTTGGCCAGCGTAGGCGGCGCATCTGCGATTCACGTTTAGACTTACTGACCACGAAAGTCTCTTCGTTGTTTCATGGAACGACTTGACAGCGTGGATTCAGGTACATACCCATTTTTTTGAAAGCGGAACAAACTCAGAGGGCTGGACGATAGCGATCCCGTCCAGGTACTCGGTGCCAGGCTCCGTAGGTTCAGTCTAGTCGTCGCTCCCCGTTTCCTCTGGGGATGCGCGGTAACCAGGAAACTTCTGATGGTTTCTTCTTGCGCGGGCGAATTGCTTCCGGCCGATCACGATGTCGATGCCATAGTCATACACAACGTGGTCGATCCGAATTTGCCCCCAAATGAAAGCTGCTGGAACTTTATGGCGGGCCTCCGATAAGGAGGCAACCGGTCGGTGCCTTGGCGCGTCGGTACTGCAAGATGGAAAGGTCAGGGTTTATCCGGTAGGCCCCGGCGGAGGCCTTACTGTGACGAGATCAAGGTCCGTTCGGATGGAGTTTCCGGCTGACGCCGACATCAATTGTTGGCCAAGCACATTTCATCTGAGACCGAGCGCTCCGATCAAATTGCGTATAACTTGGGCTGCCGTTGTACAGGATAGCCTTCGATTACCCGATGGGTCGCCATGTGGTGACCGAAGCAGATCTACCTTTCTTTGCGATTGGTGGTCCGCTGCCGACTGGGCCGGACTTACATCAAGCTGAGCGGCATGCCCGCAGACTCGTCCAAAAAGGCAAAAGATTGAGTAGCCTCCCTTTCCCTTCAACTACTCACTGACGTGCGAACGATTTCTACGGAGCAGTTGGCATGGCGAGCGACGAATTCGGCCACACTGCCAAGCAAGAAACGCCGGATGCCTCTCTTCCCATGCGAACCAACGACGATAAGATCGGCACACCACCCTACTGCGGAATCGATAATGCTCTCTCTGATGTCACCTAGCTCGACGGCGGTGTCCACCTCGAACCCGGCACTACGCAGCTCGTTCGCAATTCGCTCGACCAACTCACGGGCTGGCTTTTTCTGATCTTCCAACTCAGGAGCGTAGCCAGCCGCCATTTGCGGGGGAGCCGGCGCAATCGGCTGCAATACATGCAAGACCCGGACTTCTGTATGCTCAGTCCGAAACTGCGCGACAACAGCCCGTAACACGTCATCTGAGAACTTCGAATCGTCAATTCCCATTAAGATTTTCATGACATCTTCTCCTCCTCAAGAAGCGCTACCACACTTCACACGAGACATCGGTAAGGCTGCTTGCCGATGGGGTTCCGGGCTCACTTTCCATGTTCGCCGTGAATGATTTCTCCGCACGCGAGTTGCACTGCGCGGCGGTTAAGGAACACCGGCAAATGCTCCTGCGCTCTCTATCGCACCGGCGTTATAACGTTGGGGCCGACTTTTGTCAGTTTCCACGGCTTCGGCCTTGGCATACCCGGCGCCGTGGAGATGGCCAGCATATTGACTTCAGCTGTGGTGTCGCTGGTCAGTCGCATAAGATAGCGATCGGTCTCCCGCGTATCAGGATCTTTCACCGTCAGCAACAGGCCATCGCCGTTGAGTTGTGCGCCCTCGACGCTACAGTTCGATCTTTCGCCGCTGGCGCTTTCCACATCACCCTGGTCGTTAAACTGGACGTCGTGAGGGCGTTGAAACATACCGGTAAGCTGGTCGCGCCTCTGCGTCAATCTGATGGTCAACCAGGTGTGTCCCTGAAAAGTTCCTATCCACGAGCCGACGTACTCTACCAGCGAAGACTTACGGGCTGGAGCGTTTTGCATCGCCGGACTCATCGACGTCTGGGCCCGACCCACTCCACATAGCGCGATTGCTGTAACTGCGATGGCCACAAGACGCCACATTCTTGTTATCCTCCGTTCGCATGGATTGTACCGGATCGGCGAGAATACCCGGATCTGCCAACAAGCTCAAAATGGCGAAGATATAGAACACCTAGACCCGATTCTTATTCACGTCCCGGTCACTGAGGCACGATTCGGCTGGTCGCTCCAAACTTCCGGCAGTTCTGGAACCGCTGTATATTGCGGACGCTAACCCCGTCATACTCGATGGAATTAAGCTCCGACTTAACCCGCAACACGAAACGCGTGCCATCGGTAAACAGAACGCTCTCGTAATCGATTTCCAGTTTGGCATTGCGCATTGGGAAACTCCGTGGAATCTCGCTAGCTTCCACTTGTAGACGCAGAATCAACCCGGCTTGCTGATCGATCCAGAGTTTTCCATAGTAGGGTGGTGCGACTATCTCGTTCTGAACGTGCAGTCGCCACAACGGAACGTCCTGGTGCGCGATGCGATAGGTAAATCCCCACGCTTGACGGCCTTCAATCTTCTTTTCGCCCACGAACTGGAACTCGAACTTGTTGTGCCCATCGAAGATTGACTGCAGGTCACTGCCGAACTGCCCAGCTGACCAGGCGCCCTCCAGGGGAGCGTCGCCAATCACCGGTCGGCCATTTCGTTTCACATCCTTGTACGACTCCTTTCCGTCCTCGTAGGTCACGACTCCAGTGATGGTGTCCGTTTGGACCACCGCTCCACCCAAGAGGCGGGAAGTCTCTTGCTGGCAGGTGAAGTTTGGCATTCGCTCCGGAACAGTCACGGCATACTGGCAAACGTTGCGCAGAGCCTCTTCGTGTGGAATGTCCACGGGCAGGGAACCGCAGGGGGATGTCTCGGCCGGCTGTTGTTGAGGACCGCTGGAGGCGGATTGAGCGTCCAGACTCAGAATGAGAATCAGCGCTGCTCTCACCCCGTACGAAATGAACCATGCAGGGAAATTGCGACTCATTTCAAAGTGTTCCCGCGACTATCATGTGGTAATAAGCACTTCCCGCTTGGTCCTGAAAACGCGCGGGGTTTGTGTTCTTAACGGGAAAAACCACCATCGCTCAAGAAATTCTATAACGTGTTATGAACAATCGCACTCGCGGTGCCCTCAGTCTTCCTGCTGGAAAATGGGGGTCAGCAGGCGGGGTACGTTTTAACCGTTTTCCGAATCTCACCTTTACTTCGGCGCGCAGAACGGAAGACCAGTCCTCACCTTATGAATCTTGCTATTGACATGCCATGGACAATCCACCGGGAGGCGCGGTG
>Ga0074045_10003644_pt1 | contig 13838 bp, 15 predicted proteins | sample BogForMeECP23OM2_FD_94442 | JGI IMG/M metagenome (GOLD analysis project Ga0074045, IMG submission 94442) | Bog forest soil microbial communities from Calvert Island, British Columbia, Canada - Bog Forest MetaG ECP23OM2 | ecosystem: Environmental > Terrestrial > Soil > Wetlands ... | reverse complement strand
TTGCCCTCATTTCTCCTTTTCGCCCATTCGACGCGACGGTGCGCTTCCTCCGAGTTGTGATTCCGATATTGATTCTCTTTTCGTGGGTCTTCTTCTATCTCGATTGGAACGCTTATCGCCCACGAGAAGGCCACTTCTTCTGGATTCTCGGAATTGTCTTCGTTCTGCTGTCCTGCAAGCCGAGGCACGAATAGTTCGTTCCGTGATGGTGTGGGGCAAGTGCTCGTTCCCGAACGGCAGTTCAGGTCAGATACGCTCGCTGACGCGATGGGTCGAACGTGAATCTGAGTTCAAGTCCTGGGAAACAGCATACTCGGAGAAGTGGCTTTCTACACGAATTCAAATGGATTTGAGGGAAGCCTTCTGCCGACAAAATGGGTAAGGTATCCAGAAGATACAGGATCAAACCCATTGGGGACGGTGACTAAATATAATACCAGTTATCATAAATCATTTAACTATATAGTTATGGCGGAGGAGGAGGGATTCGAACCCCCGAGACCCTTTCGAGTCTAACGGTTTTCAAGACCGTCGCATTCAACCACTCTGCCACTCCTCCGCATTGATTCTACTACACTTATTGGCAAAGAGGGGCCCTTCCCGCCGCCATCGCTCCCCGCAATCGCCGATCTAAGAAGATTCGGTGCAGCGATTCCGCTGATCGTCGAGGGCGAGAGCCAGAAGCGTTATGTCGTCGTACCGATGGCCGCTGCAAGTGCCTACGTCTCGAGCCCCCCTTGGTCGGTTTTTGTTGTTTCTGTAGTCGGCGGCAACAGCACTGGGGTGGATGGCCTCGGCCCGACCAATCGCATCGTTCTGCGGAGCAACTTGGCGTCGGTCGAGTCGCCTGACCAAAATCGAATTCACCATCGGCCACGAATTGAAGCATTACGTCATGGGCGACAACTGGAAAGCGCTGGCGATCATCGCGGCCTCCTGCTGGCGGGGTGCCGACGACGACGCGGCATCCACGCTGTCGATGGAAGACCATCTCACGAACCCTGGCACCACTGTGGGTACCGTAGCGATATGTCGCCGGAACAAGTTCGCGCGAGTGAACTGGACGCACGCACCAATTTGTTCTGATTCGGTGTGGTGCTATGAAATGGCGACAGGGAAGCTGCCCTTTCACGGAGAAAGCTCCGGCGTGATCTTTCACGCGATTCTGGAGCGCCCACCGGTACCACCTGCCAGGCTCAATCCAGACGTGCCGGCAAAGCTCGAAGAAATCATCGACAAATGCCTGGAAAAGGATCGCAACCTGCGCTACCAACACGCTTCAGACATTCGCGCAGATTTGCAGCGGTTTAAGCGCGATTCTGATTCAGGCCGGGCGCCGGCACAGCGCCCGAGTTCGAGCTGAAACCCGCTGCAAAGCCCGCTTCGCTTCGATGGGCAAGAATCACTGGCGCAACAGCGGTTCTCCTCGCGCTGGCGCTCGGCGGGTGGCTGTTTTTCTCCCGCAAAGCTCATGCGCTTACGGACACAGACACCATCGTCCTCGCCGACTTCACGAACACCACGGGCGATCCTGTATTCGATGGCACGCTTCGCCAAGGGTTGGCGATTCAGCTCGAACAGTCCCCATTTCTGAGCCTCGTTCCCGACGAGCGTATCCAGCAGACCCTCGGTCTAATGGGCCAGCCATCGAGCCTAGAAATTCGTGGTGAGGCGAAGTGCAAAGCTGCGAGAGGGCCCGATCGCGTTACCAGAGAAAAGACCACCGAAGTCGATGACATCGAGGACATTGGTCAGGTTTTGACCATCAACTTGGAAGCGCACGTTCATGCGTTCGGACTTGTAAATATCGGCGCCTGCTGAAGCACTTACGATCAACGAGGGATAAATTCGCCCGCGAGCAAAATTGATGCGATTTAAGACTTGCTGACCGTACTCCTCAAGCACGGTCTGCGGATCCCCGTCGAACTCGAAAATCTGCGCCCGCTGGTCTGACTAGCAATTAATTTCTCAAAACTCATACGTCGCCTGAGCACGTGAGGTGTCAACCTTTTTTGCAGGTAGAGATTGCAGTTCTTCAACCTCCCACCGCAAGGCCCAAACCTCGCCGTTGGGATTGTTTCGGCCACATTTAGACAGGGATTTTGGCCATTCGCTGGAAGACGTTTTAAATCAGACTAGATTTGTCGTATATTCCTAGATGCAAACAATTTGCAATAACTATTCGCACCGGGGAATGTTGAGTGTCTAGACGAGGGCGCTTTTCGGAAGAGCATGCCAAGGGCTTTTCTCCTTTGGCCTGGACTCGAGGGAGAATCTTCTTTTTCTGTGCTCTTTTGTTCTTCACGGGATTTGTCACGGAGTTATGGGCCGGAATCGGGGGAAGCATCGCAGGGACAGTGCTGGATCCAAGCGGTGCGGTAGTGCCGAAGGCGATCGTCACGATCAGAAGCACCGATACTGGTCTCCAACAGAGTGGGGCTACGGACAGCAGAGGCTTCTACTCATTTCCCAGTCTAGCGATTGGCCGCTACGACCTGGAAATCGCGGCGCCAGGGTTCCGTCTTTACCGGCGCACCGAAATCGTGCTCGATGCCAACAGTGCTTTGTCGATAGACGTGGTGTTGGAGGTTGGCCAAGGGTCGGCCGTCGCCACGGTGGTCGAAAACCAACTCAGCGTGGAAACCACAAGCACGCAGGTGGGAGAAGTAATCACCAGCGCGCAGATGATGGCGGTCCCATTGAACGGCCGTAGCTTTACGGACCTATTGGCTCTGCAGCCCGGGGTCGCTCCTATGACCTCGATCACTTCTGACACAGTGCAGGATGTGGGCGCAAGCGTGTTGTCACCTTCTGGGGATTTAAACCCGGGAACGATCTCAATCAATGGCCAAAGGGAGTTTGCAAACAGCTTCATCGTCAACGGAAGCGATGTGGAAGAAGACGTGAACATGGGCGCAGCGATTATTCCGAATCTGGATTCCATTTCCGAATTTCGGATACTCACCAACAGTTTTGATGCGGAATATGGCGAGTTCAGCGGTGGTCAGATTAACGTGGTGACCAAATCAGGGAACAATACATTCCACGGAGATGCCTTTGAGTTTATTCGCAACACCAATCTGGACGCGCGAAGCTATTTTTCGCCAACACGCGGCACATTCGATCAGAATCAGTTTGGTGGAACATTTGGCGGGCCCATTCGCAAAGATAAAGTGTTTTTTTTCGCGGATTATCAGGGAACTCGCTCCACGCAGGGTATCGATACCGGGCAAATTCCGGTCCCCTCTGAACAGGATCGCACGGGCAATCTTTCTGACATGGCCAGCTCATTTGTGACCACCGATGCCAACGGAAAAACCGTACCGACAACAGTAAGCGGCCCCTATTGGGCGACGATGCTTTCTCAAAAGGTCGGATATTCGGTTAACGCGGGAGAACCGTACTACACGCCCGGATGCACCAGCGCGACCTGCGTATTTCCCGGCGCGGTCATCCCGCAAAGTGCATGGTCGGCGCCGGCTAAAAACCTGCTGCAATATATTCCCGTCCCCAATGGTGCAAATGGAACATTTTCCAGTTCGGCGTATAACCTGACGTTGCGGGATGACAAGGGCGCATATCGCGCTGATGCCAGCACGCGGTGGGGACTGCTGTCGGCGTACTACTTTCTCGATGATTGGCAGCAGAATAATCCTTACCCCGTAGCGCAAGGCGGTGCGAATGTTCCTGGATTCAACGCGCTCTATTTGGGGCGAGCACAACTGCTCAGCTTAGGAGACACGAAAACTGTTGGACCAGCGGCCGTGAATGAATTTCACTTCAGCTATCTTCGCAACGCAAACGATCTGGGAAAACCAGTTGGGGGAGTTGGCGTTAGTCTAGCTTCGCAGGGCTTTGAAGTGGGACCAGGAACTCCGGGAATTGCTCCTCTGTCGCCAAAGACAGAAGGAGTGGAAAGCATCGCGTTCAATAGCTTCAGCATCGGAACGAACACGAATGAGTTGAACCAGGTGGGGAATACCTATCAGTGGCTGGATAGTTTATCAAAAGTAATCAGTTCCCACACCGTCAAACTGGGCGCTGAATTCCACTATGATCAGGTAAACGTCAACGCAACCGCGCAATTCAATGGCAGTTTTTTATTCTTCGGGACGGAGACCGGATCAGACTTCGCGGATTTCTTGTTGGGTGTTCCTAGTCAATATAATCAGAGCGAACTACAGGCGTTTTACGGACGTAATAAATATCTGGGACTTTACGCCCAGGACAGTTGGCGGATCTCGCGCAGCTTTACGTTGAATTACGGGCTACGATGGGACCGGATCGAACCATGGTACGAGAAGTACAACCAGATCGCGACGTTTGATCCGGGAAAGCAGTCTGTTGTTTTCCCCAGGGCACCAGCGGGAATCCTCTACCCAACTGATCCCGGCGTGCCGCGCACCTTAGCGCCTCCCGGTAATCTCGATTTTGCTCCCCGCATCGGACTGGCCTATTCACCCAACGCCGCTGGAGACGGTTTACTCGCCACAATTTTTGGCGGAGCCGCCAAGACCAGCATCCGAGCCAGCTATGGCATGTTTTATACGGCGATCGAAGCTCTAACGATTGGAGTGATGAGTGCCAACGCACCGTATGGAACTACCTACACGAGTCCCGCACCACCTCTGTTTGCCACGCCGTTCGTGACTGCGTCAACGGGACAGAATCTGGGTCAATATTTTCCAGTCACGCTCGCACCCTTAACTACTTCCGCGAGTCATCCCGATTCCAACGTCGATTGGTCGCAGTTCGAGCCGATTTCGGGGCTTCCGAATTACCCCACAACCAATCGCATTCCCTACACTGAGGAATATATGTTGTCGCTGGAACGCGGCTTTGGTGCAGACACCGTGCTCAGCGTGAATTATGTGGGTACGCAGGCACATCGGCTGTTAGTACTGGAAGAAGCGAACCCTGGAGATCCTTCACTCTGCTTATTTCTCAGCAATCCAGCGAATCTTGCCCCAGGGCAAGTTCCCTGCGGCCCTTTTGGGGAGGATTCGAGTTATGTCACTTCCACGGGCCATGTTTACCAAGGGACACGCGGCCCGTTGGGATCAAATTTCGGAAGCAATGCAAACCAAACCACCATCGGTAATTCTAATTACAACGCTTTGCAAATTACGTTGCGTCACTCGAGCAAGCGTTTGAACTTGCTTGCCGGCTACACTTTCAGCAAATCACAGGATCAATCCTCGAATATCGGCGACGAGGTCAATCCCATCAATCCAGCACTGAGCAAAGCGCTATCTGCGTTCGACATAAAGCATAATTTCGTGGTGAGCTACAGTTATCAATTGCCTCTGGAATATTTGTTCCGCCGAACCAACCGCTGGACCCAAGGTTGGGAAATCTCTGGGATTACGCGATTCAGCACCGGATTCCCTGTCACGCTCGTGAATTACGGCGACAATTCCTTGCTCGGATCGGAACCGAACGGCCTTAATAATTATGGCGTCGATGAACCCGACTACGAGGGTGGCGGCCTTCACATCAATCATAATCCTCGTAATGGCAAACCCTATTTTAATACATCGCAATTCAGTGAAAACGCGTTGGGCACTTCAGGAACGGCCAGGAGGCGATTCTTTTATGGACCGGGGAGTAACAACTTTGATTTGGCGTTGCTAAAGAATCTGCGTCTGACCGAAGATAAATCTCTGCAGTTCCGGATCGAAGCGTTCAATGCATTCAACCATGCGCAGTTTTTTGGACCGCAGGCTGTGGCCGGAAATATCGACAGCTCCACGTTTGGGCAGGTCACCAGTGCAGCGCCGTCCCGTCTCATTCAAATGGGAGCCAAATTCTTTTTCTAGACAGGTGCCATGGGTTCACAAGGGATTTCCCATCCTGTAAGGTTAAGACGAACGGGGTAGCGCGGTTTCGCCCGCCCTTTGATGTTCAGCTTTTCTTGTTCCTTTTCGCGCCGTAATATGTCCGCGAACGGCAAGAGGCTTTCGGCCAGGATCATGATGTTCGATTCACTGAGCGCTCTTCAATGCGCTCGCCGTTCGCTGCGGTGTTCATTCTTTCTTGCCACGTTTTTCTTCCCAGCGCTCGCAGGCGCCGCGGGAGTCCACGGCCTCTGGGTCTGGAAAAGCCCGACCGTCCTCGAAGCTCCCAACGCTGCCGAATCCCTCCTGGACTTTTGCAAATCCCAAGACATCACTGAAATCTACATTTCCATCTCCGAGCGCAGCGAAGCCGCCGAAGAACCCCAACTGGTTCACCTCATCTCCCTTCTCCATCGCTCCGATATTCGCATTGAAGCCCTCCTCTCCAGCACTGAAGCCGACGAGCCCGGAAAACACCGCGAAACGCTTCTGCGACACGTCCAGCACATCTTGCAATTCAATCAAAAACATACTGCCGCTCGTTTCGACGGCATTCACCTCGACATCGAGCCCCAGCAACGGCCCGAAAATAAGGGCCCCGGCAACCTCCGCTTCCTTCCCGGCCTTGCGGATGCTTTCCGCGAAGTGCGCGCAATAACAGGAGCCGCTGGTCTAACGCTCAATGCCGACATCCAGAACAAACTCCTTAAAGGCGATCTCGCCCAACGTAAAATGCTTCTTTCCTCCGTCCCGCGGGTCACGTTGATGATGTATGAGCTCAGTAGTCCCGGCAACGACGAAACTCCGTATCAGATGGCTAACAAAGCGATTACTGCCAGCCAGCAATTTTTGGACATGGCCTACAAAGGCCTGCCCGACCGCAACCTTGCAAAGATGGCCATCGCACTGCGTACTCCGGACTACGGCAATCTCCTTCCCCAAATACTCAAGAAACTCGACGAGGCCAATCGCTCCAATCCCAACTACCTCGGCTGGGCCTGCCACTCCTATAACGACCACCTCAAATCGCCGAACTAAATTGGCTCCGGCGCTGGGCCAGACAATCTCTCCGCCGACGGCAACGACCGTCCGCAGTGTGCATGGCAAATTTTTGTGATGCGTCAGGAAGTCGCGGCGGCAAGGGCCACCCTTGCCAATACCACGACGGCGGACCATCCGAACACCACGGCGAACGCGGTCACGCGCTTGATCTTTATGTCTCCCCTGAACCGCTAGAAGGCTTGTTAGTCAGTACTCTATGCCGAGTATGTGGTCAACGCTTGTAGCCTTAGCCAGAGCAACACACCCAGTACTCCAACGACTGGTGAAGTGATCAAGCCCGGGAAATATCCCTGACCTACGACCGCGAGCATGGGGTGTGCGATTCCATTTGCGATCGCTCCAATCGCGAAGAACCACACAGGGAATAGAGCGAGCCGATACCCTCTTCGCATGCCAATCGCCGACAGGATCCAAATGCTCAGCCAGATCAGATTGAAAACTACGAAGAAGTTCAGAGACCATGCGCGGAGGCCAAGCAGCGTGGGGAACCGATCCTGAAATCGCGTGACAAACTCCTCCATGAAATGCATGCACTGCGCAGCCAGCCCGATCAAAAGAGGCATGCCGTTTGCTCACGACCAACCAGGTCGCTGTCTACCGGCCTGCGCAGAATCGTCAGCAGAAGCGCCACTACGGCTCCTGCCGAAAGCCCGGCCGTTCCCGTGAGGATGCTCCGTAGATTTTCGTTCATGGCGCTCCAATGGTACCTAACAGATCTCCCCGATTGATCGCTCCCCTGTGATTGGTCTCGCTAATCCTAATCCGCCAATAGTCGCGGCGAAGTTACATTCAAGATTACTGCGCTATTCAACTGCATCCGCCAAGAGCGCCGCTGATGCCATCGGTGCCTAACTTCCAGGCGCGCCGCATGCATTTCTGTCTGGATCGTCGCCCAATAGGAAGTTATTCAGAAACGGGGTTCGACTGTGACCTGTAGAGCTGTTGATAGAAGATTGTCTGACAGGAAGGAGAAGATCAGACCGTTCGTCCTATCGAACTCCGTGACTTAGCGGCGATTTTTCAGGATTAATCGACCACCTGAGGCGGTAGTTTTTCAAGATTTCGTTCATCCTCGAAAGCCCTCCGGCCAGTGCTGGGCTCCGTGGTAGACCGCGAGGACCACAACATCAGCTTTCTCGATGGCATATGCAGCGATGAACGGGGTATTCGAAATGACCAACTCTCGGGTCCCAGGAACACGGCCTGCTCTGCCCGACATGGGGTAGACCGCAAGTTGTTGAACGCTGGTGACGATCTGCATTGTGATCCGGGCGGCAACCTCCTCACTGTTGGAGAGGGCGATGTAATCGTGAGCCTGATCCAGTTGCCGAGTCGCCTGCTCGGTCCATTCGATCATTGGCGGGCGCGTCCTGTCCTTTTGAGCCCCTTTACGACCTCCTCATGACTCAGGACGTGACCTTTTCGCTTTTCTTCCAACCCCTTCCGAACCAACGCGTCCTGGTAAGCGTGCATTTCGATGTAGTTGGTGATCGCTTCGTTTATGAGATAGCTACGCGAACGGTCCTGCGCCGCGGCCAGTGAATCAAGGGCGTCGATCTTTTCAGTGACCGCGCGGAAACTGATGGTTTTCTCATTGTTTCCCATAATGCCGAAACGATAACACATATTATTCTGTATTACAATTCGGTAGTTTGGCGAAAGCAGTTCTGTCTTGCCGTACACGTGTTCCAGCGAGTTTTTCGATGTTCGGCTAGTTATGGTCGTGTGGCGCTCACGCCCATTTGACGAAGCTCCTTTGCGTCGATTCCACGTGGACGCGAACGATCGCTCGGAATCGTTGATCACCATCCTCCGGAATCCGCAAATTGCTCTGCCTCTTGGTACTTCCCTTCAAATGTCTCGTTGTTGCCCGCTACAAAAAGCGTTTCAGCGAATTCAGGGTCATCCTCTGATAAAGGTCGCTCGGCGGGGTCCAAGCGTTCTTTTGCTATCTCCGCATACACATTGTGATTCGCTGCCGATGTAGCAAGGTCTGACGTGCTTCCTCGCATGAAAGTTTTCTGCGAAGTATTTTTGACTTCACATGCCTAGTTAATCGGCTTCCCCGCAGTGGTCGCAGGTAAGATTCGCAACTTCCGGACCCAGTTCGGGTGAAAAAGTAGAAGGCTTTTGCGTCCCCGACACGGTTGTCCCCGGACGTTTTCAAAAATGAATTGCGGACGTGGCGGTGGCCCGTTCCTGTAGCACCGGCAAAGGGGTGGCCAGGATTCGCGACCTTCACAGGTTAATTTTAACTCTGGTTGAGAAATGGTTTCTCTGGAAGCTGCGGATCAAGTTTCCGATTACTTATCGGGAGATAAGGACCAGTGCCCCGGCGCCCCGCTAACCGCAGCGTTCACTTCATTGCCTCCAAGGTGACTTCCTTCGTGATTCTCTCGTTTCCCCGCATCACGGTGACCATCACCTTCTCGCCCTCGTAGTAGGCATAACGGAGTCTCTGGTAGTCAACGGGGTTGTCGATTTTCCGCCCGGCGTACTCGATCAACATATCGTTGGATTTGAATCCTGCCTTGCCTGCGGGGCCGCTCTCGGCAACCGCCGCAAATTTCATACCACCGTGTTCCTGCTGGTAATCCGGCTCAACGCCAAAATCGGGAGGAAGCTGGTCGGTATGGCCGAGCACGATTTTCCAACCCGCAGGCGTTTTCACCAGGATAAAGCTCTCCACATAGGTCGCATACCCCTCCCTCGCTCCCAGCATGGCCTGCCCCGCCGGAGTATCGGCCGTCCAGACGCTGTGCAACGTCACGGTGACCCATGCAACATCACCTCGCACCTCGGCGATTGCGTCTTGCGGATGATAGTCAACGCGGATGCCGGTGTCCTCGTAAACTTTCCAGTCTTGGCGTTCGGCTGGTTCGAATGGGTGCGGATAGGATTCTTCGATCACGCGCGCGTCCGGCGTGTGCAGGGAATCTGCCTTGTCGAAATCGTACTCCTGGACTGCTCGCTCGTGGGCCAGGACTACATTTATGGCCGCCTTCTTGTCGTCCGCTTCTGACGCGGTGCGCGTTCTGCAAGCGGCCAGCACGAAAAAGATCAGAACCGTCGTCGCGAAAAGCACTCCGGCTCGTCTTCGCATATTGTTTTCTCCACCGAGGCACGCCGCGTTCAGCAAAATCAGTACGTGCATTCCCAATAGTCTCTAGCTGTGTTTGCGTGGCCTCCCTACATGGGCGTCATCCTAGCTTGCGGTCGCGGACGCGTCAACGAATCGACACCTGTTGTGAAGTATCTACCGCGTCAAGATTGCACTAAGTCCTGGTTAACAACGTTCGCGTCCACATGGAATCCGCTGCGAAAGGGCATGGGTACTAGCATCGCTCGGAAACGGCGCTTCTCTTTGTCGGGACATGTTCTTGGAGACTTCACAGGTTGCGCAGAAGGAAACCTTCGTCCCTCCAAGCGATGTTTCATTCAAAATTTCCACTGTGCAGACCAGTTGGAAGGCGGACGAGTCACTCACCCTGAAATACAGGGTGAAAAACATCAGCAATGCGCCACTGTTTGTGCCGCGAGAATGGACAGCAACTTGTCCGGCAAGTCCTCACCTGTGGGCCTGGTTTGAGGACAGCTCTGGGAAACATTTCGTGCCGGGCTATGTGGCGACTGTTCTCCGAGCGCCCAGACCATCCGTGAACGGATGAACAAGGAGGCGGTTTTGCTCAAACCCGGTGACCACTTTGACGGGATGTTTCTTTTGGATACCAAGCTCTTCGGTGGTTTGAAACCCGGACTATATAGGGTTGAGGCGGCTTTGACCGGTTGGGATGAAGAGAAGTTTACTGATGCTGAGCGTTTTGAACTGGCGCGCATGGGCAGTCATTCATGGCGGGAGAAGTCCCGGACTCCATTCGCATCACACTAACACCTAGCGCAAAGTGACGCTGGAAGCACGGACCTGGTTCAGCAATTGAAGGAGGACTCTGATGCCCAGAAGAAGGCTGGCTCGGATCTTGTCTCATTCGGTGCTGATCCATTCCTTGGCGGCGATGGTCCCGCCGAACGCTACATTGTAGGAAGAATCACGATAAAGGACGCGAAGTGCTAGGCCGAAGTTCACGGCGTGCGGGAGGGCAACGAGACTGAAACACCGGAGGTCGGAGGACGCAGCGGGCCTGCGCCAAAACCACCTGCTGTGCTGTTGCACATTCTGTTGCACATTTTGCTGCCAAACCCGCCCAAAACACCCCAAATCCGTGTAATACTTTGTGCTGTAAGTTGTTGATTTGTATCAGACGGGCGTACTACCTGTCGGATTTCAAGACCGCCGCATTCAACCACTCTGCCACTCCTCCCCATTGATAATAAACAACTTACGGAAATACGCCGAAAGTGCTGTTGCACATTTGGTCGGATTGCGCATGCAAAGAGGGCACTTTTATCGGGCGATTGGTGCATGGCATCTCCGCTACCGAGTCAATGGCAAACAGGTGTCGGTGAAATTGGCCGAGTACAACGACGAGTATCGCACTCTCAAGAGTGTTCGTCCACTGGGAGGCTTAGCTCCTGATTTGATGTCGGCTTACCGGACATCTCGCTCCCAGTACTTGACTCGTCCGGTTGATTCGGCGTTTGCCAGGACCTTGGGCCTTTCTTGTTCAAGACCGGATACCGTGTTGTTCGTCAGTTAGGACTAATCCGTTCGCTTAGGAGCATCGAATGCGCAGAGTGAGCATGGCAATTCATGGCCGATATGCTCCAGCCGTCCTTGAGAAGTTGTTACCCAATGGCGAGTCGTCCAAGGCGGATTATGGCGAACATGCTGTCGATGGCCGTATTCAAGGTCGGCAACCCAATCTAAGGAGTCGTCTCGATGAAAGCCCACGATTTTACGAGGGGGCCCGGACACTATTGCTCGCATGGGTTTCATGTGTCAGCAACTGGCATTCTACGCTCTTTGCTGCGAACTTGCGTACCGGGACTTGTTCGGTTTCGGCGTGTACCAGAACTTGTGCAGATTCATGAAGAATCCGCTTTTAGACTGTTTGGAGATACGCGGGAGCGAAGACCCTTGCGACAAATGATTCGAGCGTTGTCGGTGTCGTATTTCTTGCCGAACGCTCCTCTAAAGGTACGATGAGGCCCGCATTTGCGCCATCCCACATCTCAACAATCAATTCTGTGGTCTTTTTAGGTAAACCCATCTTCAAAAGGGCCGTCTCAAGCATCATGCTCGGCAATTGCACGTATTCGAGATTGGGCTTGCCGATAGCGTTGCCAACAATTGAAGCTGCCTCCTTCATGGAGATGTCGCGCTGTCCATGTAGCTCTTGGACGGAACGGCCAGAAAAATCGCGCGCAGCAAGACGGGTTGCGGCGTACGCGCCGATGTCTTGCGTCGCTATCCAGGGTATTGGCACTTCGGGTCGTAAACCTCCCGGTAAGGTCCCCATCGAGCGCAGCGGTGCAATACTCATGAAAAGATTTTCCATAAAATACGCTGCGCGCAGGTGGAGGACATTGAGCCCAGCGACTCGATTGAGCTTTTCCTCCTGATTATGCAGGCCGACGATGGGGCCGGTGTTTTTCGCATGTTGAGCGCCAATACTGCTTAGATTAACGACGAACCGCACATGGGCGTTGGTGATTGCTGCGGCGTAGGAATCAGAAACACGTTCTTGATGCGCGCGCAAATCCTGTTGTGAGATGTCCTCAGGCAGAACTAGGTAGACGGCTGAAGCGCCGTTGAAAGCTCCCGTCATTGAATCGACATCCTCGACGTTACCGACGAAAGGCTCCGCACCAAGCTCCACGAGCGGTGCGAGCTTTTTCGCGTCTCGCCCAACCACGCGAACCTTTTCGCCTTTGGCGCGCAACGCTTCTGCTGCTGCCCTTCCCGTTCGTCCAGTTGCACCCGTTAGGACAATCATTTAGTGCCCCTCTCATGACGACGCTCTCCGCCTACGAAGCCGGAATGCCGGAATTTTATATCACACCGCCGGTTAAGTCCCGGGAAGTCCGGAAACCGGTAAAGTTCAGCCCAGTACTTGACTTTACCGGTTTGCGCGTTAACAGGAGCTGTGGGGGATTGAGACGGCTTTAGCTCTTCTAAGACTTTTCCATTCTGGCTTTCGCGGCGGGAATGTCGGGAACGTTCAATGACTCTTCCATTCGGCTCAAAGAATCTGACAGACTTATTCCGTGAGGCAAGAACTGCCGGGAGCAGGTCTGTTATCCTCGTTAGAGTAAGGAATTTCGATTTGCCGTTGCCGTAGCAACCGTCGGTGCTTAGGCGGCAAGTCTATGTCCAGGAGGTTTGGCAATGGCACAGCGAATTGTTGCGGCTCCATACTTGTCGTTCCTTCACGATTCAGTCACAGCAAATGGAGAGCAGCCGCTGCTTGTGATTAAACACTTCCTGTTCGTGCCGTTGTTGAAATGAAGCAGCGCAATCCACGTTGGGGATGCCCACGCATTGCCGAGCAGATTGCCTTGGCCTTCGGTATCGACATCAACAAGAACGTCGTTCGCCGAATTCTCGTAGCCCATTACCAACCGCCAGCAGATCGTAGCGGTCCTTCGTGGCTCACCTTCTTAGGCCACGCGAAGGACAGCCTTCACAGCATCGACCTATTCCGATGTGAATCGGTGGCGTTGCGGACGAACTGGGTGCTGGTGGTCATGGACCAATATACCCGCCGAATCATCGGATTCGGCGTTCACCGCGGCATCGTGGACGGGGTCGGATTATGTCGGATGTTCAAGCGGGCGATTCGACGCCAAACGGTTCCGAAATATCTGAGTTCGGATCACGATCCTCTGTATCGATTTCATCAATGGCAGGCGAACCTTCGCGTGCTCGGCGTCACGGAGATCAAAACTGTGCCTTACCTGCCGATGTCACATCCGTTCGTCGAGCGACTTATTGGAACCAACCGTCGAGAGTACTTAGACGTCGCGCTGTTCTGGACAGCT
>Ga0074045_10003642_pt1 | contig 13847 bp, 10 predicted proteins | sample BogForMeECP23OM2_FD_94442 | JGI IMG/M metagenome (GOLD analysis project Ga0074045, IMG submission 94442) | Bog forest soil microbial communities from Calvert Island, British Columbia, Canada - Bog Forest MetaG ECP23OM2 | ecosystem: Environmental > Terrestrial > Soil > Wetlands ... | reverse complement strand
GCTAAACCCGACAAACACCGGCTCGGCACCAACTGAATCCCGAACTTATCCTGCACGAGCTCCTGAATCTCGTCTTTCAGAGCAAGAATCTCGGCGGCAGTGGCACCGCCGCGATTGATAATCGCCAGCGCATGCTTGCGCGAGATGCCGGCCGCGCCCTTGGTATAGCCCTTCACGAATCCAGAGTGCTCCACCAGCCAGGCTGCCGGCAACTTGCGGTAGCCGTCTGCGGCGGGATAGCTGGGCAGTTGCAGCCGGTGCGATTCCAGGCGCGTCGCAAGTTCTTCGAAGAACGATTGCGGTACAACCGGGTTCTTGAAGAAAGAGCCGGCGCTGAGGGCATCATCGTCGCCCGGCACGATCAGCATTGCTTTGCGATGACGGATTTCGCGTACCGCCGCTCGTACCTCAGTGATGGTAGGGTCGCCGGCATGCTCGGCAAAGAACTTCTGCAGGTCGGGGTAGCGAATGCCCGGCTTCGAGCCCTCACGCAACCCGAAGGAGACCTGCAGAATGATGTAGCGGTTGCGCTCGGTGGTGTTGAAGATGCTGGAGCGATATGCAAAGCTACACTCTGCGTTCGACAGCATTCTGGTCTCCATGGAGCGCAGATCGAGCGCCTGCACTTCCCGAATCGTTTCGGAAACCTCCTGGCCATAGGCCCCGACGTTCTGCACCGGCGTTCCACCCACCGTGCCCGGAATTCCGCTCAGGCACTCCAACCCCGCACAGTTTGCGCCCACCGTTTGCGCCACCAGGGTATCCCAATCCACACCCGCACCGGCATTAAAGAGGACGATGCCGCGGGGCGTAGCGGAATACGACGAGCCGGTGATACCGATCTTCAGCACCAATCCGGAGAAGCCTGCATCGGCAACGACGAGGTTGCTGCCGCCGCCCAGAACGAACAACGGCAGCTCCCGCGAGCGTGCGAACTCGACCGCGCCGATGACCTCGGCTTGGCTGCGCGCCTCGACGAAGTAGCGCGCCGGCCCGCCGACGCCAAGAGTCGTGAGCGAAGCCAGAGGAACATGTTCCTGGATCAGCATGAACTTTCCAGCCTTACTTCGCGCCCACCTGGAACGCCTTGATCACGATGTCGTTCGGCTGGTTGCCCACCGGAATGAGGGTTACCAGCGCGCGGTCGGCGCTGATCTTGGAATTGTCGCGCGTCTTCACTGTCCGCACCACGGCCACGTCTCCCGAACGGGAATCTACCACCAGTAAATGGGCTTCATCCGGCGTTAGCGCCAGCGCATCGGGATGGCTGCCCACCTGCACGGCGCCGATCACGCGGCCTTCATCGATGGCATAGACGCTGACCGTGTCCGATCCAAAATTGCTCACGTACAGCTGGGTGTTATCAGAGGAGACGATGCCGCGCACCGGGTGGTTGCCGATCAGGTATGTGCCGCCAACCTCGTTGTTGCCCGTTTCCACGATGGAGAAATTGTTCCCCTCGAAGTTGCTGACAAACAGTTCACCGCCATCGGGCTTCAGCGCAAGCTGGATCGGAAGATTGCCGACGTCGAGAAGCGTCAGCAGACGGTCGAACTTCAGATCGACGGCCGCAAGCTGGTTCGACCCAGGGCACGCCACGAACGCCTTGCTTGAATCGGGCAGGATGACGAGGTCCTGCGGTTGCTGACAAACCGGCACCGTGCTGCGCACCGCGAGTTTGTCGGCGTCAAGAACCGAGACGGTGTTGTCGGCGCGATTGCTGACGACCGCGAGCTTCCCGTCAGGTGACACTCTCGCCAGACCAGGAGCGCCGCCGACACGAATGGTCGCGATCACCGCGCGTTTGGCAAGATCGATGACGGAAACATTTGCCGAACCGGAGTTGGCAACGTACGCGCGCTTTCCATCAGCTGAAACCGAGACAAAATACGGTCCGCGATGAACGCCGATCGTCGCTACCACTTCATTGCGTTCAGCGTTAATGATGCTGATGTTGTTGGAGTCAGCGTTGGCGACGTAGATTTCGTTGCGATTAGGATTGGCGGAGGCGCCGGTTGGGCTCGCGCCCACGGCAATGGTCTTCACATTCTTGAGCTGCAGCAGATCGAGAACGCTAACAGAATTGCTCTTGCCGTTGGTAACGTACGCGTACTCGTGGTAGCCGGGATCGATGATCTTGCTCTGATGGCACGCCGTGGAGCCCACGACAAGCAGCAAGAACAGCAGCGTGACAACATTCCAAGGACTTGCTTTGGGCATTAGCGAGCGGTGGCCGATCCAGCGCTCGCACTGACCGGACTGGGGCGGCGTGCCCCGGGATTGGCGACAGGAGCGGCGACAGTGCGCTTCAATACTTTGGCGATTTCGCGTACCTCGGCCATGAGGTCGTCGAATTGCTCGGGGAAGAGCGACTGCTTGCCGTCGCTGAGCGCCCGGTCAGGATCGGGGTGCACTTCGATGATGAGGCCATCTGCTCCGACGGCCACGGCGGCGCGCGAAAGCGGCGTGACCTTGTTGCGCTTGCCGGTTCCATGGCTGGGATCGACGATGATCGGCAGATGGCTCAACCTTTGCACGGCAGGTACGACGCTAAGGTCCAGCGTGTTACGTGTGTGGTCGGCGAAAGTGCGCACGCCGCGCTCGCACAGGATCACGTTGTAGTTGCCCTCGCTCATGATGTACTCGGCCGCCATCAGCAATTCCTCGACAGTCGCTGACATGCCGCGCTTCAGCAGCACCGGCTTGCGCGCCTTTCCAGCACGCTTCAGCAGCGAAAAATTCTGCATGTTGCGCGCGCCAATCTGGATGACGTCAGCGTACATCTCCACCAACTCCAGCGACTCGTTATCGATGGCCTCAGTTACGATCAGCAAACCGAAGCGGTCGCGGGCCTCGGCCAGGATCTTCAGGCCGCCCTCAGCCAGGCCCTGAAATGAGTATGGCGAAGTGCGCGGTTTGTAGGCGCCTCCTCGAAAGAACCTGGCTCCGGCGCGGGCAACGCATTCGGCGGTGGCCAGCGCCTGCTCGCGGCTTTCGATGGCGCACGGGCCGGCGATCACGGCCACTTCATTGCCACCGATGCTCGCCTCTGTACCGGGAAACCGGATGACCGTGTCTTCCTCCTTCAAATCACGGCTGACCAGCTTGTACGGCTTGCTAACGAGGATGACTTCCTGCACCCCCTCCATCTCGTCGAAGGTGCCGGAATCTAGCTCCGTATCATTCCCGGTGATACCGATGGCGGTGCGTTGTGTTCCGGGGATGGAGTGCGCCCGGAAACCCAGCAACTCGATCTTTTCACAGACGCTCCGCACCTGCTCTTCGGTGGCGTGCGCCTTCATGACAATGAGCATTCCGGGACTCCCTGGTACGTGCCCCATAGTGTATCGCGGAACGCTCAAACGGCGGCAGCAAAAACAGACTTTCGAAAGGGACTCGGCGTTCTGCCAAGTGGCTCGATCGCAGCATTTACGGGCCGCGGGGCGGCGACAGCGTGCGCCCCATTTAGAATCACACTTTCATGGCTGAAAGTTCCACCAAGAAAGAAAAAGACATCCTGAAGTTGTTGCCGCCGACGCAGCGGTCGCCCATGCTCACGTCGCGGAGGATCGGCATCCATGTCTCGACAGCCGGTGGAGTGGAGAATGCCGCGGAGCGCGCCTATCGACTGGGCTGCAACGCCTTCCAGATATTCTCCTCCAGTCCCCGGCAGTGGAAGCCGTATCCACTAGCGCGTCCGCAGTGCGAAGAGATGTCCCGCCTGCGCGCGCGTTATGGATTGACGCCCCTGGTGATTCATGCCAATTATCTGGTGAATCTCGCAGGTGGCAATCCTGAGTTCCACGCCAAGTCCATCGCGGCGTTTCGTGGCGAGGTGGAGCGGGCGCTTGCGCTCTCAGCTGAGTTTCTTGTTCTGCATCCCGGCTCGTTTCGCGGCGGCGGCCGGGAAGAAGGTCTGCAGCGGGTTGCACTGGCCATTGAGCAAGCAGCGGATGGGCTCGATCTTGGAGCCGCGAATTTGCGTATCATCATCGAAAACACGGCCGGATCGGAGTTCTCGCTCGGCGGCAACTTCGAGCAGGTTGCGGAGTTGCTGTACCTGTTAAGCCGCTTCTTACCCTCGGGCGCCTGCATCGACACCTGCCACACGCATGTCGCCGGGTACGACATCGTGAGCGAAGAAGGGTTGGCCGACACTCTCGATCAACTTGATCGCATCATCGGGCTGAAGAATGTTTATGTCTGGCACTGCAACGATGCCAAAGCTTCGCGAGGATCGAAGCTCGACCGCCATCAACACATCGGGAAGGGAAGTATTGGCCTGGAGCCGTTCCGGCGACTGCTGAACGATTCTCATCTCGAACACGCTGCCTTCATCGCAGAAACGCCAATCGACGAGCCGCTGGACGATTTGACGAATGTGAATGTGCTGAAGTCACTGGTGGGCGCCCTGGCTTCAAAGCAGACAAAGAGAGGGTCGGCGGGGAAGACCACGAACCGCCTCGCCTATCGAGCCCGTCGCAGGTTGTAAAATCAAGGTTTACCCTAACTCATCCAAAAGAGTTTTTATGGCCGAGCCGAAAATTCAACAGCCGAACGCGGAGCCGCAAACCTTGGTGGCTGGCCGCCCCGACCGCTACGACCCGCAAGCGGTCGAGCAAAAGTGGTCCGAGCGCTGGGCGCAGAATCCTGACCTCTATCGCGCCGAGCCTTTCACCACCGCGCGCAAGAAGTACTACGTCCTCGAGATGCTGCCCTATCCGTCAGGCGTGCTGCATATAGGACATGTGCGCAACTACTCCATCGGCGACGCGGTGGCGCGCTACATGTGGATGCGGGGCTACAACGTGCTCCATCCCATGGGCTGGGACTCGTTCGGGCTCCCCGCCGAAAACGCGGCCATCCAGAACCAGACTCCGCCCAAAGAATGGACCTTGGGTAACATTGCCAAGATGAAGGCGCAGATGAAGCGCCTCGGTTTTGCCTACGATTGGTCAACTGAAATCACCACCTGCCTCCCCGAGTACTACCGCTGGAACCAGTGGTTCTTCCTCAAGTTCCTCGAGCGTGGACTGGCGTATCGCAAGAAGAGCAGGGTGAACTGGTGTCCGGAGTGCGCGACCGTGCTGGCCAACGAACAGGTACTGTCCAACGGCTGCTGCTGGCGCCACGAGACCACACTCGTCGAGCAACGCGAACTGGAGCAATGGTTCCTGCGCACTACCGACTACGCAGACGAACTGCTGCAGAGTTTGGAAACTCTGCCAGGGTGGCCGGAAAAAGTCCGCACCATGCAGCGCAACTGGATCGGCCGCAGCGAAGGCGCGCTTGTCGACTTCACCCTTGACGGCCTCGCCGGTCCCGCTGGCGACACTATCTCCGTCTTCACCACACGCGTGGACACGATATTCGGCGCGACCTCTCTCCAGTTGGCGCCCGAGCATCCGATGGTTACGGACCTGATCGCCAACCAAGCTGCGTTGCTCGCCAAGGTTGAAGACCTGAAGAACGAGCAGCGCAAGGCGAAGGAAGTCGGCGACATCGGCGCTATCGAGAAGCACGGCGTCTTCACCGAGCGCTACGCCATCAATCCCTTCAACGGCGAACGTGTGCCCATCTGGGTGGCCAATTACGTTTTGCTCGACTACGGTACGGGCGCCATCATGTCGGTGCCAGCACACGACGAGCGCGATTACGAATTCGCCAAGAAGTACGGCCTCGACATTCGCGTGGTGATCTTGCCGCGGCGGGAAAGAGAGGCTCCCGATGGAGAACCCCGCGAGCCGGTATTGCCTTTTACGGAAACCAACAGCCTACTGATCAACTCCGGCGAGTTCAGCGGGCTGCCTTGCCAGGAGGCCATCAAGAAGATGTCAAAATATGCGGAGGAGCATGGCTTTGGCAAGAAAACCATAACGTATCGCTTGAAGGATTGGGGCATCAGCCGCCAGCGTTACTGGGGCACCCCGATCCCGGTCATTTACTGCCCGGTATGTGGCATCGTGCCAGTGCCGGAAAAGGATCTGCCCGTCTTGCTGCCGGAGAATGTGAATATTACGCTGGGGGGAGGATCGCCGCTCGGCAAAGTGCCGGAGTTCGTCAACGTGAACTGCCCCAAGTGCGGCGGGCCGGCGCGCCGCGAAACCGACACCATGGACACCTTTGTCGATTCGTCATGGTACTTCTATCGCTACACCGACCCGTCACTCGAGACCAAGCCACTGGACTCTGACAATGTAGGATATTGGTTTCCCATCGATCAGTACATCGGCGGAGTTGAGCACGCCATTCTGCACCTCATCTATTCGCGCTTCTGGACCAAGGTCATGCGCGACATGGGAGTGGTGCGCAACTCCGAGCCGGTGCAGCGCCTGTTCACCCAGGGCATGGTGATCAAGGGCGGTGCCAAGATGTCGAAGAGCCTGGGCAATGTAGTCTCTCCTGACGACATGGTGGCGCGCTACGGCGCCGACTCGACGCGCATGTACACGCTGTTTGCCTCGCCGCCGGACCGTGATCTCGATTGGCAGGATGCGGGCGTCGAAGGTATCAGCCGTTTCCTGTCGCGTGTGCACCGCTTTGTCGCGCGCAATGCGCGGCCCGCTGACATAGCTTGGAATAGCCGCGACGGGGGCCAGCTCTCACCCGCCGTCCGCCAGCTGCAGCGCAAGTTGCACCAGACCATCCGGCGCGTGACCGAGGACTTCGGCGGGCGCTGGCACTTCAACACCTCGATTGCCGCCATCATGGAGCTGGTGAACGAACTCTACGCCTACGAAGACGGCGTGCAGCGTGGCGAGCAGGCTGCGCCGCTATCGCTGGTCGCCGAGGCCCAGCGCAAGTTGGTGCTGATGCTGGCGCCGTTCGCACCCTATCTCGCACACGAGTTATGGGAGATGCTAGGCGAAACCTCCAATCTGTTGCGTGAGCCGTGGCCGCAGTACGATCCCCAACTCGCGAAGGAAGAAGAGGTGGAGATCGCGATCCAGGTCAATGGCAAGGTCCGCAGCCGCGTCATTATTCCGGCGGACGCGACGGAGGACCAGGTACGTGAGCTTGCCCTCGCCGACGAAAAAGTCAAAGTCGCGGTCGGCGGCAAAGAGATCGTGAAGGTTCTGGTGGTGAAGGGCAGGCTGGTGAACATCGCGGTGAAGTAGGCAATGCCCAGCCTTCGACCACGCTCAGCGTAGGCTTTAATCCTCGCTCCAGTGGAGCACCCGGGACCAACGAGCCGCCGTTGAATCCACCCATTGGCCCTGCCTTCAGTAGGCGAAGTACGGCCCCGGTCCCCCGGGGGTGTTCATGTTCTCGATCGCCGTGAACACATTTCTGCCAAAGAAGAACGCCAGTCCCCAATCGAACGAACCGGTCTGCGGCCCGCCCAGTGTGCTGAACGCACTGTTGCTGGTATTAAACAGCGAGTTGGCATTCTCGATGCTGAAGTTGACCACGCCCTGATTGCCGTTCGTGCCCTGGTTGGTCGCCGAGAGACTGTCCGGCGAAGTGGTTGGACAATACCACGACGAGTAGTTGCCCGAGCACGTCGGTATACCCGTCGTCGCACTGTCGAGGAACAGAATGCCATTCGAGCCACTGTCGATGAAGCTCGACGGATAGCTGACGCCATTGAACGTGGTAGTGATATCGCCGGCGTTGGGGCCGCTGGCGGGGACGGTATAAACCGTCGCGCTCTGTAACCCATTGTTCGATTGGGTGCCAATGCCGAAGATCAACGAGCCGTTCACAGTACCCAAGCCTCCGGGGGGCACGGATGGCAGGAAGATCATCACCCCGTTGTTATCGAGGGAGAACATCGCCACCGGGTTCGGCACCTGCTGGGCGAGCGTGACAAATGTCGGGTTGCAGCCAGACGCTGGACAGTCATAATAGACCGGTGGAATGCTTCCGTTTGCCGTCGTGCAGGCAAACCCGCAATCCTGTTGGAACAGTCCAACCCCGATGACTCCGTTGGCGCCGAGCGCGCTCACGCTGTTTCCTTCGTTCGGCCCAGTGGTTTGGCTGGAACAGCTGCCGGGAACCGGCGGAGAGCTGGTGTCGGGAATCATCACTTGCACCGGAGCAGAAGCCGCCTTCTCGCCTGCGATGGAAATGTCGGCTAAGGCGATCGGGCCCCAAACATAGCCATCGAGGAACACCATACATTCATCGAGAGGGTTCCCGCTCGAGTCATTTTGCTGGGGAAGCGGGATCGTCAGCACCGACGACAACAATCGCAGCCCGGATGATCCCGTGTCCACCAGCACGTGACCGACCGTCTGGCAGGTGTTGCTGTTGGGAAGGCAAACCGTCACGCTGGTGAAAGCTTCATCCACGGTGGTAAAGGTTTGCGGCTGCGGCCCGGGGTCCACTGTGATCGGCTGAAGGTTTACCGGGTTGACGATCACCGTCGCCGACGCCTTCTCGGCTGTGTTCTGGGTCGAGGTTGCGGTTATCGTGATGGACGTACTCCCAGAGACGACAGGTGCAGTGAAGACGCCTGTGGCAGTGATGGAACCCGCAGTTGCCATCCAGACGACGGTGGTACTGAAGGTGCCGGTCCCGGTCACCGTGGCCGTACATTGGATCATCTGGCCGGACTGAATGGGTGACGGCGAACAAGTCGTGGTTATGCCCGTGACGCTGGTTCCGTTATTGGTGGAACCGCAGGCGGCCAACCACAACACACCTCCTACTGCAAGCAAGAGCCTGAATCTGCGCATTCTGCTGGTCTCCCTAACGGATGTCGCTGGCTTTCACACCTTGCGGTATCAACTGCGGAATGTAAGCCTGGCCATGAAAGCTTCGCGGATGTCCGGTTTGCTGGACCACCAGGCCAGGCGTTTCGACGGAGATGGCCGTACGGCCCTGGCGCTGCCGTTGCTCCGCGGCCTGCTTCGCCTGCTGATAGTACGGGCCCAGCAACTGCTGCAAATCGGGCGGGAATTGCCCTTCCCAAACTACTCCGAAGACCGCTCCACCGGGAGAGACGTATTCACGCACGATGCTGCCGGCCGGCGAAGTGATTTCGTGCATCATGTAGGCTTTCACATCCACGCTGCGCAAGGTTCCCTTCATCCGGGCCTGGTCGTTCAGCACCGAGGCAGCGCTGTCGCCTAGTACCGCCCAGGCAGGGAGAGGCAGGATTGCGAGGGCGCAGAGTAGCAGGACAGCAAGACGTTTTGGGAAGTGGACAAGTTTCGTCATCGTGGCCCTTTCACAGTCCGCATTTTCTCACGACCGGGTCTGCCGCTGCCGGTTACCCAAGGAACAAAGTTAAGATTCCGGAAACAGTTCTGACAAAATGGAGAACGTCGTGCCAAACCCTTGTTGTCCTACTCGAATTCATTCAGCTCCTGTGGATGCCTCCTCAGCTGCCATCTCCAGAAGAAATAGAACGGTGCGCCGAGGAAGACGATGGCGATCCCGATCAAGGTCTCTTTCGGCCGGGTGACCACCGAGTTCAACGCCCACGCTCCGGCCATGAATAGGTATAGCGCTGGAAGGTACGGATACCCTGTGCAGCGATAGGGACGTGGGACATCGGGCCGCGTGCGCCGCAGCACGAACAGCCCGGCCACGGCCACGACGTACGAAAGCACCATCATGAACATGACGTAGGTGTAAAGCTGGTCGAAGGTGCCGCTGAACGCCAGCACCACCGCCCACGAACTGAGCGCGATCAGGCTGAACGCCGGCGTGCGGTAGCGCGGATGCACGCGGCCCATCGCATGGAAAAAAGCTCCATCGCGCGCCATGGCGAACGAGACGCGCGCACTGCAGAGGATGGCGCTTGACATCGCTCCGAAACAGGAGAGCGCGATTACCGCACTCAGCCAGCGCGCCGCATTCGACGAGAACAGAGTGACCGCGGCTGCGTGGGCGATGGTCTCTTCGCGGGCGACCTGCGTAATCGGCAGCGCGTAAAGATAAACGGCGTTGACCGCCAGATAGACTACGCCGACCAGCAGCACTCCCATGACCATGGCGCGTGGCAGCACCCGCTGCGGATTCTTGATTTCTCCTGCGACCCACGTTACATAAACCCAGCCATCAAACGCCCAGAAAACGCCGATCAGTGCGACGCCGAATCCCGAAATCACATGACCAAAGGTGATCGGCTGATCCGAGGGAATGCTGACCGAGTAGTTCGACCAATGTCCGCGACCGATTGCTAGGCCGAGCAGGACGAATGCTCCGATGGCCGCAAACTTTGCCCAAGTCGCGACGTTGATCAACGCAGAGCCGCGCTTCAGTCCGAGCACATTGATCGTGGTCAGCACAATGATCGCGCAGACGGAAACGATGTGCCCGCGCGTCAGCGTCCATCCCAGGAGCGTTGCGAGCGGAACGTGTGCTGACGCGAAGGGAAGTACCGCGCCAAAGTATTGGGCGAAACCGACGGCGAGCGCGGCGATGGTTCCGCTCTGCCCGACGGTGAAGATCATCCATCCGTAGAGAAAGGCCGGAAATTCGCCGTAGGCTTCGCGCAGAAAAACATATTGTCCGCCGGCCTCGGGGAACATCGCCGCCATCTCAGCGAAGGCGAAGCACGCCAGCAGGGTGATGATGCCTCCGACGAGCCATATGCCGAGGAAGAACCACGGTTTGTGTACGGCGGAGGCGATCGGTGCGGCAGTGAGGAAGATGCCCGAGCCAATAATGCCGCCGACCAGCAGCATCACAGAATCTATCAGCGAGAGGCCGCGGACCAGCGAGGGCTCATGCTGACCAGCTTTGACTTTGGTGTGCAGGTGCGTCGATTGCGTCATGAACTGAGTCGTTTTCCTGTTGTACTCAAAACCGGCGGAGCAGGCCTTCAGGACTGCGGTGAAGACCCGCAATCAGGGTTTGGCCCTTAATCTAGCCGGTTTGCATTACCTCAACCGGCCAAGGCAAATTCCTGTGCGACTCTCAAACGCAGCGCTGCACCGCTGCTCCACCCGAGTGCATCAACATCGCAGTGCCCTAGCCGATGCCGAGATCTTCGGGCACTTCCAGCGGCGTGCCACAGACGCGGCAGATAACGGCCGAGCAATCACCGCAGGTCAGCGGATCAACCACCTCGCGGGCACAGTTGGGGCAGTAGAACCCGGAATGGTCACGACCCTTAGCGTGTGTTTGCGGAGGTTCAGCCATCAGTTCCCGCGACGCATTGGCTGGAAACGTTGCTCGTAAGACCGGTGAAGCGTTATGTCGTCTTTGATCGTGTTAAGGGTTCCGGTTTCGCGCTCGATGATTACACGATTTTTTTTTGAGCTTCCCATTCGCGAAGTTCAGACTCGGGGCCCGGCGAGGCACCGCGCTGCTTGCGTACCTCCGCACGGACGCGCCTGAGCTGACAGCGATCTCGCATGTTTCCCTCCGAAGATTAGGTTTCGGGGAAACTATAAACCTCCGGTGTGCGACTGGGAAGCTGCAAGAATCTGTCAACATCGTCACGCCGGAAATGGCAATCGCTTGGTGGCGTCGTTCGCTACTAGACCGCAACCGATAATTCTGCAGCACTCGGATTCCCGGCGGGAGCCCACAGAGGTCTCGTCCCAGGCAGGGGACTCAGCAGCGGCGCCCAGCCAGAATTCGCCTGTCCATACGAGTTGCGTGCGAGTGATCGTTTTCGTGGCCAAAGAGCCGGAAGGCTCCAGGTGGTGTTACCTGAGTCAATGGGGCATCCGAATCACAGCTCTTGGGACACATGGCTAAGCTTCCTCTTCGAGTTGCTTGACTTTAGCGACAAAGTGGCACCTAGCGCGTCGGAAATCGGCATATCATGGGGACAGGCAACCGCCCCGGCAACAAAGCTGATGAATCGCCGAGACTTCATCGTTCGTACCGCCTGCGGAGTGGGGATGGCCATGGCCTCCCGCAGCTCGTTCGCGCTGGACATCACGCCGGCTGCGACCTCCAGATTCAGCGCCACCGACACGGTTGAGATTGGCAAAACCGGCATCAAGACCAGCCGGCTCGCCATGGGAACCGGAACCTTCGGGTTTGGCGGACGCTCCAACCAGACGTCGCTGGGCAGCAAAGAGCTCGTCAATCTGCTCCTTAACGGCTATGACAGCGGGTTACGCATGTTTGACACGGCCGATGCCTATGGCAGCCATCCTCACGTAGCCGGCGCCCTGAAGCACGTTCCACGCGACAAAGTTACGGTGCTCACCAAGACGGATTCGCGCGATGCACAGGGCGTGCGCGCTGATCTCGACCGCTACCGTCGCGAGCTTGGGACGGACTACATTGACATCGTATTGCTGCACTGCCTTACAGAAGGAGACTGGACCGAGCGCTACAAGGGGGCGATGGACGTTTTGTCCGAAGCCCGGCAAAAGGGTATCATTCGCGCACACGGCTGCTCCTGCCATACCCTCGAGGCGCTGGGTGCCGCCGCCCGGTCACCCTGGGTGGATGTCGACCTAGTCCGCATTAACCCCATCGGCTCGCACATGGATGCCGGCTCCTCGGCTGTTACCGGCGTGTTGCGAGAGATGCAGACCGCGGGCAAAGGAATCGTCGGCATGAAGATTCTCGCCCAGGGAGACATGCGATCGCGACCTGACGATGCGTTGCGCTACGCGCTGTCGCTCAATCTGCTGGACGCGTTCACCATAGGCGCCGAAAACAAAGGCGAGCAAAACGATCTCATTCGCCGTATCGCAGCTGCATAACAGGACCCGAACCCGTCGGCGCCGAGAACAAAAGACCAGCAAGACGATCTCATCCACCGGTAGTCGTGCCGGGACCTCCCGAGCCTGCGCGAGATCTGGACAGTGTTCGTTATTCGGCCCTACCTCCGCATATAGCGGTTCTTACCCTGCGCCAAGACGGGTCAACGCATTGAGGCTACAATGATGCAACGATTCCGAAGACCGTAGCCTACACCATGGAAATCCGCGAGGACACGATGACCGAGAACAGAACTGTTTCTGCCGACGAACTTTTGCGCCGTGAGTTCAACCACTGGGCCGAGGAGGGCCGCGGCGAAGAAATGGAGAAACACCACATCAGCATCACCCAGCAGACGCTGGCGCTGATGGACCTCAAGCCAGGTGAGCGCGTACTCGACCTCGGCTGTGGCGCGGGATGGGCCACCCGGTTGATGGCCCAGATCGTCGGTGCAGGCGAGCGGCCGGGACAGGTCATCGGGCTCGACCTCTCGGACGAGATGATTCGCCGCGCCCGGGCCGGATCGAAAGCCTATGAGAATGTAATGTTCGTGGCCGGCTCGGCTCAGCAGATTCCGTGGGACGAAAATTTCTTCAACAAGGTGCTATCGGTCGAGTCCTTTTATTACTACGCCGACCAGGGGCGCGCTCTCGCCGAGCTGTTCCGCGTGATGGCACCGCGAGGCTGGCTGTTCATTCTGATCAATCTCTATAAGGACAATCCTTACTCGTTGCGCTGGGTAGAAGAGTTGAAGGTCCCAGTACAAGTGCGTTCGGAGCAGGAATACATTGACCTGCTAAGGGCTCATACCTTTGAAGATGTCCGGGCGGTGCGCATTCCTGATCAGACTCCGACTCCGGAGGAATACACCGGCAAATGGTTTACCAACGCCGGAGAGTTGCGCGAGTTCAAGCGCATCGGAGCGTTGTTGCTGATCGCGCGCAAGCCAAATTTTCGCTCCCCTGCGCCGGGATACCAGATGTACTAGTCTGGCGTCGGCTTGGATTTCCGGTGGCATTCCGAGGCTGGATCCCTCGGTCCCAGGGTGGCCCGGAGAGGCTGTCACTTCTACTCGGTCAGCCGTGCTGTGAACACGGCACTGTCACGGTTGTCGTGCAGCTTAATGGGAAAGATGAGCACGTTCCAATTCCAGTGAGGGCTCTTGGCGGGGAAATGCGACGTGCCGCGAAGACCACCCCGATCGATGTAGGTTTCGCGCGTGT
>Ga0074045_10003640_pt1 | contig 13849 bp, 13 predicted proteins | sample BogForMeECP23OM2_FD_94442 | JGI IMG/M metagenome (GOLD analysis project Ga0074045, IMG submission 94442) | Bog forest soil microbial communities from Calvert Island, British Columbia, Canada - Bog Forest MetaG ECP23OM2 | ecosystem: Environmental > Terrestrial > Soil > Wetlands ... | reverse complement strand
GGGCCACCGAAACACCGATGATCCCGCCGCCACGCCCCGGCGATCTGAGCGCCTAGCGAGGGTATCGGCGCGGAGCGCGGACCTCTCAATAGGGCTCGCCCTAGCGATTGATAGACCTCCTGCGCAAAACACTCTCACTAGAGTTTACTTTGCATTTTGATAGATATACTATCAATGCATTAAAGACTCTTGTGATTGAAAATGATCGTTGGCTACGCGCGTACATCTACCGTTGATCAGATCGCCGGTTTCGAAGCCCAGTCTAAAGAACTTTCAGCTGCGGGCTGCGAAAAGATCTTTCGGGAACAGGTCTCATCGGTCACTGTGCGACTCCAACTCCAGTCGGCGCTGGACTTTGTCCGCGATGGCGACGTTTTCGTCGTAACCAAGCTGGATCGGCTTGCCCGCTCTGTCGGGGATCTAATGGCAATTCTTCAGGCGCTGGAGCGTAAGCATGTCGCCGTCCGGATTCTCAATCTGGGCATGGACACCCAAACGCCCACCGGCAAGCTGATGCTGACGGTGTTAGGCGGGGTCGCTCAATTCGAACGCGAAATGATGCTCGAACGCCAACGCGAAGGCATCGCCAAGGCGAAGTCGGCTGGCAAATACAAGGGTAGAAAACCCATTGCTCCCGAGCGACAGCAACAGGTCGCACGGCTGGCCGCCGAGGGTGCCACGAAGACCAGCATTGCCCGTCAACTCGGCATGGGGGAGGCCACCGTGTATCGAATCCTGGCGGGTGGCAAAGGGTCAACGGTTGCGTCCTGACAATCACTTCGTATCTAAGGAGGAAATATGGCGAATAATGTTTGGTTCATCCCCGGTGCCGGGCGCAGCATGGGCTTGGACATCGCTAAGTGTAGCGGCCCGAGAACATCCGGGCTGGACCACATTAATGAGAATGGCTAAAGGGCGATCCCGCCGCCAGTCCCAATAGAGGAGAAGACACGAAACGGCCCGTTGCCCCAACCGAGCGCATCGAAATTTCGGATCCATCTGCATCCCCAATCCCTGAAAGGAGACCAGAAATGAATCGAACGCACCGCTCCGGAGCAGCCAGACGGCATAAATCGCGGCAACTGGATCCAGACCATACCCGGCAAACGTTAGCTCTCGCTCCTGCGCCTGCATGGGTTCGTGCCTTTCTTCATCCAGATCTGGCCGCCGAGCGAGATCGAGCTTGTGAAGTGACCGAGTCCAACGAAGAGTGGCATTGAATGTCCCCGGGGAGGAAGCATCGTGACGCAAGGTAAGAGGCCGACCTCGGCGCTGGAGAAGAAGCCCAACGTGGTGTTCATTCTGGTGGACAACGTCGGCTGGGGAGATTTCGGCGTGTATGGCGGAACGATACCCACGCCGCGCATCGACACGCTGTCCAGGGCGGGCATCCGCTTCACCAACTACAACGTAGAGGTTCAGTGCACGCCTTCGCGCTCAGCTATCCATACTGGGCGCCATCCGGTTCGCTCCGGAACCTACACGGTCCCGTTTCCGGGGCTGGGCGAGGCCGGGATGGCGCCCTGGGAATACACCATCGCCGAGCTGCTCTCCCACGCCGGCTATGCCACCGCGTTGTTCGGCAAGTGGCATCTAGGCGAGGCGCAAGGACGGCTGCCGAACGATCAGGGCTACGACGAGTGGTGGGGCGTCATGAACAGCTTCGACGAGGCCGGCTATACCGCGTGGCCACTGTTCAAGGAGAGTGGCCTGCCGGCGCCGATGATCTGGGAGGGCAAGAAGGGCCAGCCGTCGCAGTCGGTGATGCCGCTCGACCTGGCGGTGCGGCCGATCATAGACGAGAAGTACTTCGTCCCGAAGACGGTCGAGTACATCAAGCGCAACGCGGCGGCGCAGCAGCCCTTCTTCGTCTACGTGGGCTACTCCGAGGTGCACCCGCCGATCATCGGCAATCCGAGTTTCGTCAACACGTCCACGCAGCGCAGCGGACTATTCGCCGACATCATCGCCGAGATGGACTACCGCGTCGGGCAGGTCCTGGATGCTGTCAAGGAAGCGGGGATCGAGGACAACACGATCGTCATTTTGAGCAGCGACAACCCGGGTGGTGGGACGGTCCTACAGACCGGGCCAGGTTCGAATGGACCCTGGCGCGGCGATTTCTTCAACACACCCTTCGAAGGCAGTATGCGGGTGCCTGCGATAATTCGCTGGCCGGGCAAGGTCCCAGGCGACGTCGTCACGAACGAGATGCTCGCCTCGGTGGACTGGCTGCCGACTCTGGCCGGCATGGTAGGTGCGTCGAATCTGGTGCCGAAGGACCGACCGATTGACGGCGTCGACGCCTCGGCCTTCATGTTGGGCAAGAGCGATACGACCGGGCGCGATAGCTATATGTTCTTCGGCAACGACGGCGACCTGATGTCGATCAAATGGAAGATCTACAAGACCATCTTTCGCTACACGGCTGATAGTCCCGCCATCCAGAGTGGCTACATCAAGCCGCAGTTGCCGATGATGTACGATCTGAGCAGCGATCCGCACGAGGATTCCAATTTATGGTGGACCAATCTGACGCAAGGTTGGATCTTGGCGCCGGTGCTCAAGCTGTTCGCAGAGTATGAGCTGAGCACACGGAAATACCCCAACATCAAGGTCGGCGAGGACTTCAAGGGCTACGCGAAATGAGTTGCGAAGGCAGTGTGTGTCGCGATTGTCGGCGGATTGACCCGCCGATCACGCCGCTGTTAGGGGCTTTTCGTCGTTCGTGGCTGCGTTGTCACCTCGCAGTGTCACCGTGACAATCATCCTGCCTTTTTCTGCCCGAAGCCCCGATGTCGTCCGGTTTCCCCGATCGCCATTCATGTATCCTGCTGGTGATGGCGGGCTATCTCGGACTCGTGCCCAAGCGATCCGTGCTTGAGCGCAGCCCTCCCTCCGGGGTGGCGAAGGGGATTTTGGAGTACGAGGAAACGGTGAAGAAATTTGCAAACCCGCCCGCCGGCAACATGACGGACCGCGCCGGTCACTTAGCATCGAACGCAACGATGGACAAGCTGGCTGCAAGGGCGCTATACCGCTTTGCGGCCAGTCCCGTAAAATGCCAACCGAAAGTAAGCCATCTATGAAGCCAAGCTATCATTACCTCGCGGGCTTCCTGCTTATAGTTGTATTGACTCCCGCGCAAGCCGAGGAAGGCGGCATGGGTCATTATGCCCCCGGTTCCTTTGCCTCGTTCGTGGACGTGCTGCCGGGCCAGCCCGCCATTGCTGCCTTCAACTACTTCACCTATTACAGCGGCAGCGCGGGGGCCGGTCGCCAGTTCCCCATCGCGGGACGGGTGGCTTTGAATGTGGACGCGACGTCTTACGCGGACTCCGTGGGCGCATTCTGGGTCACGCCGCTCAAGCTTTTCGGCGGCTACTTTGCGCCGGGATTTGCCATCCCCATCGCCAACACGAAGGTCACGGCACAGTTGGGATTGCCCCGCGGCAGAACGGTGAGCCGGAGCGATTCGGTCACCGGCATCGGCGACATCGAATTCTGGCCGATCGCCGTGAGTTGGACCGCGTGGAACAAAGACCTGCACGTCGATTTTTACGGCGGCATCTACGCGCCGACGGGCGATTTCCAGACGAACCGTCTGGCCAACGAGGGCCTGGGTTACTGGACCTTCGAGCCGGGTTTGCTGGTCAGCTATCTCGGTCAGAAAAACGGCTTCGAGTTCACCACCTACCTCGGCTACGACATCAATACCACGAACACCAAGACGGATTACCTCAGCGGACAGCAGTTCCACATTGACGCCACCGCGGCGCAACATCTGCCGCTCGGGAATGGCTATTTTGGCATCGGCGCGAGTGGTTTCTACCTCCAGCAAACCACAGGCGACAGCGGCAGCGGCGCGCGGCTGGGGAGCTTCGAGGAAATGACCGCGGGCATCGGCCCCGTCCTCTCGTATGCCGCGCAACTCGGCAAGGTGGGCATCGCAGCCTCCGTGAAGTGGCTGCCGCAGATCGGCGCTCAGAACACCCTCAAAGGCGACTACATTTGGTTCAAGATGGCAGTGTCGTTCTGAATAGCGGGTCGTCCCGCCATGAACAGAACCACCCTTATCTTTAGCGGCCTGAGAACATAATCGGCTCGGCCCGACAACCTTGAGTAGGTCTCCGCGGGCGAGAGTGTGTTCGCAGATTGAGGATTGTCGCGGAGACTTATTCGACTCAAGGTTGTCGGGCCGCTACACTTATGGGGACTGGCTACCGGTGCCGAAACCGGCGTGAGGTATGTTCTGGAAATGGTGCGTCAGGAATTTGATCTGGCCATGGCTCTTTCCGGCTGCCCAACGTTGAACTCAATTACGCGAGATCTCATTCGGCGATCGTAAGATGAGCGGCAGAACGCCGAAATAGTCGCTGACGATGGCTTAACCGGACTTTCCGTTCCGATGTTCCCAAAACCCCATACCCACCACGATCGAGCGAAGCACTGCCGACGGATCCCCTCTAAAACGCCAAATAAAACCCAATAGCCCTGATCGGAGGTCCTGGAGGCAACCAGTCAGCCTGGAGATCCACGACAATGCTAAAATGGGACGTTTCGCGGAAGTTTTGAGGGGACATGAACGGAATGCGTCCGTTGACGCCGAGTTTGAACGAATACGGAGGCAACACCCGCTGCACGGGAGCAATTTGAGACCGCGCAAATGGACTGGGAAGTTTAAGTGCCGAACCGTGTGGCGAGCCGATCACCGACAGTTACCGGATCCAGGGGATTCTCCATCACGGGTGCGACCTTGAATGCGAGACCTGCGCTGGGCTAAGGCGCTGATTCTGATTCAAGCAATTCAAGCCAGGTCCGGGAGGATCTGGCAAAAGCATCATTGGCAAAAAAGGCGTCTGAAGGGGGGTAATTCCTTTTTTTCCTACTGCCCGAATGCCATTCCTTTTCCTACTGCCGCATTTGGAAAGGTTTGGGTGGGAAAGGTTGTATCGGAATTGGGGCGGTAGAATAGTGGGGATCGGTACGGGCATTATTCAGGATTTTACGGGTCTCGAGGAGTTTTCTTGAGGTGGCGTCTAGAGTCGAAGTGCAAGAAGTGAGAAAAGGCGTTGCGAGGAACTTGCGGATTTTTAATCTGGTGCGAGCGAAGCGAGACATTTGGTGTGGGTCGCAGCGAAGGTGGAGCGCAGCGGAACCGGAGCGTGAGCGACCTTACTGCGAGCGAAGCGAGACACTTTAGAAGGGGGGGCGCGGCTCCCTCGTTGAGTCTTCGTTCTTATTCTTTCCTCTTATTCTTATATTATCTTACGGAGGCATTTTGCGACGACAAAAGTAGGGTTTGTCCGGGTAAAAGTATTTTGTCTGTTGCAGACCACAAGTGCCTTCTCAAGAACGACTTATCACGGTGATTGTGTAGCAAAAGTAAGGTTTGTCCGGGTTGCTCTCACTCCCACCCAAAAAGTAAGGTTTGTCCGGGTTCAAAGCGGCCAAAAGTACGATATATCCCGGTTCCGCTTGATCAAAAGTAAGGTTTGTCCGGGTTCAAAAGTAAGGTTTATCCGGGTTCAAAGCGGCCAAAAGTAAGTTTTATCCCGGTTGGTGAGAGTGCCGTATGACCGGCTTTGTTGCATGGAAAAGTAGGAACAGTGTTGACTCTGCTTACTTTTCCTGTTTTGGATGAGGGCGATGTCTCCGCAAACGCTCGCTTTGGTACCGCAACATACCCAACCCGAGAATGAGACAGTCGTTTGGCAGCATAACTCGTTGGCGCAGGCGCGTTACAGTCTCACGGCGCGCGAACAGAAAGTGCTTCTTTATGTGATTTCGATGATCGAGTCCCAGGATGACGAACTTAAGCTCTACCGGATCCGCATCGAAGACTTCGCTCGGCTTGTAAAGCTTCGGAAGGATGACCTCTATCAGGAGCTGCGAGAGGTTGTTTCTCAACTCAAAGCAAAGCCTTTAGTTATTCAGAACCACTTTGAGCCCGGCGACAGTAAGCCAAAAACTCTCCTGACATCATGGTTCCAGGACGTTCTCACGGAAGCTGATGGCAGCGGCTACATTGGGGTCTCGATTTCTTCTCGGCTGAAGCCATATCTTCTACAGGTTAAGCGAGAATTTTTCCGGTATCAGCTTGGATACGCCATCGAGCTTCGGTCGGCGTATGCGCTGCGTCTTTACCAATGGGCTAAGCGTTGGCAATTCAGCGGTAAGCGTTTAATTAGTGTTGCGGAATTGCGGACCGTCATGGGTGCAGAGGAGCTGGACCAAAAGGGGCGGGTGAGGAAGGAACTCCTTCCTCGTTACGCGAATTTCCATCAGTCAGCACTGAGGCCGGCGGTCAAAGAAATCAATGAAATGACCGATGTTCGGTTGTCGTACGTTGAACAGAAAACACCAGGCACGAAGCGCGTGGAGGCATTGTTGTTCCGCATTGGCGCCAATTCCCGCGCCGATGGGTTGCTGGCTCCGATGCCGCAGGAAATGACGGCACAAAGCGAATTTGCTTTCTCTAGTCGAGATGAAGAATACCTGGAAGAGATCAAGAGTCGTTTTGGCTTGAGCGGACCCCAAGTCTCAGGGCTCCGAGGTGTGGTCGCCGAGCACGGAATCGACTATATAAAAGCAAAGGTTGAAATTGTTACGAACATGGAACCTGACAATGGTGCGCGCACATTACTGGCGGCTGTTCGGGACGACTGGCCAGCTCCGAAAAAGGTGCGAAAACCGGAGGGCCGGCCGTCGCCGGTGATTGAACCGCCGGCTTTGACGCCTGAAGAGAAGGAAGCAGTTGACCTTAAAGTTCACGAAGAAATGGCGGCGTTTCGTGAGAAAATGAAGCTGAACTACGGTCTAACAGCGGCTTGAGTCTAGGGGAGGGCGGTAAACGAAAAGCCGCTTTGGCACCCTTCATCGGTGAGGGCGACGTGGCCGAGGTGGATGAGGTCAGTGACTATTTGTGCCAGTTTGGTGCCGTCCCAATCCGACGGATTGAGCGTAGTCGGCAAGGTAAGAAAAACTGATTTTACTCCCCGGTGGTAGCACGGATTGGCGCAAAATCAGGGTACGCTCGGTGTGTCAGTGGGGGAGGGGGGAATAGGTGTTAAAGCCTGCGGCCGCTGGAAAAGACTGTCCATGCCTGCGCGGGCCGTTGGGGTCGCCAGCCTCCAGGTGGTCAATGAATCACCGAAATCAAAGTCCATGGTTCGTTCGCAAAATTTTTCCAGCAAATCACCGAGGTGGGGGTGGTTGAGGGGAGCGGAGCCCCTTCCGATCGAGCAGGGCCCATAATTGGTATTATGAGCCCTGTCCATTTCACGCCAGAAATGCAATGTTACACCGTTTTATTTTTGTAAATTTTTCTAGGGAGTGATATCAAGGGCGGCAGCGTGAGCGACACTTTTGGTGCTAGAGAAGCCGGCCGGCCCGAGCGGTTTAAAAATCTGGGCCTTTGCGCCTCACGCGCCAGCGTGACGGCGGCGCTGGCCGAGTTGGGGCTTGAGCTTGAACTCTCGAGCTCTCGCGCCGTGGCCTGCTCGAACGAGGGACCGAATGGCTCCTGGAGCCCAAATCAGAGCTCGTAGCTCTTCTTTCCGGCATCAGACGACTTCCGTTGAAAGAGGCCAAGATCCTTTCAGAGGAGCATAAGGCCGTGATCCTGGTCGTCATCGGGTATCGCCAAAAAGGAGGGGTCTCCAAAACCAGGGTAGGGAGATCCTCGGGTTGGAGGCATCTTCTTATCTGGACGATCTCTTGAGCCAAGACTTGGTCTACTGTGACCCGTCCAGGGAATTAAATTTTTGGCGCCCGACGCCCTCGGCTTTGCTGGCTCTGGGTTTGCGATCCCACACCGACATCCCGGCGCTCAAAGAGCTCGAGGAATGGTTTGACTCGCAGAAAGAAATCGGGGGAATAGCGAAACTGGATCCTTTCTTTGAGCGAACCAGCAAGCTCGCTGCCCGTCGGATTAAGCGCGAAATAGAGCGGCGCGGAACGCTCGGGGAATTTGCGCTAGAGCCGGATCGCCCTCACTTAAAGACGATCCCCACAGAGGAAAGCGGCTCTGATCTTTTCCGGAGTGATGGGCCCGATGCTGTTGGGGGGGCCGGCGAAGTCGAGTCGCCGCAAAGCGTTGTGCAGGGCCGCCCGGCTCAAGGGAGCGCCGTTGGGTCCGGGGAAAAGGAGTTGTGACTGGCCCCATAGGAAAGATTTGCGATAGAGCCGCCGTTGGTCCGGCCGGGCCAGGCGCTCTCTCCAGGCATGCCAGAACCGCAAGGAAACATCGAAGCATGGTTCCTCGATTGCCACGTCCCACAGCAGCACTTCGCGGCCCTCGATTTTGAGGCAGTTTTCTGGCCATCTTCGAGGAGTTCCTTTGGCGCGAAGAGCTGGGCCGGAAGCAAGGCAGAGGCAGGGGTAACGATAAGCTGGTTCATGGTGTGCCCAGTGTATCGAGAAGAGGCACCGTTTCGGCGCGTGCCGCGCGTACGAGGTCAGTGTCAAGCGTTGCAAGCAGGAGGGTCTCGCGCTGCGCAAGCTCCAGGTAACTGGCGTCGTAGACGGTGAGCCGGTGTTTTCGTGCGAGTGTGAGGACCGCACTTTCGTCCGGTGATCGATCAACTGTCACCCAAAGCCGGGAAAGCCCGCGCAGGAAGGCGGCGGTGTCGGCCTCGGCTAGCCGCCCACGCCGCTCATTGACGATCAAGGTATTGCGCACCTCAAACCACCACAGACTTGGAACCCGCGCCTCATCGGTCCGAATACGTTCCAGTGCCAAGGTTGCAGCGGGGTGATCTTCGTCCTCGAAGGCCCAGCATGCAGCTATAGAGGCATCGAGAACGAACGGCATCAGTATTTGTGCCCCTCGTGTCGGGCCGACAGCAGCTCATTCAGCGTGATCTTACCGGTATGCTTGCGCAGCGCCTTGATACTGTCGATCGCCCGGTCAACCTCCTCTTGCCGGCGGTGCGCCTCGGGTACGATCCGGGCGATTGCCCGCCCGTGGCGGGTGATGACGACGGTCTCGCCGCGTTCCACGTCGTCGAGGAGTTGGGGCAGATGGGTTTTGGCCTCGGAGGCCTGAACTTCGCGCATGACAAACACCAGTTAGATTGGTCGATTCGACTAGTCTAATAGGTACACACATGAGGCATCTATGTCAACTTGCTGTAAGCGTGTGATAGAGGATGTTATCACACTCTACTCCGGAGGAGGGTACATAAAAATCCGCTATTTGGAGGCGAATCTTTCCACGGTATTTGATGTACTCTCGTTCGCTGCAGAGAATAATAGACATCACTCGCTGAGTCATACCTAAAGATTACTCTCGACCGTTACCGGATCCTCAAGGCCACATCTGGAAGATGGCATTGAGCGCGGATTGGAATGCCGGGAATCTAGCGAGGCGCATGGCCCGCTTCCCGCAATTCTATTCTCGCATCGGATTTGTCCATGAATTCCGCCCACTCAACGTTTCAGAAATGCGCAGGCTCTTTGACCAAACGTTGGACTCCGCCAGGGGTAGGTCTTCCAGAAATGGATTCGGAAGCAATCTTCTCCCATGCCGGTTCCTGAGACAACTTCTGCCGAAAACCTATTTCGCTATGTCGGCGGAAAATGTCTGGCCGCCGGTCGCGGTGAAGCGTGGCGGGACATAAAGGCCTCGGTTATCGCCTTGCCGCCAGTCGTTGATGCGTTGCGCATGCCTTCGGTTAGCGAACCAGTCCTTGTGTGGATAACCTCAGGTGAGGTAGAGGTTCAGGAGCGAGAAAACGGTGGGCCTTGGCTCACAAACCGGGTGGAAAAAGGGGCTTTCTTCCTTACCACAGGAGGCTCGCCCTACGATTGCCGTTGTAAAACGCTCACTGCGGAGCCGTACGAATGTATGCTCATGGTGGTCGGGCTGCCCCTTCTCCAGCATGCGTTCAAGGAAGTATTCGGAGCCGATGCGATTGACGCACAGCTGCGGGATTTTTCGGGTTTCTCGGACCTAGCCCTCAATTCGCTGGTCGAGCAATTGCACGGCGAGCTGATGCGCCGGAAGGCAAGCCCCCTTTTTGTGCAGGGCATCGCCCAGGCAATCGCCATCCATCTTGCTCGTAACTACGCCGTAACGGTCAAAGAATCACACACCGGAAGTCCGTCACTTCCCGGGTACAAGCTTCGACAGATAACGGACTGGATGACGGAACACGTCGACGAAGACTACGACCTTGCTCGGCTGGCGGCTCAAGCAGGGTTGAGCAAGTTTCACTTTCATCGACTGTTCAAGAGTGCGATGGGCGTATCACCTTTACGCTATCACACCAATTTGCGGATGGAGTTAGCGCGAAGATTGCTCCGCGAAACAAAGAAGAGTGTTGTGGCCGTTGCCCTTGACGTGGGCTACTCGAATCCCAGTTATTTCGCGCAGCTCTTCCGCCAGCAAACCGGTCTTTGCCCGAGCGACTATCGTCGGCAGCGTTAACTTCTCGGCAAAAGGCCCGTTCGAACCGGAGCGCGAATGAGGGGCTGCTTCTCAACCTTTCGTTCTATGTTCAAATCTTCATTTTTGAGCAAGATCGCAACACCTTGAGCAATATCGTGGGCGACAGCAATGCAATCGCAGTTAAGATGTCGGCTCTTACCGTTACTCCCTCCCCCCATATGAAAGCAGCTCGCTTATCAGCGGTCCTAGTGGCCGGTTTCCTTCTTTCCATGCCGAGCGTTCGCGGCCAAATCGCATCGAACAATGTGGAAAAAAGAGTCGACAGCATACTCGCTCAGATGAGTTTCGCCGACAAACTTAGTTACATCGGCGGCGCCCCATTTTTTGATGTCAAGCCCATCCCGGGTGTGAACCTTCCACTCAATCCTCAACTCTTTCAGAGCGACGCCGGTTTAGGGGTGCGAATTACCCCGGCCAGCGTTCGCTATCCGGCGGGACCTGTGCTTGCCGCGACCTGGAATCCTGATCGCGCCCGAGACCTGGGAGCTGGTCTGGGGCGGGATACACGCGCCCGTGGATTTTTCACCATCCTGGGTCCCGGGATGGACTTTTATCGCACGCCATTTGGAGGGAGAAATTTCGAATATGCGACAGGTGAAGATCCGTTTCTGGGCAGCAAACTAGTACCGGAAGTCATCAAGAAGATCCAGGACCAAGGCGTATGGGCGTGCGCAAAGCATTTTGTCTGTAACGATCAGGAAGCAAACCGTACAAACATTAATACCATTATCGATGAACGCACCCTCCGCGAGATTTATCTACCTCCGTTTGAGGCGGCGGTGAAGGAGGGACATACGGCGACGGTGATGGGTGCCTACAACTTCATGCAAATTGGCGCCCTGCCTTCTGCCCAATGCAACGAAAGCTCGTTTCTTCTGAATCAAGTTCTGAAGACGGAATGGGGGTTCAAAGGGTTCGTGATGTCGGATTATGATGCGATTCACGATGGTGTGAAGGCATATCTCGGCGGGTGCGATCTTGACCTGCCAAATGGCCAATTTATGAATGCCACCACCTTGGGCCCGCTCATTTTGAATGGGACGCTTCCCGAATCAATTCTTGATGACAAGGTGCGCCGGATCCTGCGAGAGGTCGTTTCTTTCGGCTTCCTGGATCGCCAGCAGTTGGACTCCTCTATCCCTCTGGACGACCCACGCAGCGAACTGGCTGCACTCAATACAGCGCGAGAAGGTATCGTCCTTTTGAAGAATGAGAGTAACCTCTTGCCTCTTGGAAAGAATCAAGTTCGGAGGATTGCTGTGCTGGGTCCCGCCGCTTTAGGAGAGCCCCCAACCGGTTTTGGGAGCTCTTATGTTACGCCTATCAGTTTTGTCAGCGAACTTGAGGGCATCCAGGATGAAGCTCCGGCAGGAACCAAAGTCGACCTGATTTCTCCCTGCACTTTGGACCCAGCAACCGCACCATGGGAATTGGTCGGAGCCGGGGGGCAAGCCGTGCCAGGGCTTCAGGGCCAGTATTTCACCACTCCCGATCTTTCCGGCGCGCCCGCCGTGACGCGAGTTGACAACGAAGTGAATTTCGATTGGGAACAGGGCCAGATCCCGGTCGGACAAAACCAGGCGACGTTCTCTGCGAAATGGACCGGTCAGATAGTTGCCCAGATATCCGGCGACCAGGTGTTCAAGATATGCGCGGATGGCGGAGTTCGACTCATTGTGAACGGCCAGACATTGATCGATAATTTTAACTCTCCACCGTTACCGCCGCTAGGTTTTGGGCCAACTGTGGCATTTTCCGCAAAGATCGCGGCCGTCGCTGGTCATGTTTACAGCGTGGAGTTGGATTACCACAGGGTAGCGGGGTTTTCTGGCAGCGCCTTTGTAAAACCCGTGGGCGGCGTGGGAGGTCTTTTGGGTGTTCAATTGAGCTGGGCTTCACTGCAGCCTCCGGCTGACTTCGCCAAATACAATGCCGTGGTTGTTTGCGTGGGGACAAACAACCAGCATGATGGTGAAGGTTATGACCGGCCATTCCAACTGCCGGAATTTCAGGATGAGCTGATCCAGAACGTGTCCAATGTAAAACTCGGGCAAACGATCGTCGTGACGCACGGCGGAGGCAGCTTCGATGTTCAACCGTGGATTAACCAGATAGGCGCGCTGCTGCATGCCTCATATCCAGGACAAAACGGCGGACAGGCGCTTGCTGAAATCCTTTTCGGTACGGTGAATCCCTCTGGCAAGCTACCGTTCACCTGGGAAAAGCTGATTACAGACAACCCGGCATTCGCAACCTTCCCGATGCCTCTTAACCAAAAGCCCCCTAATCCCACTACGATTAGCTATTCGGAGGGGATATTTGTCGGCTACCGTGGCTACGAAAAAAATGGCAAAATACCGCAGTTTTCGTTTGGCTTCGGATTGTCCTACACGACGTTCGCTTACTCCGATCTCGATATCGAACCTGCTAAGCAAGACGACGGCGAGGAACACGGCCTGACAAAAGCTGAGTTTAAGGAACACGACGGTGATGACCACGGCCTCGTAAGAGTCAGCTTTACGGTGACCAATACGGGCAATTGCGCCGGAGCTGAAATTGCTGAACTCTACGTAGGCGAAAAAAATCCAACGGTTCCTCGGCCGATAAAGGAATTGAAAGGATTTAAGAAAGTGTTTCTGCAGCCGGGCGACTCTAGGAGAGTAACGCTTGAACTTGACCAGCGCTCTTTCGCTTATTTCAACACGGTTACAGAGCAATGGGACGCTTTGCCAGACATTTACAACATCCTGGTTGGCGCTTCATCTCAGGACATCCGTTTGAACGGCCAGTTTAAACTACAATCCGAGTTAACCTCTAAACCGTAGGATGTGCGTTGTGGTATCCACCGGAACCGGGCTGGTGGAACTTAGTCCGTTCCATTTTTCGCGCGTCTTCAAACAGGCAACGGGGGATGTCTCCGCTGCAGTTCGTTAGGAGAGAGCGGATCACTCGCGCCCAGCAACTCATCCGCGAAACGTCGCGCAGCGTCATCGAGATTGGACTCGAAGTCGGATACACGAGCCCGAGCCATTTTGCTCAAGTCTTCCGGCGTGTGGTTGGCGTGGCGCCGAGTTCCGCATCGGCTTGTAGGGCCCACCCTTTTTTTCCGCAAGAACGCGACAGGCTGCGCATGATCGCGAGAGAAGCGTCGCGTGCGATGCCCCATATTCCACTCACGCCTGAATGATTCAGGCGCATCGGCAAACGACATCAAGAAAATGCAGAAGCGCAAACTTGGAAACAGCAATCTGGAAGTCTCGGCCATCGGACTCGGCTGCATGGTAATGAGCTTCGGCTACGGTCCGGCTGCAGACAAACAGGGACCGCAATGAAACCTTATATCATATGTCACATGCTCTCGTCTGTGGACGGGAAGATCGACGGCGCAGCTCTGAG
>Ga0074045_10003636_pt1 | contig 13855 bp, 15 predicted proteins | sample BogForMeECP23OM2_FD_94442 | JGI IMG/M metagenome (GOLD analysis project Ga0074045, IMG submission 94442) | Bog forest soil microbial communities from Calvert Island, British Columbia, Canada - Bog Forest MetaG ECP23OM2 | ecosystem: Environmental > Terrestrial > Soil > Wetlands ... | reverse complement strand
GCATGTCACCCCATCTTGGGAAAGATTGAGCGCGATATGAAGTCTCTGCTTCGTTTCTTTTTCGCACCTCCGCAAGGTCCGGCTAGCATCCTGTTGATCCGCCTGGCGGTTGGGCTGATTTTCTTTACGCAAGGAATTCTGAAGTACACCGATCCGAATATGGGTGTGGCACGGTTCACGCGGATTGGATTTCCGCATCCATATTTCACAGCGCACTTTGTGGGAACCTCTGAGATTGTGTGCGGCGTCCTCGTTTTGCTCGGACTTTGGACCAGAGTGGCAGCCGTTCCGTTGTTGATTGTAATCTGCACGGCGATCGCTACCACGAAGCTCCCCGAACTGTTTCGCGCCGGGCAGGGCTTCTGGTACATGGTCAGCGATGCCCGCACTGATTTTGCGATGTTCTGCTCGCTGCTTTTCCTGATTTCTGTGGGCGGCGGCAGGTGGTCGCTCGACGCGGTCGACAATAGTCCGAGCGAGCGAAGGAACCCCTGAATTCATGCGGGTTCAGCTTCTTCACGGTGACGCCTCGTCTCACTTGGCTTGCTGGGGGGCGTAGAAGAGATAGTCGGCGGAATACGAGACGCGGAGTTCCTGCCCGGCATGCGCTGCGTCGCAGCCGGAGGCGGGCGCTTTGCCACCCTTGGTGTTCAGGCGTTGGATGGAAGTGGCGCGAGCGAGCACGCCACTGCCCTCATGGCTGACGATGTTGACGAGCAGCCAGGGAATGGATCCCGCATCGGGCGAAGGCACGTTGGCAACGGCCTTGCCCGTGACGCGGCTACTATCGTTTGCTTCCCAGGACGGCCCGGCAAAATGCTTGCCGAAGGGTTTGCCATCCTTGTCGAAGAGTTGGGCCTCTGGGGCCTTCAGCGCCCAGTTGAATTGCGCGCCATCCGCCTTGCAGTTGTAAATCTGGTCGCCTTTAGCGTGGACTTGCAGAAGGAGTTGTGCGTTAGCGGGCGCCTGGAGTAGCTGCGGCACCTCTTGCGCGACGCCAGAGCATACAAGCATGCCGCTCGCGGCGGTGAACAATAGGGCGGATGCGAATCGGCGAATGGATTGGCGCATAGTAAGACTCCTCCTGTGGCGACACCCCGCAGGCTTCGGGCGCCCGCGAATATAACTCAACTCCCGGGGCACAGTCGCGGAAAATCGTAACGCTTCGAGAAGCGGCAGGCAGGCGCCGCAAACCTAAAGGAACACCACACCTGCTTTGCTCTTTGCATCAGCGCTCGGTCATCTTCCAAAGGAGTTTCCTTCCTGTGTGAATCCTGAATGTCTCCGAAAGATCTCCGCGCCCGCCAATCGGGAGATTGGCGGGCCCTGAAAAAGCACTTCGCCAACCCTAGCTTTCAGCCGCGAAAATCAATTGCTTGGCATTTGGTTTGTCAGTTGCGGAAATGCTTACCGGGGTCCAGTTCTTGGTGGATGGCCTTTTGCAGGCGATCATGCAGGCGCTTGCTGTAGCCGACGGGCAATTCATATGTGCGGTCATCGGCGGTGAGAACTAGCACATTGCGTGTGGAATCCAGAATCGCGGAGCAGACTTCGCAGTTTTCCAGGTGATTCTCGATCTCCGCGCGCACTTCCGACGTGAGCTGTTGATCAAGATATTCCGAGATGTGTTCCCAAACGTCTTTGCACTTCAAGCTCATTGGAACAACCTCCCGAAGAAGCTTTTCCGCGGCGGGACACTTCCCTTCAGATACGGAACAAGCGCCTTCTGCAACATCATGCGAGCGCGGTGCAACCTCACCTTCACGGCCGCAATCGTTATCCCCAGCGCCGCGGCGGTCTCCTCTTGATTCATTTCCTGCAAATCGCGCAACACAAAAACCTCGCGATAAATCTTGGGGAGCGCGTCCACGGCCTCGCGCAGCTTCTGCCGCAATTCCTTGCGCTCCAGCGCTTCCAGGGGAATCTCCCGCCAATCGGTCAGAAACGCCGGCGTGAAATCGCCCTCGGGCTCCTCGACGGCGTCTTCCAGCGAATCCTCGGCGGCGCGTTTGAGCCTGCGGAGGCGTTGGCGTCCTTCGTTCATGGCGATGGTAACGAGCCAGGTGCTGAATTTGGCATCGCCGCGGAAGGTGTGAAGATAGCGGAACGCGCTGATCAAGGCTTCCTGCGCGGCGTCCTCCGCTTCCGTTTCGTTGCGCAGCATGGTAAACAGAGCGACGTACACCATCTTCTCGTACGGACGGATCAATTCGTGAAACATGTCCGTTTCCCCGGCGAGAATACGCCGGATGAGCTCGGCTTCGTGCTGGCGATCTTCCTGCATCCTCGGTATTCAGGAGACCCGGCAAAACGGGGCTCTCTGTTCGGCTCCTTATGTACTGTGCGTGTCTCCGCCAGCAATGCCCAGAGGCGCGGAGCCCCCTGCCCTACCCAATGCGAGTCGCTCAGGAGGCAAAGGTTACACGGGCCTCCAGGGTGCAACATTCTGCATGCAACCCCCGCTGCCCTGCTAAAATCCTATACTGTATCAGCAAGGTCAGTGTGTGGAGGATAGCCTTGAAGTTTTCTAATGCCATCAGGACGATTTGCCTGAAACCATTTATTCTCCTGGGAGCCGCTGCCCTATTTCTGGCGCTGGCGGCGGCCGCGCAAGACATGCCGGGCCCGATGACCACGCCACCCAAGGCCAGGCCCGCACCCGCAAGCCCCCCGAGTTCCGATCCCGCGCAGGAGCCGCCCCCGCCCCAGCGACTGCACTCGCCGGGCGACAACCCCATTACCAACGACCCGCCTTCCCAGCCCGTGGCGGAAATCATCAAGCGCTTTGCCGAGCGCGAAACCGAATTCCGCATCGAGCGGGACAACTATACCTACACGCAAGCTTTTGCCATCCAGACGATTGACGATGACGGGCGCCCGGACGGCGAATATCGCATGGTCAGCGACATCATTTTCACCCCGGACGGCAAGCGCTTTGAAAAGGTCAAGTTCGCTCCGCCGGATACGTTGCAGCGCATCTCGCTGAGCCAGCAGGACCTGGACGACGTGCGCAATGTCCAGCCCTTCGTGCTGACCACAACGGAATTGCCCAAGTACAACGTGACCTACGTGGGGCGGCAACAGGTAGACGAGCTCTCCACGTATGTCTTCGACGTGGCGCCCAAAACCATCGAAAAGAACCAGCGCTACTTTCAGGGGCGCGTTTGGGTGGACGACAAGGACCTGCAGATTGTAATGACTGATGGCAAAGCAGTGCCGGACATCATCACCAAGAACAATGAAAACGTCTTCCCGCGCTTCCGTACCTACCGGCAAAACATCGAGAAGGGCTACTGGTTCCCAGTGTTCACGCGCTCTGACGATTACCTGCATTTCCGCAGCGGCGATGTGCACATCCGCATGACCGTGAAGTACTCCAACTACAAGCGTTACGGCAGCACCGTCAAGATGGGCGAGGCCAAGGAAATCAAAGAAGAGCAAAGCGCCCCTAAGTAAGGCGGGGTAAAAAGGTTACGAGGCCGGCGACATCTCCAACTTTGGAGCCAAAGAACTCCGAAGAACCAGATTCATCGCAAACAAACGTGCGATGGGAAACCGCACCTCGCCTCGCGGACTCTGCTCGGAATGACAATAGCGCGTAGGCCCTGCCGACATGGGGTCGAGCGGTGCTCGGCCCCTACACTGACCCGACAGGGCTGCCGGATGGCAGAGTCTAACCAAATCTCTGTAAGAAACAGGGGCCGCCGGGAACTTTCCGAGGGGGAGGTGCGTATTGGAATGCAAAGGAGGTTCATCATGAACCTTTCCACTCGGGGATTCCTGAAAGCAACGTTGACTATGGCGCTGGCCCTATTCGCCCTGGCACCTGCGGCGAGCCTGGCCCAAGCAGCCACCGATACGGATCAATGGATTCACATTCGCGTCACCAGCAGAGACGCCAAGGGCGAGGTGGTGCGAATCAACGTGCCCATCGACATGGCCGAGAAGGTTTTGCCTGCCATCAACAAAGACAGGCTGCACGACGGAAAGGTGCGCATCGAGTCCGGCGAAGTGAAGGATGTGGACTTGCGCGCGATTCTGGATGCCGTCCGAACCGCCAAGGACGGCGAGTACGTGACCGTGCAGAGCAATGAGAATAATGTCCGGGTGTCCAAGAGCAATGGGATGCTCTACATCATCGTGACCGACAAGGAACACGCGAAGAAGGCGATGGCCAAGGACGACGCGGCGAAGGGGGCGAAGGCCACTGAGCAAGTGGAGACCAAGGTGGAGATTAAGGTCCCCATGAAGGTGGTGGATGCGCTGTTCTCCGCAGGGAAAGATGAACTGGACCTGGTGGCGGCGTTGCGGGCACTCTCGGCGCATGGTGACACGGAGCTTGTAACCGTGAAAGACGCGGAAAACGACGTACACATCTGGATCGACTCCAAGAACGCGTCGGAATAAGCGCACAGCGAGGAGAAACGATCATGCTGGTACTGGCAAAAGTGGCATTGGGATTGGGAGCCACGCTGGCTATGACCACGGCCTACGTCTTTCACGAAGGCGTGATCCGCGTGGATGTGGACGAGCATCGGCCCGGGGGTTCGCACGTGCACTTTTGGGTGCCGGCCACGACCGTGTCCGCTGGCATGAGGTTGGCTAGCCTGGTGCCACAGCATCCGCTAGAGCAAGCGGCGGCGCAGATGAAGCCGCATCTGCCGATGCTCCGAGTGATGGCAAAGGAACTCCAAAAATATCCGAATGCAGAGTTTCTTGATGTGACGGACGAGGAGCAACACGTACACATCGCGACGCTGGACGGCAAGCTGCGCATTGATGTTGTGGGCGACGATCAGACAGTACACCTGCAAGTGCCCGTCGAAACGCTGATGGATGTCGCCGACCGGCTGGAAGAGGCTTCGAGGAGTGCGCGAGCCGAGGAATGGCATTCGCGGCACGCGAAGCATTCCGTGGCATTCGCCAACGAGTAAAAAGTTTCGCCCGACGCCGAGCAGAGGACGCGGGTCAGGGTGCCGAGGCTTCCTTGGCTGCCTGGAAATAGACTTCGTCTTGAATGGCCTGCTTGGGCCATCCGGCGCGCAGCAGAATGCCGCGGCCACTCTCTACCATTCCGGGATGACCACAAAGATAGGCCGAAGTGTCTTCCGGCGTAAGCCCCCAAAGGTGCATGTATTTGCGGATGAGATCGTCCACACGGCCCCGCTCCCCATCCCACTCGGTGTCTTCCCAGGGGCGGCTGATGGCAGGCACGTACTTCAGCCAGGTCGCCTCGGCAGCGTACTTCTCGAGCTCATCGCGATAGCCGAATTCCCAGGAGCGGCTTGCTCCCTGAATGCAAAAGAGCCGGTGCTCACCCGGCATCGGAGCACCGCCCTTTTTCCAATCCGCCCGAACCGTGCGGATGTAGCTGACATAGGGCGCGACTCCGGTGACGGTAGCCAGGAGAAGGTGGTTCTTGCGGCCGCTGCCGAGGTCCAGGGTGAAGCGGCCTTTGGCGAACCGGCGAAGAAGAAGAGGAGCGCCCTTGTCCATCGCATAGAGCAGCGGCGTGAGTTCGCCGTTGTGGACGCGTTCAACAAAGAACTCCAGAACATTTTCGTAGGGCGAGGAGCAGAGCGAGTACGGGCGTTCGATGCGCTGGCCGTCCACTTCGACACCCAGGGTGGCGTACTGGCCGGCGAGATAGGAAAACGGGCCGCCGGGGTCCACATGCAGCAGGAAAAGATCGTCGGCGACGGCGCGGCGGTCAAGGATCTTTGCGGGCAGGAATTTTTCTGATGTCATGAACACCGGCCTTCCCATTTTTGATGCACGTCGCCCCACGACGGATATGCGCAACGGCCATGACGAGTAGCCACAGAAGGTTAGCAATTAAACAGGATGGGGAGCACGATGAACAAACTAGCGCTCTACGAACAATCGGTTCACGCAAACGTACCAGCAGCAGCTTATGGTTTCTGATGCTGTTGTTGCATCTGCTGCATCATTTGCTGCGGGTCGAATTTCGTGACCGGGCCGGTGATGCGATCCTGGGCATCCGTGATGACTTTGGTCAGAACCATGCTGCCGTGCAAACTCACTTCCTTGACCATGCCAAAAGGAGTGACCTTGTCGCTGGTCCACACGTCGGAATTGCTCTTGTCATTGCGCCAGTGCTCGCAAGAGAAAGTGCCGGCAGAGACGGTGACGCTCTCTGTGCCCACAGAGTGCCAGTCGTTCATGCTTTCTTGCGGCTTCCCCCGGTTCGCAGCGGTGGAATTGAACGGCATTTCCATGGCCCCTTGGCCCGGGACTTGCACAATCATGCGGTGAAACTGGAAATCATCTTTGGTAAAAAGAGCCTTGCCGACCGACAGTTGATTCTTCTCCGTGGTGCTTACAAATTCCATCCAGTAGCCGTCTTTGCCTTCGACGGATTCCTTTCCAACGATGGAGATCTCGATCGTGCTGGTCTTTGCCGGGGTTGCGGAGGTCGAGGTGTTGAGGTACTGGGCGCCTTTGCCGACCACGGGATTGAAAGCCTTGGCGATGTCCGGCTTCTTGAATAGATCCATGCCCATTTGGGCGGACGCCACAACAGCTATCAAGAGGCAAATCGCGAGCACAGTAAGGCCGAGACAACAACGCTTCATGGTGTCCTCCTTGAGGACTACACCTGCCAGTTAGACATCGGGCGGGACCCGACACAAAAGTAAGCCTTTTCATACCAGTTTCGCCGCGCCGAAGCAACGTTGCAGCTGAGGAAAACGTGGGGAGCTGTGCACAAGTAGCTATTCGTAGGCAAGTGCTTCGACAGGATCGAAGCCGGAAGCGCGAAGTGCGGGAACCGCAGCACCCAGGGCAGCCCCGAGTAAAGCCAGAAAAATGGAGCCAAAGATCCAGCCCGGCGTGAGAAGGATAGAGAGACCCGGATTGGTTTGCTTCAGGATAGCCTGGGCGAGAAAGGTGATGCCGATCCCGGCGAGACTCCCGGCGATAGTCAGGAAGGCGGTTTCGCCGAGGAGCATCTTGATGATGTCGAAGCGGGAAAAGCCGAGCGCCTTGAGAATGCCGATTTCGCGCGTGCGTTCCAGGATCATCGTGTGCATATTCATGAGCACCACAAGAAAGCTGATGACGACGCCCAGACCTACCATCGTGCGGATGAAGGGCTTGAGCTCGGGGAGATTCGAGGAGTTCATCAGGGAAACATATTCGGACATGGAGCGTACGCGGTTCTCAGGATCGAGCTTCAAGATCTCGGCGCGGGTGCCCTCGATGTCGCCCTTACTGCGGACAAAGAACATGGAGACGCGCCGATCGGCTCCAACGATGTCCTGCCCGGTGCGTAGCGGGATAAAGAAGCGCGCGCCTTTGCCATGCGCGACAATGCCGGTGATTTTGAAGGGATGAGTGAGAAGCGTGTACGTATCGCCGACCTTGATATGGCGCGTTTGCGCGACGATGTCGTCGGCGATGGCTTCGTCGGGAGCCTGGAACGGCCGGCCATCCCGGAAGAAAAATCCCTTGCTCAAGGCGTTGAAACGCTTGTAGTCAATACAAAAGATGTTTATCAGCGTTTTGGGGTCAGCGATGATCAAGGTGGGGGCGACTTCATCGACGCCAGGGATTTTTTCAATCTGATCGGCAAACGATTCCTGCATCACCGCGCTGGAGAAAGCAAAAAAGATGGACGAGTTGGGCGGCTGAACGAGAATATCCGCGCCAACTCCTTCGGTGCGCTTGCCCCATTCGTTGAGGACCCCGGAGGTGAGTCCGACAATCATAAGAATCAAAACGACTTGGATAGCGATGGCGAGAATGCTGAGGAAGCATCGCAAGGGACGCGCGGCAAGATTGCCCCAAAACATTTGGAGGAGAGAAAAGGGACCTTCGTGGGTATCGGCCATGGAGAATATCGCTGAAAGAACTGTACCATCATGGATTTGGGCGGGTCAAAGCCGACGGAGAAGAGAACGGAGCAAGTATGAAGCACGCGCGATGCCGAAGTGCAACGACAGAATTTTAAGTTCCGTTAAGTTTTGCACACAAGTGTTGATAAGTTTGTGGAAAGAGGCGGAAAAGAAGAAGTAACTCCGCAGAATTCAACACGATGATGCGGTTTGCACAAAAACTGGGCAAGTGCAGGAAAGAAAAAAGGATTTTCGCAGCAGATTTGCGGCCATGTGACCCGCGTCACGAACGACCGCGAATCGAAAAATAATTCTGCAAAAAAATGGAAAGTGGAGTGCTACAGGACATTTCACGGAAGATACTGAGGCAATTGGAATTGCCGAAGAGAAACTTCGCCCAAAGAAAGTGGCCAGGAATCACGACGGGACGAATTAGTACCACTTGGGCGGACGTTCGAGATGAATGGAGATGGTTTGCTTGGGATCGCGGACGTCATACCAGTGCCCGTAGGATTTCCAGCCGTCGGCAACCACTTGAATCAGCACGCGGCCGAGGGGAATATCGGGAATGTGCGCGATGCCCTCCTGATTGGTCTTGACGCTGATCTCGGTTTTCTTGTCCTTGATGCGGTGTTCCTCGACAGTCTTCAAGTAGACACTGGCGTTTTCTACTGGTTTGTTGGCGTCCCCCCCGGTAACTTCAACGGTGAGGCGATTCTCTGGAGCGGGCGCAGTGTTCTTGGGAGGCGGCGGAGCGTCCTGCTGAGCAGCGGCACTCGGAGTGGCCACCAGGGTGACGAGCAACGCGAAGAAAACGAGTGAAGAGCGGTAGGGTCGCATGGATAACTATTTCATCGTCCACCGAAGCAGGAGAAACGTCAAGAGGCGGGGGAATAGGGTGGGAATACTTGCGAGAGATGGCGAGCTGGGGAACTTGCCTTGCGTTTGGCTCGCGGGGGAGGCTCTTGTAACTTCGGTGGCCCTTGGAGTAACGATTGCGGATGGCGCTCGTTTTTCCTTGTAGAATGAAGCGGGCAGGGTGAATCCAGAAATTAGCGATGCGGGAATCAGTCGGTTCGCTGCAGCAAGCGGCGGGCGGCAACTTACGGAACTAAGCGCGGATTTTGCGGAACACTGAGGAGATGAGAATGGGATTTGCGACGAATGCCATACACGTGGGACAGGAACCCGATCCAACAACCGGCGCGGTGAACACCCCGATCTATCAGACCTCCACTTATGTGTATGAGGAGTTGGGAAAGACCCGGGGTGGCTACGACTACGCGCGGACAAATCACCCCAACCGCAAGGCGCTGGAACGCACGGTGGCGAAACTCGAAGGCGGGCACAGCGCGTATGTGTTCACCACCGGGATGGCGGGGATTGACGCGGTGTTCCGCCTGCTGCGGCCGGGCGACCACATCGTGCTCTCGGAAGCGGTGTACGGCGGCGTGTACCGGCTGAGCACCCAGTTGCTGGTGCACTTCGGCCTGGAGTTTAGTTTCGTGGACACGACGGACCCGGCGATTGTGCTGGGAGCGCTGCGGCCCAACACGAGGATGATCTACATCGAAACACCAACAAATCCAACCATGCGCATCACGGACATTTCCGCGATGGCCAAGTTGGCGAATGAACGGAAGACGACGCTGGTGGTGGACAACACCTTTCTCACGCCATATTTGCAGCGGCCCATCGAACTGGGGGCGCACATCGTCGTGCACTCCATGACGAAGTACATGAATGGACACAGCGACGCGACCGGCGGGGCGGTGATCCTGACGCGGCCGGAAGATGCGGAGAAGATTTACTTCATACAAAAATCGGCGGGAGCGGGGCTCGCACCGATGGACTGTTTCTTGACGTCGCGTGGTCTGAAGACCCTGGCGGTGCGCATGCTGCAGCACAATGCGAATGGCTTGGCGGTCGCGCGACATCTGGATGCACACCCAAAGGTGCGGAAGGTGTTTTACCCGGGGTTGGCGTCGCACCCGCAGCATGACCTGGCGCGCAGGCAGCAGAAGGGACCCGGAGGGATGCTGTCTTTCGATCTGGGAGAGGAAGGAGCAGCGCGGCGCTTTCTCAATCAGGTGAAAATTTGCGCGCTGGCGGAGAGTCTCGGCGGCGTGGAGTCGCTGATTTCCCTGCCGGCCCAGATGACGCACGCGTCCATGCCCAAGGAAGTGCGGGATCGCGTGGGGATTACGGATAGCCTGGTGCGCCTGAGCGTGGGCATCGAGGACGTGGAAGATATCATTGCGGATTTGGATCAGGCGCTGCTGTACGTGTGAGCGGGTGGACTGATGCCACGTTGACGGAAGTGCATTCCCGCTGCATGGTTATCGGTGGCGCTTGCGGCCGCAAAAGCGGCGGCAAGCCGCCGCACTCCAAGGTAACAAGACGCAGAGATTTTGAGGACATGGGGCCCAGGGTGCTGGGCCCCTACGCGTTTTTGGCGAGCCAGCGGAGGTAAGCGGGGGAGCCGCCGGCAATGGGCAGGACGAGGAATTCGGGAGTCTCGAAGGAGTGGAGGCGGAGGACTTCCCTTTCCAGGGCTTTAAGGCTCTTGGCGGTGGTCTTGATGAGCAGCAGGTGTTCGCGGGAACGTTCCAGCTTGCCCTTCCAGGTGTAGAGCGATTCCACCGGTGCAGTGAGGATGTTGACGCAGGCGGCGAGGTGTTTCTCGACGACGGCGCGGGCGATTTTGCGGGCTTCGGGGAGAGTGCCGCAGGTGACCAGGACAAGGCGAAATGGCGTGGCGCGTGGCATGGAGTTCCTTTCTGCGACTGATTGTATATGAGCGGGCAGGTGGAGTCAGAGCCGGGCGCGTGCGGGAGGAAGAAAAGGCAAATGGGGAGCAGGGGGAGGCGGTGGAGGGTTCGACACGGGCGCGGAGAATAGGTGTATCGGTAAAGCGGGCGACTGGACGAAGATTCTTTGTTGGGGATGGATCGCGCAATGACGATCCACGAAGACCGATGACAGTGCAATCACAGGAAAAGTGGAAGGGCCTGGCGCAGCACTACGGGCGGCACTTACTGGCCGTCATTGTGGCCGTGTTGCTGGTGCACAATGTCTTCGGAGCGCACGGATTCCTGGCCATGCACCAGAAGCAGCAAGAGATTGAAAAGGTGAAGTCACAGATCGAGCGATTGAACAAGGAAAATGCGGCGCTCGAGGGCGAGGTGAGTGATTTGAAGACGGACCCGCAGACCATTGAGAAGATTGCGCGGGAAGAGTTGGGCCAGGCGCGCCCGGGAGAAGTGATTATCAAACTGCCGGCGGCGGCGAATGAGAGCGGGACGCCGGGGAAGACACAATAGCCAAGAAAGAGAAGGCAGAGAGTTACGATTTAGCGGGAATGGGGCGCTCCAGTGCGATGGGAGCGCCTTTCGTTTTCTGGGAAGAGCGCTTCCAACGGGTGCGCAGCAGGGAGAGCACGAGCATGGAGAGGAAGATAATCGCGAGGCCCAGCGTGGCCCGGGGAATGGAACACCCGCGCTTGGGCATGATGGAAAGAGAACCGTACACGAATTCGATGTGCACCCAATAGACCAGGAGCGAGGTATTGCCCAGTTGGATGAGCGGGCTGAAGCCCTTTTGTGCGAGGCCCCAGCGGCACCAGGCGTACACAAACGAGAGAATGACTAGGAGCACGCCGCATCGCATAAGCAGGAAATCGGGGTTAGAGTGCCAATAATCGTAAACCGCATAAAGCCGGATTCGTGAGCTATCGAAGAAAACCGAGAGGACGCTGGCAAACATGCCGGCAAGGCCCAGGAGAGCGAAGAAAAGAGACTCGCGGCGGCGGGCAAAGTCCGAGAAAATGAGGAAGCCGACGGCGAGTCCGGCGAAGGCGAAGGCGGCCCAGGGAAAGATCGGAAAAAGCCAGTGCTGGGGCTCGTTGAAAGTGTGCACGCCATTGATGTAGGACTCAAGGAACCAGGGAAGGAAGCGCGGGCGCCAGGTCGTCCAGAGAGGCGGCGTGGCCATCGCGATCAGGGCGGCAGTAAGTAGAGCGGCAAAAACGCTGCGGCGCCGGGCGTGCGAAAGCGCCTCGGATGAGGCAAGCCAGCAGAGCGCGCCCATCAGGATCATGGAGAGACCCAGGATGTTGAGCACGTCCACGCGCAGAAGATCGGTCCAGGGGGCCGACCCACGGGCGAGGAGAAATTCCTGGATGCGGAAGAGGATACCGTAGCCGAAGACTTCGGCGCCGCGGAGGATGGTTTGGCGGGCGATGGCGTTGCGCGCGATTCCCTTCTCACGGAGTCTGCCGGTGACGAGGGCCACGGAAATGCCGGCAAGAAAGATAAACAGTGGCGCGGGGAGTGTGCCGCCGAGTTGCGACCATCGGAAGAATGCAGTACTGCGCTGATCCGGGCGAAGCCAGGAGTCGTAGCAGTGGGTTTGAAACATGAGGAGGCAAGCGAGGCCGCGCATCCAGTCAATGTAAGAGAGGCGTTTCAATTGTGGGTTACCGGGTGCAAGTTATCAGTCATCAGTTTTCAGCGATCAGGAACCGAAGCTGTGACCAGCGATCAGCGACCAGAAGGCGTAAGATGCGACCGGCGACCAGTGACCGGCGACCAGAAACGGCCGAAGCGCTTGGGGCAGACGTTCTGCTTACCCAATACGTATCAATGAAAGGGCGCGGAGGGCAAGCTCGGATTAGAATTAGTGCGCAATCGGCAACGCGGGAGCGCCCGCAACTGAGCGACACCTCGCAGGTTGCTGAAAAACCCCGAACCTGTCATTCCGAACGGAGTCTGCGAAGTGAGGAATCTCTCTTTTTTTGACTCTTTGACCGAAGAGGGATTCCTCGCTTCGCTCGGCATGACAGCAAAGCGAATTCTCCAGCTGCCGGTGGGCCGGAAAATGAGGAGTGAGGAAGAACCGCGATGAGACAGCTTGGAATTTGGGCGGTGCTGGGAATTTGGGCGGGCCTGTGCCTTGGCGGGGCGCTGTATGCAACGTGGCAGGGATACGGCGGACGCGCGTTTGGCGTGATGCTGACCGTTTTTGCATTTTTCCTCCTGGTGATGCTGGTGTTCGCGGCGCGCAATGTGGCGGAAGGGTGGGCGGGGAAATTTGGGCCGGGAGGCGGGTTTTTCCTGGGCGCGTGCGTGTTTGTGTTTTACCTGGCGTACCTGCTGGGAACGGGAACCTTTGCGGTGCCGCGCGCAGCGGTGATGGCGGGCCTGATCTTCGTGCCGCTGGGATTAGCCGTGTCTGCGGGAGGAGCGGCGGCGGGAAGGTGGCAGGACTATTCGACCCTGGCGGGCATTTGGGTGTTTCTGAAGTTCGGGCCAACGCACTGGCTGTGGCCTTACCCGAGCGCGCGGCTGGCCTATGTGATGACCGTGCTGGTGGCGCTGAATACGGCGCTGGCGGCGTTTGTGCTGGTGCGACGCATAAAAGGGATTGGCTATTCGATTGGATGGGGAAAAAACTGGGGATTGTATGTCGTGGGGAGCTTCGTGGTGTTCAGCTGCATCGCGGTCCCGTTGGCGACGGGGATGCACTTCCTCACGTTTGCGCCGCTGTGGGGGCACTGGGGCGGGTTCTTGTTTAGCGCGGTGGCGATCTTGGCCTTCACGGCGTGGCCTGAAGAATTCTTGTTTCGTGGCCTGCTACAGAATTTGCTGGCGCGGAATTCCAAGACGGAATGGGCGGGATGGTGGACGGCGTCGCTGCTTTTCGGCTTCTCGCACATCACCAACATGGGCTTTCCGAACTGGCGGTACGTGGCGCTGGCGACGATCGCGGGAATCTTCTACGGCTGGACGTGGCGAAAGAGCGGCTCGATTTTCGCGTCGGCGTTGGTGCACGCGGCCGTGGATGTAACGTGGCATTTCCTGTTCCGGACGGGGTAACGAACGGCGCAGAAAAGCAGACGACTGTATCGTAGCGTGTCAGTTTCCCATCAAGCACTACAAGTAATAGCCAAGGCCGGAAAAGATGGTCTTTGCTAACCCATTTTTGATGCTGATGACTTC
>Ga0074045_10003635_pt1 | contig 13858 bp, 14 predicted proteins | sample BogForMeECP23OM2_FD_94442 | JGI IMG/M metagenome (GOLD analysis project Ga0074045, IMG submission 94442) | Bog forest soil microbial communities from Calvert Island, British Columbia, Canada - Bog Forest MetaG ECP23OM2 | ecosystem: Environmental > Terrestrial > Soil > Wetlands ... | reverse complement strand
TCCGGAATCGCCGCGCCCAGCTCCGCGTAAGACAGCGCGCCAAAAATCGAAAGCACCGCGCCAACGATCCACGCGGCAAACACGATCGAAACCGAGTGGCCTTCCCGCGCCATTTCCGCAGGCTTCAGGAAGATGCCCGTCCCGATCATCGTGCCAACCACAATCGACGCGGAGGCCCACGGCCCCAGCCCTCGCACCAACTCCAGCCGCTTTTCGCTCATACTCCTCCGCGCAATTTGGAGTGCGGCGGCTTGCCGCCGCTTTTACGGTCGCCCACGCTGCCACCAAACCTCAGTTCGTGCACCGTCTGTCTCCGTGGCACAGTCACTCCAGACTGTGCTCCTGGATTTGCCTTTGTTGCGGCCGCCTTCTGAGGCGGGCGCCTTTCAGTCCTCGCTCACCCATCAGCCCGTCTTTCCGCCATCAACCGGCTCACCACGACACCGACGGCGAACGTAACGCAGGCCCCAATCAGCACGTACCAAGTGAACGCGATCTTCGTGAATCGAAACACAACCAGCACTGTCGCCAGCCCCGCGAACATCCCGGCCAGCGAGCCTCGCGAATTTGCCCGCGCGTCAAACGTCCCCAGCAAGAACAGCCCCAGCAAACTTCCAAACGGCAGTGAAGAGACCGTCAACCCGGCCTCCAGCACGGGTCCCCATTTCACCAGCCCCAGGACAATCAAAACTGCGCCCCACACCAGCGTCATTCTCCGCGAAAGCTTCAAGAAATTGCCGGGATGTGTGGAACCCCCGCGCAGCGCCGCCAGGTCCATCACGCTCGAAGCCGCCAGCGAATTCAACGACCCGCTTGCGTTGGACATCGCCACCGCCAGAATCGAGGCCAGCAACACTCCCGCCAGCCCCGTCGGCATCTCGCGTATCAGGAACAGGGGCAGGATGCGATCCGTCCGCTCTCCCGCGGCCAACAGCGGCGTATGCTGCGCAAAGACAAAAAGCGCCACGCCGATAAGCAGAAAAATCGTGAACTGCAACAGCACGATAAAGCCGCTCGCCAGCAACGCGCGCCGGCTGTCCTTCTGATTTCGCGCGGCCAGCAATCTCTGCACGATCGTCTGGTCCGTTCCGTGGCTCGCCATGGTCAGGAACGCGCCACCAATCACTCCCGACCAGAACGTATACTTCGTCGCCACATTCCACGAGAAATCCAGCACTTGCAGCTTGTTTCCGCTCACCGCTGCCACCTGGCTCACCTCCGCCCATCCTCCCGGGATGCGATGCAGCAACAAGCCCAGCGTAAGCAGACTCCCCGTCAGGTACAGCAGGAACTGCGCCACGTCTGTCCAGATCACCGCCTTCATTCCGCCTTCTAACGTGTAAAGCACAGTCAGCGCGATCACGATGAACACCGCCAGCCGCTCCGAGGTGCCCAGCGCCACGCTCACCACCAGCGCAATCGCAGACGCGCGCACACCCTCCGCGAGTGTCCGTGTCGCCAGAAACGTCACTCCCGCAACCGCGCGCATCCGGCTGCCAAAGCGCTTCTCGATCACGGCGTAAGCGGTCAGATATTCTCCGCGAAAATATCCCGGCAAGAAAACAATAGTGATCAGAATCCGCCCAACGATGTATCCGAACACCAGCTGCAAAAATGTCATGTTCCCCGAATACGCCAGCGCTGGTGTCCCGATGATCGTGAGCGTGGAAGTTTCCGTGGCGACAATCGAAAACGCCAGCGCCCACCATGGCGCGCTGCGTCCTCCCAGGAAGTAGTCGCGCGCGTCCTGCTGCCCCCGCCGGAAATGCAATCCCAGCACCGTCACTCCCAACAGGTACGCAATAACAATCGCCAGATCCAGCGGATGAATGTGCATCAGTGCCGTGCAAATCCCCCTTGGAGTGCGGCGGCTTGCCGCCGCTTTTGCCCCGAGTGCAATTCCGCAAAAGTGTTTTTCTCAAGCGCGACGATGCCGCGCAAAGTCACAACGAATTTCCGGCGAGCGAGTCGAGAATAGTGGCTCCGCCCAGTACGGTCAAGCCAACACTCGGGTGCCCGTCCGCACCCGCAACCCCTTCAGCACTCCCTGCTCCGCCCTTGCGCACCCCTGCCCCGCCTCGCGTATGCTTTGGCTATGCGCTACGTTCTCGGGTTCGATGGTGGAGGCACAAAAACGGAATGCGTCCTCATGGACGAATCGCGCCACATCCTCGCGCGCAGCCGCAGCGGCCCTTCCAACCCCATGCGAGTCGGATTCGGCGGCGCGCTCGCTGCCGTCTGTGAAGCCGCGCGCTGGGCCTTGCAGTCCGCCAATATCCCGCCGGCGGAAGTCGTGGCTCTCTGCGCGGGTCTTGCCGGCGCGGGCCAGCAGGATACCGAACGAAAAATGAAGCGCCTCCTCGAAGAAGAATTCCCCGGCAAAACCGTGGTGGTGTGCACCGATCTTGAGCTTACTTTGGAAGCCACCGGCGAAGGTCCTGCGATTGTCCTGATTGCCGGCACGGGTTCCGCTGCGGTCGGGCGCGATGCGCAGGGCCAGATCGCCCGCATTGGCGGCCACGGCCCGTTCCTCGGAGACGAAGGCAGCTCGTTCGATGTGGGCCGGCGCGCCGCCATTGCCGCACTGCACGAGTTCGATCGTACCGGCGCCAACTCCACGATGGGCCGCCTGATTCTCCAGGAACTCAACGCCACCTCCTGGCATGAAGTCCAATCCCTCGCGCACGATGTCCCCGATGAAGTCTTTCCCAAGATCTTCCCCGTGATTCTGCGGGCTGCGGATCAAGATGATGCCGCCGCGCGCACCCTGCTCCAGGCGGCTGCTGACGACCTCGCCACGCTCGTCGCCGCCCTCATCGAGCGCCTGCAGCTCAAGGATCAGAAATTCCTGCTCGCCAAGACCGGCGGCATGGTGGGCCGCTCCTTCTTCTTTGATCAGTTGGTGGACGAGCGCCTCCGCGCCATTGCCCCTCAGGCAGAATTTGGCGCCATGGCCATTACACCCGCTGAATCGGCGGCACGCCTGGCTCTACGCTTCCTGGTGCCGGGAGAGGAAAGGAAGTAAAGTGCCGGAGTTCGAGCAAGAGGTTCAACTCGCGCGTACCGCTACAGGTGATGATCTGAGCGCCCTGCTTTATCACCCTGCGCCCCAAGTCCTCGCCACGCTCCTTGAAAATCCTGCCTTGGATGATACGAAGCTTTGCCTGCTACTTTCCCGCAAGGATCTTCCCACGGAAATACTCGAAAACATCGGCACGCGCAAGAATCTACTGAAAAGCTATTCCGTCAAGCGTGCGCTGCTCTTTCATCCGCGCGCCCCGCGCCTCACCGCGCTGCGCTTGCTGCGCGACATCTACCTCATGGATCTCGTCCAGTTCACCCTCTCGCCGGGTGTCTCCGTCGAACTCAAGCGCCTCGCCGAAGGCCAAATCATCGCGCGGCTTCCACAATTGCCCCTGGGTCAGAAGATTGCTCTTGCCCGCCGCGGACCCACGCACGTTGCCGGCGCGCTCGTCGCGGAAGGCCACCCAAATGTCCTGCCCGTCGCCCTCGATAATCCCTTCCTGACGGAAGCCCAGGTCCTCAAGGCCCTGGCGCGCGAGAAGACTTCTCTTCGCCTCGTGCAAGCCATCGCCAGCCACCGCAAATGGTCGCAGACCTACAACGTGCGTCTTGCGCTTGTGCGCAATCCCTCCGCGCCATTGGCAACCGTGCTCGCCTATTTGCCCCACCTTACCGTATCGGATCTTCGCGAACTCGCGGCTCCCGGCATCGTTCCGGAAAATCTGCGCCGCTATCTTCAGGCCGAGGTCCAGCGCCGTATGCGCGCCTCCAAAACCCTAGCCGACAAACACTCCTAATCCAAGTTCTCACCACAACTCGCGGAATATGGAGTGCGGCGGCTTGCCGCCGCTCTTACGCCGTAAGCAACTCCACAAAATTATCTTTCTTGCGATACTGCCGCCGCGAGCCCTGCACGTTGACTCGGCCGGGGATGCACGCGCCTCATGCGCGACAACTCGACTACTTCCGCAATCTCGCGATCAAAATCGCCCCCGCAAAAAACAGCACCGCCGAAAACGAAAACGCCGCCTTCACCGAAACCTGCGACCACAACACCCCCACGAGAATGCTCGAAAGAAAATCCCCCACGGCGTTCACCGCCGCCAGTGTCCCGAACGCCATCCCATGCTGTTCTTTCGGCAAAAGTTCCGCCGCCAGCGAATCCTCCAGCGCTTCTTCCGTTCCCACATAGACGCCCGCCAGCATGAAGATCGCACCCAAAAACCAAAGCGAATGCGGCGCCGTTGTCAGAAATATCGCGGTAACGCCGCCAAGCGCATAGCCTCCCGCAAGAATCGCCTTTCGCTGCGGCACATGGTCGCTGATCCATCCGCTCACATAAGCCGAACCCGCGTAAAACACGTTGTGTAGCGTGTACAGCCCCACCGCAATGCTGGCCGCCCAGGCCATTCCATGCGTGGGCGCCAAAATGCGCGTCGCGTACAGAATCAGCAATGTGTGTGAAAAATCGCCCGCCCCGAAAATCCCCACTCCCAGCAGGAACCGCCGAAAGGAGCCCGGCAGCGCGCGCAGCCCCGTCAGAAACGACATTTGATTGCGCGTGGCAATTGGCCGCTCCCGTACCAGCAGCCAGAAGCACAGCACCGCAAGCAACCCCGGCAACAGCGTCCAAAAAAACACCGTGCGATACGCGTGATTCGTCACGCGGAGCAGCCACAGTGCCGTCAGCGGCCCCGCAATCGCTCCCACCGTGTCCATCAATCGCTCGAAGCCAAACGCGCGCCCATACGCGGAAGGCGAAACGTCCGCGGCAAGCAGCGCTTTCTTCGCCGGTGACCTTATCCCGCGCGAAAGCCGCGACGCTGCCCGCCCAAACAACACATGAACCGCGTGCGTGGCCAGCCCAAACGAAGCCGTCGCCACGGCCGTGACGGCGTACCCAATGACCACCATCGGCTTGCGATGTTTCAATCGGTCGGTGTAGTAGCCCGACGCCAGCTTGGTGAAGCTAGACAATCCGTCCGAAATCCCTTCAATCGCTCCCAGCCACGCCGGCCCCGCGCCAATCGCCGCCAAAAACGCCGGCAGAATGGCCGTGGCGATCTCGTGGCTCCAGTCGCTAAACAGGCTTGTCAGTCCAACGCCCAGCACCGTACGATTCAGCCAGTGCCTGCCGCCTGCCTGCTCCGCGCTAGTTTCTTCGGGATTCACAGCCGACAGTGTACATTCACAAAACGCTCTTGCCCAACGTCTGTCGTAGCCTCTCGCGTGGCTATTGCCGCGACGCAGGGCGGTACAATATCACGTGCACTTTTTCTAGCGTGATCAGCCCGCCATCGACCATTTCATCCAGCCGCGGCAGGATCTGTTCGATGCGTTCCTGCGTTTCCACGACTTCCAGCACAATCGGCAAATCTTGCGAGAGCCGCAGCAGCTTGTCCGTGTGATAAGCACTCGTGCCGCCATATCCGCCTACGCCACGCAGCACCGTCACGCCGGAAAATCCCTCCTTGCGCAACAGTTGCACAATCGCATCCTGCAGCGGCTTCCCGTGCCATTTATCTGACTCGCCGATGTGCACGCGCATTAGCGTCCGTTCGCCTTCAAATTTCTGATGTGTCATGGTGCACTCCCGCCGGCTTCTCGTTCCAGCCATCTGCGCCCTAGGCTAGAACCGGCTAGCCAGCCGTATCCCTGCCACCGTAAGAAACAATCCCAACACCACACTCGACGCTACGTACGCCGTCGCCCAAAGCCACTCGCCCGCTTCCAGCATTTTGGCGGTCTCCCAGCCAAAACTCGAAAAGGTGGTGTACCCGCCGAAAAATCCCACCGCAATCGCCATGCGCAATTCGGGTGAGATCACCATGCGATTCAACGTGAATTGCCCGATGAGTCCCAGGAAAAAACACCCTGTTAGGTTGATCGCCAGAGTGCCGTAGGGAAACGTGCTCCCCATTTTTACCTGCACCAATCCCTGTAAGCCGTAGCGCGCCAGCGTTCCGACGGCTCCAAACACTGCAATCAGCAATAAACGCAACGTTTCTCCTGTCCGGCTGCTCTGGCTCCCACTAACAAAAAACTCCTGGTGCCCTCCGGCAGCCAGGAGTCATCAGCCCCGGCCATTCCAGCCGCGGCGGTTTTGGCGAACTCCATCGCCATCAGTATTCTCGCTGAAAAGTTTATCTGCCAGCTCTTCCCCAGGCAAGCCTGATCTCCGTGCCTAGCCACACTTGTTCAATGCGCATGCTGGCTCGCATTACCCGCAGGTAGTGGCGCGGTGGCCTTTTCTATCAGCACAATCTTTTCCAAGTGCCCCACGTTTTCTCCTATCACTAAATCCGCGCTGATCTTGTCTCCCGGCTTCAGCGGCGCAATCTGTTTTTCATTGGCCACCAGGTAATTCATCGTCATTGCTGGCATCAATCCCGGTATGTCGCCGTGCTTCAACGTAATCATCTTCTCCGGGACATTGACCGAGATCACCTCCGCCCGAATCGCATAGTGCTTCACCGGCGTCGACTGGCAGCCCGCGCTCGCCATCACAATCATCCCCAATAAAAGAAAAATGACTCGTCCCATCGCCGCTCCTTAATAATGAAAACGATAGCGCAATTCCGCGTAGATTTCCCGCGGGTCGTTGTAGTGAAATCCTCCGAACGTCAAACTGTTGTCCAGCAACACACGCCGGTTCCCCACATTCAGCGCGGTCACGGAAACGTTGCATTTCTCCGTAAAGCTTTTCCCGAGTGATAGGTCAAACGTGGTGTGCGCCGGCAGATAGTTCCCGGGGTATTGCGCGTTCGGCATCCCATTCGTGAACCCCGATCCATAGTACACATTCGCCGATGCGAAGGCTTGCCACGGAAGCGTGGCGTTAAATCCCAAATTCAGTGTATTTCTCTGATCATGGTCCACCGGCGCATATCCAGGTGGCGGTTCGCATCCCACCGGCGTGGGATTGGGGCAGATCAAGCCTCCTGTGAAGGGCCCCTCTGCCTGCGCGATCTGATTCGCGTAGGCCAGGTGAAACTGGCCGCGGTGCCAAAGACGGGGAGACCGCAGCGTGAGTTCCCAAGTCTGAATCAATGCCTGATACCACGTGATTGGCCAAAAAAGGTTTGATTCGCCGATATTGCTGTGATCCAGCCAATTCTGTGCCTTCGTCTGAAAATGATCTGCGTCAAGAGCCCAGCCGTGAAAGGGAATCGTGACGCCAAACTGGTACTCTTCATCCCGTTCACCGTGCAGCGGCGCGAACGTCAGATTCTGACTGTTTGCCAAATCCAGCAGCGGGCCGGTGGCCGTCAATAACGGCGGTGGCTGGTAAAAGTGGCCGTAGAAAGCGTGAAAGATCCAATTCAGGCGGGGGACCTTTACGGCCATGCCAAACCGTGGGTCCATTTCGTTTTCCACAATATCCGCCGTGAAGTGCGATTGGCGAAAGCCGGCGATCAAGGTCAGCCAGGGAGTCACCTTGAATTTGTCGCTGACAAATATCTCCTCAAGGCCCCCCGTGATGGAGCCGGAGGAAGGAGGAAAGTTCTGGCTGCCGTCCGTGAATAGATTGTTGAAGTAGTTGCTCTGGTGCTGCGCGAATCCGTACACGCCCGCCTGAATGTCATTTTTGCAAACGCTCGCGCTAACGCTCGCCTGCAAACCCCCGTAATTGGAACTCTGGTCCACGTTCGTAGCCACTGGGAAATCGTCGGATGGGGCTTGGTAACTGGCCTTGCTGTAGTGATAAAAGGGAGAAACCGTTAGCAGCAGGTTCGGATTGAACGTGTGGATCCATGAAAACGCAACATAGCCGTCGGTTTCGTGCTCGCCGTCACGAAGACCATAGCTGGGATACGACTCATTTCCGACAGAATTAGGATCCGGGTCGTAGGGAATCTGGTAATAATCCTGGCGCAATGACGTGACCAGCCTGAATTGGTTCGCGGCGCTGGGGTTGTAGATGATCGACGCGAACTCCCCATAACCGTTCTCCGCATCGTGAAATACCTGCCCGATCGGCGTCTGCAGTCCGTAGTTGCTCCGATTTCCATTTAAGCTTGCATAATAGGCCAAGCGCTCGGTGTGCCCCCCGAAATTGATTTGATCGTTGGTTTGATACCAATTCCCCAAACTCAATACGAGTTCCGCCTCGTTATTCCGCTCGAACCCGGTTCGCGGCACGATGTTAAAGATTCCGTACGTGCGGTCTCCATAATCCGCTTCGTAGCTGCCTCTCTGTACCTCCAGATAGTCGATGTCCTTCGGGTCGATTTGCGGGCCCAGGTTCGAGGCGATATTCGTGTTGGGTATGGGAACGCCGTCGATCAGCCACTCGACCTGGTGGCCTCCGCGCATATGCAACATGTCGTGCGTAACATACGCGGCGGGCACGAAGTCGGTGATCATTTGCATGGCGTTGGTGCGGTCCGCGCCCGGAGTCTGTGCGATGTCCGCGCGCGCCACCAGGGTCGTCGGCGTCACGGAATCCACGTTCGCCACTTCTTCCGGTCCTTCTGCTGTGACGGTTTCGGTCTGATTCACCGCAGCGATCTTGAGTTGAAGATGCAGCGTCGGCGAAGAAGCCGAAACCACGGTGACCGTTTCCTCCTCGTCCTCGAAGCCGCTCCGGGTCACCCTCACCTGGTAATCGCCTACCGGTACCGCCGTAAACAAAAACGCCCCATCCTGGTCGGTTTGCGCCGCCTGCGTCCAGTCTGAGGTCGCTGACTTCAGCTTCACCGCGGCGTCGGCTATTGGCCGGTGCTGCGGATCGTGCACGACGCCTCGTACCGTTCCAAAAATGGTGGCAAACACTCCGCTCGCAATAAGGAATGCCACTCCCACGACAAGTAAAAACCGCTGCATCAAGAATTCTCCTCGGTATGGCGGCGGAAACATCCGCGGCGAGTCGCTTGGACCCGGAACACGTTCCTATTCACCTAAACTCAGAACTTGTCATTCCGACCGGAGGGACGGCGGTTTTGGCCGTCCCGGAGCTGAGGTACGGTTTTCCATCGCACGTTCTTTGTGCGATGAATCTCTCCTCAACTTCAGATTTCAGGTTAAATAAGCGTGGATTTACAGGGAGAAGGCAGGCGTGCGAGGAGGGGGGGAGAGCGGCTCCAGGGATTGCGCAAACTCCGTCGCCGCAAAGCTACTGGGCGCAGTTGTGACCAGGAGAGGGCGGCAAATGGCTACGGGCCCCGGCATCACAAAAATCGCCGGTGTCGCCAGGGTGTGACTGCTCTCCTGACAGCAGGCCATCGGGCAGTTGCTCACGCCGCTTGGGCCATGGTGCTCGCAGTCCATTGGCGTTTCCTCTGCACCAGTCTGCTGCGGCCGCGCGGGCTCTGGTTTCGAGTGTCTGTGCGCCATGCACATGCCGCCCTTACAGCAGTCCATTCCATCCGTCTGCCAAGCCGTCGCCCACAACGGCGTCCACAGCAGCACCACCGCCACCAGGCACACCCACGCCCCCAGTTTTCCCGGAGCGATAGGAATGGCCCGCGACCTCTTCATAGTTGGAGTTGGCAGGATACCCCAACTCCCCTCCATTCTCAAATTCGGGCAAGCGCCTTCTTTTGGAGCTCGGTGCAGCATCGCTGCTCCCCTAGTCCGCACGATCTCCGCGTTTTTGACTCGCACTCCTTGGAGTGCGGCGGCTTGCCGCCGCTTTCCCGCCGGTTGCAGCCGCGCGAATCCATTTTCCTGCGCAGCGTTTTGCGGCCGCGTGCTTGCTCCTTTTCCACGCTCATTCTTGACTTACTCCCCCGGCGGGCCGCAAACTTATTTTATGCCCCACACTTACATTCAATTTGACTTCGCAAAAGACGAGGATAAGGTCCAACAGGCGCGCCACAAACTCGAGGGTTGGAAGCAGGCCTACCGCCTCGACAAGAAACTCCTCTTCAAATTTGAACGCATCGCCGCTGCCGCTCCTGCTGAAGACAGCGCCAAGCCCGGCAGAACCGAAAAGCCCGACAGGGCCAAAGGGAAGGGCAAGGGCAGTCCAGAAACTCCCCCAGCCGCGCCTTCCGAAACCGTCAAGCTCTTCGTGCGGCTCGACTTTTCCAATCACGAAAAACTTTCTGGGCAACGCTGGCTTGACAGGATTCCTTCCGAAGAACCCTTTCAGGGCGCCTCGCCCACCATCGTCAAACCCACCGACCCCCTTTTCGCCGATACCGAAAAGCACTTTGACGACCTGGTATAGTACTGCCGTTTGCGGTGAGACCACCCCGCTTTCCTATCGATTCGCCGACCTCATCCGGTATACTTAAGGTTCGCGCGTAAACTACTCCTCCCCAAGACGAGGGCGAACCGAATGGCCGTACAAACTCGCGTGAAGATCGCCAAGCTGGATTCGCCCAAGTACCACGGCCTCGACCGCGACACTCTCGTTCGCCTCTACCGCACCATGTACCTCTCGCGGCGCCTCGACGACCGCGAGATTCAGCTCAAGCGCCAGAGCAAAATCTATTTCCAGATTTCCAGCGCCGGTCATGAAGCCGTCACCGCCGCCGCCGGGCTTCTCTTGCGACCCGGTGTGGACTGGCTCTATCCCTACTATCGCGACCGCGCTCTCTGCCTCATGCTCGGTGTCACACCTCTCGACACCCTCCTCCAAGCTGTCGGCGCGAAGGACGACCCCAGCTCTGGGGGACGCCAGATGCCCTCCCATTGGGGCCATCCCCAATGGAATCTTGTCAGCAGATCCTCCTGCACCGGCACGCAGTTTCTCCACGCCGCGGGCGCCGCGGAAGCGACGCTATACTACGAGCATCGCCATAAGGCGCTTGCGCAAGCGCAACAGGCCCCGCTGGGGGAGCACGTCAATTTCCAGCCCGAAGAAATCGTCTACGTTTCCTCCGGTGACGGCGCCACCAGCGAAGGTGAATTCTGGGAATCGCTCAACATCGCCTGCGCCAAGAAACTGCCAATTTTTTATTTAATCGAGGACAACGGCTACGCCATCTCTGTTCCCGTCGAAGTGCAAACCGCCGGTGGCAGCATTTCCCGCCTGGTCAAAGGTTTTCCTGGCCTGCACATTGCCGAATGCGATGGCACCGACCCGCTGGAAAGCTACGTCGTCTGCAAGGAAGCCATCGCCTACGCCCGCGAGCGACGCGGCCCCGCGCTGGTTCACGCCCGGGTCACGCGTCCCTACTCCCACTCGCTTTCCGACGACGAGAAGCTCTATAAGACTCCCGAAGAGCGTGAAGGCGAAGCTCGCCGCGATCCGCTCTCCAAGTTTTCGCTCTTCCTGATTCGCGAGGGCCTTCTCGATCAGAAAGAGATTGAATCCCTCGAAGCCCAGGCCGATCGCGAAGTCCGCGAAGCCGCCGATCAGGCCCTCGCCTCCGAGCATCCCGAACCCTCCTCCATCCCGCTGCACGTTTATTCGCCGGACGTCGACCCCACTTCCGCGGCCTTCGCCACCGAGCCGAAATTCCAGGCCGCTCCCAAGACCATGGTCGAAATGGTCGCCGTTACGCTCCAGGACGAAATGGCTCGCGATGAACGCATCGTCGTCTTCGGCGAAGATGTTGCCGATGCCAGCCGCGAGGATACTCTCCGCGAAGTGAAAGGGAAGGGTGGGGTCTTCAAAGCCACTGCCGGCTTACAGCGCAAATACGGATCCGATCGCGTCTTCAATACGCCCATCGCGGAAGCCGGCATCGTAGGCCGCGCCATCGGCATGGCCACCCGAGGCCTGAAGCCCGTCGCGGAAATCCAGTTCTTCGATTACATCTGGCCCGCCATGATGCAGATTCGCGATGAACTCTGCGTCCTTCGTTGGCGCTCCAACGGTGCCTTCAAATGCCCCGCCGTCATTCGCGTGGCCATCGGCGGCTATCTCACCGGCGGCGCCGTTTATCACAGTCAGAGCGGCGAATCCATCTTTACGCATTGCCCCGGCTTGCGCGTGGTCATGCCTTCCACCGCGCTGGATGTCGCCGGTCTTCTGCGCACCGCCATTCGCTGCGACGATCCGGTGATGTTCCTCGAGCACAAACATCTCTATCGCCAGCCCTACAATCGCTCCGAATACCCCGGCCCGGATTTCACCATTCCTTTCGGCAAAGCCCGCCTGGTCAAGGAAGGCGAACAGGTCAGCATCATCACCTATGGCGCCGTCGTTCGCCGCGCTGAAATTGCCGCCGCGGCCCTCCAGCGCGAAGGCATTTCCGTCGAAATCCTCGATCTTCGCTCGCTCTCTCCCTACGATTGGGATGCCATCGCCGCCACCGTGCGCAAAACCCACCGTGTGATCGTTGCCTACGAAGACATGATGAGCTGGGGCTATGGCGCCGAAATCTCTGCGCGCATTGCCGAAGAACTCTTCGCCGAGCTGGACGCCCCCGTCAAGCGTGTCGCCGCCATGGACACTTTTTGCGCCTACCACCCCAAGCTCGAGGACGCCATCCTCCCCCAAACCGACAACCTCACCGCCGCGGTCCAGCTCCTCCTCGCTTACTAACAACACGCTTGATCTCTACGGGGTGCCCCAGGTTTGATTCTTTACCTGGGTCTTGGGTTGTTCTTGGGTTCACTCCCTCGGGACCTAAACCCGGAAACATTTTCCTCCCCTTTTTCGTATATACGTTTAGAATCCACTTGATACCGCTCGGTGGGGGTGCCCTATGCTCTGTTCATCTTGTCAGAAAGAAATCGCCCCGGGTTCCAGATTCTGCTACAACTGTGGCGCAAAACAGCCTGATACACCCGGCGCGGGAGTTCCTCCCTACATCGTTCCACCCAAGCGCCTCATGCGTTCCAGTAGAGACAAGAAAATCGGTGGAGTCTGTGCAGGCCTTGCCGATTATTTCGATCTCGACCCCACGCTGGTTCGCGTAGTCTGGCTTTTGGCCATTTTCTTCGCTGGCACCGGCTTTTTGGTCTACCTGATCCTGTGGATTGTGCTCCCCGTCGCGCCGGCAACTCTGCCCGTCAGTGTGCCCGTAGGTCCATCCGCGCAAGTCTGACCTCCAGGTGGCGCCGTTTCGACCTATCTAGAATCTGTCATTCCGACCGGAGGGACGGCGGTTTTGGCCGGCCCGGAGTGGAGGAATCCCTCCGCATTTTGCGATCTCCGGCTTACTCTTTGCCGCTTTTCGCAACCCGTCTCTTCTTCCCACTCTCTCCAAAAATGAAATGATCCATGGAGATCACGCCCGCTCCCACAGTCGCCAGCGCAAAACACGCCGCTCCCACAACCAGCGGGAATTCATAGTCCTTCACCGCCATGTACCCGTGGCCGCTATGCACTTTCCAGATTGCTATGCCCATCTCAATGGCCAGCAGCAACGCCACCGGCCTCGTGAACAATCCCAGCACAAGCAATACCCCGCCGAAGCCCTCCAGGATTCCCGCCACCGGCACCAGGTAAGCCGGCAGTCCGTGCATCACGAAAAACTCCCCCATTCCCGCGTTCGCATGTATCAATTTGGGATATCCGTGATACACGAAGATAATTCCCAGGCATACGCGCAACACCAGCAACGCCAACGGCTGCACTCCATTCAAAAACTTCATTCTTGATCCCCCTGTCACTCTCACCTTACTTTCGATCGCGTCCCGTTTCCACTCCAACACAAGTGCGCTGTGTCACGTCGGGTACGCCTCCGAATCAGGTACAATTCGTCAAGTAGTTAAGTGTCCTCTGCGAGGCTCCATGAAATCTTCCATTCGCACTCTAGCCATTGTCAACGGCGGCGGCGACGCGCCAGGTCTCAATCCCGTCATCCGTGCCATCGCTCGTTCCTCCATCTATGAACACAACATGCGTGTCATCGGTATCCGCAACGGCTTCGATGGCCTCATCTGGCCCGAGGGCGCAAAGGACATGACGGACGAAACCATCAGCGGCATT
>Ga0074045_10003634_pt1 | contig 13859 bp, 14 predicted proteins | sample BogForMeECP23OM2_FD_94442 | JGI IMG/M metagenome (GOLD analysis project Ga0074045, IMG submission 94442) | Bog forest soil microbial communities from Calvert Island, British Columbia, Canada - Bog Forest MetaG ECP23OM2 | ecosystem: Environmental > Terrestrial > Soil > Wetlands ... | reverse complement strand
CTTCCTCAACGGACGCCTCCTCCGCGCCCCGCCCCGCCTCGCCCCAACCTGATGCAACCCAAACGCGAAATCTCGCTGACCGAATGAACCTCACATCGGCCAACTGCCGTTTCTAGGTTCAACTTCCTGTCGCTCCTGAAGGCGAGTCGGGCCAAGATCGTCGCGACGCCGATGGCTCCCGACGGCCCGGACGTCGATTCGCTCGCGCGCCTCTTCGCCGAGCATCGGCCGCGCCTCTATCTAACCAACGCCGGCCTGCAGAACCCGACCGGCGCTACGTTGTCGCCGGCGAAAGCCCATCGCGTCCTGCGGCTCGCCGAAGACCACGACGTCCTTATCCTCGAAGACGACACGTTCGGCGATTTCGAGCAGGATCCTGCGATCCGGCTCGCAGGACTCGACGGCCTGAGACGCGTCGTGCAGGTCGGCAGCGCCACCAAGACGGTCGGGGCGGCGACGCGTTGCGGCTATATCGCGGCGCGCGCCGACTGGATCACGCCGCTCGTCGATCTGAAGCTTGCCGTCAGCATGGGCAACAGCGCGACCGGCGCCGCCATGATCCACCGCGTCCTCACCGAGAGCAACTACCGTCGCCATCTCGACGCCCTGCGCCGCAGGGCGGCCGACGCGATGGGGCTCGCGCTCCGCAATCTGCGCAGGCACGGCCTCGAGCCGTGGACCGAGCCGCGCGCCGGAATCTTCGTCTGGGCGCGCCTTCCCGACGGAATCGCCGCCGCCGACGTGGCCCGCTACAGCTTGGCGCGAAAAGTCCTTTTCGCGCCTGGCCCCGCGTTCAGCGCGTCCGATCTGGGACGCGGCTACCTCCGATTCAACGTCGCTCGCTGCAACGAGCCGCGCGTCTACGCAATGCTCGACGAAGCGATCGCCGCGGCGTCAAAGGAGATTGCTCCGGAGCCGCCGGCCGGCCAAAAATGAGCCCCGCTTTCTCGGGGCTCGATGTCTACATCGACCAATAGGGGCCGACGCCGTAGTAGTCGTGAATTCTGCTTTCGTATGCACGATCGCCCCACGCCGGCTCCAGATCGATGTCGTACGCCGGGGCGCCTTCCAGCTGGCGCTTGTCGAGATTGACGACATAGCCGCCCTTGTCCGTGTCGTAGCGCAGGACCGACCACGGCAACGGATGATACTGGTTTCCGATCCCGAGGAATCCGCCGAACGACATGATCGCATAGGCGACCTTCCCGGACGGCTTGTCGATCATGATGTCGTGGATCGAGCCGAGATTATCGCCAGCGGCGTTGTAGACATTTGTTCCCTGCACCTTGTCGGACGCGATCAGGTTACCTGTTTCCTGGACAGCTTCCATCACCGGCCTCCTTTTGCTCGGTTGCCCCCTCTTCTGGAAGGTCAACGCAGCCGGGCCTTGCGGAGTTCCGGCAAGCCGGAGGGCGGCTGGTCGCCAGGCCCGAGGCCAGTCGTTTCCTCGCGCGGGCCGCTCGCTTAAAGAAGCCGAATCGCTCGCGAGACCCGTCACCCTCGATGCCCCGTTTCAAGCTCATTCTCGAATACGACGGCGCGCCGTTTGTCGGCTGGCAGCGGCAGGAGAACGACGTCTCGGTCCAGCAGGTCCTCGAGGAGGCGGTCCTCGCGATGACCGGCGAGCCGCGGGTCGTGCATGGCGCGGGACGCACCGACGCCGGCGTGCACGCAGCCGGGCAGGTCGCCCATCTCGACCTCTCGCGCGACTGGACGCCGTTCCGACTCGGCGAGGGGCTCAACGCGCATCTCGTCCCGCACGCCGTCGCGGTTCTCGGCGTCGAGCGGGTCGCCGACGATTTCGACGCGCGCCACTCCGCTCGCGCTCGCGACTACGTCTATCGGGTCGTCAATCGTCGCGCGCCGCTGACCTTCGGCCGCGGCCGCGCCTGGCGGGTCAAGCCGAGGCTCGATGCGGACGCCATGCGCGGGGCGGCGCAAGTCCTGATCGGCCGGCACGACTTCACCACCTTTCGCGACGTCCAGTGCCAGGCGAAATCGCCGGTCCGCACGCTCGACCGGCTCGACGTCTCGCGCGACGGCGATGCGATCGCGTTCGAGGTGAGCGCGCTCTCTTTCCTGCACCGGCAGGTGCGCTCGATGGTCGGCTCGCTGATCGACGTGGGAATGGGCCGCTGGACCGCCGCCGACCTCGAGGCGGCGCTCAAGGCCGCCGACCGCAGCCGCTGCGGCCAGGTGGCCCCGGCGCACGGGCTTTATCTCGTGAGGGTGGAGTATTGAGGAACGCGCGTCTGTAGCGGCGCTCGACGACCGCGGCTACAGTTTTTCGCGGAAATACCGCTCGAGGACCCGCTCGTAGATCCGCGTCAGCCCTTCGAGGTCTGCGAGCGCCACCCGCTCGTCGACCGCGTGGATGGTGGCGTTGGGCAGGCCGAGGTCGATCACCGGGCAGGCGTTTTTGATGAATCGCGCGTCCGAGGTGCCGCCGCCGGTCGAAAGTTCTGGCCGGCGCCCGGTCACGTCCTCGACCGCCGAAGAGACGAGGTCGGTGAAGGCGCCCCGCGGGGTGAGAAAGGAAACGGCGTTGGTCGGGTCGAAGGTCAGCGTGGTCCGCATGGTCCCGACGGCGCCCGCGACCCGGCGCTCGATCTCCTCGGCCAGCGTCTCCGGCGTCCAGCGATCGTTGAAGCGGGCGTTGAAGACGAGGCGGATCTCGCCCGGAATGACATTGGTCGCAGGATTGGCGACGTCGACTGTCACGACCTCGAGGTTGGACGGGTCGAAATCCGCGCTGCCGGCGTCGAGCGGCGGGTCGAAAAGCCCGGCCAGAACGGGGGCGAGTTTTCGCAGCGGATTGTCGGCAAGATGCGGGTAGGCGACGTGGCCCTGCCTGCCATGCAGCGTGAGGCGCCCGGTCAGTGAGCCACGCCGACCGTTCTTGATCGTGTCGCCGAGGGTTTTGACGCTGGTCGGCTCGCCGACGATGCAATGGTCGAATTTTTCACCCCTGGCCCGCGCCCAGTCGAGAAGTTTCACCGTGCCGTTGATCGACGGCCCCTCCTCGTCGCCGGTGATGAGAAAGCTGATCGAGCCGTCGCACCCTCCCTTGGCGACGAAGGCGAGCGCCGCCGCGACCGCCGCCGCCAGCCCGCCCTTCATGTCGCACGCGCCGCGGCCCCAGAGCCGGCCGTCCGCCACCTCCCCTGAGAACGGAGGAAAACGCCAGCGCGCCGGGTCGCCGGGCGGCACGACGTCGGTGTGTCCGGCGAAGGCGAGATTCGGCGCCGCCGTTCCGAATCGGGCGTAGAGATTGAGCACGTCCGGGGTCCCAGGCTCTGAGAAGGTCACAAGCTCCGTGGCGAATCCCGCCTGCGCGAGAAGGTCGCGGAGATACGGCAGCGCCCCGGCGTCGGCCGGGGTCACCGAAGGAAAGGCGATCAGCGCGCGCGCAATGCCGAGCGCGGTGGAGAGTGTCGGCATCAGGAATCCGGACGCTTCGGTCAGGGCCTCTTCGCCCCGTTTTCGCGGGCGAGGGGGCGTTACTTCGGGCGCATCTCTCGCACCGCCGCGGCCCAGTCGAGGCCCACGTCGTAGATCGGCGGCTCGGTGTTGGAGAGCAGGTTCCAGAGGCCCGTTTGCGGGCTCCGCTTCAGCGCCTTGATCAGCACCCGTCCGTCCGTGAGCCCGCAGACGCACATGCGCCCGATCAGGCTCTCGTCCGGCGGGTCGCGGATGTCGTCGTAGAACACCAGCCAGTTGTCGAACAGGGCGCCGAGCGAATGGCCGCGGATCTGCACTGCGACCGTGTTGGGCTTGGCGGCGATGGGGGCGTCGACCTCGTCGAACGGCCCCTGGCCCTCGGCGTAGAAATGCGCGACCGCCCCGGCGCCGACATAACCGACGAGGGGCGCCTTGGGCGTGATGGGCTTGCCCCCGCCGCCGAGCGGGCGGGGCGGCTCGATGCCGAGATATTCGGCAACGATCGGAATCTCGTCGGCGCGCAGCCGGCGATGTCCGTTGAGCAAATCGGTCACGGCGGACGGCGAGCGTCCGAGCGCCTTGGCGAGTCCGCTGCGGGTTTTGCCGGTGTGCTTGAGGCCGGCGCGGATCCAGTCGACGGTCACGTGCATCCATCCCTTGTTGCGCGGGCGCCGGCGCGTTTTGCGCGCGCCCGAATCGACGACGCCTTACGGCCCGTGTGATTAACCACGCTTTCCGAAAAACAGCAATACCGAAATTGCAAAATGTTGACACACGATTCTGTTTCGCAGAAAATGAACAAATCAAGAACAGAAGATGGCGGCTGCGCGAGCGCGCAGTTCCAGTTCTCAACACCTTGATCTGGAGGGCTTTCATGACCGCAAACGTTTCGCCGCCCCGCAAGAAGGCCAAGATCGAGACGGAGCGCATGGAGGCGATTCGCGCCTCGGCCGCCCATCTCGCCGACCTCCGGCGCGCTCATGCGCGCCGGCCGGCGGACGTGCGGCTCCCAAGCCGGGCTGTCGTCCGCCTCGTTTGCCCGGTTCCGGAGTATTCGTGGTGCTCGTCCCCGGCCCAGATGTGCGCGGAGCTTGCGGAATGAGCAGGACTCCAAAGGGCTCCGGCGAACCGCGTCCCCGCCGTCAGAGCAAGACTTTCGCCGACGCTGTGCAGGAGCGGCTCGACGCGACGCCTGAGCGGCTCTCTCGCGCGCGGGAAGCGGGCGCTGCGCCGACCCGCGACGCCGAGCGCGTCCGCCGCATCCTCGACCCGTTCGATGTCATGCGGGCGAACCGGGTGCTGGCGCCGCACGACCCGAAGCTCAACGACATCCGCTGGCTGGTCGGCGAGTCGCTCAGGCGCACCCACCAGCGCGCCCGGATGGACTCCTTGCGCGCCGTCGCGCCCGACCGAATCGGCGGGACCGGATTCGGCCCGCGCGCCGGCCTGCCCGAGACCGAGGCGGCGCTGCACGCCCGCGACAAGATGCGCAGGGCCGCGGACAGGGTTGGCCCGGCGGCATGGCCGATCCTGACCCGGATCATCATTGAGGGCGCGGGCGTGCGCGAATGCCGCGGCTTCGTCCCCGAACTCGCCACCCCCTGGCGCGCCGACGCCGTCGTCACTGACCGGCTGCGGGTAGGGCTCGACCTCTTGGGCGAGCTCCTGGGGGTGACGCGGGGGAGGCGCGCCGGCGGAGGCGCGTGACCGTGCGCCGTCGCTAAGCGAGGGTCCAAGCCCTTGAAAGCGAGGACCCCCGCTACACGGCGGCGTGAGGCGGCTCCTGCAGGGCGCGGTCGCTGAACGCGCCGAGGCCGGGCCGCCGACCCCGCCCTACAGCGCGGCGGATTTATCCTCCGCCGAACGCCAGCGTCACGATGCGGATCAGCACCAGCCCGCCTGCGACGACCAGGTAGAGGCGGAGGACGCCCATCCAGGTTTTTGCCGCCAGCGACAGTTTTGCGGGCGGCAGCGTCGCGAGCGGAGGCATCCGCCACGTGTTGCGATCGAACGCGACCTTTGAGGCCGGCGCCTCGGCGTCCTTGCGGCCGAACGCCATCAGCGCGAGCGCGATCGCCGCGGCCGCTACGCCGCCCCCGGTCAGAATGCCGAGAATCGTCCGCGCGTTGGTCGCGTCGGGGAAAAGGACCGAGACGGTCAGGATCACCGACAGAACCACCAGCCCGGCGATCACCGCGCCGGTCAGCGCATTGACCCAGCGCCCGTTGACCCACGGACCGAGCACAGGTTTGTCGTTGCACAGCAGGAGCAGGAACACGGTCGCGCTCGGCAGCAGGACGCCAGCCAGCGTCTGCACGGCGACAGTGAGCAACCCCAACGGCGCGCCGGGCGTCAGCACGATCGCGGCGGCGACGGCGATCAGCAGGACGTAGACCCCATAGAAGCCCTTCGCCTCCGTGACCTTCCGATGCAGGGAATGCCGGGCCGAGAACACGTCGCCGATGGCGTAGGCCGTCGAGAGCGACACCGCCGCGGCGCCGATCATCGCGGCGTCGATGAGCGCGATCGCGAACATCACGCCCGCCGTGCGTCCGGCGTACTTCTCGATCCCGACGGCGATGCCTCCCGCGTCGGTGAAATTGCCGAATTCCGGCGTTCCGACGAAGGCCTGCGCGGTGAAGGCGATGATCGCCACCGCTCCGACGATGACCAGCGCGATCCCGAGCCACAGGTCGAGCCGCTCATAGCGGATGAAGCGCGGCGTGATGCGCTTGTCGATGACGTAGCTCTGCTGGAAGAAGAGCTGCCAGGGCGCGACCGTTGTCCCGACGAGACCGATGATCAGGAGCATCATGTCGCTCATCTTGTCGGTCGCTGGAATTTGCGGGACGACGAAGTCGTGCGCGACCTGCCCGATGGGAGGGTTCACCATCAGATAGATCGGGATCAAGAGCAGGCTGCCGAACACCAAAGCCATCGAGAAGCGCTCGAAACGGCGGAAGTCGCCGGTGCTGACGGCGCCAATGATCAGGCCCGCGGCGATGACGACGCCCGCGATCTTGTTCAGGCCGAGGTAGTCGAGCGCGAGGCTGATGCCAATAAACTCGGTGACGATCGTGAGCGCATTGAGCAGGAAGAGGTCGACGACGCTGAAGGCGCCCCAGAACTTGCCGAACCGCTCGAAGATCAGGCGTGCATGGCCGACGCCGGTGACCGCGCCGAGCCGAAGCACCATCTCCTGGTTGACGTAGAGCACCGGGATGAGCAGCGCGAGCGTCCAGAGCAGGGTCGTGCCGTAGGTCTGACCAGCCTGGCCGTAAGTGGCGAAAGCGCCCGCGTCATTGTCGCCCGCCATGACGATCAGGCCGGGGCCGATGATGGCGAGGAGAGTGGTAAGGCGATGCTTCCAGGTCTTCCGCGGGCCAACGTCGCCGTGGAGGATGGTGCCGAAAGCGCCGTGGATGTGGCCGATGTGGGCGGCGTCGAGCACGGCGGCCTCGACCGGCTCGGCGATTTTGACGTTCACCGTCATGGGTTCTCTCCTTTCGCCGTCGCCGGCTCGAGGAGGAACCCGTCGACGATCAGTCGGCGAAGGCTCGCGCGGGCGCGGGGGCGGCTTGGGTTTGGGTTTTCAGGATTGGGGAACCCGCCGGACGCCAGGAGAGCGCACCAACGGGGCAACTAGGGCCGTCGTTCAAGTCTGTCTCCTCTTCCGGCCGTGAACGGTTGCATGTCCCGTTAAGGGGCGGGCCGTTCGTGCGGCTGTAAAACCCTGCGCCCTGCGCCGATCGTCATCCGATTGTCACAAAACGCGCCAGCGCGTTCAAAATTGACCATGATCGCCCGTCGCGGTCAACTCGGACGATCAAACCCCGTTGCTCCTGCGGGGCGCGATTGTCAACCGCAAAGAATAACGCGCGGTTCACGTCCAGTTCAGCGGCTCGGGCGTTCCATGGACGGACTGAGGGGCTCACCAAGGAGAACAGCATGACCTCAAGGCTTGTTCCGCGCGGCGCTCTGGCCGTGCTCGCCGGCGCGACGCTCGCCGTCATGGCGTCGTCCGGTCCGTCGTCTGCGTTTACGCTGTCCGCGACTTCGATCGCCGCGCCGGTCGCCGGCGCCGACGTCCAGCACGTCTGGTGGGATCGCTGGGGACGCTGGCATCCCAACCGCCCGTGGGGCTGGCGGCGCTGGGGCTGGGGTCCCAGGCCTTACGGCTTCTACGGCTATTATGGACCCGTGCGCCGGTGCTGGGTCGGCCCCTGGGGCGGCGTGCACTGCCGGTGGGGCTGAGTCCGCCGCCCCGATTCAAGGCGCGGCGAACCGGGGGAAGGACTGAGCCCGGTTCGGGCTCAGCCTTCCATCTTGGCGACAAGCGCGTCCGAGACCTCGAAATTCGCAGTGACGTGCTGGACGTCGTCGTTGTCCTCGAGCTGGCCGATGAGGCGCAAAATCTTCTCGCCCGCCTCATCGTCCACGGCGATGGTGTTCTGCGGCCGCCAGACGAGCGCAGCCTTGCGCGGCTCGCCGAACTTGGCCTCGAGCGCCTTCTCCGCCTCATTCAGCGCCTCGACGGAGGTAATAACCTCGTGCTCCTCGGGACCGGAAACGACGTCGTCGGCGCCCGCCTCGATGGCCGCCTCCAGCATCGCGTCGTCGTCGGCGACCTTGCGGTCGTAGACGATGAGGCCGACCCGGTCGAACATGAACGACACGGCGCCGGTTTCCGCCAGCGACCCGCCGGCCTTGGTGAAATAGGAGCGCACCTCGCCCGCCGTGCGGTTGCGGTTGTCCGTCAGCGCCTCGACGATGACGGCGACGCCGCCGGGGGCGTAGCCTTCGTAGCGCACTTCGTCGTAGGTCTCGCTGTCGCCGCCCGACGCCTTCTTGATGGCGCGCTCGATATTGTCCTTGGGCATGTTTTCCGCCCGCGCTGCGATGACGGCGGCGCGCAGACGGGGGTTCATCCCCGGGTCGGGCATGCCGAGCTTGGCCGCAACCGTGATTTCGCGGGCGAGCTTGGAGAAGAGCTTGGAGCGGATCGCGTCCTGCTTGCCCTTCTTGTGCATAATGTTCTTGAACTGACTATGGCCTGCCATACATCGCCTCGAGCCACACGCGCCTCACCGCGCATCCGGTGAAAGGGAAATCGGCCCCCTATACGCTAAAGCCCGGCGGTTAGGGAAGGCGCGAGAGGACCCGAACATGGCGCCTGTCGCCGTCTCGATCGCTCCGGGGGTGATGTATTTCCCCGGCTATCTCGACCGCGCCGCCCAGGAAGCGCTGCGCGAAACGGTCCGCGCCGTGCTCGCCGAGGCGCCGCTCTATCACGCCCGGATGCCGAAGACCGGCAAGCCGCTCTCGGTGCGCATGAGCAATTGCGGCGCGCTCGGTTGGGTGTCCGACGAAACGGGCTACCGCTACCAGCCGGGCCACCCCGAAACGGGCCGCCCCTGGCCGCCAATTCCGGCGTTCCTGCTCGCAGTCTAAGCGCAACTCGCGCCCGGCGCGCCGCCGCCCGAGGCCTGCCTGATCAACTTCTACGACGCCAAGGCGCGCCTGGGCCTGCACCAGGACCGCGACGAGCGGGAGCTTTCCGCTCCGGTGGTGTCGCTGTCGCTTGGGGATCCGGCGCTGTTTCGCATCGGCGGCCTGACCCGCGATGCGCCGACCCGTTCGCTGCGGATCGAGTCCGGCGACGCGCTGATCTTCGGCGGACCGGCGCGCCTGATGTTCCACGGCGTCGACCGCATTTTGCCGGGCGGTTCGTCTCTGCTCGCGAACGGCGGCCGGATCAATCTGACGCTGCGGCGCGTGACCCCGGCCTGAGCGCCTGTCGTCTGCCGTCACTCACCGGACGAGGACTGCTCCTCTTTGGGGGCGGCCTTGGGACCGCCCTTCGAGACGCCGACCATCGCCGGACGCAGAACGCGATCCCCGATCGTCCAGCCGCTCTGCACGACCTGCGAAACCGCGCCAGCCGGCAACGTCTCGTCCGGCGCCTCGAAAATCGCCTGATGAAAGTTGGGGTCGAACTTCTGGCCCTTCGGATCGAGCTTCTTGACCCCGTGACGTCCGAGCACCGACTCCAGATCCCGCGCCGTCAGTTCGACGCCCTCAATGACCGACTGGATCTGCGGTTCGGCCGCAGCCCTCGCCTCGGCCGGCAGGTGCTCTAGCGCGCGGGTGAGATTGTCGACGACTGTCAGCATGTCGCGGGCGAAGCTTGTGACGCCGTACGTCTTGGCGTCGGCGACCTCGCGCTCCGTGCGGCGGCGCAGGTTCTCCATCTCCGCCAACGTCCGCAAAATGCGGTCCTTGAGCTGGCTGTTCTCAGCGTTCAGCGCCTCGATCACGGCAAAGGCGTCGCGCTCCGGCGTTTCGGCCGGCGCGCTCTCGTCCGGCGTCGCTTGAGCGCGTTCGGCGTTCGTATCACTCATCATTCAAAAATCCCGTGGCAATGCGCGACGCATATCAGGGCTGGCGCGGCAAAAATCAAGCTGGCGTCGTTCTGTGGCCGATCCGACTCTTCAGCGTTCGGCGCCGAAGTCCGCCAGCAGACGGCGTTTGATCGCCGCCTGCTTGGCCGGCGAGTTGATCTTCTGCCCTGTCAGATCGGTTACGTAGAACGCGTCGACCGCCTTCTCGCCGAAGGTGACGATGTGCGCGGAGCCGATATTCAGATTGAGCTTGGAGAGCGAGCCGGTCAGGTCCCGCAGCAGACCGGGCCGGTCGAGTCCGGAGACCTCCACGACCGTGTAGCGGCGGGAGAGCGTATTGTCGATCGTCACCTCGGGCTCGATCGCGAAGGCCCCGCGCCGGACATCCCGCGTCTCCTTCGCCGGCGCGATCTCGTCCAGCCGCACCTCGCCGCGCAGCGCTTTTTCGATGTTGGTGGCGATGCGCCGGCCGCGGCGCAACTCGTCGTCATCGCAATCGAACGCCCGCGACACGAAAATCGTGTCGAGGGCGAGGCCGTCGGCGGTGGTGAAAATCTGCGCGTCCACGATATTGGCGCCCGCCGCGGCGCAGGCCCCCGCGATGCCGCTGAGAAGCCTTGGATGGTCGGGCGCGACGACGGTGATGGCGGTGACTCCCCGAAACCCGTCGGTCGTTACCTCGGTGGCGAGCGATCTCATGTCGGCCGCCATGGCGTGCAACAGATGGGCGTGCGCGACCTGCCGCTCCGGCTCCACCTTGAGCCAGTAGGCCGGATAATGGCGCGGGGCGTAGGCGTCGAATTCCCGATCGGACCATCCCGGCAGCGCGCGGCGCAGCGCTTCCTGGGCCGCATCGACGCGCGCCTTGCGGTCCACCGCGGAATGCCCGCCGCCGAGCACGACCTCGGTCTCCCAGTAGAGCGTGCGCAAAAGCTGGCCTTTCCAGCCGTTCCAGACCCCGGGACCGACGGCGCGGATGTCCGAGACCGTCAGGATCAGCAGCATCTTGAGCTGTTCCTGCGTCTGAACGATCGCAGCGAGCGCCTCGGCGGTGCGCGGATCGGAGAGGTCGCGGCCCTGCGCCATGTTGGACATGACGAGATGCTGTTCGACGAGCGAGACGACCCGCTCAGCGTTGGCGTGCGACAGGCCGAGCCGCGGGCAGAGGGTGCGCGCGACTTCGGCCCCGGTTTTCGAATGGTCGGTCGCCCGACCCTTGGCGATGTCATGGAGGAAAGCGGCGAGGTAGAGCTCGGTGCGGTGGGATATCTTGTGGATAAGCTCGCTCGACAGTGGATGGTCGTTCTTGAGACGTCCGGCTTCGATCGCGTTCAGCGCGCCCACCGTGCGCAAGAGATGCTCGTCGACCGTGTAATGGTGATACATCGAGAATTGCATCATCCCGACGACGCGACCGAAATCGGGAATGAACCGCCCGAGCACGCCGGCTTCGTTCATGCGCCGGAGCGCGGTTTCGGGCGCGTGATGCGAGGTCAGGATTTCGAGAAACAACCGGTTGGCCTCGGGATCCTCCCGCAGGCGCGAATCGATGCGCTTCAGCGACTGGGTGACGAGCCGCGCCGCGTTCGGATGGATCGGCAGGTTCGAGCGTTCCGCTATCCAGAAGATCCGGATCAGATTGACCGGGTCGCGCTCGAACACGTCCGGGCGAAGGACGTTGACCCGGTCCGACTCGACCTTGAAGTCCTTGGCGTCCGCGATCGCACGGGTGCGGCGCCGGAGCCGACCGATGAACCGGTCGAACACGGGCGTGGGTTTGGTCTGGCGCTCCTCCAAGGCGGCGCACACGATTGCCGTCAGGTCGCCGACGTCCTTGGCCACCAGGAAATAGTGTTTCATGAAGCGTTCGACGTCGGCCTGCCCCGCCCGGGTCGAATAGCCGAGCTGGCGAGCAATCGCTCGCTGCACGTCGAAGCTCAGGCGCTCCTCGGCGCGGCCGGCGAGAAAATGCAGCCGGCATCGAACCGACCATAAAAACTCCTCGCAACGCCGGAACAGCGCGAACTCGCGAGGGGAAAACACGCCTGCGGCGATCAGGTCGTGCGGATTTTGCACCCGATAGACGTATTTTGAGATCCAGAACAGCGTGTTGAGGTCGCGCAAGCCTCCCTTGCCCTCCTTGACGTTGGGCTCCACGAGATAGCGCGACGCCCCCGCCCGCTTCACGCGCTCCTCGCGCTCGGCGAGCTTGGCGGCGACGAATTCGGGCGCGGTCTTGGCGACGATCTCCTTGTCGAAACGGGCCTGAAGCGTCTCAAACATTTTCCTGTCGCCGGTGACGAGGCGCGCCTCGATCAGCGTGGTGCGGATCGTCATGTCGGCGCGCGCCTGCTTGAGGCACTCTTCAATCGTGCGGGTGGCGTGGCCGACCTTCTGCTTGAGATCCCAGAGCACATAGAGCAGCGCCTCGACGACCTTCTCCACCGCCGGGTTCGCCTTGTCCGGCAGCAGGAACAGAAGATCGATGTCGGAGCCCGGCGCCAGCATTCCACGGCCGTAGCCGCCCACGGCCACGATGGTTGGCGGCGCCGCTCCCCCCAGGGGCCCAAACCAGCGCGTGGCGAGCTCGAGCGCGACCCGCAGGAGGTCGTCCACCTGCGCGCTCAGCGTCTCGGCGCACGCCCGTCCTGTTCCTCCCGCTTCCAGCGCTTGGCGCGCTTCGTGACGCCCCTTTTCCAGGGCGGCCTGCAGCGTAACGATCGCCGCCCGCCGAAAAGCCGCGTCGTCGCTCAGGTGCTCCTCGCGAAGGACGGACAGCTCCTCCAGCAGCTTCGCGCGGTCGAGTCCCCTGCCGCCGGGCTGGGAGGCCCGCGAAGCGCGGGGGCGGCGTTCGGCCACGGGGGCGATGACGGACATAAGACCGTATATTCTCTCTCCGGTCGGCGCCGGCAAGCCGAGGAGGCGTTACAAACCAGCTTTTCCGCTGCGGCGGCTCTCAATGGCGTCCCAGATCGCGACCGCGAGATCCGGGCCGCCGAGCCGTTTGATCGCGCGGATCCCGGTTGGCGAGGTCACGTTGATCTCGGTCAAATGGCCGTCGATCACGTCGATCCCGACGAAGATGAGGCCGCGGCGCTTCAGCTCCGGGCCGATCCGGGCGCAGATTTCCCGCTCGCGGTCGGTCAGCTCCGTCTCCCTCGCCGCGCCGCCGCGAACCATGTTGGACCGGATGTCGTCGCTGGCCGGCACGCGATTGACGGCCCCCCTGGGCTCGCCGTCGACCAAAATGATGCGCTTGTCGCCCTGCGCCACAGCGGGCAGGAATTTCTGGATGACCCAGGGCTCGCGCAGCGTGGCGGTGAACAGGTCGAACAGCGAGCCGAAATTGGGATCGTTGGGGCCGGTCTTGAACACGGCTGCGCCGCCGAAGCCGAAGAGCGGCTTCATCACCACCTCGACGTGCTCGGCGCGAAAAGCCTCGATCGCCGCACGGTCGCGGGCGATGAGCGTCGGCGGCATCAGCTCGGGGAAATCCATCACGAACAGTTTTTCCGGCGCGTCGCGGACGCTGCGCGGATCGTTGACCACGAGGGTCGCCGGGTGAATGCGCTCGAGCAGGTGGGTCGTCGTGACATAGGCGAGATCGAAGGGCGGGTCCTGGCGCAGAAGCACCACGTCGACTGTGGACAGGTCGACCAGGTAAGGCTCGCCGAGGCGGGCGTGGTCGCCTTCGACGTCCTGCACGGTCAGCGGCTCGGCCATGGTTTCGACGCGTCCGCCCCGCAGCTGCAGGCGGTCGGGCGTGTAATGCAACAGCCGATGGCCGCGGGCCTGCGCCTCGAGGAGCAGGGCGAAGGTCGAGTCGCCGGTGATGCGGATGCGCGCGATCGGGTCCATCTGCACGGCGACGCTCAAAGGCATGGGCGGTCCTGAGGAAAAGGCTTGAGCCGGGTCAGTCGATCTCCAGCCTATACGCGGCCGGGAGGTGTCGGGGAAGCCGGCCGGGCGCGACGAACACCGCATCGCCGCGCAGGGTGAAATCGACGGCCCAGGGAT
>Ga0074045_10003633_pt1 | contig 13863 bp, 10 predicted proteins | sample BogForMeECP23OM2_FD_94442 | JGI IMG/M metagenome (GOLD analysis project Ga0074045, IMG submission 94442) | Bog forest soil microbial communities from Calvert Island, British Columbia, Canada - Bog Forest MetaG ECP23OM2 | ecosystem: Environmental > Terrestrial > Soil > Wetlands ... | reverse complement strand
GGTTCTTGTTCATCGGCTCGCGTCTTTGCTCCACGCTTCTTTCAGGCCCCGCCTCGCGGCGAGTGTTATTTCACCTTTGCGCTTCGCTAACCCTTCACCTCCATCAGGTTGGGTAGAGGACTTACACCTCCTAGCTGTCGAACATGCTCGGCACACCAAAAAAAGCGGCCCCTTGCGGGGCCACCCTTTTCAAAGAGGCTAAATGGCGGGAATCAGAGGAAACGCAAGTGACGCCGCTCCCTGAACAGGAGCGGACAGAGTGAGATGTCGAGAACATCGAGAGTGAAGGTGTCCAACGGTAAGCGGCCTCTTCAGCTGCCTTGGAAGTGAGCATTTGCCGAACCAAAATAGTAACTGGGAGTCAGGACCAAGGCCCTATTTTGGGAACCTGTTCAAAATCAGGATTTTAGGGTAAATCACTTAGCTCCAGAACGGCACGGGAATATCGGGCAAGGTAGCGGCCAGATGCATAAAACTGCACATTATTTCGGGCAGAAGTATCACGGGGGGAGATCCATCTCCCCGGAAAAAGCAAATCCCCCGCCAAATGGGGTTTGGGATGGCTCGGTACTTATCTTAAGTTAAGCAGTCGTCTCTAGCTGTCGCCGGCAACGGTGCGCACTTTCCCGGGCAAGAAATGGTAGGGCGGCCAAGGACCGGTCACCACCATCTCGCAATTCTTAAGTTGCTTGGCAGCAGTGCTGTAACGGTTCTGATATTTCTCGATCGACTTGGTGTCGATGAGGTGAGCGATGTCTAGCAACATGCCATCGGCATCGACCTTCTTGCAGCTGACTTCTTCCTCGAGGGGATTGAAGAGCTTGTGCACCTGCACCGAGAGGGCGCGGGCCTTGGTCTGGCGCTCGCGTTCACGCGATGCTTTCTCGCGAAGCTTGGTCAGGTACTCACGGCCGACCGTATCGGGCAGGACAATCTCTTGCATGGCGCCGCGGAGAGAGCCGTCGCGGACCATCAGTTTGATGCGCATTTCGGACTTGCCACGGAGCCGGGCCACACTCTCGCAGAAAGTACGGCGATTGCTTCGAACGGCCTGCCGGATGGCATCTTCGGTGTCGAAAATCGTTCCGAAGCGGAAGGGCAGGACGGTGGCGGTTCGGAAGCTCTGGCTAACCACGCGGGCGTGCTCCAGGACGGACTTTTCGTCGAGTTTGGAGGTCGCGCGGTCATATTCGCTGACGATCACCGCGAATTCCCCGCTCGGGTAGCTCATGACGGGAGCGGAGTTCACACCCTGAATTCCATCCAGGACGAAGGGACGACGGGAGCGGACACCGTTAGCTAGAGTCTGGTGTTCCGTGAGGCAGTACGCGTACCACGACATGCATTCTCTCCGAATTGCACCGGGGCCTAGGGCACCCCTTTAGATTTACTCTTAGGCTAGGGCTGCGTTTCTACCTGGAAGTTTTGGTTTTGTTAGACAAGGTGGCCGCGCATACCGCGTCCAAAGTCATACTACTTCCGGTCCGTGTTATTTGCAACCTTTCTTATAGTGACTGCATCGCCGAAATGTCTCAATTTGCTACGAACACGATTTTGGCGTGCTGGTGGCGGTTCCAGCGGATCCAGCGCGCTGTCTGAGCGGTCAGAATTGTGGAAAAACTGCACCCTTTCGTCTCCGTGAGTCACATTCGGTTTGTCTGGATGCCCCTCGTGGGGGCCAAGAGAACATCCCGCAACGAGTCGTGGAAGTCGTGTATGCGCGCTTTCCGGCAGGCATTCGAAAGGACGTAGAATAGGGGCGTGCAGAAATTTTGGGACAACACGGATGCAGCGGTGACCCGGACGGGCGAGGCGCCCTTCGCTCCACTAGACACCGCCGGCCCGGCACGCGGGGTTCCTGCGACCCTGAAGATTGGCAAGGTTGAGATCGCTCCCGCCACCGTGCTGGCGCCCATGGCCGGGGTGACGGACACGGTCTTCCGCCGCTTTATCAAGAACCTGGGCGGATGCGGTCTAATCATGACCGAGTTCACCTCGGCAGATGGAATGCTGCGCGACCAGCGCGTCCGCGGGCGCTACCTTCACTTCTACGAAGACGAGCACCCCATCTCGGCCCAGCTCTTTGGCAGCAGTCCGAGCGTGCTCGCCGAGGCCGCGCGCCTGGTGGAAGACCTGGGCTTCGACCTGGTCGACCTGAACCTTGGGTGTCCGGCGAAGAAAGTGGTGAAGTGCAACGGCGGTTCAGGACTGCTGCGCGATCTGCCGCTGATCCGGCAGATTTTCGAAGCGATGCGCGCGGCGGTGAAAATTCCCTTCACCGTGAAATTCCGCGCGGGCTGGAGCGACGATGAAATCGTGTGCGTCGAACTGGCGCGCATGGCGGAAAGTTGCGGCCTCGGCGCGGTTGCGCTGCACGCCCGCACGCGTGAGCAAGGCTACAGCGGCAACGCGCGCTGGGAATGGATCGCCTCGGTCAAACAGGCGGTCAAGATTCCGGTGATCGGCAATGGCGACATCCGCTCCCCCGAAGATGCCTGCGCCATCGTCGCTCAAACCGGCTGCGACGCGGTGATGATCGGGCGCATGGCCCCGGCGAATCCGTGGATCTTTCGGCAGATTGAGCAGTTTGTAAGCCGTCACACAGCCCACGTAGGGGCGGACGCATTCGTCCGCCCAGAGGAGCGAAGCTCCGCAGCCTCGGGCGAGCTTGCGCTCGCCTGCCCGGACGAATGCGTCCGGGCCCACGCGACCTCGGGTGGTGCACGCGGCAAGCTTTATGACGAACCCGCCGAAGCCGATCGATACCAGATGATCCGAACCTATTTCCAGATGCTGCTCGAAGAGGAAATGCCTGGAGCCGAAGGCAAGATGAAGCAGTTCGCATCGTGGTTCACGCACGGCGTGCCTGGCGGCGCCGCGCTCAGGAAGGCGATCTATGAGGCTAAGCGCGGGCCGGAGATACTGGGGCGGGTGGAAGAATTCTTCGAGGCCAGGCTTCCCGCACAGATCACTTAGGGACGGCCGCCCCTACGCGGGTGCCTTCAACGCCAGTCGGCCGCGTTCGCCGCGTTCCAGATATCCCCACGGCTTCGCGTCATCATGGGTGAATACGGTCAGCCATCTCTCCGGGATCGCCCACGCGTAGTATTTCTTGCGGCTCTCTATGGTTTCGAGCGGAAACAGATCGAACGCCATTACCCAGGTCAGGTCGAGGTGAGCTGAGGTGGGAATCAGATCGGAGATGTAACAAGCTTTCTTTTTTTCGTTGCCCCGGCCACCGCTCTCGATCATCACCGCCTGCATATTCGCGGTGTGTCCGGGGAAAACCTTGACCGAGATGCCGGGCACGATCTCCTGGTCGCCATTCAGCAACGCCATCTGACCGGTCTCAATCAGCGGATCGTAATTCGGGCTCATGTAACTGATTGCATCGCGCTCAAGCTGCAGGCGGCCATGCTCCCACTCTTTTTGCTGAGCGTAATACTTCGCGTTCGGAAACGTCGCCACCACCTGATCTCCGCGCCGCACCGTATTCCAGCCACAGTGGTCAAAATGCAGGTGAGTGTTGATGACGATGTCGATATCTTCGGGCGCGACTCCGGCGGCGTGCAGGTTGTCGAGCAGCTTGGCCGGTTGTTTGTAGATCTGCACCAGACGGTCGGAGAGTTTGTTGCCGATGCCCGTCTCGATCAGGATGTTTTTGTCGCCGGTGCGCACGAGCAGCGAATTCAATCCCGCATCAAGGCGGTTTTGCTCGTCAGGCATGGCTTTCTTCGACCACATGGACTTGGGGACGACGCCGAAAAAGGCTCCGCCGTCGAGGAAGTAAGTTCCATCAGAGACGACGGTAAGTTCGAAATCGCCGAGGGTTGTACGATGCATTCGTCACCGATTCTCGCGTAGGGGCGGACGAATGCGTCCGTCCCTACGCGATCATTTCAATTCCTTATTCCAGAAGTCTTCCATCATGTGGAACAGCTGCGTGCGCGTGCCCGATCCCGAAATGCCGTGCGTCTTGTCCGGATACACCATCAGACGGAATTGCTTCTGGGCCTTGATTAGCGCGTCGGTCATCTGGATTGTATTCTGGAAATGCACATTGTCGTCGCTGGTCCCGTGCACGAGCAGCAACGATCCATGCAGACTGCTGGCGGAGTTGACAATGGAATCATCGTAGCCGCTGGCGTTGTCCTTCGGCAGACCGAGCCAGCGCTCGGTGTAGATCGAGTCGTAGTTGCGCCAACTGGTCACGGGCGCCACCGAGATTCCCGCTTTGTAGCGGTCGGAGTGGGTCAGCGCATAGAGCGTCATGGAACCGCCGTTCGACCAGCCCCAAATGCCGGTGCGCGTGCGGTCGAGTTGCGGAAACTGCGCATACAACTGATCGAGCGCCGTGAGCTGGTCTTTCAGTTCGACACCGCCAAACTGCAAGCGGGTCGCGGCGGAAAACTTCTTGCTGCGGTTCGGGGTTCCGCGATTGTCGACCGCAAAGATCGCGAACCCCTCGTTCGCCAGAATTTGGTGGAACAGCGCGTTTGTTCCACCCCATGCATCGCGCACGATCTGGTCGGCCGGACCGCCATAGATGTGCACGATCAATGGAATTGGAATTGGAATCTTCTGGGTCGCATCGGCATTGCGCGGCAGAATCAGATCACCGTACAGCACCGTGCCGTCATCGGCTTTGAATTCCAAAGACTTCGGCAGAATCGGGTCGTAATCCGCTAGACTGCGCCCCTGCCACACTTTGTAGCAGTCACCGCCCGGCACGCACAACAGAATCCGCGGCGGCGCGAGCGGCGCGGAATGCGTTTCCACAAAATGCTTGCCATCATCGGAGAAGCTGGCAGTATAGCTGCCTGCCTCCGGTGAAATGCTGTGCATCCCCGAGCCGTCCAGCTTGACAGAAAAAATCTTCTCCTGCCGTGGATCTCCCTTATTGGCGGTAAAGAATACAGTGCCCAATGCCTCATCCACTCCGCTGACCGCGATTACTTCATAGTCTCCGTTTTCGAGCTGGCGTTCGAGTTTGGCATCGGCCGCCAGCGGGTCTGGCGCGTTGAAACTGTAGAGATAAATGTGGGTGTGGCCATCGCGCCAACTGGTCCACAGAAAGCGGTCGCCGGATTTCAAGATGCGAAAGTCGTCGTTGACGTTCACCCACGCACCTGGCGCCGATTCGGTCAGCACCTTGCGCGACTTGCCCGACTTCGCGTCGATGAAATACAGGTTCATCACATCCTGCTTGCGATTCAGGACCTCGGCCCAAGCCCAGCCTTCGCGAATCCAGCCGAAACGCGGGACATAGGTGTCATCGTCATCGGTGAGTTTGATCCAGCGCACCTTGCCGCCGTTGCTGCCCACCACTCCCACACGCACAGTGGGATTCGGATCGCCTGGCTGGGGATATTTTTCCTGCTCGACCCGGGGATGCATCGGCAACCAGTCGGTGATGGGATAGGTCGGTACGCGGGTCTCATCCATTTGCAGAAAAAGGATTTCTTTTCCTTCCGGCGACCAGAAGTAGTTGCTACGCACGGCCAGCTCTTCGGCGTAAACCCAATCCACTTCGCCGTTCAGGGCTTCTTTTGCCGTCGCGGTATTCCTGTCCTTGTCCTTGTCTTTCTCTTTTTCCTCGCGCGTGAGCGGACGTTCGCCTTCCTCACCCGACACTGGATGCACATAGAGATTGTGCTTGCGCACGTAGGCGAGCCGCTTGCCATCGGGCGAAAACTTCGGGTCTTCGCTCGTGTCCGGAGACGACGTAAGCTGCACCGCCGTTCCCGTATCCAGGCTGAAATACCAGAGCTGCCCCTGCGAATTGAAGAGCAGGTGTTTGGAGTCGGGCGACCACGTGTACGCGGCGACGTGATAGCGCGTCACGCGTTCTTTCTCGCGTTCGTTCTTGATCTTGCTGGTAGGAGGGGCAAGCGGCGATAGCTTGGTCTCGCTGGCCAGCATTCTTTTCTCGCCTGTCGCCGCGTCCACATACCAGAGTTCGCCGTGTTCGCCAGCATCGTCGCGCTGCACGAACGAAACCTTGGCGCCATCCGGACTCCACTGGATAGTCTCCGGGGCGCGCCCCGTGACTCCGCCTTCCGCGAAGATTTGTTCAATCGTGAGTTGCTTCGGCGCAGCGGTCTTGGCAGGAGTCTGGGCAACGTTCTGGGCGCGACCGACGGAAAGCAGAACCAACAGGTTGATAGCGAGGACGAAAAAGGCCTTTTTCACGAACGCACTCCGATTCAGCATGAGGCGTGACTCGCCGCTGTGCTGGTGGTGAAAGTCAAGAGTGTACAACCTGAGAGGAGTTTACGTCAGGGGCGTTTGCCGTACGGCCGACCTCTCCGGCCGGCCTTGGACAGGCGTAATGCCCGTCGCCCCACCGTTGCGGGTCACCCCGCCAGAATCGCCTTCATCTCCGCACGGATTGGATGGTTTGCTTCATAGGCCGCGATTTCCGGCTCATGTTGCAGCGTTAGTCCGACGTCGTCCAAACCGTTCAGCAGACAGTGGCGCGAGAATTCGTCCATCGCGAACGTCGCCGCGAATCGTTGCCCTTGTGCGTCGTCCACACGCAACGTTTCGAGATCAACTGTCAGCTGGTAGTTTGCGATCTCTTTCGAACGGCGGATGATCTCCGCGACTTGCTCATCGGTGAGGCGCACCGTGAGCAGGCCATTTTTCAGACTGTTGTTGGCGAAGATGTCGGCAAATGACGACGCGATGACCACCTGGAAGCCGAAATCTGCCAGTGCCCAAACGGCATGCTCGCGCGAGGATCCGCAGCCGAAGTTTTTTCCTGCGACGAGGATCGAGGCCTTCGCGTAGCGCGGCTCGTGCAGTACAAAGGCGGGAATGTTTTTTCCGTCTCCGGCAAAGCGCCAGTCGTAGAACAGGAACTCGCCGAATCCGGTCCGCTCGATGCGCTTTAGAAACTGCTTGGGGATGATCTGATCGGTGTCCACGTTCACTTTATCGAGCGGGACAACGAGGCCGGTGTGCTTGCGAAAGGGTTGCATGCTTAGTCCTTGCTACTTGGAAGATGTCGACGGCAGCCCCTCAAGGGGCGCCGGATTTTGCGAATTTTCGGTATCTCTAAAGCGATACCCTGATACGAACCTGGCCTGATACGAAGTCAGAGTTCCGCAACCATAGACGGGGCAAAGCCCCGTCACCACACGGTGCTACCGAAATCGCCAATTCCGAATGTCGGTGAAATGTCCGGCAATCGCTGCCGCCGCTGCCATCATGGGACTGACGAGATGCGTCCTTCCTCCGCGGCCCTGGCGTCCTTCGAAATTTCGGTTGCTGGTTGAAGCACAGCGCTCGCCCGGCTGCAGAATATCGGGATTCATGCCCAGACACATCGAGCATCCCGATTCGCGCCATTCGAATCCGGCATCCAGAAAGATGCGGTGCAATCCTTCCTGCTCGGCCGCGCGCTTGATCGCCTGTGAACCCGGCACTACCATCGCCCGAACTTTCGGATTCACGTGCTGCCCCTTCGCCACTCGTGCGGCCGCGCGCAGGTCTTCGATGCGCGAGTTGGTGCACGATCCGATGAACACGCGGTCCACGACAATGGATTCTATGGGCGTTCCAGGATTGAGGCCCATGTAGGCGAGCGCTTGCTCGGCGGCGCGCCGATCGGAATCCTGCGCGAAGCTCTTTAACTCCGGAACGCGCGCAGTTACTGGGACAACCATTCCGGGATTCGTTCCCCAGGTCACGAAGGGCGCGAGCGACGCGGCGTCGATCTCGATCACATTGTCGAATCGCGCTCCGGGATCACTTGCCAGAGTGCGCCAGTAGGCAACTGCTTCTTCCCAAGCTTTTCCTTTCGGAGCAAAGCGGCGACCGCTGACATAGGCGAAAGTCGTCTCATCGGGCGCGATCAGTCCGGCTCGGGCTCCCGCCTCGATGCTCATGTTGCAAAGCGTCATGCGGGCTTCCATCGACAACCCGCGCACGGCATCCCCTGCGTACTCGATCACGTATCCGGTGGCGCCATCGGTGCCGATTCGTTCGATAATTCCGAGCGCCAGATCTTTGGCGGTCACGCCTTCGGCGAGCTTTCCGCTGACGTGGATCTGCATGGTCTTCGGCTTTTTCTGCGGCAGGCACTGTGTGGCCAGTACGTGCTCCACTTCCGACGTTCCGATGCCAAACGCCAGCGATCCGAAGGCGCCGTGCGTCGAGGTATGGCTGTCGCCGCAGACTATCGTCATCCCCGGCAAAGTGATGCCAAGCTCAGGGCCGATGACGTGGACGATGCCTTGCTCGGCCGAGTCCATGTCAAATAGTGGGACTCCGAATTCGCGGCAGTTTTCTTGCAGCGCTTCAATCTGTTTGGCCGCAATCGGGTCGGTGATGGGAAGACCGCGAGGGGTGGTCGGGATGTTGTGGTCGACGGTGGCCACCGTACGAAGAGGCTGCCGCACCAGTCTCTTCGAAACGCGCAGACCGTCGAAGGCCTGCGGCGACGTCACTTCGTGCACCAGGTGCAGATCGATATAGAGCAGCGCCGACTGCCCTTCGGGAGCGGCGACGACGTGCGCGTCCCAGACTTTCTCGAATAGAGTACGCGGAGGCATGGTTTTAGTTTCGCCCATAGTTCGCCGATACTTCAAACGCGCGAACGCTCGGGGTGTGCTGCTCGATAGTCTACCAAGGCAAGTCTACCAAGGCAGCCGATGCCGAGCTGCGCTCGGCCTGGACGGGCGAGGGCGCCCGTCCCCACACGAGCAGGTTACGGAACGCGGGGTTTCCGGTTATTATTCGGGAAGACCATCGAGGATAAATACTGCATGATCAACGGCAAGCGCATTGCCGTCGTGTTCCCCGCTTATAACGCGGAAAAGACACTGGAAGCGACGGTGCGGGAATTGCCCGACCTGGTCGATATTCGAATTCTTGTCGACGACCACAGCTCGGATCGCACCCTGGAAGTCGCTCACAGGCTCGGTCTGCAGTCCTTTGTCCACAACCGCAACTACGGCTACGGGCGCAATCAGCAGACCTGCTACCGCGAAGCTCTGGCGGCGGGCGCCGACGTAGTGATCATGGTTCATCCCGATTATCAGTACACGCCGCTGCTCGCAACCGCGATGGCGAGCATGATCGCGTACGGTGTCTATGACGTTGTTCTCGGTTCCCGCATCATTGGCGGCACCGCGTTGCGTGGAGGCATGCCGCTTTACAAATACGTCTCCAATCGCCTGCTCACCGCTTTTGAGAACCTGTTCCTAGGCGTCAAACTCTCCGAGTATCACACTGGCTACCGCGCTTTCAGCCGCGAAGTGCTCATCCGGCTGCCGCTGCGTGAAAACAGCGACGATTTCGTGTTCGACAACCAGATGCTCGCGCAATGCGTCTACTTTGGCTTCCGCATCGGCGAGGTTTCCTGCCCCACCAAGTACTTCAAGGAAGCCTCATCGATCAATTTCCGCCGCAGCGTTCAATACGGCCTTGGAGTGCTTGGAACCACACTTCAGTTCGCGCTTCAACGAAGCGGCATCATCCACAACCTCATCTTCAGCGACAAGGGAAGGACTCTCGAGGCGGGTTCTGACGCTTACTATGCGGAAGGGGTGCCGACCGCTTCGCCGCGGCGCTGAGGCCGCGTTCCGAATCGGCGAGAAACCGAGTTGAATGCCATGCGGTACATCAGTCCACAGGGCACGCTCGCACCGCCGAATTCTCATACGGACATTCCATTCCCGGCGGACCGGGCTGCTGCACCACCACCCAGCTGACTCCGTATTTCCGTCGGAGGCGCTCAAAGTCCTCTTTCCCGAACTTCTCAAAATTTTTCTGGTCCGCGATCTGTTCCGCCCACTTTACCGAAAGCGGAGGAAACATCGAACACGCACCCTTGTCCTTGACCAGATCGGCTAACATGCTGCGTTCGGCGCGAGCGCGAAATCCATTTTCGTCTTCACCAGGCAGGTCCATGTGCCGGGGATCCAGCGCAAAGAGCGCGTCCACCGGAGTATTGCCGCGAATCCACTCAAAGGCCTGCGCCCACTGATTGCGTGGCTTCGCCCACGGCCATTCGATGTGCGCGCTTGCGGGAAACACTTGCCGCTGCGCAAAATACATTCCCAGGCTGAGCGGAACGAATAGCGCCAGCCAGCGCCACACCTGACGTTGCAGTATGTATCGCCCAAATAATCCGCCGCTCACGACCGCGAGCACCATGTAGCACAACGCCAGGCAGCGCAAGGGCTGGAGGCGCGTCAGAGCCTCGAAGCGAGCCGGGATTCCGAGTCCGATTGCCGCCAGCGCAGCCACCACTACGAACGGCACCATCGCCCTTGACACTAATTCCAGGTTCTTCATGCCACGCCGGCGCGCCCAACTTCCGAACCACCAGAACAGGAGCACCGGGCCAATCACTCCCAGCCACTCGTACCACTCCCAGCGCAGGACGAAGTGCCAACGCTGCCGCAGCGCGACCTCATGATAGGCAGCGGGCGGAGGCTCGAATGAAATCCCGAAGGGAAGCGCAGCCGCGAAGCCCAACATCCGCGGACGATACCGATCGAGGAAGACGAGCCACACACAAAACAGAATCGTGAAGCTCGCCATGAACGGATGCATGATCGCGGCAAACAGCAGCCACAACACAGCGCGTCCGTATCTTTTCCCGGACTTTCGGTGCAGCACCTCCGACAGCGCAAACAGCGTCGCGAACGCGGCGAAATTCCGGGGATTCAAGAACTGGTCCAGGATGTACAGCGCCGTCCCGGCAATGGGCAAGGTAAGCAAAGCGGCCATCAAGGCGACGGCGCCCCACAGCGCGGGTTCGTAGTCGGGCGATCCCGATGCAAACGATTCCAACTCAAAGAGTGCCGCAGCTAGCCGGCGGGCGCCCGCCAGGAGCAAAAAGATCGACGCCAACTGCCACAGAAAAGCAGCCCAGGGCAGCGGTAGATGCGTGATCCGAACCGAAAAGGCAATCAGCTTTGGATACAACGTGTGTCTGGCGTGCTCGCCGAAGAACTCGGCATTGGCTGGAAATAGGCTGGGTTTAAGAATCTTCAGAACACCGGGAAGGTAAATCTCGGCATCTTCCGCGTACGGATGATAGCCATGGATCAGAAGCGCTAAGACGGTCAGAACGAGCAGGCCAATAAAAGTTTTGATCTTCAGTTTTATCTTCAGAAAGAGTCTCTCCCGCGACTCAGAATCTATATTCTCCGGTGGATTCTCCAGACATGCCGGGGTTAGGAGAGTAATTTTAACCCCCCGTCGCTAAGTGGGCTATCCGGCAATTTCCCGATTGTATGTACAAAGTGTTTCACGTGGAACACTTTGTACTTGCTTATCGGTACATATATAAGTGTACGATTGTGGACCACGTAAAGTCTTCCGGCCGAGGGGGGCAGGTCATTGATAATGCTTGGGGGCGATTGTGGTAAATCAGGCACAAGCGGGCGTTTATTACTCTGTAATTCTTACAGGAGTCATTTTGCTACGGGGTGGGCGGGGTCATGGGGTTGGGAGAAAATTCCCGCTAGCTCTGCACACGTCTGGCCTCACCCATCTGATTGTCATTTTGTCATTGTCGCGCACCTCGAATTAGATGCCTTTGATGGCGCACACGGGTGATTTGTGATGAATACATTCAGTGGCGAGTTGGGTCACCCCTTCCTGCCGGATGGCATAAAATTGAGAGGAAGCGATTCCGCCGCTTCGCGAAGCCGATGATGGAATCGAACGCAACCGGCAAACGCAGCCGCGCCGTGGTCCTGCTGAGCGGCGGCATGGATTCCTGCGTGTGTGCGGCGCTCGCGGCGCGAGACCACCAGGCAACTGCCGTACACGTCAGCTACGGGCAGCGCACCGAACAGCGCGAACGGCGTTCGTTCGAAGGCATCTGCGACCGGCTCGGCATTCGTGACCGGCTGCTGGTGCGCAATGAAGCTTTGCGCGCCATCGGCGGATCGGCCCTCACCGATGCAAGAATTGCCGTTCCCGAGGGGCACGAGTTCGGCGCCGGCATTCCGGGCTTCGCTCCGGCAGGCGTTCCCGTTACATATGTCCCTTTCCGCAATGCGCATTTTCTCGCCGTCGCCGTGAGTTGGGCGGAAGTGCTGGGGGCCGAAAAGGTATACATCGGAGCCGTGGAGCCGGACAGTTCCGGCTATCCGGATTGCCGTCCCGAGTATTATCGAGCTTTCAATGAAGTGGTGAAAGCGGGCACGAAGGAAGGAACAATCCGGGTGGTGGCACCGCTGATTGCGATGCATAAACGTGAGATTGTGACGCTTGGCCTTGAACTGAATGCCCCCTTCGATTTAACGTGGTCATGCTATCAGCGCGAAGACCGGGCCTGCGGGGTCTGCGACAGTTGTATGCTCCGCCTGCGGGCATTTCGCGAAGCGGGCGCCGAAGATCCGATTCCGTACGGGGAAGCCGCCGCCCGATTAGGTTAGAGCCGTATTGGGAAATCGTCACTCGATGACGAGCCCCTAAAGGGGCGGCTGGTTTCGAATGCGCTGCGGCATCGCTAAAACGATGCCCTGATACGAAACCGGCGCATGGGAATCGGTGATTCACGTAGGGATTAGTCATTTTAGATTCAATGCCGGGAGGCCAAATCATGAGGAAATATTTCATTCTTCCGCTGCTGCTCGCACTCGCCGTGGGACTGTCCGCTCCACTGGCGTTTACGCAAACTACGGGCAGCGTGAAGGGAACTTGCAAAGACTCCGACGGGAAACCGATCGCTCAGGCTGAAGTGGAGTGGGTCGGGACCGAAACCGGCCATAGCTACAAGCTCAAAACCAACGCCAAGGGCGAGTACTTCTCGCTCGGCATCGTCCCCGGCAAGTACAACGTCATTTTGCGCAAGGACGGGAAGGAACTCTTTCACATCAACGGCATTACGGTGGGTCTGGACGAATTTGAGCTGCCCTTCGACTTGAAGAAAGAACAAGCAGCCGCAGCCGCGGGACAGGGATTGACACCTGAACAAGTCAAGGCGAAGCAAGAGGCCGAGGCCCAAGCCGCAGCAGCCAACAAGGTCGTGGGCACGCTCAACGACAAACTCAAAGCCGCCGGTGCGGCTTCCGATGCTGGCGACTACGAGACCGCAATCGCCACCTTGAATGAAGCCAACCAGATTGACGCTGCGCGGGATCTGATCTGGTTCAAACTTGGCGATGCCTATCGCATGTCGGGACCGAAGCAGACTGATCCCGAGGAGAAAAAGAAGCGCTACGAAGAGGCCGCAGCCGCTTACCAGAAGGCGATTGACCTGCGCACCGCCTCGGAAGCGGCGCAGAAAGATCCCGACAGCAACAAGAAAATGGCCGCCTACTATAACAACCTTGCCGATGTTTATGCGAAGGCCGGCAAGGTGGATGACGCCGTGTCCAACTATAACAAGGCGGTGGCGCTGGATCCGGCGGGCGCCGGCGGATACTTGTTTAATGTGGGCGCGGTTCTCACCAATGCGGGCAGGGTGGATGAAGCGATTGCGGCATTCGACAAAGTGATTGCCGCCGATCCGACCAAGGCTGATGCTTACTACTGGAAGGGCGTGAACATGATCGGCAAGGCGACGCTCGGAAAAGACAACAAGATGGTTGCGCCTGCAGGTACAGCCGAGGCCTTCCAGAAATATCTTCAGCTCCAACCGGACGGTAAGATGGCTCAGCCGGCCAAAGACATGCTGGCCAGCATCGGCGCTACCGTGGAAACGGGCTTCGGAAAGAAAAAGCCGGCGAAGTAGCAAGGACGTCCTTCCGGTCTTGCACGGAGAGCGGCCCTTAGGATCGACGCAAAAATAATTTCACAGATTGGGTGAGATAGTGTAGTTCCACTTGGGCAGGATTTGGTGGGGCTTGATGCGGAGTGCTTGAAGTTGTTCAGGTGTGGGTACGGTGCCGG
>Ga0074045_10003631_pt1 | contig 13872 bp, 11 predicted proteins | sample BogForMeECP23OM2_FD_94442 | JGI IMG/M metagenome (GOLD analysis project Ga0074045, IMG submission 94442) | Bog forest soil microbial communities from Calvert Island, British Columbia, Canada - Bog Forest MetaG ECP23OM2 | ecosystem: Environmental > Terrestrial > Soil > Wetlands ... | reverse complement strand
TTTGAAGATTACAATGCCGTCGCTGCGCGACCGCCGGGACGACATAGGGATGCTGGCTCGCCACTTTATGCAGAAACATGCCAAGCGCTGCAAAGTAAAGCCGCGTCCCATATCTCGTGAAGTTATGTCGTGCCTGGCTAATTACGACTGGCCGGGTAATGTTCGCGAGCTGGAAAATGCGATTGAGCATGCGCTCGTACTTGGCGTTTCGGATATGATTCTGCCCGAGGACCTGCCGGAGTCGCTGCTGGAGCGGACCCTGCCGCCAGAGATCATTGAAGCGAAGTATCACGCTGCGGTGAAGGAATTGAAGAAGCAGCTTATTCTTGATGCGGTGGAGCAGACGCGGGGAAGTTATGCCGATGCGGCCAGGATTTTAGGAGTGCATCCCAATTATCTGCATCGGCTGATTCGCAACCTCGAATTGAAGGAAGCCCTCAATGACGCGCTACGGGAGCTTCCGGCGCGGGGTCTGCGCGGGCTTTCGGGCGGGAATGCGTAGGGCCGGCTATTAGCAGTTGGCAATTAGCAATTGGCAATTGGGGCGCCCGGTTGGCGCAGCAAGAGATCGAAGCAAAAAGGGGGTTAGATGCTATTGCTAACTGCCAATTGCTAACCGCTAATTGCCTATCCTCACGGCAGCGGCAACCGCATCAGGCTAGCGGGATCGAGATAAGTGCCCTGCCACCGTACGGCAACGTGGAGGTGCGGGCCCGTAGCGCGGCCGGTGCCGCCGCTAAGGCCGATCACCTGGCCGCGTTTCACCGGATCACCCTCCTTCACTTTGAATTCGGAGAGATGAAGGTAGAGAGTTAGCAATCCCTGCCCGTGATCCAACACGACAAAATTCCCTTCGAAATAAAGAGGCCGGGCCAGCAACACCGTGCCGTCGTTCATAGCTTCGACCGGAGTTCCGCTGGGGACGCGGAAATCGAGGCCGAGGTGAGGACTCGAGGTCCTGCCGTTGAAAATGCGCTGCGAACCGAAGACGTCGGAGATCGTGGCTTCGGCGGGCGCAGCGAATTTTCCAGACCACTCACGCTCGGGGGTTACCCGGCTCAGGTATTCTTTTTTTACTTCTTGTCCCTCTTGAATTTGTTTTTGCTGTTCGGGGCTGGGCTCGGTGAATTTGCTTTCCACGCTGAGCTTGATTTCAATCTTGGGGTACTTGCCGCGGGCAACAGTAAATTTGCGGCTGAACGAAACTTTCTGGCTGGACACTTTTCCGGCAAGTGTTTCACCGGCCAGTTCGAGCGGGTAGGCTCCGGGCGCGGTTTCCAGGCTGACTCCCCCCAGCGCGTACCAGGTTTTGCTCGCCGGATCGAAGCTGAAAGTGAGTTGGTGTCCGATCCAGTTGCCGCTCAGCGATTCCAGCCGTGCCGGCGACTTGACCTGAAACAGCACGGGTCCGCCATTGACCAGCCGCGCTGGCTGCGCCCGCACCGTCCAGTTCGCCGCGCTCACAGGAAGGACGGTTATGAATATTAGGAATAATGTCCAGAGCGGAAGGAACCGCATGATGCGGCGCGAGGGTAGATGAAATAGCCGGCGGATCACGTTACCAGCCTAGCATTTCCCGATCTAATGCGGCAGAACGTCGGGAAGCCTGGAGGCGGCCGCAGGCACTTCTTTCAGATAGTCTTTGCCGAGAAACGCTGCCACCGTGGCTGCGATCTGGGCTTGCGCTACCGGGGCAATATCGGCGCGCTCAGCCAGTGCCGGAGTATCGGGCCCGAGGACTGCGATCCAGATGTTCTCCGATCCCTTCTGGTCAACGCCATGCTCCTTCCAATCGACCGGACCGCTTCCCCGACCGTGGTCAGTGGTGATGATGAAAGTGGTTTGGTCGCGGTAAGCAGGCGTGGACTGCATCGTGTCCCAGAGTTCCTGAGTGAAGCGGTCGAACTGATGGGCGCTCTCCAACACCAGATCGTAGCGGCCAGAGTGGGCCCAGTTGTCGGTTTCTCCGTAGCCCACAAAGAGGACACGGGTATCGCTTTTCTTTACATATTCGAGCAATGGAATCTGCAGGAAGGAATCGTAGACGTCGTCGTCATCGAGGCGCGTGGTGGTGCGGTACAGGCGGTTCAGCAAATCCTGGGCTGAAGTCAGACTGCCTTTCTCGGGAAGATTCCATCCCGCCTGCATGACAAGGGCACTGCGTTTTTCGTTGAAGATGTCGGCGAAGACGCTCCATGTGCCGTAGACCGCGACTTTGCCCTGCAACTCGGGGAAGCGGTTCAGCCACTCGAAGACGGTAAGATTGGGATTGATGCCGAATTCATTGCTGTCGATGCGCGGGTCGGGATGGCCGCTGAGCATCTCGTTATATCCGGGATAGGAAAACGCGAGGCGATTGGTGACGCGCGCGATGCTGCCCTTGTTCTGGTTGCCAAAGATTTGTCCCTGTTTTGCGACGACGCCCCAAAGGAAGGGGAAGAGCGCCTGGCGGCGCTCGGTGACGTCGTCGCGCCAGTAATCGCGTCGCAGGCGATTCACGTCGTCCCAGATGCCGCCATCTTTTTCGTTCAGCAAAGTGGGGTCGGCGCCGGTGAAGATCTCCTGCCAGCGCAGGCCATCGCTGACGATCAGGACCACCGTGCGCGTTTTGAGTTGCGGGGAAGCCTGTTGCGCGAATGCTAACCCCGGTGCAAGCAGAAGTATGGTGACACTAGCGATGGCGGCGCGAGAGAGTTTGTTCATTTTTCCTTCCAGCGAGGTTCAGAAACTATAGCGCAGTCGGAATTGCATGACTCGCGGGTGCGGGAGCGTTTGGGTAAAGTCGCCGAGCAATGGCTGGAACAGCAGATATTGGCTCAAAGGCCCCACGTCGAAGCGGACGGCGTTGGTTACATTGAACACGTCCCAGGAGAAGCGCAACGATTGCGACTCGCCGATCCTTACATACAGATTAAGAATGGCGTGACCCGTGGTCACGGACGGTAGATTGTTGATCGCCGTATGGAGAGCCGCAACAGCAGTGAGAGCAGGAATATCCGGCGCGATCCGCGCGGGAACTCTGGTCACTGGCCAAAAATAAATCGCACTACTACCTGAGAGTCCTTCGCGGCGGGTTCGTACTGCCAGCCCATGACGGCCTTTGCGAGGGCATCCGCCAGCAGGGGATGACCCCCAATGACCTTCACTTCCTTGACGGTTCCATCGCGCCGCACCGAGGCCTCCACCTGCACCGTCCCCTTGATGTTCATTTTTTGCGCGATCTCCGGATACACCGGAGGGGTGCCCACTTTGAGCCGTCGCGATTCTCCACCAGCAACCGCGGCTGATTCGATGGTGGGGGCGTTCGACGAACCTCTGCCGGGATTGGCCAGCGCGAGCAGGGTGGGGCTGAGGCGAAGGCCGGCCCGTTCCAGGGAGGCCCGATCCAGTTCGAAGCGTACCGTACCGTTCTTCAAAACCAGGTTGATCATGCCCCCTTGCCGGAGGAATTCATTATCTTCGCCCACCAAAAGAATAGCCGCATTGGCCAGCGTGGAGATTATGGTTTCAGTACGCTTGCGTCCGGCGGAAGAGCGGAAAAAGACCAAGTGACAAAGATCGAGGTCGGCTATCGAGTCGGCGCGTTTTACGGTGATGGAACGTAGTCCGACGGTCTTCCCGGAAACTGTTCTCTTAACGGTGTCGACAAATTCCTCATCACCACCGACGACTCCGATCACCAGCGGTGCATCGTTCTGCCAACTCTGCTCCGGCCATTCGGTGGACTTGATGAAGTTGTAAAGGTAGGCAGCCTTCACCTGATACTCGCTTGCGCCGTCGGTTGGGCCGACAGTTGGAGCAGCGCCCGCAGACAGCGCGGCTATGGCCACAATCGATAGCGTTATCTTCCGCACCCAAAGGCGGATCCCTCCGGTTTCCAGGGTCCGGTGGCAATGCGCCTTCCTGTGCCCGAAGAGTTCCAACTCCATTCACCTCTCCACTAGAAACGCCAAACTAATTTCGCGTAGGCGCTCCGCTTGACTTGCGAGGGGTTCAAGCTGGTGAGTGCATCGTTGGATTCAAGGTGACGATCCCGGAGCAAATTCTGTCCCACAAGACTCAACGCCACGCCCTCTCCAACGCGCCAGCTCAACTGCGTGTCGAGCCGCACATAAGAAGGAACCTGCTGGGCTGAAAGACGCTCCACGAAATAGCCGCTGACCTCCCAAGCCAGGCGACGGGATAGGTCCTCGTGGGACCGCAGCTGCGCCTGATGGCGTGGGCTGGAGCCCTCCGTATCCGATACCGTAGTCGTGTCCAGACTGCTCGAGTCCTCATGCAGATGCATTTGCAGCAGGGCGTAGCCCGGACTCAGTGTCCATTTGCGCGTCATCTTCCAGTTGGCGGAGACTTCGATACCGTCGGTTGTCCCGTACATTTTGTTGGCCCAGACCAGGGGCAAAACCAAGTGAGTAGGAGGCGGATTAACCACAAGGAACGGAACGCCTGGCTCCGTGGTTGCCAGATCGCTGTAGGTAGTGAAGAACAGGGCGACGTCCACGGACAGCCGGGCCGCCGGTTGTGCGCGGTAACCGGCTTCGTAGGCGATGACGTGTTCCGATTTCTGGTTGGGATTTCCTAGAAGAAGAAGATCGGCGGGAGTTCCGCCCGGGCCAGGAAACACTGCGATATTCACATCGGCATCGGTGTTGCGCCGCGCCGGACTGCGGGCAGCGCGCGAGACCGCCGCCCAGAAAGTGTCCCGGCTCTTCGGCGTCCACGCCACCCGGCCGCTGGGCTCGACATCAAATCCGCTCAGGTAGTTATTCTCCAGCTTGGTGCCGACGGTCAGGGAAACCCGATCAGCTTTCAGCAGAATTTCATCCTGCACGAAAGCGCTGAAGAGATCGAGCGCCCGGCTGGGCGGCAGCCATGCTTGGTCGATCGTGCCCACGGTGTGATCCGAGGTGTGGCGATAGTCGCCGCCCCAGATGAAATCGTGGCGGGCGCCCACCGCGAGATGGTGTTGAAAATCGAAATCGATGGTGTCGCGATACTCGTCAGATTCAGGACCCTCTCTTTCGAAGCGGTCGAAATAAATCTGTAGAGTGGTATCAGACCGGCTGGAGAAGGTGTGATTCCAGCGGCCGAGGACATTCCCACCCGCCAAATCCGCGGCTCCGACGACGTTCTCATTCACGGGAGGTGAGATCGAGACGATGTGGCCGAATTCCGATCCTTCTTGTCCGCGATAAATGTCTCCCTGCAGGGTGACGGAATCCTTCTTTGACAGACCTTCATCCACGCGAAAGCCACTGTGCACGAGGTGCCAGTCGTCCTCCGCGTTTTGTCCGTTCAGGTCGGGGAAGTGATTGTGGTCGAAGCCTCTACCAAAAACCCTGTAGCTGCCATTTCGCCCAAGCTTGCCGCCATACTGCGCGGTCCCTGAGCCCAGTTCCTGAGTACCGGCTCCCGCCGTCACCAGCCCGCCTTGGGTATCCGCGGCTTTCAGGGTAATGATGTTGATGACGCCGTTCACTGCGTTGGCACCCCAAACGGTTGCTCCCGGCCCGCGAATCACTTCGATGCGGTCAATATCTTCCAGCACCACGTCCTGCGTGTCCCAATAGACGCCCCCAAAGAGCGGTGTATACACGGCTCGACCATCAATAAGCACCAGCAACTTATCGGAGAACTGGTGATTGAATCCGCGTGCTGAAATGGCCCAGCTGTTGGCGTTGATTTGGGCGACGTCCAAGCCGGGCACCATGCGTAACAAGTCTGGGACGCTGGTCGCGCCGGAGCGGCGGATCTCCTCCTGCGTGATGACGAAAACCGCTGCCGCTACCTTCGACATCCTTTGTGCTTTCTTGGATACCGAGGTAACTTTCGTATTCATCAGCTCGCTGATATCGAGGTCGGCGACGCTGGCGGCCTGAGGTGGGAGCGGAGCCTCGGTGTGAACGGCTTTGTCAGCCTCGGAACAACTGCTTTCGGCTTGGCTTCGGGTTTGGGCAGCGGCAACGCAGTGCCACGTTCCCAGGAGGCCAATTGCCAGAGCTGTCGCTGCGCTAAGTCGATTCTTCACGGGGCTCGGCTCTCCTGCCAGGATTGAGGGATTGAAAGGGAGAAACCATCAATGCTCCATCGGCTTGCAGGAGGGAAACTTTAATAACCACAGGGGGTTGTGCGAGGAAGTGTTGCGGGAATTGGTGGACCTGGTCGGGATCGAACCGACGACCTCTTCCATGCCATGGAAGCGCGCTCCCAGCTGCGCCACAGGCCCACGATCGAAGCGAAAACGCTAAAGCCCTAAAGTCGGGATCGAAGGGAAGTGCTGAATCATTTTCGCCCACATTACCGGGATAGTCAACGCGCGCGAATTCTATGTTTGTTTCCACAGACATCTTCTGCCATAATTGATCGTGCACCCCACCTGCACAATTTTTCAAACACAATTTAGAGCGAGGAAGAGATGCCAGCAAAGTACATTTTTGTGACGGGCGGAGTTGTGTCTTCATTAGGTAAGGGATTGGCCGCGGCTTCCATTGGCTGTTTGCTGGAGAGCCGCGGGTTGAAGGTCAACCTGATGAAGTTTGATCCTTATCTCAACGTCGATCCCGGCACGATGTCGCCATTTCAGCATGGCGAAGTTTTTGTGACCGACGACGGCGCCGAGACCGATCTCGACCTGGGCCACTACGAACGCTTCACCCACGCCAAACTTTCTCGCGACAATAACTGGACCACGGGACGGCTCTACGAGCAGATCATCGCCAAAGAACGCCGCGGCGATTATCTGGGTAAAACGGTGCAGGTGATTCCGCACGTGACCAATGAAATCAAGGCGGCGATGAAGAAGGTGGCGCAGGATGTTGATGTGGTAATCGTCGAAATTGGTGGCACGGTCGGCGACATCGAATCGCTGCCCTTCATGGAAGCGATCCGGCAGATGCGCCAGGAACTGGGCCGCGAGGATACGTTATTCGTCCACGTGACACTGGTGCCATTCATCGCGGCTGCGCAGGAACTCAAGACCAAACCCACGCAGCACTCGGTGAAGGAATTGTTGAGCATTGGAATTCAACCCGATATTTTGCTCTGCCGGACCGACCGCTTCCTCTCCAAGGAAATCAAATCGAAGATCGCGCTTTTCTGCAACGTGCAGGAAGAGGCCGTAATCACCGCCAAGGACGTGGCTTCGGTGTATGAGGTTCCGCTGATGTTCGCCAGTGAAGGCGTGGACACGCTGGTCCTGAAATATTTGCGGATGGAGGCGAAGGACCGCGACCTCTCCAAGTGGGAGGACATTGTGCGCCGCGTTTACAACCCGAAAGATACGGTTACGATCGGCATTGTCGGTAAGTATGTGGAATATGAGGATTCTTACAAGTCGCTCAAGGAGGCGCTGATCCATGGCGCGCTGGCCCACAATCTGAAACTTCAGTTGAACTGGATTGAGGCCGAGGGCCTGGAGACCGGCGACCCCAGCCAGAGCAACGATGCACAGCTCGAAGGTTACGACGGGATTCTGGTTCCGGGCGGGTTTGGCAAGCGTGGCATTGAGGGAATGCTGATCGCGATTCAGTACGCGCGCGAGAACAAGGTCCCGTACTTCGGGATTTGCCTCGGAATGCAGACGGCTTGTGTGGAGTTTGCCCGCAACGTGGTCGGACTGGCCGAGGCTAATTCGAGCGAGTTCGATCAAGCGACGCCGCATCGCGTGATCTATAAATTGCGCGAGTTGCGCGGAGTTGAGGAGCTTGGCGGCACGATGCGCCTGGGCGCGTGGACTTGCAAAATTGAACCGGGCACGCTGGCGCATAAGATCTACGGCAAGCTTGAGATCAGCGAACGCCATCGCCATCGTTACGAATTCAATCGAGAATATGAAGAGCCGATGGTGGCGGCTGGGATGCGCATCTCGGGATCAACTCCCGACGGAACGTATGTTGAGATGGTGGAATTGCCGGACCATCCGCATTTCATCGGCTGCCAGTTTCATCCGGAGTTCAAATCGAAGCCGCTGGAGCCGCATCCTTTGTTCAGCGCCTTCATTGCGGCCGCGTATGAACATGGCACGAAGCGGCGGGCGGAGAAAGAAATTGCATCCGTGGAAATGTTTCACCGTCCGGAGAAGGTCACGCACCGATAGAAAGAACATTTACCGCCGAGCACGCCGAGGCAATCCGAACATTTCACTTCAAACGGTTTTTGGTTGGTATTGTTCTTACCTCGACGCCCTCTGCGGGCTCGGCGGTGAAAGGTTTCACTTTTGATTTCGTCCTTCCAGGTCGGCGAGGTTCAGATCGGCTCTGGCAGTCTTTTTGCGATTGCCGGCCCTTGCGTGATCGAGAGTGAAGAGCACGCCATTCAGATGGCGGAGATTATCAAAGGCGTGACCCGTGCCCTCGGTTTCCCCTTCATCTTCAAAGCGAGTTACGACAAGGCGAATCGTACGTCGATTCGCAGCTTTCGCGGGCCGGGGCTGAAGGAAGGTCTGCGCATTCTGAGAAAGATCAAGGACGAGGTCGGCGTCCCGGTACTCACGGACGTTCACGAGGTGGCAGACGTTGCCCGGGTTGCGGAAGTGGTTGATGTGCTGCAGATCCCCGCGTTTCTGTGCCGCCAAACCGATCTGGTGGTCGCTGTAGCGCTCAGCGGACGCGCGGTCAACATCAAGAAGGGGCAATTCGTTTCGCCGTGGGACATGCGGCATGCGGTGGAAAAGTGCCGCGAAGCGGGCAACGCGCAGGTTTTCCTTACCGAGCGTGGCACGAGTTTTGGCTATAACAACCTCGTAGTGGACATGCGATCGCTTGCTATCATGCACAAGTTCGCCCCCGTGGTTTTCGATGCTACGCATTCCGTGCAGCTTCCTTCGGCTCAGGCCGACGAGCGTGGTCCCGCAGTCAGTGGCGGCCAACCCGAGTTCATTCCGGTGCTGGCGCGGGCCGCCGTTGCGGCTGGAGTGGATGGTGTTTTTCTGGAAGTGCACGACAACCCGAAAGAGGCGAAGTCTGATGGAGCGAACGCGCTTGAATCCACCAAGCTGCGCGAGTTATTGAAGGAATTGCTGGCCGTAAGGAAAGCGCTGGATGTGGTTCGCGCCACGCCCTAGCGCTCGCTCGCCGTTTTCTGGGTCTTCCTCGGTCCGTGGTAAATTTGAATCTTTCCCATGCAGCAAATTGCCAACTGGGCCCTGAACGTTGCCACCATGCGCGGCGCAAGCTACGCCGATGCTCGCATCGTCAGCCAGAGAAGCCGCGCGCTGACTACGAAGAACGGAAGAGTCGGCAGCGCGTCGGATTCTGAATCAATGGGAATGAGCGTGCGCGTCTTGGCTGACGGCGCGTGGGGATTCGCTGCCTCTGAAGACTTATCACGCCCCGGGGTTGAAGCGAGTGCTGCCCGCGCGGTCGAAATCGCCCGCGCTTCGGCGCAAGTGAAGCAGCAGGATGTACGTCTCGCCTTGGAAAAGGGGGTGACCGCCGAGTGGACTACCCCCCATGCGATCGATCCGTTCTCAATCCCGGTTGAGCGAAACATTGCTCTATTGCTGAACGTCGACTCCGAGCTGCGGGCTGTTGCCGGCGTTACCCTGGCCGAAACCAACCTCAACTTCAATCGCGAGGAGCAGTGGTTTGTCTCGTCAGAAGGAAGTGATATTCATCAGACCAAGTACTCCGCGGGAGCGGGGTACACCGCATACGTCTTCGCAGGAAACGAACTCCAGAAACGATCCTATCCCAATTCTTATGGCGGTCAGTGGCAGAACAAGGGCTACGAGTTGATCGAAGAATTGAAACTGATTGAGAACGCGCGTCGCATCGCGGAAGAAGCCGTCGCTTTGCATCATGCGGAGCAGTGCCCGGAAGGCGTATTCGACATCATTCTGGATAGTTCTCAGTTGGGATTGCAGATCCACGAATCCATCGGGCACCCCATCGAGCTTGATCGAGTTCTGGGCATGGAGGCAAATTTCGCCGGCACCTCGTTCCTCACGCTCGACAAGCTTCGCACCCTGCGCTACGGCAGCGAGATGGTGAACGTGGTTGCGGACGCCCGCCAAGAGCACGGACCGGGCCTCGGCACTTTTGGATTTGACGACGAAGGGGTTCCCGGGCAGTGCACGCCGATCATTACGAACGGATTGTTCACTGGCTATCTCAGTTCGCGCGAGACCGCGCACACGATCGGTGAGAGCCGTTCCGGCGGGACCCTGCGTGCCGAAGGCTGGAACCGTTTGCCCATGATTCGCATGACCAACATCAGCCTGCTGCCCGGCGAGAAGCCGCTGACCCTCGAGCAACTGATCGCCTCCACCGATCACGGCATCCTGATGCAGACCAATCGCTCGTGGTCGATCGATGACAAGCGCTATAACTTTCAATTTGGTTGCGAGATCGGGTGGGAGATCAAGAGCGGCAAGCGCGCGCGCATGGTGAAGAACCCGTCGTACTCCGGCATTACGACTGAGTTCTGGAGTTCGCTGGATGCGATTTGCTCGCGCGACGAGTGGATATTGTGGGGTACGCCGAATTGCGGTAAGGGCCAGCCGCAACAAGTGATGGGCACGGGCCACGGAGCGGCGCCGTCGCGGTTTCGCGGGATCAAGGTTGGGAGTGCTTACAAAGGAAGCTAGTCACCACAGAGGCACAGAGGACACAGAGAAAAGCAAGAATCGCGCAACGCTTCGCAATCATGCTGACTCGAGACCAAGCCCGCGATATCTTTGACCGGATCAGAAAGCTTTCTTCTGCCGACGAGGTCGAAGTTCTTTTCTCGGGCGGAAAATTTGCGCTTACGCGTTTTGCTAATAACACAATTCATCAGAACGTCGCCGAAGAAAATCACACAGTCTCGGTGCGAACCGTCTTTGGCGGCCGCACGGCTCGGGCTTCGACGAACCGGTTTGATGACGACAGCCTGCGGCGCGTAGTCGCATCTTCGGAGAGCCTGGCGAAGCTGCAGCATCCCGATCCGGATCTTCTGCCCATGCCCGATTCGCAGGAAGCCGAAGGGACGGGCGCGTCGCTCGTCTCAACACGGCCTTCACCTTCACGATATTTCGAGCAAACCGCAGCCATCACGCCTCAGCTTCGTGCCGAAGGAGTAAAGAAAATTGTCGATGTAGCTCGAAGGCACAAGCTCACAACCGCGGGAATTGTTTCCCGTGCTGAGTCCGTTGAAGGCATATTCAACTCCCGCGGCCTCAGCGCCTGGCATACGCAAACCCTGGCGGAAATTTCGATTACCATGCTTGCCACCGACTCTTCCGGATGGCAGAAGGCCAATTCGCCCGACGTGGCAAACCTCGATCCGCTTGTCCTGGCGGAGGCAGCGGCGAAAAAGGCGATCGAGTCGGCGAATCCGCAGGAAATTCCGGCAGGGAAGTACACCGTGATTCTCGAGCCCGCGGCCGTGCTCGACATCGTCGGTTTCATGTTCTGGGATTACTCGGGCATGGCGATCCTCGACCAGCGCTCCTTTCTGACGGGCCGCATTGGCACGCAGCTCTTCGGCGAGAACATCACCATCTGGGACGATGTCACCCATCCCTTGCAAACCGGATCGCCCTTTGACGGCGAGGGCGTGCGGCGGCAGCGGTTGCCCCTGGTCGAGAACGGAGTGGTCAAGCGCGTGGTCTACGCACGGGCCACGGCTGAAAGAATGAAGCGTTCGGAACACAAAGATAAGGTCGGACCGATCGCGGCCACCGGCCATGGCTTTGCGCTGCCCAACGAGATGGGCGAGATGGCCTGCAACATTGTTTTTGCTACACCGCAAAATCCGCAAACCGTCGCTGCGATGATTGCTTCCACGGAACGAGGCGTGCTGGTCACTCGATTGTGGTACATCCGCGAAGTTGATCCCTTTGAAAAGATCCTTACCGGCATGACTCGCGATGGCACTTTCCTGGTGGAGAACGGGCGAGTGCGGGGTGGTGTGCGCAACTTCCGCTTTAACCAGAGCCTCATCCACATGCTTTCGAACGTCGAGGCCATGAGCGTGCCGCAGCGCTCCTGCGGCGAAGAGTCGTTTGACATGGTGGCGCCCGCCATGAAGGTCTGTGACTTCAGCTTCACGGAAGCGACCAAGTTCTAGCGGAGCTCAGCTTGCAGCCTGTTTGCGCTTAGTGTACTGCCAGGTTTCAGGCTCAGGCGATTGCCGGGCGATCATGCCTGGAAACCCCAAATCACGGGCCGTAAATTCCCTCTAATTAGCTCATCCGCAAGCAGTTAGCACCCTTCCGTTCCATGACTTCGGTAACTTTGCACGTGTGGTTCCGGGGTGTACGCTGCCCTTTAGTTGCGAAAAATACGTCAGCTGGAAGAGTTCTGAAAAAATCCAGATGCGCGTGATGTTGGCATGGTCTGGAAGGAAGGTTCGCAAGAAACGGTGTCAGGCGAAGCAACACAGGAGCAACTGACGGCGGGCGCGCAGGCCGAGACCGCGATCAAGCACTATGCCGAAATGCAGAGTGCCCCGCGATTTCCGCTGCATCTGCCGGTGGAAGTGAAGTCACAGAGTGGAGACTGTTCGGCGGAGACGCAAAACATTTCAGCCAACGGCGTCCTCTTTGCGATGGACCGCGACGTTCCCGTGGGCTCAGTTGTCGACTTCACGATCCTGCTTCCGGGCGAGGTTGTGGGTTCAGCTGGCGATGTGCAGATTGACTGCCACGGCCGCGTGGTTCGGAGTTTTGAAGACAAGGGCCGTCGCGGGGTTGGGGTCGTCATCGACGAATACCATTTCGAGCGGGCGTAGAGCATAAGGAAACCAATGGCCAGCACTACGGTCAGCGTGGGAGAAAATCACGGTGTTCACGAGGAGGGCGGCAGCGGCCGTCTCATCCGCGTGATCCTGGCCGATACCCAGGCTATTTTCCGCGCCGGACTCAGGAAGATCTTTGCGCTCGAAGACGATATCCGGGTTGTGGGCCAGGCCGAGACGCTGTCGCAGACGCAATCTGCCGTGACCAAGTTCTCCGCCGACGTTTTGATTTTTGAATCCGCGCTCACTCCTAATCCTGTCGAAGCCGTAACCGAACTTCTGCGCCAGGCGCCGCAACTGAAGATCGTGGTCGTAACACCCACGTCGGACGAACAACTCACGCTCGAGCTGTTCCGCCGCGGAGCGCATGGCATCCTGTCGCGCGAGGTGGAACCGGAGGTGCTGGTCGATTGCCTCCGAAAAGTTGCCGCCGGTGAGCCCTGGCTCGAGAGCCAGGCCATTCATTGGGTAATGGAAGCCTACCGGGGCCACAATCTACGTCCTTCCGGAGCCCGCCCAAAAGTTCAACTCACGCCCAAGGAGACCGTAATCGTTTCCTGCGTGACCCAGGGCATGAAGAACAAAGAGATCGCAGTTCGGGTCGGCACGACCGAGCAGGTTGTAAAGAATTATCTGCGCAAAGTCTACGACAAGCTTGGAGTCGCCGATCGTCTTGAACTCGCCCTCTACTGCCTGAGTCATCATGTGGTCGACGGCGTGAAGCCTCCTCCTGTGCCCGTCGCTTCTGGCACCGGCAATGCAGCCGGAGCCGCTGCGGGAGCGTCGGCTGCTGCGACCTCAGCCAGTACGCCGGCGTCTGGCTCCAATTCTGGCGCGCCCAATTCAAGCCCATCCTATCCGGTCCCTCCCGAAGAACTGTCCTAAGAGTTTCTTTGGAATGTTTTATCTCAGTATCTACAACTTGCCTTCAGCCAGTCGGGTCACCGATTTGCGCTTGTCCGCGGCGGCCCATAGAATGACATGATGCCGGGGAAGCCCGCCCAGCAAATGCTGCAGTAACTTTCGGCGGCATAAGTAGTTCTTCCCAGATTCACACCGGAGAGATGGCCGAGTGGCTGAAGGCGCACGCTTGGAAAGCGTGTTTAGGGGAAACTCTAACGTGGGTTCGAATCCCACTCTCTCCGCCAGTTCTTT
>Ga0074045_10003628_pt1 | contig 13877 bp, 17 predicted proteins | sample BogForMeECP23OM2_FD_94442 | JGI IMG/M metagenome (GOLD analysis project Ga0074045, IMG submission 94442) | Bog forest soil microbial communities from Calvert Island, British Columbia, Canada - Bog Forest MetaG ECP23OM2 | ecosystem: Environmental > Terrestrial > Soil > Wetlands ... | reverse complement strand
GGGTGGATCTCATCCGACGACATGGTGACGCTTCAGGTTGATGCCACGCTTTCCAAGCAGGACACAACCGCCAGTTCGTCCAGCTCCAGCTCGGTCTCTCTTCCTCCCAACACGTCCGAAAAGAAACTCTCCACCCAGGTCCGCACGCTCTCGGGGCAGCCCATCGTAATCGGCGGGCTCAAGGAAGACGACAAAACCACTGTTCTCACCAAGACGCCTGTCCTTGGAGATATCCCCCTCCTGGGTCTGTTGTTCAGGGGCACCTCTGACCAGGTCGAACACACGGAGTTCTCCATCTACATCGTCCCCATTCTGGACAAGCCTGACGAGCAGACGATGTCCCAGGACGACCGCATGATGATGTACTACCGAAGGTTTCACAAGGAAGGCGGATGAACCATCTCACGGATTTTGCTCCCATTCCCGAAGGTCCCGAACAGTTTCCTTTGGAGTTCATCGAAAGCCGTAGAGCCTTGAAGCTCGCCCAGGACGAGCAGCGCATCCTGATTGGGCTGGTTGACGAGTCCGATGTTTTATTGAAATCCGAGCTGAAATACTTCTTCCAGGTTCCCCTCGAGTTTGTCGTCATCGATCCACAGGAGCTTGCGGAGTTCCTGAGCCGCCAGTTCTCCCAGGTGCAGTCCAAGGGTGATACCGAGACCAATGAGAAGCTTCTGCTGGACAAGTTGGCCAACGATGCGCCCGTGGTCAATCTCGTCAATAACATCCTCTTGGAAGGCATTCGCCTGGGTTGCTCGGACATCCACTTCGAGGCTTTGCCGCGGCAAGTGCGGGTCCGCTACCGCGTGGACGGCGTCTTGCGCATCGGGCGCGACCTGCCACGGGCCGTGTTCCGCAGCCTGTCATCGCGCGTCAAAGTCATGGCAAACCTCAACATCATCGAACGCCGCCAGCCGCAGGACGGACGTCTTTCGGTCCGCGCGGGCAAGCGGGACGTCGAGTTTCGCGTATCCATCGTTCCTCTGACCGATGGGGAATCAATCGTCCTGCGGCTGTTCCAGCGGCAGGGCGAGGTCCAGAGCCTCGAAGAGCTTGGTTTTCCGGATTCATTCCTGGAGACCATGCGGCGGTCCTCCCGTTCCAGCAACGGCCTGATCCTTATTACCGGACCTACGGGAAGCGGCAAAACAACGACCCTCAATGCGTTGATTCGGGAGCTGGCAGACGACGAAAAGAAGGTCATTACGATCGAGGACCCCGTGGAGAACCTGCTGGATGGCGTGAACCAGATCCAGACAAACGAAGCAATCGGGCTCACCTTCGACGTGATTCTCAGAAGGCTGCTTCGCCAGGACCCTGACATACTGATGGTCGGGGAAATCCGCGACCGCAAGACCGCCGAGCTTTCCCTTCGCAGCGCCCTTACCGGTCACTTGGTTCTTTCGACCCTTCACACGAACGACGCGCTCGCTTCCATCCCCCGCCTGACCAACATGGGAGCTGAACCTTTTCTTCTCGGAGCTGTCCTTCGCGCGGTGGCCGCTCAGCGCCTGGTGCGAAAGGTATGTCCGGCGTGCAAAAGGCCCGCGTCCCCGACACCGGCGCAAAAGGCCTGGATCGCTTCCCGCTTCGACTCCCGCCCGCCTTCCCTGTTTGTCGGGAAGGGCTGCGAGGAATGCAGTCAGTCCGGGTACAAAGGCCGAACCGTGGTGTCGGAGATCTTTCCGATAGATGAAAATGTCGAAGCCATGATCGTCCAGGACCAGACGCGAAAGGATATTGAAGAATACTATCGCAAGAAAAAGGTTGTCTTCATTCTCGACGATGCGATGCGCAAGGTCGCGGAAGGAATCACAACCCTGGACGAGATCGAAAGGGTGATATTGACGCGATGAGCACCTTTATCTGTTCCGTTGTCGACGCACAGGGGAAACGGACCGAGTTCCGGCGCGACGCCGCGCACGAAGCAGCCATCCTGCGGGACCTCAACCAGGAGGGCTACTTCATCCTTTCGGTGAAATCTGCATCGTCGGGAACGGAGCTTCATGTCCGAAAGCTCAAGCCGGCCCTGGTCCTGGAGTTCACGCAGATCCTTGCGACCCTCATGGCCAACGGGCTGCGGCTGAAAGAGGCCCTTTCCATTGCACGGCGCATCGGCGGCAAGTCCGTCTCCCCGCTGCTTCAGCACATCGAGGAGAGAGTCGGGAAGGGTGACAGCCTTTTCGAATCCATTGCGAGCTGGCAATCGAGCTTTTCACCGCTCTACCTTGGCCTGGTCCGCATTGGAGAGAAGACCGGAGACCTTGCCACGATTTTCCAGCGTCTGAGCGAGTACCTGGTGGGCCGGCAAGCCTTGCGCAGCAAGACAGTCAACTCTCTTGTCTATCCGGTCTTTGTTCTCAGTGTCGCGGTCATAGGGATCGTGCTCCTGGCCACTCTCGTCCTTCCCGGCCTGACGGGAATGATCGGATCTCTGAACCACCAGGCTGCCGAGCTGTACCAGAGAAATGTTTCCCGTTTCCAGGCGGGGGCAGCAGTCGTGGTGGCAATCCTTGCCGCGGCAGGAGCGTTTATCGGCCTTTCATTCCGTCTCAGGTCCCGCAATGTGGAATTGGCCAGGCGCCTGGATTCCTTCATGCTCCGAGTGCCCATCGTGCGCGTCTTTCTTCGGGTGGCCTTCGGACTGAACTTTTCCTTTGCAATGGAGACGCTCCTGACTTCAGGTTACCCTCTGGAGGAAGCCCTGGAGGAAAGTTCCTGGGTCATCAGCAACTTGCGGTATCGGGATGGTGTGATGAAAGTGAGGGATCTCGTTGTCAAAGGGGTCATTCTTTCTGAAGCCATGCGCCAGCAGGGCATATTCCCTCAGGTCCTGATTGGATGGATGGCAGTCGGGGAGGGGGCTCACGATCTGGTGAAGAGCTTTGCACAGGTCCGAGTATACTACCAGCAGGAAACGGACAAGCTTTATTCCCGGTTCATGAATCTGGCTGAACCGGCGCTTATCGTGACCGTCGGCATAATCCTGATCACCCTGATTCTGACCTTCATTACGCCTATCTTTACAATGCTGGGGAACCTGCTCTAATGTTACCTATGCGCATACCGCTTCGAGCCTTGCCGCCGCGACGTTTAGGAGGCTGGACGTTCGTTGAAACCTTGATCGTCATTGGAATCATTCTGATTCTGACATCAGCCGTTGGCTTTATGGCATTCAAGTACATCGATCAGGCCAAACAGGCAACCGCAAAAAGTCAGATTGAAACTCTTGCCCTGGCTTTGAGCTCCTACTACATCGACTGCAAGCAGTATCCTGACCCGTCGCAGGGATTGGCCGGTTTGTGGGAGAAGCCGGCGGGTGTGGACGGATGGAACGGGCCGTACGTCGCCAAGGCCGTTCCCAAGGATCCCTGGGGTCATGACTACGTCCTGAAAATCCCCGGACCAAACGGCCTGCCATTTGAAATCATCAGCTTGGGCGCTGGCGGTGCCGAGGGGGGGACGGGAAATGACGCGAGCATCTCCTCCGCAAAATAGACTGCGCGGCTATGGGATGGTCGACGCCCTGGTGGGCATCCTCATCCTGGCCGCTGTCGCGTTGTCGGTCTCCCTTGCGTTCTCCACCCTGGCGAAGTTGGACCGACTCCAGGCTGACCGCATAGAACGTTTTGTCAAGGACTCGGATGCAGCGGCACATTCTGCCTGGTACTAGGAACCTGTTCGTGCGGCCGGGGAAGGTGGCCGCAACAACCTTTGTCGAGCTCGTTGTGACGATCTTCCTGCTCACCGCGTTTGCTGCTCTCGTGTTTCCCATTTTCTGGGGGACCAACAAGGCCACTGCCGCGCACGCAGTCGACAATGCCGCCCAACGGGCCAGGCTGTCACTTGCGACATTACTTCCGCGGCTCACCGAAGAAGTCCGTCCGCCGTATTGGGAAAACCCGGGCAAAGTCTTTCAAGAATCGGGAACCGAATGGAAGGCTTTCTACCGCAACGGTAGTGTGAACGACTTCCTGACCTTGAGGAAAGAAAGCGAATCCCGTTTGAGCCTCGTGACTCCTGAAGCTACGCTCTCGATCGACAACCTGCCCGGGCTGGCCGTGGATTGGTGGAAAAAGGACAAGGAAATAGTAGGCTTCACCGTTCAGTGGCAGCAGGGCCGGGAAACCATGGAGTTCCATGCCTCATGGGGTTCGTTCATCTTGTGAGTCCTCGTACAAGGGCTTTTGCGACTCTCGCCGCGGTGGGGCTTCTCGTCCTGACCGCCGCGCTTCTTGCGGGGGCCATCCTCGGTTCCCAGCAGCTCCTCCTGGACCGAAGCAGGGCCGAAAAAGCATTTGAGGCTCGGTCCATGGCGTGGAACGTTGTGGGAGCTCTCTTGACCGCACTGCAGCAAACGTGGAACGCGGACGAACAAACACTGGACACCTGGTGGACCCAACATTCCCAGGGTTTTCCGGACGGAACTGAGCTGATCTCTCTTTCATCTCGCGTCAACCTGAACTCCATGACGCCGTTTCTCCTTCAAGACAGTGAATTGAACGCAACTCTCCTTGCAAAGTCAGTCGAAGATTTCACGACTTATCGCGCAAATAAGGGTCCATTCGCGAGGATTGAAGATTACAAGGACTATTTCCAGCCGGGGGCGTTGAACACTTTGTATTGCGTACAATCATTTTTCAACGTCAATACGGCTGATGAAATCATGTTGGAGAAGATTCTTGCAGCCCGAACCGGGAACGAATCACTGGCTTCAACCATACGGGGACGTTTGCGAGAATACCGCAGCAATCGTCAGGTTTTGGCCCAGTCGGACTGGGATACGCTCATCGGCGCCGAGAAGGAAGCCGTAGGGGATCTGCTGACCATAGAGCCTGAATTGGACGTCAATACGGCTTCAGTGGCAGTCCTGCAGGCTCTGCTGCGGGACCCGGACTGGAAGCTGGACCAACGCGATGCCAAGCTTCAAGTCATCGTGACGAACCGTGTTTCCAAACCGTGGACCGACGACACCTTGCGCCAGGCCCTCGGCGTGGACAAGAGCTCCCTTCTGCTGCAATACTTGGGGACAAGGTGCCGGTTCCTTCAAGGAAGGGTGCCTGAGGGGCCGTCTGTCATGACTTTCGTGGCGATTGTGAGCTATTCGACCGACTCGCCACCGAAAATCACGCCCCGCATCCTGGAAACGCGCTGGACTACTTCATGAAGCAGCAGCTGTGGTGGTCGCCAAAGGGCTCGGACGATCAGCAAGGGCCAAAGGGCACACTTCTGTCTCATCGCTGGGTTCAAACCTTTGTTTTCGAGCTTCCGCCATTGAAACCCAAGGAACTGGAAACCACGCTTCGCTACAAAGTCCAGGCTACTTTGCCCGTCAACATCGATGATTTTGCATTCCACACCCAGCTTTTTCGTCATGGAAATCAAATTTGCGGGGCCGCATTCCTGGCCTCGGAGATGGCCGGGGACGCCCTCCCGGCCTCCGCGGGAACACTCCGCGTCGGCGTTCCCCTTGTCCTGCCCAAAGGTTTTGTGCCCAAGGTCCTTCTGTTTATTTCGACCCCGGAAGGTTTGGTGCCGCACTACTACGAAGAGGGGATCCTCAAGACATCCTTTGCTCCGATCGAGCCAAATGACATGGAATTGAGGGAGCGCATCCTCTCCAAGTGCCCTGATGCCGAAATCATCGGGCTGGCGCCCGACTCGAGGTTTCCTCTGCCTTCCGGTCTTGGTGAGAAGGAACCCGCCGAGCTGCTTCGGATCAAGCTCCTGGACGCCTTCCCCTCATGGGATACGCGTCCGCCTCGGCGGTATCCACACGTCATTGGCTTCCTTCTGCTCGCGGCCGGGCTCACGCTCTGCGTGCTGGCGCTCTGGAATTCGTGGTCTGTTCGAGAGCAGAGAAACAAGGCCTGGAAGGCCTGGCTGCAAAAGACTGAATCCGTGAAGGTGGCGCCAAGCCTTCAGGAACAGGCGGCCAGGTTTCTCAAGGCTCAGGGTGCTCCTGTTCCAGACCTGTTTACTCACATGGCCAAGGCCTGGGGAAATGACACCCGCGTTGTTGACCTGGAGTGGGCCCAGGGGAAGTTGACATTGACAGCCGTGAGTCCCGCCGCCCTGGCCAGCCTGCAGAAACTGACGTCCGACCCATGGTTCCACAACATTCACGTTGACGATATTCGAACGCAGAAAGACGGCACCGAAGTCTTTACGGCCGAAGGAGCGCTGTCGATTGACTTCTAGAGAACGCAACCTGCTGGTTCTTTTTCTCGCCGCACTCGTGTCAGGCGGGTTGGTGATGGGCCTCGGCTCATATCTGGAGGGTCTCTCACGTCTGGACGCCGAGTTTGTCACGCTGCAAAAGCGCGCTCTTCGCGCTGCGCAAACCTCCCTGGCTTCTGAAAGCTCCTGGAACGCTTCATCCTTGAGCAGTCTGAAAGAACGATTCTTTGCCCCGGGAACTTTACCGGATCCTCTGGCGCTCGCGTCCCGTGTCCAGACAGATCTGAAAACTGCCGGTCTTCTCATCCTGGAATCCCGAGTGTCGGACAACTCCAACAAAGCCCAATGGGTCCAGTATCACGCAGAGGGCCGCATCGAATCCTGGTTCCGCTTTTTGCAGCTCCTGCGGCATCAGGATCCCCAAACGCTCTTCCGCTCGATATCCCTGGTGAAGAAACAGGGTACTGTCTACGCAATCGCGTTCGAGGTAGGCCATGTCGTTGTTCCCTAAGGTGATCCTGGCCGCGGGCACGCTTGTCTGTTTGCTCGGACTGGGGCTCTCTCTGGGGCTGCGGCCGCTGGCCGAGGCGCCTCCCGCGTCGGCTGCGCGGTTGCAGGAAGTCCAGGCGCAGGCCCAGGATCCATTTCCGTCCGTTGAGACGCTGTCCGGTCCCTGGTACCGGGCTGCGCCGGTTGCGGTTGCTCTTCCGTCAAAACCAGCAGCCCCTCCTCCGCGCCTCGATATAACAAGCGTGACTTTCCTGGGCTCCTCCAAGGACCAGGACGGAACGCCGACCTTCTTTTTCAAGTTTGCCCCCTCTGGTCAGGTCATCATCCTCAAGTTGGGGGAAACGAAAAAAGGGTGGACCTTGAAAGCTGTCAGCGATCAGAAGTTTACGTTATCGGGCTCTGGAGGTCAGTATGAAGTTGCGCGCTGAGCGGATGCTGCTGGGATTTCTGGCCGTGGCGGTCCTGGGCTCGATTACCGGCTGCGCATCGAACAAAGAGTCTCTCCCCAACTCCACCAGCGCCGTGCTGCGGGGAATGGTATACAACGAGGACCGTATGCCCGTGCTCGACATGAAAGTAAGCTGGATTGAAGCCGGCAGCACGACCGAAACGACGCTCACTGACATCCATGGTCGTTACCTCATTCCCGACGTCCCCTATGGGACTGTGACGCTGCGGTTTGAAAAAGACCACTACGAACCTCTGCTCTGGACCTTCACTTTCGATGGTCCTACGCAGGTCGTCTACGTTAAGATGGCCAACCTCGACGAGCTCCTGGATGAGGCAGCTGACAACATACAGAAAAAGAACTGGACCTCGGCGGCCTCCTACCTGGATCGCGTCAGAAAGATCGAACCTGATAACAGCATTGCGGTCTTCCTGGAGGCTGAGATGCTCTCTGGACAGGGCAGTCCAGGTCAGGCCGCAGCTTTGCTGGAAGGACTTTCTTCAGGCAAGGATTCTTCGTTTACCGTCGAGCTGGCCCTGGCAGACTTGTATCAGTACAAGCTCGCGCAGCCGGACAGCGCCCTGCTTCACCTCAAGAAAGCCTTGATGATTCAGCACGATGTGGACATCGAGAATAGGATTTCCGCCCTGGAAAAGAAATGAAGGGGCGGGTCGCTGCGGCACGCTGCGTGCAGCACCCGGGCGGCCCCCGAGGTGGGGTGCGTGATGCCGGCGAGCATCTTCAAGGTCGTTTGTTTTGCCGGCGCCATTCGGCCCGAGGAATCCCACGACCTTTCGATGATCGCCATGGCGCCAGTCCGGCGGGTACCGTAGCCCAATCACCATGGTTTCACAAGGCCTAGGAGGGGAGCGCCTCCTCTATGGCTGACGTCACCTGCGCATCCAGGGGGTCCACCTTCGGCTCAAATCGCCCGATCACCGCTCCCGTGCGGTCAATGAGGAACTTGGCGAAATTCCAGCCGATCTTGCCGGGGAACCTCGGGTTTGTGGCCGGAGCCGTGAGGAACTGGTACATCGGATGGATGTCCCTGCCCTTGACCGAGATCTTGGCAAACAGGGGAAACGTAACGCCGTAGTGCGTGCTGCAGAACTCGCGGATCTCCGAGTCGCTTCCCGGCTCCTGGCGCAGGAAGTCATTGGCCGGAAAACCGAGGATCTCGAAACCCTTGTCCTTGTAGCGCTCATAGAGGACCTGCAGGTTCGCGTACTGCGGGGTAAAACCGCACTTGCTCGCCACGTTGACCACGAGAAGGACTTTCCCTTCGAACTTTCGAATCGGAGTTTCAACCCCGTTGATGTCCTTCATGCTGAAATCGAGGATCGACTCTGTGCTCATGGATCAAATATACGCTCCCGCTGGCGGAAGCGGCCACGCGGCGCGTGCGGGTGGATGGACAATGCCCTTTCAGCGTGGCATACCGTCATTGCGTCTCGATTGGCAGGGAGGTGGACCATGGCAGTCCCGGTCGCAATGCCCAGAGTCGGGCAGACAATGGCGGAAGGAACGGTTCTCAGCTGGGAAAAAAAGATCGGAGATCTCGTGAAGAAGGGCGAGGTCCTTGTGAAGATCGAAACCGACATTTCAGAGTTCGACCTTGTCGTGGACACTGAAGGATATCTTCTCAAGATCGATGCGGACCCCGAGCAGATCGTGCCCTGCGGCGACACAATCGCCTGGCTGGGAGAAAAAGGGGAGCAGGTCTGATGCTTGCGGGAGCCTTGCCTAGGAACGTGTAGGGCGATGGCAAGCAAAAGACAATCGGGCCCGCGCGTGGGCTCCCGGCGCGCAAGCGCGCCTGCCGCCCTACGGACCGCGTTCACGCCGAACGGGTACTCCCGTATACCGCCCTTCGAGCGGTGCCCACTAGGGGGCGGACACGGCGGGGAACGGGTCCCGGCGCATCCGGAACAGGATGAGCAGGGGGATGATGACCCAGGACGCGTTTGCGCCGATCACCGAGGCCAGGTGAGGAGTGGCGTGCACCCCCCAGATCTCTTCACTCATGATAATGGTGACATTCGTGAGCATGACTGAAGCGTAGATGATGCTCGGCATCCTGATCCAGTTTCTGCCCCTGATGAAGGCATAAATCGCAAACACGGAATACGGCCCGAAGAGGACAGCGTCGATCCATATCGTGGCGCGCCACCACGGCGGCCGCGCGTAGAGAAGCGGATCGAAATTACGGCCCCACCAGTGAGAAAGATCCACGATGAATCGCGGCGGCCATGCAGGATAGACGAAATGAGAAGTGTCAGGGATGAGGATCTGCTCCAGGTCGAACAGATACGTAATCGCGACGAGGTTGAAGATGAGATACGCCAGGATCACGATATCGAGCGGTCTCTGTCTGAGGGGCAGAGGAGCCGCGGCAACACGGGGGCCTGATCTGATGGTCGACATGTCCTGAAGCATACTGGAAATGAGCGAATACCGCAAATGCCGCCCTTCCAAGTCGCAGCAATTTTGGGCAGTCCGCGCGACAATTGCGTTTTCGCCGAATTGAGAAGGGCCTATTCTCAATTCCCTGTTTTCATGGGCACTGCGCGAGTCGCTGCGGAAAAACAGGAGCTGCGGCGGCCGCGGTGCTGGCCGGGTGCATGTCGTGCCAGACGACCCGCCCTTACACGGGGACCTTCGATCCTTCAGGATACAAACCGTCGGGGATATCCATGTAGGCGCGCAGCATGCCGCTTCGCGACGAGCTCTGCAGCTGCCTGATGGCTTTCTTTTCGATCTGGCGTATCCGCTCTTTTGTGAGCCTGAATCTCGCTCCCAGCTCCCTGAGGGAGAGGGGCTTCCTGCCATTGAGGCCGAACCGGTACTGGATGATTTCGGATTCCTTGCGGGCAAGAGAACCGAGCACGGCGTTGATCTCTTCCCGCAGGCAGCTTTCAATTGCAAGGTCATCCTGGCGCGGGGCTGCCCTGTCTTCCACTGTCTCACCGAAGGGCGCGGAATCGTCATCAGGGCCCGAAGGGGCATCCAGGGACAAAGGCTCCCTGCCCACAAGGAGAAGGCTGGCCGCGCTGCCCGTGGCCGAGGTTTTCTCCCCGTCCGTTTTCTGGATCTTCGACAGCTCCAGCGCTCGATTCGTGGGGAGCCGGATCGTCCGCGACTTCTCGCTGAGGGCGCTCAAGATGGCCTGCCTGACCCACCAGACCGCGTACGAGATGAAATGGTAGCCCTTGTCCACGTCGAAGCGATCGATGGCGCGCATGAGGCCGATGTTGCCTTCGCTGATGAGGTCCTCCAGCGGCAGCCCCTTGTGCTGGTACTTCTTTGCGACATTGACGACGAATCGGAGATTCGCCCGAATGAGCCTTTCCTTTGCCGCGGTATTTCCCCGGACGGCCTCGCGCGCCAGGTGTTCTTCCTCTGAGCGCGTGAGAAGGGACACCCGGTTGATGTCCTTGAGGTAAAGGGAAAGAAGGTTGTCTTCTTCCCCTGCGAGCCTGCGGTCCTTCTTTGCCAGCGCGTTGTTCATGCTCACCTCACTTCTGTATACGCGATCAATCTACTCACAGATGCAGGCGCACACCATTAATGAGGCATTAATGTTTGATGAAGATTTATTAACGAACTGTTATACCAGCGCGGTTAGCGCGAGGGCCCGCGGACCCCTGGTTTCCAGAAAAGATCGAACATCCATCTCCCGATCCCCCATGCGAGGATGATTCCCGCAATCTCGTCGGCGATATAGTGCTGCTTGACGAACAGCGTGGACAGCACGACGCCGATGGCCACGATCAGCATCCCGATTGCGATGGCGCGGGTGATCCTGTTGGGTTTCACCCGCGCGTACCGGTACCAGGCGTAGAAGCAGATCACCGAAACGGCCGCGTGGAGGCTGGGAAAGCAATTGAAGGAAGGATCGCTGCCGTAGTGCGCGTACATCGCCGCGGCAAAGGGGTTTCCGGCACGAGGGTGCGCCAGGAGCACCTGCCGGTAGATGTCCGTGGTCACGGGAAACACGACATAGACAAGGTCGGCCGCCAGGTTGATGAGCACGAGGGAAAAGGCAAGGGCGATGCCCCTCTTGTATTCAATGAACGCGAACCAGGCCATGGTGAGGACGGAGACTGGATAGAACAGGTACAGGTAGAAGATGGCCCAGGCCGGGGCAAAGGGGATCAGGTTGTCCAGGGCCGTATTGAGATGAAACCCGTGCGTGTACAGCGAACCGGTCCAGTCGTAGAGGATCGTGTTCAACAGGATATAGAACACCACCAGGATGAGAAAAAGGTTCGCGGCTATCCAGGCGAATGCCTCGCTTGCCCGGGAGCTCCGACCCTTGAAGAACAGCCTTTCCACGAGGCGCTGATAGGACGCGCGCGCCGACATCGATGTTTTCCTTTATTTGCCTGTGCCTCCTGCCAGCTTCACCGCAATACAGTCATACAGCAGCCGATCGGGGAGAAAAGAAGAAACCGATCGCGTGATAATCCGATACCCTGCCTTGTCGAAGGGGATACGGGCAGCCAGGGGGGCCGCCATTTCCGTCGCTGTCTCGATCTGTGAAACCACTTCCCTGTCCTGGGCGAGCACGATCGGTTTTGCGCCGGGCACCACCACGATGGAAAGGGGTATGAGGTTGAGCGACGCGAGGACATCCGTGGGCAGCGTCTGGGCCAGTTCGGACACGGCCTGCCTGGCTTCGAGCTGGATCATGCGCGCCTTCACGTCCGGCAGGGCGCTGTCCACGGCGGCGGTCAGGAGATCGATGAGCCGGTGCCTGGATTCGCTCAAGTCCTTCAGGCTGGACAGCTCCCCGAGGGCGGGGTTCTTCTTTATCGCTTTTGCGAGCCCCGAAATCTCCCTGAGGTAGACGTTCTTCTGGGAATCCGGGATGTAGTGCATGACGACGATGTGCACAGGCTTGCCGTCAGGAGCGCCGTAGTCGATGCCCGTAGGGCTCCAGCCGATGGCGCAAAAGAGATCTCCCTCCCCGGAGACCCGGCCGTGAGGGCATGCCCATCCAAGACCGATGCCGGTGTTGGCGGCAGTCTCCCGGGTGGCAACGGCGCCCGCGAAATCGAAGCCGCCGCGAAAGTCCGGAATGGCCTCGATCAGCGTGGCCAGGAGATTCAGGATCTTTCCCTTGTCGATCTCGGGAAGCTCGATGAGCCGCCCTTCCTGGAGCGCGTCCAAAAGACTTTTCATGCGGTCACTCCTGGTGACATTTCAGTCGACTCCGAATTTCCGGAAAAACCACGTTTTCACGACGTGGGTAAACCCGCAGTAGAGCACCAGGAAACCGGCAATCCACACCCAGTAGATGGCCGGCAGGGGAACGAAACCGAAGAACCCGGCGAACGGGGTGTAGGGGAGGGCCACGCCGATGGCCATGACCAGAAAAGTAAAGAAGAACATGACGGGGCTGGCGCGGCTCTGGATGAACGGAATCTTGCGGGTCCGGATGACGTGCACGATGAGGGTCTGGGTGAGGATCGATTCCACGAACCAACCCGTGTGAAAGAGGGCCTCGTAGTAGTCCTTCATGGCCGGGCTCGTGCCGGCAGCCGTAAAGCCTATGCACCCGAAGAAATAGAGCATGAGGAGGAATGTTGCGTAGTCGAAGATGGAGCTCATGGGCCCAATGAAATACATGAAGCGCCGGATGTTGCCGATGTTCCATTTCCTTGGCACGGTGGCGAACTCCGGGTCCACGCGGTCGGACGGGATCCCGACCTGGGAAATGTCGTAGAGCATGTTGTTCGTGAGGACCTGGATGGGCGCCATGGGGAGAAAGGGCAGGAAGAAGCTGCCGCCCACGACGCTGAACATGTTGCCGAAGTTGGAGCTTGCCCCCATGCGGATGTACTTGATGATGTTTCCGAAGACCTTACGGCCCTCGATGATGCCTGCGTCCAGCACCAGAAGGCTCTTCTCCAGAAGGACGATGTCTGCCGCCTCCTTGGCCACGTCCACGGCCGTATCCACGGAGATCCCGACGTCCGCCTTCTTGAGGGCTGGGGCGTCGTTGATCCCATCCCCCATGAACCCCACGACGTGACCCTTGCTCTGCAGGGCCTGGATGACCTGTTCCTTCTGCGTGGGAGAAAGGCGCGCCAGCACAGTGGCCCTTTCCGCGGTTTCCACGAGCTGCGCGGGTGTGAGCCCCAGGAGCTGGGGCCCCGTCACGAGGTGCTCCACGTCGATTCCCACGTCCTTGCATACCTTGCGGGTGACAAGGTCATTGTCCCCCGTGAGAATCTTGACGGCCACCCCCGCGTCCTTCAGTGCCTTGAGGGCTTGAGCCGTGGATTCCTTGGGAGGATCAAGGAAGGCGATATATCCGAGCAGGATCAGGTCACTCTCATCCGCCGCGGCGAACACCATCTTGTCTCGCGGGAACTCCCGATAGGCGATGGCCAGCACCCGGTAGCCGTCCGCGCTCAGCGCCTCGTAGTCCTCCAGCACGTCCTGGCGGATCATGTCGATCATCGGAAGGACGTCGTCTTCCACCTGGTAGGAGGCGCATGCCTTGAACACGTCCTCCACGGCGCCTTTGCAGATCAGCACGTGGTCCCCTTCGTATTCCACGACCACGGACATGCGCTTGCGGGTGAAGTCGAACGGGATCTCGTCCACCTTATTGCATCGGCGCTCCACCTCGAACTCGCCGTGGGCGAGCACGGCCTTGTCCAGGAGGTTCCGCAGCCCCGTCTGGTAGAAGCTGTTCATGTAGGAGTAGCGCAGGACCTCGTCGCTCTGC
>Ga0074045_10003627_pt1 | contig 13881 bp, 11 predicted proteins | sample BogForMeECP23OM2_FD_94442 | JGI IMG/M metagenome (GOLD analysis project Ga0074045, IMG submission 94442) | Bog forest soil microbial communities from Calvert Island, British Columbia, Canada - Bog Forest MetaG ECP23OM2 | ecosystem: Environmental > Terrestrial > Soil > Wetlands ... | reverse complement strand
TTATAGATTATAGGCTATAGTTTAAAGACGAAAAAATCAACAACTAATTACCCATTACCGTTTGCTTTTGTTTTACAGAATGAGAAATTCTTAACATAGTTTTTGGCCTTTGTCAAGAAATATTAGGCGAAAGGCAAAGGGCTAAAGGTAAAAGCAAATCCAGCTTTATAAGTTTAATCTTTCACCTTTAGCCCTTAGCCTTTTGTCTTGTTAGGTATGCTATCATTAAATTTATGGAAATAGTGAAAAACAAGGCGGTCCTTTTTTTAAGAATGATAAAATTTTCCCATTCGGTATTTGCGCTGCCTTTTGCTTTTGCAGGGGCCATGCTGGCATCAGCGTGGCGCCACGAAAATGGGGGGATAGCTGGATTCCCTCCTGCTGAAAAGCTTTTCTGGATCACCGCCGCCATGGTGGGAGCCCGCTCCGGAGCCATGGGGCTTAACAGGATTATCGACAGAAAGATTGACGCGGCTAACCCCCGGACAGCCGGCAGGGAGCTTCCTTCCGGTAAGATAGGAGTGCTCGATGCAGCGGCTTTTACCTCCGTTGCTCTATTATTGCTGATTTTTTCTGCGTACCGGCTTAATCCGTTGTGCTTAAAGCTCTCTCCTTTGGCAATTCTGGTCCTCGTTCTTTACTCCTTTACCAAGCGTTTTACCTGGATGGCCCATTTTGTCCTCGGTATCGCAATTGCCGCCGCGCCTCTGGGGGCCTGGATTGCTGTAAGGGGGACTCTTGACAAAGAGATTCTACCCCTCAGCATAGCAGTTGTTTTCTGGCTTGCCGGGTTCGATGTGCTGTATGCTCTTCAGGACCTCGATTTTGACCGTGGATACGGGCTTCATTCAATACCGCAGAGGTTCGGCATAAAAAGATCACTTGTCCTTTCAAAGCTGTTCCATTTCATTACATGGCTTCTGTTGGCCGCAACTGGAGTTATATTTGGGCTGAATATCATTTATTGGATCGGGATGATAATTATTGCAGGACTTCTTATATACGAACATTCGCTGGTGAAAGCTGAGGATCTTAGCAGTCTGGATACGGCTTTTTTCAATATGAATGGTTATATAAGCATTGCGGTCTTTGTATTTACATTTTTTTCTTTAATTGGATAATACGGCGGAACACGTAATTCCCGGGGTAGCAGGCGGGAAACCATTATTTTCAAAAACTCCCGGATGCCCGCTTTCGAGGGTATGACGGACTGTACGTAACTGGTGATTAAAAATATGGAACATGTCGATTACATTATACGCGGAGAGGATATTCTTACGATGAACGACCGCCTGGACATCGTTCATAACGGAGCTGTGGCGGTAAAGGGCGGTATGATCGCAGCTGTTGACACTGCAGAGAATATCTTTAAGAAATATTCTTCGGCACATAGTATCGGGGGGCAGGGCAGGCTGGTGCTGCCCGGGTTTATCAACACCCACACACATGCAGCAATGGTATATTTTAGAGGATTGGCGGATGATCTTCCGCTGAAAGACTGGCTGGAAAAACACATATGGCCCGCAGAAAACAGGCTGCTGAGCGCTGAATTCGTTTATGATGCCGCCCTGCTCGCCTGCCTGGAGATGCTGAAGTCGGGAATAACTACCTATAATGATATGTATTTTTTCGGCGATAGTTCTGCCGCTGCCTCGAAGCAACTCGGCATGCGTGCGCTTCTGGGTATGGGTGTTATAGACTTTCCTACCATCACTGCGAATACTGTTGACGAGTATCTCGGCAATGCCGATCGTTTCATCGATTCATGGAAGGGAGACTCCCTGATCACTCCCTGCATAGCTCCTCATTCTGTGTATGCCTGCGGCACACAAACATTAGAGCGAGTGAAAGAACTGGCAGATCGGAGGGGAGTTCTGACCACCATACATGTGTCAGAAACGGCCTGGGAGGTCTCCGAGATTATGCACCGCTATGGCAAGAGGCCTGTCGAATATCTCGAAAGCATAGGTTTTCTCAGCGACAGACTGCTTGCCGCTCATTGCGTGTGGCTTGATGACAGGGAAATAGACCTTCTGGCACGAAGGGGTGTTGCGGTTTCTCACTGTATCGAAAGCAACCTCAAACTTGCAGCAGGTATTGCTCCTGTTACTAAAATGCTTGCCGCTGGAGTAACGGTCGCCCTGGGCACCGACGGAGCAGCGAGCAACAATGACCTGAATATCCTTAGTGAAATGGCTACAGCTGCAAAAGTCCACAAGGCGGCGGCAAACGATCCTGGTGTTGTTGACTCGAAAACGGCCCTGCTTATGGCAACACGATGGGGCGCCGGGGCGCTAGGGCTTGGTGATCAGCTCGGTAGCATTCAACCCGGAAAGCGCGCTGACATAATCACCCTGAACATGCTAAGCCCCCATTTGACGCCGGCCTATGACCTTTATTCACTTATCGTCTATGCGGCAATGGCTTCGGATATAGAAGATGTCATGATTGACGGCAGGCCTGTTATACTGGGCAGGGCGCTGATCACGGGAGATGAGGGGTCAATACTGCAAAAGGCACGCGAATGGAGCCGGAGAGTGGCAGGGAAAGACAGGTAAAGGTTTAGGTTAAGGTTAAGGTAAATAGTTATTCTTTATTTTTTTCTTAACCTCAACCTTTACCTATACCTGCTTTTTTGGTTATAGTATTTTTATACGTATGAAAACCATAATTTTATCAATTAGTTTGTTTCTTATGGCCCTGCTTGTTTTTACCGTTGCGTCGTTTGCAGCCGGGAAGCCGGCGGAAAATAAAGATCTCAGGGACAGCTACATTGCGTTTTTTGACTTGATATCGCAGGATGTGGATAGTAAGATTTTACGACCCCTTTCAGAAAGCATACGCCGCGAGCTTGTCAATTCCGGCAAATATAAGGTGATCAACAAGGGGGATATGGACGAGGCCTTGGGTGAGCAGATGTTCGAAATATCAGGCTGTGTTTCCGGTCAATGTACAGGTATAGTTGAGGCTGGGAGAATTTTAGACGTTGGGGAAATCATTATCGGCTCAATCAGCATGGTCGGCAAGACATATTATCTGTCGCTGTCTCTTATAAATGTTAAAACCGGCAATATAGACCGGGTTTCTGAAGACAAGTGCAAATGCGAAGTTGATGACCTGATAGGGGCCAGCAAAAGGGTCATAAAAAGATTATTGGGCGAAAGGCTGCCGGAAGATCTGCCGGCGCTGACGGTGCCGGCTTTAATGCCTGTAAAGAGAGGGGGAGAAGCCTCAGCCGATAATATGGAATTCGTCATGATCCAGGGCGGGTGTTACCGCATGGGGGACAGTTTCGGGGATGGCTACGCTGATGAGAGACCTGTTCACGAAGTCTGCGTTAATGATTTTTATATTGGAAGGTATGACGTCACACAGGGGCAGTGGAAAGAGATTATGGGCGATAATACTTCAGAATTCGATCGTTGCGGCGATGATTGTCCTGTTGAAAATATAAGCTGGAATGATGCCCAGGTATTTATAGCGAAGTTGAAGCAGAGGATAGGAAAGAATTATCGTTTACCCACAGAGGCTGAGTGGGAGTATGCGGCCAGGAGCGGCGGAAAGAAAGAGAAATGGGCGGGCACGAGCAATGAATCTGAGCTCGGGGAATATGCTTGGTTTGATCTCAATTCGGGTGGTGAGACCCATCCTGTGGGAAAGAAGAAGCCTAATGGTTTAGGATTGTACGATATGAGCGGCAATGTATGGGAATGGTGTCAGGATTTCTATGACAAAAACTATTATATAAACAGCCCGAAGAACAATCCTTCAGGGCCGGATAGCGGAACGAACCACGTGGTGCGCGGAGGCTCCTGGTTCAATGGCTCCGGGTACACACGTGCAGAGAAGCGCCTCTCGATCATTCCCGACTACCGTGACAGCAATGACGGATTCCGTCTCGTCCGGACCGATTAAAAAGCGTACTGCGTTCAGCGTTGAGCCTCAAAGAAATATTAAAAATGGATGGGTATTTGAGATCACTTTTTTCGGAGTACGTTTTTTTCTGCTTTTTGCTTTTAACGCACAACGCAGAACGCTGTACGCACAACGCTTTTTACAGGGGGATTAAATGTCGTATCCTTTTAAAGAAATAGAAAAAAAATGGCAAAACATTTGGCTCGAAAATAAGGCCTTCACTGCCTCTGAAAACAGCAGTAAACCTAAATATTATGTTTTAATTGAATTTCCATATCCCTCTGCAGAAGGACTCCATGTCGGGCACCCCAGAAGCTTTACCGCAATGGATATTATTGCGAGGAAAAGACGTATGGAGGGCCATAATGTCCTGTTTCCCATCGGCTGGGACGCCTTTGGTCTTCCCGCAGAAAATTTTGCTATTAAACATGGCGTGCATCCGCTTGAATCGACACGGAGGAATATTGCAAATTTTAAAAGACAGTTAAAAATGCTGGGATTCTCTTTTGATTGGGACCGGGAGATTAACACAACGGACCCCCGTTATTATAAATGGACCCAATGGATTTTTCTGCGTTTATTTAACAAAGGGTTGGCCTATAAGGCAGATATACCAATTAACTGGTGTATTTCATGCAAAGTCGGCCTTGCAAATGAGGAAGTAATTAATGGCGCATGTGAAAGATGCGGTTCTCCTGTCATCAAGAAAAATAAAAATCAGTGGATGTTGAAGATTACCAAATATGCCGACAGGCTTATCAGCGATCTTGAAGACATCGACTATCTTGAAAAAATTAAAACACAGCAAATTAACTGGATTGGTAAAAGCTACGGAGCTGATATTGATTTTCCTGCGGACACAAAGGCGCCCATAAGAGTATTTACTACAAGGCCTGATACTATTTTCGGAGCGACTTATTTGGTGCTTTCTCCCGAACATCCGATGCTGGCGGAACTTATGAGACTGATAAATAATAGTGAGGAAGTTAAATATTATTGTGATCAGGCTTCTCACAAGTCGGAAATCGAAAGAATGGATATTTCAAAAGAAAAGACCGGTGTGAAATTAGAGGGAGTCGGCGCCGTAAATCCTGCGACTAAACAGAAAATTCCAATTTGGGTATCCGATTATGTGCTTATGGGCTATGGTACCGGAGCTATTATGGCTGTGCCCGCCCACGATAAGAGAGATTATGAGTTTGCAAAAAAATATAAACTTCCTGTTGAGCAGGTAATATCCGGCGGAGATATATCAGTCGGGGCCTATGAAGGAGACGGTCAGTTAATTAATTCTGATTTCCTGAATGGTTTATCTGTTCAGGAAGCGGAAAAGAAAATAGTTGACTGGCTTTCCGGGCATAAATGCGGCTCCGGTAAAATAAATTATAAGCTGAGGGATTGGGTTTTTTCGCGCCAAAGATACTGGGGTGAGGTAATTCCAATGGTACAGTGTGAAAAATGCGGGTGGGTCCCGGCGCCGGAACATGAATTGCCTCTCCTGCTTCCTGAAGTAAAATCCTTTATATCAGGGGAAGACGGGAAATCCGTACTTGAGGGGCTGATCGATTGGGTCCATACCAAATGCCCCGGGTGTGGCGGGCCTGCGAAGCGGGAAACGGACACAATGCCTCAGTGGGCGGGTTCATCCTGGTACTTTCTCAGGTATATTGATCCCGATAATAATGGAGAGTTTGCCTCTAAGCAAAAACTTGATTATTGGCTTCCGGTTGACTGGTATAACGGAGGGATGGAGCATACAACTTTGCACTTGTTGTACTCGAGGTTCTGGCATAAATTTTTGTATGACGAAGGTCTTGTGCCTTGTAAAGAGCCATACAAAAAACGGACCTCTCACGGTATGATACTGGGGGCGGATGGTGAAAAGATGTCGAAATCGCGCGGCAATGTCGTAAATCCTGATGACATCGCCAATGAGTTTGGCGCTGATGTTTTCAGGGTATACCTTATGTTTATCGGCGCCTTCGATCTTGCAGTGATGTGGAATACGGATGGCCTTGTCGGTATTTCCCGTTTTTTGAACCGTGCCTGGAGCAGCATGGGAAAAATTGGCTATGGTATCCCGCCTGATGAAACGAACCTGAGGCTCATGCATAAAACAATCAAGAATGTTTCGGAAAGAATCGAGAAAATGCGGTTCAATACAGCAGTGGCGGAAATAATGTCTTATACCAATGAAATTTCGGCAATGTCCGTAATTCCAAAAAAGATGTTTGAACTCCTCTGTATCCTTTTGTATCCTTTTGCTCCGCATATGACCTCTGAAATGTGGGAAATGGCTATAAGTAAAGATGCCGGCGTAATGGACCAGGAATGGCCTGAATATGACAGTAACCTGATAACCGAGGAGAGTGTAACCGTTGCAGTCCAGGTGAACGGTAAATTGCGCGGCACTGTTCAGGTTGAAAAGGGAATGCCTAAGGATAATTTGTTTGAACTTGTAATCAATGATGTAAAGTTCAGCAAGCATATTCACGGAACTGATATTAAAAAAGTAATTTATGTTCCTGACAAGTTGTTGAATGTAGTTGTATAAGGAGATATCCACATGGCACAGATATATAATGACGCGACGGCATGTTGGAAGGAATTGCTGCCGAAAACGTCTGCAGACAGGGAACTGCTTGCAGTGATTGAACGGTTTGCGAGAGAAAACACGAGCCCTGCTCAGATAGTTTTCGGCACGTCGGGATGGAGAGGGGAGATAGGCGGCGACTTTACATTCAATAATGTGCGCATCGTAACAGCGGCGATTATCGAAATGTTTAAAAAGGGCGAGGAGCCTGTGATGCAGGCGCTCGGCGTGAAGGATTTTGATGAGGTGAAGAAACGTGGAATAATTGTCGGGCACGATAACAGGCTTCTGGGTCCGGAATTTGCCATGGAAGTCCTCGGGTACCTTCAGAAGGAAGGGATCAGTACCTGGTATGCAGGGGAGGCTACGACCCCTGAATTCTCGGCGGGGATTGAAATGCTGCATGCTGCATGCTCGATCAATCTGACGCCGTCTCATAATCCTGCCAATTACGCAGGCTTTAAATTCAATCCCTCGGACGGAGGACCAGCGGGTTCCGAGATTACCTCGAAATTAGAAGAGATTGCCGGGAGAATGATGCGGGAATCTACGGTGCTTCCTTCAATTAAGACAGGACCTGTTGAGAAAGTGGATCTCACAAGCCTCTACCTGTCCTTTATCACCGGACGTAAAACACTCGATATCGACAAAATACGTGAGTTTATAACAAGAGTTGACTGTACCATCTGTATTGACAATGTTCACGGAGCTACACGCGGCCGCATGGAAAAGATACTTGGGCCCAGCAGTAAGATTATCTACCTGAGGACCGCAGATAATGTGCTTTTCGGGGGTATTGCTCCGGAACCCTCGGAGAAAAACATGGAAGGAGTAGAAAGTGTCTTAAGGGAATGCGGCACTGATTTGAAATTGGGTGTGATTATGGACCCGGATGGAGACCGTATCAGATATGGCGACGGATCGATGCAAATACCCATGAATTACTTCGGAGCAATGGCTCTGCATTTTTTGTATATCTATAAAGGGATACAGGGCGTTGCCGTAAAGTCGGTGGGCACAAGCAATTTAGTAAATGCCATTGCTGAAAAACACGGGATTCCGGTGATAGAGACTAAGGTAGGTTTTAAGAATTTCAGGCCCTATTTGCTTAAGAATGCAGAACAAAGAGCTATAGTTGCCTTTGAAGAATCCGACGGCATATCCGGATACAATAATACCCTGGAAAAAGACGCGCTGTTCGGACTGCTTCTCGCCATTGAGATGATGGCTGTTACCGGGAAGAATTTGAGCACATACCTTAATGAGCTGATGAAAGAGTTCGGATATTTTTATCCTGACCGCTCAGGTATAGCTGTAGACCGCTCCCTGGTTGGAGAGCCGCTGGTGCGGAAGCTCTCGGTAATAAAGGAGATTTACAAGAAAGGAGCGGTAACGCATATCGGCGGTGAAAGCAGGACGGTAAAGGACTTGATAACTGTAGACGGTACGAAGGTTGTTTTTGATGACGGCTCATGGCTTATGATAAGGCCGTCGGGAACAGAGCCCAAAGTCAGATTTTACATAGAAGGGCGTACAATAGAAGAAAAAAAGGCTCTTTTTGAAGCCGCGGAGCGTATTACCAGAGAGGCATTGGGTATCGGGTAGCAGGTGACAGGTAATGTGTGGTTGTTATTATGTTCAAACGATTGATCTTGCGACTATGCTCAAGGGACCACATGGCTGGACGATACCTGATGCGTATCTTTATAGCCAACAGAGAATTTATACTTAAAGAGATGTCTGCAGGCCAGGGTATCATGCAATTGCTTATGAAGAACCGTAACACTGGTGAGACCTGGACAAGCAGCGAGCTTAGACAGCTCAGACTGCATTTTCTCCACATATCGTTGGTTATTCCGGCAGTGATTATTTTTATCCTGCCCTTCGGCGCCATATTGCTGCCTGTTCTTGCCGAGGTGCTGGACCGAAGAAATAAAGTGAGGTAAATTCAGCAACCGCTGTGAGTTCAGATCGAGCGTCTTCCTTCCAGCGCTTTTGAAAGAGTTACTTCATCCGCAAATTCTATGTCGCTTCCTATGGGCAGACCATAGGCAATCCTCGAAACGTTTACCCCGGACTGCTTGAGTATTTCAGCAATATATTGTGCCGTCATTTCACCTTTTGTGTTAGGATTGGTGGCCAGTATTATTTCATGAACTCCCCCTGATTGCATCCTTGCGGAAAGCTCCCCTATCTTCAGCCTGTCCGGTGTTATCCCGTCCAGAGGCGAGAGAGCACCGAGCAGAACATGGTAGAGGCCATGGTAGCTTTTCGTCCGCTCTATGGCAAGTATATTGCTCGGCTCCTCAACCACACAAATTCTGTTCCTGTCCCGGGAGGGATCGCTGCATATTTCACACGGGTCGAGGGCCGTGATATTGAAGCATATTGAACAGAACCGGGCGTGGTCCTTAACGTCGGTAATTGCATTGGCAATGCCTTTTGCCTCAGAAGCAGGCATCGTGAGTATAAAGAATGCCAATCGCTGGGCGCTCTTTCTTCCAATGCCCGGCAGTTTGGTAAGCTGTGAGACAAGATTTTCGATTATCCCCTGTGCCAAGTTATTTTCCGAAAAGATTACCCAACCCGCCCATGCCGGGCAGTTGCATGCCCATAGTGAGTTTCGACATGTCCTCGTTCACCATCTGCTGGGCCCTTCGCAAGGCTTCGTTAGTTGCCGCCAGTATCAGATCCTGAAGCATCTCAACATCGTCGGGATTGACCACATCTTTTTCTATTTTTATAGAGACAAGCTCCCCCCCGCCATTTGCAACTACGGTTATCATGCCGCCGCCCGAAGTGGCCTCAACAGTCCGCTTTTTTGCCTCCTCCTGCATTCGCTGCATCTCTCCTTGCAGCTTCTGGGCCTCACGCATTATGTCGCCAAGCATTTTCTTAGACATTATTCCCTCCCTTATTGTTTATTGGCAGCACATCCAGAACCCTTCCTTCAAACAGTTTAAGAGCGTCCTGAACGATAGGGTCCTGCAGCGCTCTCTCTTTGAGTTCTTTCTTGCTGACTGTTGTCGACGCTGTGGTTTCAATCGAAATCGCTATGCTTTTGCCGCAGAGGTCCTCCAGCGATTTTATTATCAACGGCAGGTTTTCTCCCACCGAATCCGCGTGTATTGCGCAACCGCCGGTAAAAACAATTTTGACCGTATTCGCCCCAAAAGTAATATTACCCTCTTTCAGCTTGCTGGCAAGCGGGTGATTTACTTCGTCCACTCCCTGGACCATGGCATCCCAGACAGCGGAGAGGGATACTCCCTCCATAACCTTTACTCCTTTATTTTCGGGAGGTCCCACGGCGCCGGCGCAGTGCTGAACTCCGGAAGCGGCTATCTGCGGAGAGGCGTGCTTTTGGGGTAATGGAGAATCAGGGCGCTGAAGTGCCTGCATTGCGTCGTTAATGGATTTGAAGCGGTTGAGCATACTCAACTTAATAAGTGTCATTTCCAGCGCGATACGAGGATAAAAAGCATTTCTTATGCCGGGTTCGGCCTTGATAAGTTCTGAAAGTATCAACGCGAGATATTCTTCACCGACACTATCCCTGATACCGGCTATAGCCCTGGCTTCCTCCTCGCCGATATCAAGAATGCCTGCTGTCTCCCCGGTGATTTTTGATACCAGAAGATTTCTGATGAATTGCAGGAAGTCCCTGGTGAAAGGCTTCAGGTCCGTACCGGTATCCGTAAGTGTCGCGATTAGTGTAATAATCTCTTTACTATTGCCTTCAAGGACCGAAGCAGCAAGCCCTGCCAGGGTTTCCGCATCTGTAATGCCAAGAAGATCTTTCACGTCGGAAGCGGAGATATCATCGGAGAAAGAAGTTAACTGATCAAGCAGCGTCAGTGCATCTCTCATACTTCCGTCAGCGGCACGTGCTATCATCTCAAGCGGAGACGACGCAATTTTTATCCCTTCGGTATCAGCTATTGTTTTAAGTCTTTCCTTGATCTTGTGTCCGCTCATTCTTGAGAATGGCAGGTGCTGGCAGCGGGAGAGCACTGTTGGAGGAATCTTTTTGGGCTCGGTGGTGGCAAGCACAAAGATAACATGGGGAGGAGGTTCCTCAAGGGTTTTCAAAAGGGCATTGAAGGCGGAGCCTGAAAGCATATGCGCTTCATCGATTATATATACTTTATACCGGCCTGCCGACGGTGCGTAGCGGACTTTTTCTCTTAGGTCTCTTATATTGTCGACGCCGGTGTTCGAGGCCCCATCTATTTCAGAAACATCGATTGAAGAGCCGTCAGCAACATCAAGGCAAGAGGGACATTTTCCACAGGGGTCGGATGTCGGGCCGCTTTCGCAGTTCAAAGCCTTTGCCAATATCCGGGCGGTTGTAGTTTTACCAACCCCTCTGGGCCCTGAAAAGATGTAGGCGTGCGCTACTTTATTGTGGGCAAGGGCGTTTATTAAAATATGAGCAACGGGTTCCTGGCCGGTCAAAGCATCGAAAGTTTGCGGTCTCCATTTCCTTGCTAAAACAAGGTATGACATAAAACCTCACAAATTAAAAGAATGTCTAATTTCGAGTGCCGAAGGTTGAATGGAGGATGAAAAGTAAAATTTGACTTTTTCATTAATTGGACATTCAAAATTCAACATTTAAAATTGATTTTTCTATACCCGGGGACCGGCTTCACGGCGCGCCTGGTGTTCTGCGTACTGCGTTCAGAGCTGAAGGTATCTTCTTTATTACTCATTGAGCGGTGTACACTGTACACAGAACGCTGTACGCTTATAGGGCCGGCTTGCTGCGGCACCCAGACAGAATGCTTACCGGTGCTTCCTTCCGGACCTGGCGGAGTTCACACTTGCCTGCTGCGCAGGGCCAGCCCCCGGCTACAGAAAAACAGTTCAATCGGTTTTTATTCTAACACATAATGCTTTTTTGCTGCCTGTGCAAAAACAAACTGACCCGCTGACAGACCCGCTGCCCAATATTGACACCGCAGCAAAGTATCGATTACAATTCAGCATGCTTGGGAAAGTAAGCAGTTTATTGATTCTATGCGCCAATTAATTAACTGCGCTGTCGTGCTTGGTCTGGCTGCAATCATCGGGCTCATGGCTTCAGCAGATGTCATGGCCTGTGCAAGTTGCGGCTGCACATTGAGTTCTGATTGGTCGAACCAGCAGTTTGCTTACTCGCCGGGACTAAGGCTGGATGTGCGCTGGGATTATCTGGATCAGAATCAGCTGCGCAGCGGGACTGGTACGATTTCTCCGGCTGCCGCCAGCCAGATCATGAACAACGGCAGTCCCCAGGAAGTCGAGAAGTACACCACGAACAACTATTTTACACTGGGAATCGATTACAGCAAAACCCCCGACTGGGGAGTCAACGTTCAACTCCCCTTTATTGATCGAAGCCATAGCACGCTTGGAACGGCCTCGGACGGGTCCACTCCGGGTCCAGGCGGAGGCCAATACGACTCACATACTTCAAGTTTTGGCGATGTAAAGGTAGTAGGGCGCTATCAAGGCTTTATTCCGGGGTGCAGTACCCTTGGCGTTCTTTTTGGAGCCAAGCTGCCGACCGGCAGCCATACTGAAACAGGCGCCTCGACTGACCCGACCGCGCCGGGGTCGGTCCCGATTGACCGCGGTTTGCAGCCGGGAACCGGCACAACAGACGTCATACTTGGCGCATATTATACCAATTCCATAACCCAGAACTTGGGTTACTTCGCCCAGGCGCTTTTCCAGAGAGCGCTTTACTCAGAAGATCAGTACACGCCAGGTGAGGGCCTCAACCTTAACTTGGGCTTGCGCTACCTGGGGTTTTCAGGTTTTGATCCCCAGATTCAGCTTAACTTCCGGCATGTCCTGCACGATACCGGGGCTCAGGCTGATTCACTCAGTACTGGTGGAACATTACTGTATATTAGCCCGGGTGTCTCTGTTTCGGTAAGCAATTATGTTTCAGTATACGGCTTCATTCAATTGCCCGTTTATCAGGATCTTAACGGAGTACAACTTGCGCCGCACTTTACAACATCTGTAGGCATGCGTTATTCATTCTGAATACGTGCATCTCAGACGATGCGCTCCATGACGTCAATAATTATGGCGGAAGGTCCGAAGCGTCGTTGTTAAGGAAACGAATATGTCAGCCAACATTATTTGGGAAGGGTAAAGCTGAACGTACTGCCTTTGCCCGGTGCACTTGCAACCGATATCCTTCCTCCGTGAGCTTCTACAATTGTTTTTGCGATGGACAAACCCAGTCCTGAACCTTTTGTATCTCTGCTGATGCGATAAAATGCGTCAAAAATATAGGGTATATGATTTTCCGATATGCCGACGCCAGTGTCTATCACCTGTATAAGGATGTCGTTTGTTCTGCTGGAGAGCTTGATCGAAACGGTCCCCCCGGAATTCGTATATCGTATTGCATTGTCGATGAGATTGGTGAAAACCCGGCTGATCATCGCACAGTCGGCGTTTACGATAAATGATGCACGCTCCGGTATTTTTTCGTAAAGGATAGCAATATTCTTTTCGTTCGCTTCCATTTTTTCAGTTTCGATCAACTTTGACAGAGTTGCTTCCATATCAAAGGCAGCTATCACTGGTTTGCATTCTTTTGCCTCAAATCTTGAAAATTCAAGGAAATCACGCACCAACTCTTCCAATTTTTTCAGCTCGACATTTATTACTTCAAGGCAATCCTGCTGCATTTCCGAGAGGGGGCCTTCCCTGCACGAACGCACTCTCGATAAAAAACCGCCTGCTACAATTACAGGATTTTTCATATCATGGGCGAACATGGAGAGGATGTTTTTCCGTTCCCTTTCCAACCTCTCCTGCTCGGTAATATCTTCTATAATGACCACGGACCCGCCCGATGGGTCTTTAAACGGGCTTATATATATCTTGAACGTCTTGTGATCAGGTGTGCGGCATGTGATTTCCCGATGCTGAATCTGCTTTAAAATATCCTCCGGTATCCACGGGAGCAACGACAATATGGACCTGTCGGAGGCATTCGATTTTTCAATTCCGGCCATCGACTCCATTTGCCTGTTCCAGTATTTGACTTTCAACGCCGAATCAAGCGTAACAATACCCACGGGAATGCTCTCGATGATGTTTTCGGTGAATTCCTTCAGAAAAGACAACTCCCGGTTTGACTCTGCCAGTTCATGGCTTGAAAGTCTCAGGTTCTGGGTAATTTGCTTTACCGATTCCGAAAGCTCTTCCCGTTCTTTTTCCGTTAATACAAATTTGTTGTTAAAAATAAGGAAGACCCTATGGATCCAGAAAGCACCTTCTCTGCATCATCCCGGAGTTCTATGAGGTCTTCCGGAGTAAGTTCTTCTTTCTTTTTCTGGAGCAGAAGATTCTCGATTACACCT
>Ga0074045_10003623_pt1 | contig 13887 bp, 11 predicted proteins | sample BogForMeECP23OM2_FD_94442 | JGI IMG/M metagenome (GOLD analysis project Ga0074045, IMG submission 94442) | Bog forest soil microbial communities from Calvert Island, British Columbia, Canada - Bog Forest MetaG ECP23OM2 | ecosystem: Environmental > Terrestrial > Soil > Wetlands ... | reverse complement strand
GTCGGCGCTCCCGTCATCGGGCTGAACGATTCCGGCGGAGCGCGCATTCAAGAGGGCGTGATGTCGCTCGCCGGATATGCCGACATCTTCCTGCGCAACACCCTTGCCTCCGGTGTGGTCCCGCAAATTTCGGCCATCATGGGCCCTTGCGCCGGCGGAGCCGTCTACTCGCCTGCCATAACCGACTTCATCCTCATGGTGAACAAGACGTCGTACATGTTCATCACCGGGCCTGACGTCATCAAGGCCGTGACCCACGAAGAGGTCACCAAGGACGAGCTCGGCGGCGCCATGACCCACAACGAGAAGTCGGGCGTCGCCCACTTCATGGCCCACGACGATGCCGAGTGCCTCAGCATGATTCGCGAGCTGCTCAGCTTCATCCCCTCGAACAATCTTGACGATCCGCCGCGCAAAGCCTGCACCGATCCCATCGATCGCGTTGACCCGAGCCTGGACACCATCGTTCCCGCCGAATCCAACCTGCCCTATGACATCAAGGACGTGATCACCACCGTGGTGGACGACAGCTACTTCTTCGAAGTGCAGGAGCATTACGCCCGAAACATCGTGGTCGGCTTTGCCCGGCTGAACGGCAAGCCAGTCGGCATTGTGGCGAACCAGCCCGCGTTTCTCGCCGGCGTGCTCGACATCAGTGCCAGCATCAAAGGCGCGCGCTTCGTGCGCTTCTGCGACTGCTTCAACATCCCGCTCATCACCTTCGAAGATGTTCCCGGATTTCTGCCGGGCACGCAGCAGGAATACGGCGGAATCATCACTCACGGGGCAAAACTGCTCTTCGCGTTCTCCGAAGCCACCGTGCCGAAGATTACCGTCATCACGCGCAAGGCTTACGGCGGAGCGTATTGCGTCATGGCGTCGAAGCACATTCGCACTGACGTGAACTACGCCTGGCCATCCGCCGAGATTGCGGTGATGGGTCCGGAGGGCGCGGTGAACATCGTTTACAAGCGCGAGATCGAAAAGTCCGCCAATCCAAATGTCGATCGCGCCGCCAAGATCGAGGAGTTCCGCGAGCGCTTTGCCAATCCTTACATCGCAGCCGAGCGCGGATACCTTGACGCCGTGATTCGCCCTCGTGACACCCGCCGCAAGCTGATTCAGGCGCTCGACATGCTGGAGAACAAGCGCGCCCAAAATCCGCCCAAGAAGCACGGCAACATTCCGTTGTAAAAAGCAGCAAGTAGCAGCGGGCAATTAGCAGACTGCTGTTAACCAACCGTTTTAACATCAGAAGCGAGCCGTTTTCCTCCGTTTGAGCGGCAATGACCCCCTCTCCTGGCCTTCACGTAGAATCAATAACTTAGGCAACATACGACATGCAAAATATTGATTCAGCGCTACTTATACGTAAAATATTATTAAATAATGACTTACCTGCGAAAATGGGGACAAATGGCTTATTTTGTGTGCCAGTTTTGACATTTGTGGCATTTATAATATTTATTATATATATATACTGGCAAGTAGCAGTTTGGTTAAGACGTGCCAGCCGGGGCGAATGGCACTAGCTACTCTCGGCCTTGGTTCCGGCACAACTTGCGCATCGTCCGTGATCCAACAAGTGAGAGCCGTCACGAAATCCGTTACTAGGGCACTCGCCTGGATATCGCTTCGGCCCGTCACATCGCCCTGCGGCATAGGTCACTGACAAGCCAGCGCCATAGGCGTGAAATTAGCGTGGGCATTTTGGGAGAGGATTCCAGGCCTTTTTCTTGCCCACTCCTGTCGAGTTCGCGCGAACAAGTCCCTCTAGACTCCTTCCCCTAGTCGTCCCATCGCGCCCGTCCCTTTAGAGCATTTTCACTTTTGGCTTATGGGTGGAGCACCGCTTCAGCGGTGCAATGAAAGGTTCAGGAGGAATCGGCTTTAGCCGCCGAGGTAATAAAACCTTACCTCAGGCGCTAAAGCGCGAGTCAAGAAGTGACGGTCTGCCATGCACGCCTGGACAGGTCGCTGAAAAACTCGGAACCACAGATCCCTCGCGGACTAAAGTCCGCTCGGGATGACAAAAATAAAGGACTTGGACGCGGGCCTGAAGGCCCGCTCTACCCGAGCAAAGCATCCAATCGAGTTTTCCAGCGACCTGTGAAGGCGTGCTCCAACGTCGCCTTTACACCAAGGGTGAAACCGCTTTCGGTCAATTCATTTCGCGCCAAGTGGCAAGGAGGCCAAGCTCATGCACAGCAAGCAGCAATTCTGCAGAATACTTTGCGGCGCGCTGGCGCTCGCGATAGCCATCACTCTTATTGTCGGGATGCTGGTAATTCCCGCCTTCGCGCAGAACGCAAGTCAAGCTGCAGCGCACAACAACGTTCCGCCGACAGCGCGGCAGGCAGCAACATTGCCGCAGTACGCGTCTCGCCTGGCTCGTCAATTACCACGATCAAGAGTTTCCTGCCGGCGGTGCGATGGTCGTGGATGCCCAAGGCAACCTCTACGGCACGACATCTTCCTGCGGAAGATACAATGGGGCGACGGTGTGGCAGCTTTCGCCATAGCCGCCGTACTGCGGGTTTGACAACGGGCATTCGGAGCGGGTGCCGGCCTTATTTATCTAGAAGCTGTCACTCCGTGGTGTGGCGGAGCTCGCTGACCGATTCGTAGACCGGCTCCCCATCACATCGCCCACGTGGCCTGCTCAAGTTGACGAGTGATTTCTTCCGGCGGGGTTTCGGGCGGGAAGCGCATAGGCTTGCCGACCGTAACCGTCAGCTCTCCCCGACGCGCGATCTTGCGGCCGGCCAGCTTCATTTCGTACAGCCCATCGATCCGCATGGGCACCACTGGAATATCCAGCCGCGCGGCCAGCATCCCGATCCCCGAGCGGAATGGACATGGCTTGCCATCGGCCGTGCGTACGCCCTCGGGGAAGACCATCACGCTATAGCCGCGGTCCACCGACTCCCCCGCGTAGGCGAAGCTCTCGCGCACTCCCGACTGCTGCGGCAGCGGGAAGACGTTGAACAGCGCAACCACCAGCCAATACCCGGCCCGCCAGGCCAAGCGTTTGAACGGGTTCCAGTCCTGCGGTGGGCGCCACATCTCCCACAGCAATTCGCCCCACATGCCGGTGGCAAGCTTGTGCCGCAGGCGCGGCGTGAGCGCGCGCACGACGAAACCGATGTCAATGTACGTAATGTGATTGCAGGTAATCAGCAGCGGCCCTTTGACGCCGCGCAGGTTCTCGCGGCCAACAATCCTAGGGTGGGCCATGATCAGCGTCGCTGGCCAGGTAAGCAGGTAATAGATAAAGCTGCGAATCCATGGGATGGGCCAGCGCTGCGCCCAGCGCGGATAACGATATTTGCCGCGCGGCGACTGTGAGGGCGCGTGCAACAGGCGCTCCAGATCGGCGACGGTGCTGGCCTGGGTGAAATCGGCGTCGTTCAGGTCAACCTGATAGCGGTCTTCCAGCGCGCTCATTAGTTCGACGCGGTCCATGGAATTCAGGTTCAGGTCGTCGTCGAGCTTAGCGTTAGGAGCCAGAGTGCCGACGTTACGTCCGGTGATGCGCGCGATCATTTCTGCCAGCGCGCCTTGCGCAGCCGGCGCTCCTCCGTCGCCAACGGTGAAGCCCTGCTGCACTGCCCGCTGAATGACGGCAGTCTTCGGCTTCTGCGTGGGGGTGCGGGGAAAATCATGCTCCGGCCAGACCAGCCAGCGGCGCATTTGCTGATACTCCGCGAGCTGCCGGTTGGTAAGCTTGACAACGCTCTCCGCATCGGCGGAGTCGCGCAGGATGAGCACGGCGCAAGGTTCGGCGTTCCCGCCATGCTCGAGGCCGACGACCACGCAATCGCGCACCTCGGGCTGCTGCCGCAGCGCCGCCTCCAGGTCGTCAGGATAAATATTCATCCCTTCGCGCGTAACGATGACGTTCTTCTTGCGGCCTTTGAAATAGAGATTGCCCTCGGCATCGAGCTCGCCGAGATCGCCGGTGCGAAACCAGCCTTCCTCATTCAGCACCGGCTTCAGTTCTTTGCCCTGCCAATAGCCGGCGGCGACGTTGGCCCCACGCACCAGGATTTCGCCATTCTCGTCAAGCTTCATTTCGCGTCCCTCCAGCACCTTGCCGATGGAGCGCTTGCCGGTGCGAAAAGGATGGTTCAGCGAAATGAGCGACGTGGTCTCCGTCAGGCCGTAACCTTGAATGACGACGAAGCTTAGCCGCCTCCAGAACTCTTCGGTCTCGGCATCGAGCGCCGCGCCGCCGGAGATGAATGCCCAGAACTTCCATCCGAACTGATTGTGGATGCGCCGGAAGCGCCACCAGCGCCACACAAAGTGCTTGTCCTTCGCCGCCTCGAATTGGCGCTGGAACCGCGCCAGCTCGCCCGCGGATTCCAGGTCGCGCACGATCTTGTCTTTCAGCGACTCCATCAGCCGGGGCACCGCCACGACCACCGACACCCGTTCCCGCTTGATGACGCGCACCACCTCCGTCGGGTTCAGCGTGTCCTGAAAGAGTACGGTTGCGGCCAAAAGTTGCGGCAGAAAGATCCCGAGAAACTGCCCGAAGACGTGGCTCAGCGGCAGCAGATTCAGGAAACGCAAGGGATGAAAGATGCGCTCGTAGCGAAGGTACGCTCCGATCTCGCGCTCCAGCGGTTCGAGGTTGGCGAGAATGTTTCCGTGGGAGATGACGACCCCGCGCGGCTCGGCCGTCGTGCCCGAGGTGAAGACGATCTCCACGATGTCGTCACGCGTGAGCGCCGGCGGCGTGACGGCTACATCGGAGCGCACTGCAATTCGCTCGCGCAGACTTTCCAGATGCATCGAGGGATCATCGGCAATCTGGTTCTCCGACGAGCAGACGCACAGCCTGGCGTCCACCTGTTGCGCGACGCGCCGGGCGAAGTCCGGGGTGGCAATCTTGTCGATGGGAACGACGATCGCACCGCGCAGCAGGCATCCGAAGAACGCAACCACCCACTCGGCGCAGTTCTCGCCCCAGATGAGGACCTTGTCGCCCTTGGCGATCTCGAGCGCTTCCAGCTCGCGGGCGAAACGATGCGCGTTGGCCAGCACCTCGCCATACGTCCAGCGCTGGACGCGGTACCCACGATGATGGACGTAGGCCACCTCCCGCGCGTGCCGCCGGAAGTTGTCGAGGTACTCCAGGATGGTGGTGCGCGCCATCTAAAGCAGTTTAACTGTTGGAAGCGAATCGCAAGAGTGCACCGCACACCACGGCAAGCTGGAAAGACGTGTTACGCCTTCCGGCCCCGCGTGCGCGACTTCATCATGCTGCGCAGCAGTGCGGCGGTTTGCTTTGCCCCGGGCATGGACAGTCTGCAATGCAGTCGCTTGCCGATGCGGCTGGTGGAAACGATCCCGGCGGACTTCAGTGTGGAGAGATGCTGCGAAAGATTGGCTTTAGAAATACCAAGCCCCGCTTGCAACTCGGAGGACCAGCGCTCCTTCCGCCCCAGCAAATCGATCAGACGAAGGCGGGTTGGATTAGCGAACGCCTTGCAAATTTCAGCCTGACGCCGGTGGGCTTCCTGCTCGGGCCGCGACTTTCTTTTCATCCCACACGCTCACATTTCTTGTCATCCCGAGCGTGCCTTAGCCGCGAGGGACCCGTTGCTGCGCGGGCGCCCTGCCCAGATTTCTTGCCGGGCGGGATTCTCTCGAGTTGCGGAGTGACTTGGGGCGGCATAGTCCGGGGACGCGCTGCCCGCGGTCTGCAAGTTTCGCAACCACGAAACTCAGACATAGCACTTCAGCGAACCGGCGGGAATCCCCTAAAAGGGGAGCTAACTCTGTCGTAAACATTGGGCAAACATAGGCGTGTGACGTGTCGCACTCACGGATTAGCAGCGAAGTTTTGCCAATCGTTCCAGAATGTGCGGGATTTGTGTCCGGGTAGAGCGGGCCTTTCAGGCCCGCGTTCAGGCTACGCCTCCGAGGTTCAGGCTTTCAGTCCGCCGCACCGCAGTAGACTGAAGGCCTCACTAAAAAGCGCGTTGAGGCGGCGCTGAAAGGCCTGCCCTGAACGCAGCCGAAGGGCGCCGCTCTACCCGTGCTCTACGAATACAGCAAGGCAAAATCGCCTCAATGTGTCCCCGAAGCCGCTGCGCCGGCCAGCAGAAACCATCCACTCCCGGCGCCCACGTGAATGCTCTTGCCGGACTCAAGGATGATCTGTCCCACCGGGTCAGTCCTTCCGTCGTGGACGAGCTTCACGTCCGGAAAGCCGTAGAGTCCGCACGCCGAAGTGGAGAACACCCACAGCGCTTGCTCAATGCCGTTGCCGTCGGACGCGGTACAGTCGCCTTGGACCGCCGAGGTCAGCTTGCCCCATGCCGCCCCGTCGTAGTGGCCCACTTCCCCGCCGTTATCCGACGCGATGATGCCCCGCCCGCGGTTCACAATGTCGCCACCCACCTGCTGCATGACCCACATGTCCTGAGGCTCGGAGTCGGAGTACGGATCGACGGGAACTTCCGCCCGGAACACGTCATTCATCGCCGCGATGGCCCGCGCGCTTACATTCAAAGAGATGGTTGTCCCCCGGTCCTGAAGCTGATCGAACTTCAGCACCATGCGAGAGCCGCCGCCCGCGGTCCGGCTCACCTCGACAATGTGACCTATGACATGCGCTCCCGCCTTGATCCTCTCTCCCCCGCCCAGCGGGATGTCCTGCATAAGCTTTGCCTCGATCTTTTGGCCGGGCTTGTCCTTCTTGGCGTCCAGAGTTGAGTTAAGGGTTACGGGGAGCGCTGTCCCGGGCGGAATGGCCGAGGTTACCAGCATCGCCAGCGCGCTCAGCAGGCCGGTACCGAGTTTAAGCAACAGCATCAGGGTGACGGAGAGGAACTCGCACCATGTTACGCAATCCCCGCAGCCATGGCCAGCGAAGTCTGATTAACATTGGATGACATGCGAGAGGCTAGTGTTGAGGATTGTTGTGGTACTGCTGCATTCATTGAGTCAGGAATCGGAGCTCGCGACCAACAACGATTCAAGAACCAAGATCTGACAAATAGACAATAGAACAGAGGGGCGACCCAATCGCCCCTCTAATGCTTAGTCTGTGCTTTGTTCGCTTGCTTTGCTAACGGCAATGGTCTCGCCGACGTCACCCACCTTAAAGCGGGCGAAGCGCTTAACGGAGATGTTCTCACCCAGCCTGCCGATGACCGTCGCGATGAGTTGCGAGACGGAGATCGTCTGGTCTTTAATGAAAGGCTGCTCGTACAGGCAGACCTCCTCGTAGAATTTGCCCATCTTGCCTTCCACAATCTTCTCGACCACAGGCGCGGGCTTGCCGGTCTGCGCGGCTTGCGCACGGTAGATGTCCTTCTCCCTCTCGAAATCTTCCGGAGTGACGTCCTCCTTGCGGATAAACTTGGGGTCGCTGGCGGCGATGTGCATGGCAATGTCGTGTACCAGGCCCTTAAAATCGTCGGTGCGGGCCACGAAATCGCTCTCGCAATTCACTTCCACCAGCACGCCGATCTTGCCTCCGGCGTGGATGTAGCTGGCGACGGAGCCTTCACTGGTAACGCGCGTAGCCTTCTTGGCAGCGGTCGCCACGCCCTTCTTGCGAAGGATAATGACGGCGCCTTCCAGGTCACCCTTGGATTCGGTCAGGGCGTTCTTGCAATCCATCATGGGAGCGTTGGTCTTCTCGCGAAGCTCTTTTACTTGTGCGGCAGTAATGTTCACGGTTGTCGTACTCATCTCTGGAAATATCCCTGTTCTGCTGTTTCAGCAATGTTTAAGTATTAGAGTCACGCCATCTGAAAAACGACCCGCGCCTTGCTCTGCGCGGGTCATGAAACGTTCATCAGCCCAAAACGCTGAGGTGATCCGGGACCCCCGAGAAGCGCCGCCTTTGCGCTTCTTGGGGCGATACTACGCGCTGGTATTCTCCGTGGCCGCGCGCCGGCCACCCTTGCCCAGCACCTCTTCCATGCTGACCTCTTCGAAGTCGCTGGTTTCCGCCGGCGGTTCCGGGAAGCTCTCGCCCGCTTCGGGAGTGGCAGCACCCTCTTCCGCAGCCTGGCTGTATTGCACGCCCGCAGCGATGTCGGCGGTCTGCTTGTCGTTGGCAGCCTGCGAACCCTCGACCACAGAATCCGCAATCTTGGAGGCGAAGAGCCGGATAGCGCGAAGCGCGTCGTCATTGCCGGGAATCACGTAATCCACTTCACTGGGATCGCAGTTGGTGTCCACCACGGCGACCACCGGAATGCCCAGCTTGCGTGCTTCCTTCACCGCGATCTGCTCCTTGTTGGAGTCGATCACGAACAGCGTATCAGGCAGGCGGCTCAGGTTCTTGATGCCGGCCAGGTTGGCTTGCAGGTGCTTGCGCTCGCGTTCCAACTTCACAACTTCTTTTTTCGGGAGCAGCTCATAACGGCCATCCGTGGCCATCTCGTCAAGTTCCTTCAGCCGCTTCACCGATTTCTGCACCGTGATCCAGTTGGTGAGCAGTCCGCCCAGCCAGCGCTGGTTGACGTAGAACATGCCGCAGCGCGTCGCCTCTTCCGCAATCGCGTCCTGTGCCTGGCGCTTGGTGCCCACGAACAGCACCAGCTTGCCTTCGGCCGCCATGTCCTGCACAAACTTGGACGCTTCCTTAAACATCTTCAGCGTCTTCTGAAGGTCAATGATGTAAATGCCATTGCGCTCGCCGAAGATGTATTCCTTCATCTTCGGGTTCCAACGTTTCGTTTGATGCCCGAAGTGAACGCCTGCTTCGAGCAACTCCTTCATCGTGATATTTGCCAAGCTACCTCCTAGGTTGGCTTGCATCCTTTGCGGCGGCTTCAGCTTGCGGCTTTGCCGGATCGCTCAGGATTGCTTTCCCGTGCCCCGCCCCGTTGAATCGACAGCGGGTGCGAGAAGATTCGTTCCGGTTCACCTGTCCATCCCCGCCCCCGGAACCACAAAGCGAGACAACCAGTGGCCAGTGGCCAGTTGCCAGTGGTCAGGTTAGCAGCGTTTACTTCTCTGGCTGAACACTCACATACTTTACGCGCCCAGCCATCAATTCCAACCACACTTGCCTGAAACCCTGTGACCAACAGACTGCGAATAGCCACTAGCCACTAACCACTTTCTCTCTCTACCGTTTCGAGAACTGGAACCGCTTGCGAGCGCCCTTCTGTCCGTACTTCTTGCGTTCCTTGCCGCGCGCGTCGCGCCGCAGGAAGCCTTCCGACTTCAGCTTGGGACGCAGCTCGGGGTTGAACTCCTGCAAAGCGCGCGCAATTCCCATGCGCACTGCGCCGGCCTGTCCGTTTACGCCTCCGCCTCTAACGGTGCAAGTCACGTTAAAGCTGGCGGAGGTCTCAGTCGCAACCAGCGACGACTTTGCCATGATGCGCTGCGCCTCGGTCACGAAATGCTGATCGAATTGCTTGCCATTGACCTTGAACTCGCCGCTGCCGGGGCGAAGAAACACGCGGGCCACGCTCGACTTGCGACGTCCCGTACCGTAATACTGAACCAGTTCTGCCATCGCTTCCTATCGGGAGATGTACTTCCCTAATCCTTCCAAGAAGATTACGAAACTTAAACCTAACCCCTGGCGCCTAAACCCTCGCGCTTCGCCGCCGGAACCAGTGTTTCCGGCTTCTGCGCCGTATGCGGATGCTTGTCGCCCTTGTAAACCTTCAGCTTGCTGGCCATCGCACGGCCCAACTTAGTGTGCGGCAGCATGCCGGTGATCGCTTCTTCCACAATCTGCTCCGGTTTGCGCTCGAAGCGCTTCTTGTATTCCTCGGCCTTTATGCCGCCGGGGAAACCGGAGTAATGGTAGTAAACCTTGCTGTCGGCCTTGAGCCCGCTGATGCGGATCTTGGCCGCGTTAATCACGATGACGTGGTCGCCCATGTCGAGAAATGGCGTGTACTTGGGGCTGTCCTTGCCGGAAAGGATGCGCGCCACACGCGTGGCCAGCCGGCCCAGGGTCTGGCCGTCGGCATCAATGACAAACCACTTGCGCGCAATTTCCCCCTTGGGGAAATAGGTTGACATCTCTTAACTCCCAAAAAGTTGAAAAAGATTGCGAAAGAGCCGCTGTGTTCTGGCGCTGGACGCGCAGGGAGCATCAGGCGGGCAAACGCAGGACTACGAAAGATTTAAGAATAGCCCACCAACGCAGAGATTGTCAACGAAACCGCAGCAGTAGATGCCTGCGCTACTTCTTCCTCTTCGCTTCCACCTCCTGGAAGAATTCCGTGCCGCTCATCTCCGACGTGACCAGCGCGCGGACCTCCCGCTCACTCAACCCGTGACTCTTAGCGTGGGCCAGAGCCAGCCCCCAGAACATCTTCTTCTGCACCGGCATGGTGGAGAGCATTTGATGGACGCGCTGCCGGGAGAAACCGAACTCCTGGCCGATCTCGTCCAGGGTTACGCCCTGAGCGCGGAGCTCAAAGGCGCGGCGGCGCATCTTGCAGTGGGCGGGCGCGCGATGACGCGCTCCTACCCGGCAGCCGCAACTCGGGCACTCAACGTGAGTCATCTTCCGCTTTCTTTTTTGTTTAACTGGCATGTTGCTCCTCTCTGTGAATGGTCGACATGAAGTCCACGGTCGCGAGGTTTGTATCAGGGCACGTCTTTAGAGGCCGCTGAAAAAGTCGAAAAAGCAAATCTCTCACCGACTAAAGTCGGTTCGGGATGACAAAAATAAAGGACTTGCAACGGCACAGCTAAAGCTGTGCCCTTTCAAAACGCTGCTGAAACGACTTTTTCAGCGGCCGCTGAAGTCGTGCCCTGATACAAACCCCATTTACGAACACCCTCGGACTAGCGTCGCAAACGCTCATGACTTCTGGCTCTGCTTCAGCTTGCGCGACTTGGCTTCGACGCCATCGGCCAGTTTCCGCTTGTGGCCTTCGAGCTTCTTCGCCACCGCGTCATCGTATAAGCCGATCATCTGCGCCGCCAGAATACCCGCGTTGGTCGCTCCCGGTTTGCCTATGGCTACAGTCGCGACCGGAATTCCCGCCGGCATCTGCACCATCGCGAGCAGCGAGTCGAGTCCCAGCAGCGCAGTCGAAGGAATCGGCACCGCGATCACCGGCAGCGTGGTCTCGGCGGCGATGACGCCAGCCAGGTGCGCGGCGCCGCCTGCGCCTGCGATGACCACTTTTACGCCACGCGCTTTGAGCCCGCGCGAATATTCGCTGGTGCGGGCGGGCGAGCGGTGCGCCGAGGTGATGTCAATCTCATAAGGAATACCGAATTCGGCCAGCGCCTTCGCGGCCTCGTTCATGATCTCGAGGTCGGAGTCGCTACCCATGACGATCGAAACTAGAGGCTTGTTATCCATGCGATTTCACTTTTTTCGCCTGCAAATGCTTCAGCCCGCGCGCAGCAATGTCCTTGCGATAGTGCATCCCGTCAAAACGGATTTTCATGACCGCATCATAAGCGCGCTCGACCGCGTCGGGTAAATCCTTTCCGCGCGCCGTCACCCCCAGGACGCGCCCGCCGGAGGTGTAATACGAGCCATCGCGGCGGTTCGTCCCGGCGTGGAACACCTTTACCCCATACATGCGGTCGGCTTCTTCGATGCCGCCGATGCTCTTGCCGGCCTCGTACGCGCCGGGATATCCGCCTGACGCCACGACCACGCACACCGCCGGATCGGACGACCAGCGGAAGTCGCCTTCGCTGACCCGGCCCTGGATGGACGCTTCGATGGCCTCAAGCAGGTCGCTCTCCATGCGCATCGTGATGGGCTGGGTTTCCGGATCGCCGAAGCGGCAGTTGAACTCCAGCACCATGGGACCGCGTGCGGTCATCATGATGCCGCAATACAGGATGCCTTTGTATGGAGCACCCTCGGCGCGCATACCTGCGATCACCGGGCGCGCAATATGGGTCACCAGCCACTCGCGCATCTGGGCGTCAACGATCTCGTCGGTGGAATAAGCTCCCATGCCGCCGGTGTTCGGGCCTTGATCGTTATCGAAGACGCGCTTGTGGTCCTGCGACGCGACCAGCGGCACCACTCGCTCGCCGTCGCTCATCACCAGGAACGACAACTCCTCACCCTGAAGACATTCCTCCAGCACCACACGCGAGCCGGCCTCGCCCAGCATCTTGCCGCTTAACATGTCTTCGGCGGTGCGCTGCGCTTCGTCCTTGGTCGCCGCGATGACCACGCCCTTGCCGGCGGCGAGGCCGTCGGCCTTCACCACGATCGGTGTGTGAAAGAGTTTCAGCGCTTCGTGAACTTCTTCCTTGCGACTGCAGACGGAATACTTCGCAGTCGGGATACGGTGCCGCTGCATGAACTCCTTGGCAAAGCTCTTGCTCGATTCCAACTGGGCGGCAGCACGCGTGGGCCCGAAAATCGGCCAGCCGCGCCGCTGAAATTCATCCACCACACCAAGCGTCAGAGGCAGCTCGGGACCGACCACGGTCACATCGGGACCGAGTTTGTTGGCCAGTTGCACCAGTGAGTCGAGGCTCTTGAGGTCAGCCGCGACGCACTCGGCATCCGCAGCAATGCCGCCGTTTCCGGGAGCGCAATAGAGCTTCTTGATCCGCGGCGACTGCCGTAGCTTCCACACGATCGCGTGCTCGCGACCTCCGCTGCCAAGGACCAGTACCTTCATAGAAGAGAGTTACCCAAATGCCGCCGTTCAAGAACCCACGAGCCTCAGACGGGGACTGAAAGAAAAGAGTAGGTGCGCCATGCGCTCGCTGTCAAGGATCACGCGCAAGGTCAGAACGCGCCGCAGAAGTAGCAAAACGCCTTGGCGATCCGCTGTAAACTATCGTCAACCATATGGATGACTCAGCAGTGGATCAAAAAGAGGCGGCCGTGCCGAGTCTTATTTCGCCCGAGAGAGGCGGAGCCGACGGCCACCGTTCTCTGGAGGGAATGCACAGCTCCGTCTATGTGCCGCACCACCAGGCGGGATTCTGGGAGCAGTGGCGCGCCTTCGTAGGTCCAGCCATTCTGGTCAGCGTTGGCTACATGGATCCCGGCAACTGGGGCACTGATCTGCAAAGCGGCGCCCAATTTAAGTATGGGCTGTTGTGGGTGGTCGGGCTGGCCAGCCTGATGGCCATTTTCATGCAAGTCATCTCGGCTCGCCTGGGCGTAGTCACGGGTAAGGACCTGGCCCAGTGCTGTCGCGACTGGTATCCCACGTGGACGCGCTGGCCCAACTGGCTGATGAGCGAAGTGGCCATCGGCGCCTGTGACCTGGCGGAGGTGCTCGGCAGCGCGGTTGCCCTCAACCTGCTGTTTCACATCCCGCTGTTGTGGGCGGTGATCATCACCGGTCTGGATGTGCTGCTCCTTCTGGCCTTGCAGCGCTTCGGGATGCGCACCATCGAGGCACTGGTCCTGCTGCTGATCGCGACCATCGGCGTCTGCTACTTCATCGAGATCTTCATCCTTCCCGAGACCCAGCCCAGCTTTCTGGAAATGGGACGGGCGCTGATCTCGCCGCACTTCCGCCAATACAGGATGTTGTATCTCGCCATCGGCATCGTCGGCGCGACCGTGATGCCGCACAACCTGTACTTGCACTCGGCCCTGGTGCAGAGCCGCAAATTGCAGAAGGACGAACCGTCCATGCGGAGCGCCATCCGCTTCAACACCATCGACTCGGTCGTCGCGCTCACCATCGCGTTCTTCGTTAACGCGGCGATTCTGGTACTCGCGGCCACGGTGTTCTTCGGCAAGCAAAGCGTGACGGTATCGGGCGGCCAGGTCGTTACGTTCAGTCCCGAGAGCGATTGGATTCGGTTGGCCTACCTGACCCTGGCGCCGTTGCTGGGCACAGCGGCCGCGAGCACGCTCTTCGCCGTGGCGCTGCTGGCCAGCGGCCAGAGCAGCACCATCACCGGCACGCTCGCCGGGCAAGTCGTGATGGAAGG
>Ga0074045_10003622_pt1 | contig 13891 bp, 9 predicted proteins | sample BogForMeECP23OM2_FD_94442 | JGI IMG/M metagenome (GOLD analysis project Ga0074045, IMG submission 94442) | Bog forest soil microbial communities from Calvert Island, British Columbia, Canada - Bog Forest MetaG ECP23OM2 | ecosystem: Environmental > Terrestrial > Soil > Wetlands ... | reverse complement strand
ATTCAAGGCAATTGAGACGACACGCGCGGTGTCTGGGCTCGAGCATCGGTATCCGACCGTCCGTCCTACCAGTGAGCCCAGGACCGCCACGAAGGGTCGCTCGGCACGTCATTCCGGGGCGGAAGAATTGGAAAGCCGAAATTAGACGGATCTCCCAGGCCGGCATAGGCTGGCCGCGGAAGCGGTCGTAGCGACCCCAGTACCGGCCGCGGGAGATCGTGGCGGATCGGGAGATGGAAGGGTTGCGTGAATGAACGTGCTGGTCATCGACGTGGGGGGAACGCACGTCAAGCTTCAGGTGAGCGGGCAGCGCAAGCCACGCAAGGTCGGTTCCGGCCCCACGATGACGGCTGCGAAGATGGTGGCCGCCGTGAAGCCGCTCATCGCTGACCGGAGCTACGACGTCGTGTCGATCGGCTATCCCGGGCCGGTGCTTCAGGGTCGGCCCTTGGCGGAGCCTCGGAATCTAGCCAGCGGCTGGGTGGGCTTCGACTTTCGCAAGGCCTTCCGACGACCGGTCAAGCTCGTGAACGACGCCGCGATGCAGGCGCTCGGGAGTTACCGGGGCGGTCGCATGTTGTTCTTCGGTCTCGGTACGGGCCTCGGCTGCGCCCTTGTGGTGGACGGTCGCGTCGAGCCCATGGAGATCGCACACCTTCCCTACCATAAGGGCGGGACCTACGAGGACTACGTCGGCGCGCGGGGGCTCGCACGCCTCGGCAAGAAGCGTTGGCGGCGTCATGTGAAAGACGTGGTGAAGCGGCTTCGGGCAGCGCTCGGGGCAATCTCGTGGTGCTCGGTGGGGGGAACGCGAAGCTCATGAAGAAGCTGCCGGTCGGGGTTCGCCTGGGGAGTAACGAGAACGCGTTCCGTGGTGGCTTCAAACTTTGGGCCGAGAGCCAAAGGATTGGCCGGTCGCGACCCGCCACGAGGGTCGGTGGGACACGCCGGAGCGTCGGTTCTTCTCGCGGAAGGCGCGGAAGCTAGCCCGAAAGGCAGCCCTGAGGCACGTTTCGGAGTCCGCCCGCGGCGAGGGAGCCGCAGCGCGATGAAGCTCCGCGACGGCCTACGGGATCCGGGTAGCGATCGACAGGCTTCGGGCCAGGTCATGAGAGGAGGCACCATGTTTCGATTCGGGGGGCGCCGGTGGCTGCCCGTGCTCTGCGCGCTCTTGTGGGTGGGGCTCGCGCGCGAATCACCGGGCGGGGATGCCGCTGCGCCGGCTGCGGGAGAAGCGGCCACGACGGGTGAGCCGACCTGCGAGGGCAAGGCACGGCTGCGAGGCCTGGTCTTCGACAAGGACGGCTCGGTGATCGATCCGGTCGGAGCGACGGTGCTCGACGTTGTCGTGGAAGGGATCAAGGCTCGCTGTCCCACGCAGCATTTCGTGATCGAGGGCCACACCGATCTCTCGGGCTCGCCGCAACACAATCAGGCGCTTTCGGAACGCCGGGCGGAGGCCGTAAAGCGCTATCTCGTGGAGCACGGCATCGCGGCGGATCGCTTCACCACGGTCGGCTATGGCTCTAGTCGTCCCCTGAGCACCGATCCCTCCCCCACCGCGCAAGCGATCAATCGCCGGGTCACCCTCGTCGTACAGAACTAGGATTTCCCCGCGGGGATGCCAAGGTGGATTGATTCATCTTAGCATTGAGATAAGCTGATGGAGTGCCTTCGAGGGGCCGATAGAGATAGGGGGAACGGGAGCCGATGAGCAGCGAGACTCGGCACACCCAGCTCGCGGAGATCGCGCGCCAGCGCATCGTCGTCCTCGACGGCGCGATGGGCACGATGATCCAGCGCTATCGCCTGTCCGAAGACGACTATCGCGGGCCGCGCTTCCGAAGCCACCCGAAGGACTTGCGCGGGAATAACGAGCTCCTGGTCCTCACACGACCCGACGTCATCGAGGAGATCCATCGTCAATATCTCGACGCCGGCGCAGACCTCATCGAAACCAACACGTTCAGCGCGAACGCCGTGTCTCAGAGCGACTACGGTCTCGAGAGCGTGGCTTACGAACTGAATCTCGAAGCCGCGCAGCTCGCCCGTCGCGCGGCGGACGCCGCCACTGCGCGCACCAAGGACCGCCCGCGCTTCGTGGCGGGCGCGATCGGCCCCACCAATCGCACGCTCTCGATCTCCCCTGACGTGAATGACCCCGCGCTGCGCAGCATTACGTTCGATGAGCTGCGTGCGGCCTACGCAGCGCAAACGCGGGGGCTGATCGACGGCGGCGTGGATCTCCTCCTCGTCGAGACCATCTTCGACACGCTGAACGCAAAGGCTGCGATCTTTGCGATCGAAGAGGTGTTCGAAGCCAAGGCCACGCGCTTGCCGCTCATGCTCTCAGTCACGATTACCGACCGCAGCGGCCGGACGCTTTCGGGCCAGACGATCGATGCGTTCTGGACCTCGGTCGCACACGCCAAACCCTGGAGTGTGGGGATCAACTGCGCTCTCGGAGCCAGCGAGATGCGTCCCTATCTCGAGGATCTCGCCGCGATCGCTCCGGTTCTCGTCTCCTGCTATCCGAACGCCGGGCTCCCCAACGCGTTCGGGGAGTATGACGAGCAGGCGGCAACCACGGCGAAGCTGCTGCGAGAGTTCGCCGAGAGTGGGCTTCTGAATCTCGTGGGCGGTTGCTGCGGGACCACACCCGAGCACGTCGCGAGGATCGGGCGGGCGGTGGAGGGCGTCGCACCGAGGGTGCCGCCCGAACCGGAGCGGCGCTTTGCGCGCTTTAGTGGTCTTGAGACCTTCACGATTCGGCCCGACACCAACTTTGTGATGATTGGCGAGCGGACCAATGTGACTGGCTCCGCGCGCTTCGCCAAACTCGTGAAAGCCGGCGACTACGCGACGGCTGTGGAGGTTGCCCTCGACCAGGTCCGCAGCGGCGCCAATCTGCTCGATGTGAATATGGACGAAGGCATGCTCGATTCCGAGCTGGCCATGACCACCTTCCTCAACCTTCTCGCCACGGAGCCCGAGGTCGCTCGGGTTCCCTTCGTGATCGATAGCTCGAAGTGGTCGGTGATCGAGGCAGGCCTAAAGTGCGTGCAAGGCAAGCCCATCGTTAATTCGATTAGCCTGAAGGAAGGAGAGGAGGACTTTCTTCGCAAGGCGTACCTGGCGCAGCGCTACGGTGCGGGGGTCGTCGTGATGGCGTTCGACGAGCAGGGGCAGGCCGAATCCGTCGAGCGCAAGGTATCGATCTGTCAGCGCGCTTTCTCGCTGCTCGTCGAACGACTGGGCTTCGGTCCGAATGACGTGATCTTCGATCCGAACATCCTTGCGATCGCCACGGGGATCGAGGAGCACAACGAGTTTGCCAAGAACTACATCGAAGCCACGCGCCTCATCAAAGAGACCTGTCCCGGCGCGCGCATCTCGGGTGGTGTCTCCAACCTCTCCTTCTCCTTTCGCGGGAACGAGATCGTCCGCGAGGCGATGCACTCCGCATTCCTCTATCACGCCATTCGCGCCGGCATGGACATGGGCATCGTGAACGCAGGCCAACTTGCCGTGTACGAGGACATTCCGAAGGACCTCCTCGAGCGCGTCGAAGACGTGATCTTTAATCGCCGCCCGGATGCGACCGAGCTCCTCGTCGAGTTTGCCGAGCGCGTGCGTGGCAAAGGCAAGAAAAAAGAACTCGACCTCACCTGGCGCGAAGCGCCCATCGAGGAACGCCTCTCCCACGCCCTTGTGCACGGCGTCGTCGACTTCATTGAACAGGATGTCGAGGAGGCCCGGCACAAGTACACAAAACCGCTCGACATCATCGAGGGCCCGTTGATGAACGGGATGCGAATCGTGGGGGATCTCTTCGGGGCCGGAAAGATGTTTCTGCCTCAGGTCGTGAAGAGCGCCCGCGCGATGAAACGGGCCGTCGCCTACCTGACACCCTTCATGGAAGAGGAGAAACGAGCCTCCGGCTCGGCGGTCCGCGCGCAGGCCAAGATTGTCATGGCAACCGTAAAGGGCGACGTCCACGACATCGGGAAGAACATTGTCGGCGTTGTCTTGGGTTGCAACAACTACGAGGTGATCGATCTCGGCGTCATGGTGCCATGCGATCGCATTCTGCAGACCGTACTCGACGAGGGCGCCGATTTAGTCGGCCTCTCGGGGCTCATCACCCCCTCGCTCGACGAGATGGTGCATGTTGCGAAGGAGATGGAGCGCCGCGGGCTGCGCCAGCCGCTGCTCATCGGTGGTGCCACGACCAGCAAACAGCACACTGCCGTAAAAATCGCTCCTGAATACGGACAAACCACTGTGCATGTTCTCGATGCCTCGCGCGCTGTGGGTGTGGTCTCGGGTCTGCTCGATCCGAAGCAGCGCGCGGAGCTCGATCGCAGGAATGGCGAGGAGCAAGAGCGCTTGCGGGGGATCTACGGCCTTCGCAAAGAGCACAAGCTTCTGCCCTATCGCGAGGCGCTCTCGAACCGGACCAAGATCGAGTGGCGGGTGGAGGATCTCCCGCAACCCTCGTTTACGGGTCGTCGGCTGCTCGACGACGTCCCCCTCGAGTCCCTGGTGCCGTATATCGATTGGACATTCTTCTTCTCAGCGTGGGAGCTGAAGGGGCGCTTCCCGAAGATCCTCGACCATCCCGCGCATGGAGCGGCAGCGCGCGAACTCTATGATCAGGCCCGGGAACTCCTCCAGCGGATCTGCGACGAAAAGCTTCTTCGAGCGCGCGGCGTCTTTGGCTTCTGGCCTGCAGCGAGCGACGGAGACGACATCGTCCTGTACACCGATGAGTCGCGTGAACGCGAACTCATGCGCTTCTGCATGCTGCGTGCGCAGCAGGCCTTTGAGCCTGGAAAGCCCAACCGCTCGCTCGCCGATTGGATCGCCCCCGCGGGCTTGGGACTCGCCGACCACCTTGGAGCCTTCGCCGTCACGGCGGGACTCGGCGCCGCGGAGCTGGCGCAGCGTTTCGAGGCTTCCCTCGACGACTACAACGCGATCCTCGTGAAGGCCCTGGCGGATCGCTTGGCCGAGGCGTTTGCCGAGTGGCTGCACGCTCGGGCGCGACGGGAGTGGGGCTACGGACAAGAAGAACGGCTCACGAATGAGGAACTGATTGAAGAGAAGTATCGTGGCATTCGGCCCGCCTTCGGCTATCCGGCCTGCCCCGACCACAGCGAGAAGCGGAAGCTCTTTGCCTTGCTCGAGGCCGAGGAGATCGGGATGGAGCTGACGGAGCATTTCGCGATGCTCCCCGCGGCCAGCGTTTCAGGGATCTATCTCGCGCACCCGCAGGCACGCTACTTCACGGTCGGCCGGATCGGCCGCGACCAGGTGGAGCAGTACGCGCGCCGAAAGGGAATCCGCGTAGGGGAGGCAGAGCGCTGGCTCACCCCGAATCTCGGGTACGATCCGGAGCGCTAGCCCGCGCGAGCGTCCCGCTTCCCCTGTGCCGCACAATCTGATAGACGCGAGGAGCGGCGCCTGCCCTCGGGCGGGCGACCTCGCCGGAGGACGCCATGTCGCAACAAAGCCCGAGCAACCTTGCGGCCGTCGATGCGGTAGGGCACGCGGAGCTTGTTCGTAAGGGCGAGGCGACGCCACGTGAACTCGTGGACGCCGCGATTGCTCGAGTCGAGAAGGCGAACAGCGAGCTCAACGCGGTAATCCATACCTCCTTCGAGAAGGCGCGCGCGCAAGCCAGCGCGCCCAACCTTCCGCACGGCCCACTCCGCGGCGTTCCCTTTTTGATGAAGGACTTGGGGGGCCAAACTGCGGGCGATCCCTACCACGCCGGCATGCGATTTCTGCGCGATGCGGCATGGAGGGAGACGGACGACAGCTACTTCGCCGCCAAGCTGCGTGCAGCGGGAGCGGTGTTTCTCGGGCGAACCAACACGCCCGAGCTTGGACTCCTTCCGACGACGGAGCCCGCGGCGTACGGCGCGACCAAGAATCCGTGGGACCTTTCACGCAGCGCCGGGGGCTCGAGCGGCGGGGCCGCCGCCGCCGTCGCCTCCGGCATGGTCCCGGCTGCACACGCAAGTGACGGTGGCGGATCAATCCGCATTCCCGCCGCGCATTGCGGACTGGTGGGGCTCAAGACCACGCGCGGGCGTTGCTCGTTTGGCCCAAGCCTTGGCGAGCGCTGGGGTGGCTTCTCCGTCGAGCTCGCCGTGTCGCGCACGGTGCGCGACACGGCGGCCGTTTTGGATGTAGTGCAGGGGCCGATGCCCGGCGACCCCTACGCGGCAACGCCCCCTGTGCGGCCTTACGCAAGCGAGGTAGGCGCCCCGCCGGGACGACTGCGCATTGGGCTCATGACCCGAGGGCCCCGAGCCATCGCTGTCGACGCCGACTGCACAGCCGCAGCTCGGCGCACCGCACACCTCCTCGAGGGATTGGGTCACACGATCGAGGAGTCGTATCCGCTGGCGCTGGACGAGCCTAGCGCCGTGAATGCGTATGTGACTGTGGTCTCCACCTCGGTCGCACGCGCCCTGGACGCGTGGGGCGCCAAAGTGGGGCGACCGGTGCAGCAGGACAGCGTCGAACCCCTCACCTGGGCGCTCGCAGAGCTGGCACGGAGCTGGTCCAGCACGCGCTATCTCGAAGCCGTTGAGGCCGTGCACGCCTTCGGACGTCGGGTCGCCGCGTGGTGGAGCCTCGGCTTCGATCTCCTTCTCACGCCGACCACTGCGGAGCCGCCGCCTCTGCTTGGCGAGATGACGTCGCCTCTGGACGTGCCGCTCAAGGGCTTCCTGCGGGCCGCGCCGTTTGGCGCGTTCACATCCTCGTTCAATATGAGCGGACAGCCCGCGGTGTCACTGCCTCTCCACTGGACCCAAGGCGGGCTGCCCGTCGGTGTGCAGCTCGTGGCAGCGACGGGCCGGGAGGATCTCCTGCTGCGCGTGGCCTCGCAGCTCGAGCAAGCCGCGCCCTGGGCGCAGTCGCGCCCACCGGTCTCAGCCTGAAGCGGGACGAGGTTTTCTCAATTCCGCGATGGCGGCCCGTACGAAGTCGCCGCTCAACCCACACGTGCGCTTTTGGAGAGCGCTGCTTGTACGATCGGTGAAGGTTCGCCCACGCAGGTGACCCAGAGCTGGTGCACGGCTCGCGTGGCTCCCACATGGAGAAGCCGCCGCAAAGCGGGCTGGTCGGGAAACTGGACCGCTCCCACATCGACCAAGATCACGTAGTCGAACTCGAGACCCTTGGCTTGCGCGATTTCGGTGACCTCGACTCCAGGGGCAAAGGTGAAGTCTTGGTGGGAGACGCGGCGCAGGTTCGGCAGCTCCGTCTCGACGAGACCACGGTGGTAGGTCTCGCTCGCCGCCTCATTGGGAGTCAGGACGGCTACGGAGGCCAGGGGCTCCTCGCGCGCGAGGGCTCGCAGGGCGTCCGCGAGGGACGCGACACAGGCACCCGGGTCGGTGAACTGAAGGCACTCGACCGGAGGGCCCGAGCGTACACTGAGCGGTGGCTCACTCTCCTCGGCGAGGTCGCCGAGCACCTCACGTGAAAAACTCGTGATCTCGTGCGAAGAGCGGTAGGACACGCGCAGGGTGTCGATGGAGGTGCCTTCGAGGCCGAGGTGCGCCAAGAACTCGGGCCACGACGTGAAGCCCGCCGCCTGCATGACGTGCTGCTGGGTGTCTCCCGCGAGCGTGAGGCTCCGCCGCTCGTCGAGACAATCGATCAGCACGCGTACTTCGACCGGTGAGAAATCCTGGACCTCGTCGATTGCGACGTGCCGGTAGCGCAGCGGCGCGCTCCCGCGCCCAAGCAGCGGGCCCACCCGCAGCTGCCACGCGCGCAACAGCAACGCGTCGTCTTCAGGGTCGAGCTCGGCTTGCATCTCGCTATCGCCCTCGAGCCACGCCGTGAGCTCCTCGTGCCGGGCGCGGTTCCAGTCGGCCGCGCGGCGCACTTCGTCCGCAGTAAAAGCGCCCGGCGCTACGCGGGCCACGGCCTCCTCGAGCATCGGAGCCTGGCAGAGCACGCTTGCCCAGTCGTCGAAGGCCTGGGCCGGCGTTTGCGGGCCGGGGTGACGACGCACCTGCTCTTCCAGCGCGAAGAGGAGCGCGGGATGGAGCTTGAGGCGCTCCACCACGGCGGGAGCGCTGGCCCGTTGATCCCGCGGAAGCTGCGGGAACAGGCGCCGCCGCTGCTCCGCGGCCCATTCCGCAAAGGTTGCAATGCGCGCGCTCCCCACACCGAGGGCAGGCAGCACGTGGGAGACGTAGCTCCGAAGGGCTGGCGAAAACACCACGAACAGAGTCCGGTCCGAATCCACGCTCGGATCGTCGTACGCGAGATAAGCGATGCGATGCAGTGCCACCGTGGTCTTCCCGGAGCCCGCACTCCCGCGGATCACCACGAAGCCTGACGAGGGGCGGGTAATGAGCGCGAACTGCTCGGGATCGAGCAGGCCTGCCAGCTCGGGAAGCCGCTTGTCCGCACGACGGCGCCGGCCGTCGAGGTCTGTCCCGAGGCGCCGCGCTGCGCCCTCGCCGGGTCCGAAGGCGCGGAGCGCCGCGCCCTCGCCGCCGTGCAACCGCAGCCGCTCTCGCGCGGTCTCGCGCCAAGCTCCCGGGGCTCCAGCCTCGCGCGTGAACACCCCCTCGGGCGCTTCGATCCGTTCGAGCACTCCGGCGCGGATGGCGACTGTGCGGCGTGTCACCACGATACCCGCACGTCGGCGCCCGGCCATCACCTCCTCGTACTCGTCTCCCTGCCCGTAGCGATAGAAGATCTTCGAGACGGGCGCGTTCCTCCAGTCGACGATTCGGAGGCTCCCCTCGATGCGCGTGGCCCTGCCGAGGAAGAGATCACGCTCCCCGGCGCTATCGCGCAAGCGTAAGTGGGCGAAGTAGGGCGAGGAGGGGTCGACCTTGGGTGCGTTTCGAGAAGCCCGAAGCTGGCGCAGCAGCGCATTGCCTTGGTCCCACTGCTGGTGGAGCGCTGGGGCATCCTCGGCCTTCATGGGTTCGAGCATGATCTCGCGCAAGCGGGAGAGGTCGCGCACCAGCGCAACCTCGGCCGCGGGAACGTCCGCCTGCGGCTCCGCCAAGCGGGCGCGGGTCGCCGCGAGGAGTTCCAACTCCTCCTTGACAATGGGATTCGTCAACCCCTCTCCCCACAAAACGAATCGTGAACAGTAGCAGCAGCGTCCCAGGCCGCGCTTGCCTGGTAGCGTGTGCGTGCCCAACCCTCCCACAATGAGGACTGCGATGGCACGAGGGATGGAGATCCACGGAGACTGTGCCGGCCCAAACGCAGGCGTCTTCGGTCACTCCGGTGCGGGTGGATCCTTGGCCTTCGCCGCTCCCACCGCCAAACTCGGCTTCGCGTACGTGATGAATCAAATGCAATTCGGACGCTATCTGATCGGCCCGCGCGCAAATACCTTGGTAAGAGCCACCTGCGAGTGCCTTTGAGATCGGGGCCCTACCCTGCGCCGTGCTTCTCCAAGAAATGCTCGATCAGCCAACCTGAGATGCTGATTCGGCCGCGGAAAAACTGCGGCATGGAGTCGTAGCGAAAGAAGGCTGCGTCCTCGATCTCCGAGGTATCGATTCGGAGCTCACCGCCGGCGTAGCGCGCGGTAAAGCCCAGCATGAGAGAGTGCGGAAATGGCCAGGGCTGGCTCGCGAAATACCGCACGTCCTTGACGTCGATCCCGGTCTCTTCATGAATCTCACGGGCCACGGTCTCTTCCAAGCTCTCGCCGGGTTCGACAAAACCTGCCGGCACGCTGTAGAAGCCGGGCGGGAAATGCGGAGAGCGTGCAAGCAAGATCTCCTGGTCTCGCTCGACGGCTACGATCACCGCGGGCGCGAGCCGTGGGAAGCAGGTAAGACCGCAGCGCGGGCACACACGCGATCGTTCGGTCTTGCGCGGCTGCGTCCCTTCGCCGCACGCGCCACAAAATAGGTGGGTACGATCCCATTCCACGATCTGTACCGCGCGTCCCGCCAGCGCATGAAGGGTTTCGTCGAGGCGACCAAACAAGAGCCGCAGATCGCGGAACGTCATTCCCGGCGGTGCCGCGTGATCCGCGGCCACCTCGGCTGAAAAGCAATGCTGCTCGCCAAGCTGTCCTAGATACTGCAAACGGAGTGTGTCGAGGCCGAGCGCCTCGGGGTGAGCCGCGGGCTCGAGAGCAAGATCGTCGCTCACGAGCAGCTCGCGCCCCCGAAAGACAAACCAAAGCGCGCGCTCCGGCCGCGGATCCGGCGGCACAAGTCCCGGCACAAAGCGGCGCGTCACGGAACTCCCTCCACGCGAACAGGCGTCGTGAACCGGCCGCGACGTTCGAGCCGCACGCTGGGCCCCGTAATCTCGAACGCACCAGAAAGTCGCACGTCGTCCGAAGCACTCCCCACCATCACCTCGATCGTTCCTGGCTCGACAATCCATCCCTCTTCGAGTCCACGAAATGCAAGCTGCTCGACCGCCAACTCGAAACAGAGGCGCTTGGTCTCACCCGCCCGGAGCGCGATCCGCACAAAGCCGCGAAGCTCCTTCACGGGGCGAGTGACGCTTGCCACGGGGTCATGGACGTAGAGCTGGACGACCTCCTCGCCGAGACACCTGCCCGCGTTCGTGATCTCTGCACAGATGGCCACGATACCTCCGGCCGGTACGCGTCGGGGCTCGATCAGGAGGTGTGCGTATTCGAAGTGTGTGTAGGAGAGCCCGTGGCCGAAGGAGAAGAGCGGGGTTGCTTTTGAGTCGGCGTAGCTCCCCTTCCAGTGCGAGCGCCCTCCCGACGGCTTGTGACCGTAGTACACCGGAAGCTGCCCAACGCCGCGCGGCATGGAGATCGGAAGTCGGCCCGAGGGATTCACATCGCCGAAGAGCACGTCCGCGACGGCGCTTCCGCCTTCCTCACCCGGGAGCCAAGCGTGGACCAGCGCCCCCACGTGCTCTGCGATCCAAGGCACGGCGAGGGGTCGACCATCGATCAGGACGACGACGATCGGCCGTCCCGTCCGAACCACAGCCTCCACAAGCACCTGCTGCGCGCCGGGCAGTCCAAGCTCCGCCCGGTCGATGGATTCACCACTCGTGCAGCCGTCGACCAGCCCCGAACGTCCCCCCACGACGAGGATCGTGACCTCCGCCCGCTCCGCGAGCGCAACGGCCTGTGCGAAGCCCTCCGTCGAGGATCCCAGGACCTCGCAACCCCGCGCGAACATCACCTCGGTCTCGCGGGAGACACTGCGACGCACGCCCTCGAGGACGCTCACCATCGGCGGGAAGCACTCGCCCAGGTCGATGCTCGATCTCGGTTCGCCCTCTTCGGTCACAGGCCTCGGTGCTTCGGACTCGATCCGCCCGAACACCATCTCAAGGTGCGTGGGATAGTGATAGTCCCCTTGGAGAAGGCGGATCTGGTCGGCGCTCGGTCCCAGTACGGCGATCGAACCCAGGTTCTTCGCGAGCGGCAGGAGATTTCCCTCGTTCTTGAGCAGAACGATCGACTCCGCGGCGGCGCGCCGCGCAAGGGCGCGTTGCGGGGGTGTGTCAAAAACGCTGGGCGCTGCGACTGCGTCCACCGATGGCTGCTCGAAGAGACCGAGCAGGAACTTGGTCCGCAAAAGGCGCCGTAGCGCCCCGTCGACGAGCGCGATCGGCGCCCGGCCGCTCTCGAGCGCCTCCCGCAGCGGCGCCCCGTAGCAGTCCAGTTGCGGCAGCTCGACGTCGATTCCCGCATGAAGGGCCCGAAGCGCTGCCTCGCCCTTGTCGCCAGCGATGTGATGGTAACCACGCAGGCAGTCGACCGTGAAGTAGTCGGCCACCACAACACCATCGAAGCCGAGCTCGTCCCGTAGGAGATCCGTGAGAAGCGCCCGCGAAGCGCCGCAGGGCACGCCGTCGAGCTCATGGTAGCCATTCATGATCGAGCCCAGGCCGGCCTCGCAGATCACGGCCTCGAAGGGCGTTACGTACACCTCGCGCAGTTCGCGAGAGCCCAGATGGGCTGGCGCCCAGTTCATCCCGCCTTCGGAGGCCCCGTAGCCCACGAAGTGCTTGCCCGTGCAGAGGATCCCCTCGGCGAGGCGCTCTCCCTGGACACCGCGCACATACGCGATGCCCATCTGGGAGATGAGATACGGATCCTCCCCGAAAGTCTCTTCGGTACGACCCCACCGGGGGTCGCGAGCGACATCAAGCACTGGGGCGAGAGCCTGATGCGCACCGACGGAGCGCATCTGCAGACGGATTCCGTCGCCGATCTCGCCCACCAGCCCGGGATCGAACGTGGCGGCCAGGCCGATGGCTTGCGGAAAGCAGGTGGCGTCGCGGCCCAGATAGCCCGCACAGCTCTCCTCATGGATGATTGCCGGGACTCCGAGGCGCGTCTCTTCCATGAGAAAGCGCTGAATTTCGTTCGCGAAGGCCGCGCTCTCCCGGGGTGAGAGCAGGGTTGCGCCGCCGATGCGCGTCACCTGTCCGATTCCATGGGCGAGCTTCTCGCATGCGGCGCTGCGCTGGAACCGGCCCTCGTGAAGCAGTTGGGTCGACCAGACACAACCCAGCTGGGCGAGTTTCTCATCGAGGGTCATGCGCGAGAGAAGGTCTTCGACGCGCTTCTCGACGGAGAGCGAGGCGTCGAAGTACGGAGGCTTCATCGGATGACTCCGGGGAGGTCCCAGTACCCGCCGAGGACGTGGATCGTCGGCGGGGTGCCGAACGGCGGGGCGCCCTCTCCCTGCCTGGGCGGGGACGTGGCCACGGCGCCCCGCGTGGTGAAGCGCGGGAACACGCGGGGCCAAGCTCCGTGCAGAATCCCCATTCGTCGTCGTCCTCCGCGCCGCTGAGCTACCTACTATGGCATGGATCCTCGCTACCGAAGCGCGGTGAACCGCGACGTCCCCGAAGCGCGCCCGGGCGAGTTCGCCCCGGTTTCCATCGGGCCTCTGCGTGTGTGGCCGCCGGTGGTGCTGGCACCCATGGCAGGCATCACCAACGCACCCTTCCGTACGCTTTGCCGACACTTTGGGGCAGGCCTCTATGTAAGTGAAATGATCACCGCCCGAGCCCTGGTGGAAGGCAATGCCAAGACGCTGCGGCTCGCGGGCTTTGCTCCTGAAGAGAAGCCCAGGAGCCTCCAACTCTACGGAGTGGATCCCCGTTACGTGGGCGAGGCCGTGGCCTTTCTTGCCGGCGAGAGTCGCGTGGATCACATCGACATGAACTTCGGCTGTCCCGTACCGAAGGTGACTCGGCGTGGTGGTGGGGCTGCGATCCCACTAAAGCCCAACCTGTTGCGGGCGATCGTGCGAGCCGCCGTGCGGCATGCGGGCCCGGTACCCGTGACCCTGAAATTTCGAATTGGGGTAGACGACCGTTATCAGACCTATCTGGAGGCCGGCCGAATTGCTTCCGACGAAGGCTGTGCCGCCGTTGCTCTGCACGCCCGAACGGCCGCACAGCTCTACGACGGCGAGGCACAATGGGAGGCGATCGCTCGGCTCAAGTCTGCCGTCGGGCGTCTTCCGGTGTTTGGAAACGGCGATATCTGGGAAGCCTATGACGCGCTCCGCATGATGCGCGCGACGGGCTGTGATGGCGTGGTCGTGGGCCGGGGCTGTCTCGGGCGGCCCTGGCTCTTTCGAGAGCTGAGCGACGTATTCGAGGGTCAAGAGCCCGGGGATCCGCCCCCGCTCGGGGAGGTAGCCGACGTGATGCTCGAGCACGCCGCGCTCCTTGCGAAGTGGCTGCCGGAAGGAGTAGCGATTCGGATGTTCCGCAAGCATGCCACCTGGTACACCAAAGGCTTCCGCTACAGCACACGCCTCCGCGACGAGTTGATCGCGATCGAGACTCTCGACGACCTGCGCCAGGTGCTGAGCGCCGTGGATCGGGACGAGCCTTTTCCCCATGCCGCATTGCGGGT
>Ga0074045_10003621_pt1 | contig 13893 bp, 5 predicted proteins | sample BogForMeECP23OM2_FD_94442 | JGI IMG/M metagenome (GOLD analysis project Ga0074045, IMG submission 94442) | Bog forest soil microbial communities from Calvert Island, British Columbia, Canada - Bog Forest MetaG ECP23OM2 | ecosystem: Environmental > Terrestrial > Soil > Wetlands ... | reverse complement strand
GGCCCGTACTCGACGTAACCTCCGACATAAAGGTCTAGGAAGCCGTCACGGTCGTAGTCAAAAAAGATGGCGGCGGAGTGAAACAATGTGCCGAACTCCAGGCCAGCGACACCAGCCTTTTCGGTAACGTCCGTGAATGTTCCATCGCCGTTGTTGTGATAGAGAACGTTGCGCCCGTACTGCGTGACGAACAGATCCGGAAATCCATCGTTGTCGTAGTCGCCCCAAACACAGCCGAGACTGTATCCTGTGCCTGGAACGCCCGCTTCAAGTGTCACATCGGAAAAGGTTCCATCGCCGTTGTTGTGATAGAGGGCGTTGCGGACTCCACCTGCTCGATTGCCAATGTCTCCCCCATTGGGAAAGTAAATGTCTTGCCAGCCATCGCCGTCATAGTCGGCAACGCAGACGCCGGGGCTTTGTTGGCCAAGGATCATCGGCGCATTCGGGCCGCCATTCTGATGAGTGAAATGGATGCCCGCCTCTTTGGTTTTAATCGAGAACTGGATTTGGGGCTCAGACAGGTTGCGGGAAGGATCCTGCGCGAAGTTGCCGAGGTTCGGCCATAACAGCAGCGGCGCGAAAAAGAGCAGCGAGAAAGATGCCCTTGCCAACTTGCTGGCAAGATTATTCTTCGGCGCCGAATTCCAGTTCATTTGCCCAGTGGGTTTGCCAGTCGTCATGAAAGGTTACAGAATTCGACTTGGAGACGCTGCGGCCCGCCGCGAGTTCGTGTTCCGGACCCTTATTATCGTTGACGCGGCAAGTGAACTTGATGGTCTCACCGGCCTTGATTTTGCGATACACATCGGGCATTTGTTCCCACGGAATCGCCGCTTCCACGAGTCTTGTATTGCCATCGCGCCGCATTACCAGTTGCCCCTGGGTCACCGGTCCGCCATCGATGGGAGACTTTGGCTGGCGGGGGAAGAAATGTTTTCTCGGCATGCCTGGAGCCAGTAGACGCCAAATTTCCGTGCCACCTCCATATTCCTCCGCGACGGGGTTTAGAGCAAATTCGTAATCGGTATCCCAGTAGGTAATGAACTTGGGCATTACGCCGGGAGGATTGGCAAGCCAGGGCTTAGCGTCCAGAACATTGAAAGCAATCTGCACATTGTCGTGTTCTCCGCTGCCCGAAGGGATATCAAAGTTCTTTCGGTAAGAGTAATGTCGCACGGCGGAAGGCCAGGTTAGCGAAGCGTGATCCCTACCCGAGACTTTGTCCGGGTAAAAGTAGCTATCGTCATCGCGAGTTGCAAATCGCACCATTCCGGGGTCAGGGGAAGAATCGGCGATCTTGGCGGCAAAGTAGAAGTTTTTTTCGTCGTAAGCAACATAGATGGTCGACAACCCGTTGGGCACGGTCTTGTCAAAATTCTTGAACGGCAACCAAGCTTGCTCAGTTAGGTTCTTGCCCACTTCCGCGCCAGGCAGAAGAATCGGTAAAACGCCTTTCCAGTCACTGAGTTCCCCGTCCACGTGAATGGTACGGTGGGCGAGGAAATTCACACGCAGATCCTCGCGCAGAGTGGACTGCCCATCAGGTCCCGCATCAAACGTGGCCACGAGAGGGTAGAGATTGTCGCCTGCAGTGGTTCCAGATTTCGCCGTGAATTCGACATATTCCGATGCGCCCGCGGCGATTGCCAATGTTTTCGAGGCATCTTTTAGCTCCAGACCAGAAACGTCGACTTGAATCTTTCCAGTGATTCTGCGATTGAGGACATTTGTGATCTTCAGGCGAAGGGTAGGATGACTGCTGATGGGAGCCGTAAAATCGTGAGCCACGATTTCCACGGGGTCATATCCCTTGATTTCCGCAACTTGAACGGCTTGCAAAAGTCGTTGGAAAGATCCCGGGCTGCCGTCTGTGCGTAGAAAATAGCCGAGGCCATTAAGCGGGACTCGAATCTTGCCGTGATCTCCGGTGACAACGTTTCCATAGAAGTCATAAAGACGGGCTTGCCCGGAATCGTCTTTTATTGTCAGTGCCGCATCGGTAGCGAGATCGACCGAACGAAACAGCGTGCGCTCTGGCTCGTAGATCTTGCGCAGGTCGCCGACAATGACAAGCGTCCCATCGTCTCTTCGGGTTTCAGCGTTCTTTTCGTTTGGGAGGCCAGAGAAGACGAACACCCAAGGTAGGCCATTCTGGAATAACAATTTTTCGAATGGGCGCTGGCCGATGAATCTTTGACTGGCAGCGACGGCCGCAGCGGGCGACCACGCCTGGACCACCGGATAAACGCTATTTTCAATCTTCAAGTTGCGGCTCTCATACACATTCCCTTCGAAGATTCCCGCGGTTCGACTTTGTCCCTGGGCTCGCATAGAGGCAATCACGCCGGCGACGCGATCCTCGGAATTGGCAATCCAACTCTCGGTGTCCCAGACTCTGACGGATCCGTACGGGCCCTTGCGATGCACCCATTCCGGAACAAGGGATGGGTCAGCCGCCAAAGCCTGATAATGAATGCTGACGAAATCAAGCCACTTCAAAAAGTGATCGGAACCATCGGGGAATAGTTTGTCCCGTGCGTTGGAAGAGGAGCAAGTACCGCCGATCAATACTTTGACGCCAGCTTTTGCCCGTGCCGCTTCAATTCCCAGAGCCATGTGGGTGAAAATGTCGCGATAACGCGGAATGTCTGCCTGCCACCCCGAAATGGAAACACTTTCCCATGGTTCGTTCCAGAGTTCCATGGCGTTCACATTCCCCTTTGGCCAGCCATATTTCGTTGCCAGATTCTCCACCCAATTTTGGAAATCGGCGTCATGCTCGGGGAGCCAGGCGCGATCATCCTTGGTGTCCAGCATTTCGTTTTCAGGAGAGAGCCACGGGCGCGGGCGAGACAAAGGCTGCGAGCTAAAACCTTCGCCGGCAGCCAAGGTAAGCATGACGGTGACGTCGTGTTTGCGGCTCCAATCGAGGTAGCGATCCAGAACTGTGGTGCTTCTCTCATAGTCCGGATCCTTGGCAAGATCATAGGCGGCTCCCATTCTCATGCCTTTTATCCCGAGCTTCTCAAACAGGACAAACACGCCTTCATTCATAAACTCGTCCCAAGTGGTGTCGAGGGCGTAGGTGGGAAACTGGACGCGACCGGAGTCCGGCTGGAGGACGCGCGCAACCGTTGCGGCGAACGCGCGCCCGTAACCTGGAAGATCAACGACCAGAGCATAGCCGCCAAACGTGTTCGGAATCGACGGTCGGACCGTGATGTTCGTAGAAGAGTGCGCGGGCAGATCGACGCTGAGGGGAATCGTGCCTTCCTCAGCAATTCGAAACACATGCGGCACCCAGACGTCACCGACGGGCACACTGGTTCCATAGCGAATGACTTCGATCTTCCCTTCCGCCTTTAAGGGGGTTTCCTGTTTATTGGTGAACCTCAGAGTGATTTCGATGGATTCGTCGGGCCAAATAACGTTTGCCATCGACTGTTTCCCTGCCTTGACGGCAATTTCCTGAACCGCGTACCCCTTCGTTGCGTCGTCAGGTCCAAGGCGGAACGCGTCCGCAAAGCCGGGCATATCCGAGCCGGTCTTCATTTGAGCGCGGGTTGGGAGGCAGGACAACAGCAAAGCAACCAGGAAAAAGATGACCGGCAGAGTCCTGAGACAGTTTTTAGATGGCACACACTTCGTTGGCATGGACAAACCTCGGATTGGGAATGGGGTAGCCGGGAGGCCGAACATCGAGACAATCAACCAAGTTGGCCAGAGTGCAAGATGAGGACATGGGTGTGAGACTTCGGGACACCTTCTCGTTGTTGGGCGAGGATTTCCTCTTTGACCCGAAGGCTCTCTGGGTCGCCTGGGGCAATGGCGAGAGCCCGCTCCACCGATTTAAGCGCGGCCGGCAATTGGCCTGCCTGGCGATAGGCTTCGGCCGCGAGGAGATGCACATCCTTGTCCTGCGCCTTGGTTTGCGATTGCAGAATGGCGATTGCCAATTTCGGTTGGGATTCCTGGAGATATTCCGTTGCCAATGCTTTGCGAGCTTCGATGAGCGAAGGATCTATCTGGATGGCTTGCTCTAATTCCGGAATTGCTTCGGTTCCCCGCCCTTCCGACAAGAGAAGAACGCCCAGCGCCGCCCGCCCGTCGGACGATACAGGCTGAAAAGAAAGATATTTCCGGAATGCGGTCTCCGCCTCGGTGGGTCGGCCGGTCTGCGCGTAGCACATGCCCAAGTCGAAATAAGCTTCGTAATAGGTGGGTAGAGTTTGCAGGATCGACTCGTAGTGCGTCGCAGCTTCGGCGAAACTGCCGGCTAACAGGAGATGCTCGGCCTGATTCAGGTCGTCTCGCAGGAAACGTCCTTTTGCTTGCTGAGCGTCCTTCTGCTCATCCAGACGCTTGACCATTTCGGCATACTCTTCGGCCTTTTCCGGTTTGCCCTGTTTCCGGTAGATGTTGACGAGCAAAAGCGCCGCTTCCTTTTCGTTCGGATCAAGACGAGTGGATTCCACCGCGTCCGCTTCGGCTGCATCCAGATTCTTCAATTGCTGATAGGCGCGGGCTCGCCAGTAGTAGCCCGTGGCGTAACGGGGATTGAACTTCAGCATTGAAGAAAATGCGTCGACGCTTTCCTGGGGGTGGCCGTTTTCCAGCAAGAATCTCCCATACAGCATCTGAACAAGAGGGGCATCCTTAGGTGAACTCTTCGCAAGTTCAAGAGCTTTACTGAATTGCGGCCCAGCTTCCTTAAGGGCATCGGTCTGGCCGTACGCGTAACCAAGAGAAGCCAGAACCACGGCATCATTGGGCGCGAGCCGCGCAGCGCGCTTGAGAGCGGGTACCGCCGCGTTCATGTCTTCCTGGTCCATATAGATCTGCGCCAGAGATTTCCAAGCTCGTGCATTCGTCGGGGCGAGCCTGGTTACTTTTTCGAATTCTGCCTGAGCGAGGGGTAAGTCCTTCAATGTGTCGGCAGCCAGGGAGGCATGCAGTTCGAGAGGGCGGAGGGAATCCGGATGAGATTGCAAAAATTTCTGCAGCTCCAAAGCGGCATCAAAGGGCTGACTCAGCTGGATTAGTGATTCTGCATGCAACATGATGGCGTCCACGGAATCCGGGTGAGCGTTCCGATAGATCCGCAATTCGCGCTCCGCGTCGCGCCACTGGCCTTTTGTTCCGTAGCTGCGGCCTAACTCAAGGTGTTGGTCTGAGGGCGCGCTTCGAGTCTTGACGGCTGGAGCCTGCGCCCGCACCGGGACACCCAACAAGAAAAGTGTGGCGGAACAGAGAAGGGGAAGTGTCCGCCATAGTAACGAACTAGTATTTGAGACTAGCGAAAGGCCGATCATGATGTGAGAAGGGCCAAGCGGTAGTATAACCGCTTGGCCCTGAAAGATGTGAACCGGGTTAGAACACGAACTTCAGTGCCAGCTGAATGTGACGCTGCACATTAGCCACAGGGGTGTTAGCCACAGGGCTACTGCCGTTGCCGGTGATGAATCCGAAGTTACCGTTCGAGGGGTCGGTATTGTAATTGAAGAGTCCAGGATGGTTGAAGATGTTCAACCCCTCCATGCGGAACTGCAGATACCGCGAGCCGTCGGAACTAAAGATTGGGAAGTTCTTGAGTATTGAGAGATTGCTGTTCCAACTGCCCGGATTGCGCATCTTGGTGAACACCTGCGATATATCGCCAATCGTAAACGGGTAAGCCTGGTTGGTTGCAGGGTTCAAGTTAAACGCTGATTTGGTGAAGGCTGGGATGGCGTTTCCGGCGCCAAGGCTTGAAACCACTGCCTTGCTTGGATCGTTGAACCCGCTAGTGATGATGTCATTGAGACTCTTGCCGGGTATCAATGACAGGTACTGTTGAAAGATGCCATAAGAGCCCTGGTTGTTCGTTGGGAAACTCCACAGGATCGGGGTGCCCGAGTGCCAAATCGTGCTTCCCGAGACTTCCCATCCGCCGATGAATCCGTCAAGCACCTTTGCACCAATGCTGTCGGGCGATCCCATATACTTTCTGCCGCGCCCGACTGGCAACTGGTAGTCGTAAAACGCGGAGATTCTATGGGTCTGGTCCGAGGAATCGGTGCCGTAAGTACTCCGGAAGGTATACACGCTTTGCGGAATCGCGCCAGATGCTCCAAATCCTGCTGCCGGGCCCGCACCCAGACCGGAGTCGGAACCGCCGACGTTGTCAATCAGATGCGAGTAGGTGTAGTTGAAGAGAACCTGTAAGCCGTCGGAGAATCTCTTTTGCACGCGCAGGTTCATAGCGTCGTAGTTCGATGTGCCTGCGTTGACGCCCTGCACTTGGAACAAACCGAAGTAGGGCCACAGCATCTCAAGGGCGCCCACTGAAACGGTGGAACCGACTGCGTTATTCGGCCCCTGACCGGCAAACGGATTGGCCACCTGTGTGGAATAAATCGTCTGGTTGGTCCCGTTGAGGCCTCCGGTATAAAGGGAAGCAGGGAACCGGCTTGGGGTGTCCTTGGCCAACAGCGAACTGCTGTGATTCCCGACGTAATCCGCCTGAACCAGGACTTGCCACGGCAACTGGTGCTGTATGCCGAAGCTCCAATCCGATTCCATGGGCATGTGCATGGTCTTAATCATGGCGCCGCTGGAGGTCTGGCCCAGATTAGAAGCCAGGTAGTTGGCAGTCTGATTATCTCGAGTGACTGGAGTGATCTGGACCGCAGGCTCAACGTACGGCATCTGCAGATTTTGCAATCCGGTTTCCGGTACGGAAACCGTCTGCCCGCCATTAGCTTGTTGGGGATTGCTATTCGCTTGGGACGTGTAGTTGATCCCGGGGCTTTCGGCGAAGGCTTGCAGACTTCCCGAAGTGGGAAGGTAGAGAATGGCGTAGGAGCCACGGATAACTGTCGTAGGCGTTAATTGATAGGCCGCACCCAATCTGGGTGCAAAATTCCAAGGATGCCAGTCGTTGGCATTACTCGAGGTGTGCTGAGGCGTTCCCGGAAGCACGATAGCGCCAGGGCTGAAAGTGCCATTGCTCACCCAATAGGGCGTGACGACTTGGCTTGGATTCAGTCCCGCATTGGTTAGCGCCTGGTTGAAACTATACCCGGGATCTACCGTGAAACCTGGATTCGCCTTGGGATCCCAGATCGAGAGGTGGTTGTTCTTTTCGCTGATGGGGCTTTCCGTCTCCCATCTCAGTCCCAGATTCAAAGTGAGGCGATTGGTGACCTTGAAATCGTCCTGAACAAAGGATGCATAGTAGTTGGCCCGCAGATTACGTCCAAATGGGGAAGTAATTTGCAACCAACTGTCAATGCCGAGAAGCACTTGTCCTAGACCGTTGGCATTGCCCTGCGGGCTCCACGACTGATCGTAGTTCGAGTAAGGCCCGACCGCTTCGGCGTCGAAGAACATTGTGCTGTTCGAACTGGAATAGAAATTATCGTAATAACGCCGGCCTTCATAACCGAACTTGACCGAGTGGCGACCAAGGATTTTGGTCAGCATGGCGGAGAATTGAGCGCTTGTAGAGTTGTACCTGGTGTTGCTGGCGCCGAGAAAACCTAGATTACCGCCGGCGTTGTTAACGACCGAGGGGTAATTCTGATTTTCGTCATCAAACCCACTAAGGTTAAGGATGTTGTGGGTTCCGAGCAGACCGAGCACTTGCGGCGAATAGTGGAACTTTGAATTGTCGAAGTTGCTGGGCAAGCTCTGCCCGTTGGAAAACGGAGAGAAGTTTCCCCCAACGTGCGCTTCCAGGAAAGTCGTGGGGTTGATGGTCCAAGTGTAACCGAGGGTGGGCGCCCAGCCGCCGGGAGTCGTCACCAAATTCGTGCTCGGCACGGTCGGAAGGACGGCTCCGGTGGAGTTGTACCATTCCGCATGCGAGAAATGGAAGAAGATACGTTGGTTCGCAGTGATCACCTGATCGATGCGCATGTCCCAGATGTTGACGTGTTGGGTCTGCGGTTGCTGGTATTTATAATTATTGCCACTGGACGTGCCTGCCACTGGCGTCTGATTGGGAGCCGGCAGCATGGCCATATACCCTTGCATGGTGGGGTCCAAATCCGCGGTAGGGATGATATTGCCCAGATTGGTAGTGCGCTGGTATCCCTGCGTACCACCGGGCGTAGTGACGAGATTAGGATAGGAACTACCGAGAAAAGGATCCCAAACGGTGGCCGTCGGGTTGTTAGGATCTCCGGGTACTCCATAGTCGCTCAGATTGCCCGCTCTTTCCGACATCGTTGGAATACACAAGAAATTCGAATTGCCACTGGTGCTGGTTCTTACACCTTCGTAATTGGCGTACCAAAAGGTCCTCTGCTTCCCGTCGTAAAGGTGCGGAAGGACAACCGGGCCACCTACCGCAAAACCAAAGTCATTGATCTTAAAGCTGGGTCTTTTGGTGCCGCTGGCGTTGTTCCCCCAGGAATTTGCGTTAAAGCCACCTTGCTGGTTGAATTCAAACGCTTGGCCGTGGAGGCCGTCGGTACCGCTCTTCGTGGTGATGGAAACAGCGCCGCCGGAGAGCCTTCCATATTCGGCGGAGATGCCGTCGGTCACAACCTTGAACTCGGCAACGTCTTCATAGGCAGGCGTCGCGACGCTCACGTTGTGGCCAAAGTTCGAGCTAGCAGGAACGCCATCGACGTAATATTCGATGCTACCCGTGCGGCCGCCATTGATTCTCGTGTCTGCTTGTCCGCCGGGTCCGCCACTACCGATATTTAGGCCGGTGCCGGCCCTGGCGCCGCTACCCTGCACGTCACCGGAGAGCACCAGAAGCAACAGCGGGTCACGATAGATTCCGCCGCCATTGTTCGACGGCAAGGTCTCGATCATGCTGTTGGTGATGACCTCGCCCAGCTGTGCATCTTCGGTACGCAACTGCGGAGTTTCGGTGGTAACGACGACTTGTTCACTCACTTCGCCAACGGTCAACTTCAAGTCCAGGCCGATGCGATCTTCTGCTTGGACCACAAGATCATCGCGGACCAGCGTCTTAAAGCTCGGGGCCTGCACCTCCAGCCGGTATTTGCCCGGGATTAAAGAAATGACCTCGAAATAGCCTTCACCGTTAGCGGTGAACGCCGAGGTGACACCCGTGTCTTTGTTGAGTACCGTGATCTTGGCCGAAGGAATTGCGGCCCCGGAAGGGTCCATAACTCTACCGGTGATAGCGCCTTTACCGGTTTGGGCGGCCGCCCAAGGAGCGAGCACGACCAGGCAAAGTATAACCAAAATAGCCAGCTTGGTTTTCATAAGACTCCTTCGCTACGGCTTCTGCACCAGGGAAGCGGCGGCGAGATGCTAGTGATTTCGCTTCATGCGTGTTGAACTGCACGAACGACTACCCCATTTGTCCGCATGGTAATGGTTTTGCGTTAGGCTCGTCTGTAAGGATTCCGAATCGAATCTCTGACAAAATCATCTTCTGTGAATTCGGACGAATCGGTCCATTTCCGGATTCGGGCCATTTTTTACAGGGAAGCGCAAGCAATTCTTACGCAATGACCGTTGTTCGCGACTTTACCGAGCGGGATTTGCGACTATTTTTCTACGTGAATCCAGCCAAAGCACGTAGGCAAGGGCTAGGGGATATACGGCGGACGCTAACAAGTACGAACGCGGTAAGCCCCAGGAGTCCGCGAATCTTCCCTGAAGAATCGGCAGGATGGCGCAACCGAGGAATCCCAGTGTCAACAGACCGGAGGCCTTGGCGGTGAGCTCGCCGGCCTCTTCGAGGGCAAGCGCGTAGAGTGTGGGGAAAAATATCGAGACGAAGAATCCCAGCAACAGCAATGCTGCCGTCGCAAGCAAGCCGTGGCCGAAAGCAACCATTAGCGAGCACAGGATTGCCGCAACAAGATGTACGGCCATATGTCGCGCAGGCTTGATGCTTCTCTGGATACGGGAGGCCACCAAGCGGCCAAGCGCAAACAGGGCGAAATACAACGTAAACATTCTTTGCGATTGGGTAGACGTGAATCCTGCGATTACGGGTTGCTCGAGGTAATTTCGGAAAAATCCGAACAGCCCTGCTTCCACTCCCAAACACAGAAAAATCACCACAAAGCCAAACACGATTTTCGGACGAGACCATATGCTGGCCCCCGCCCCTATGGCCTCAGTACTCTCTGCTGGTGCCGCATAACCCGAACTCGATTCGCCAAAGAGGAAAACAGCAACAGCTGTGGCCGAAAGAATTACGGCGAGAACAGCGAATAACACCTGCATGTACGGCAGTTTGTCCGTTATCGAGATTGCGGCGGCTGGAATGATGATCGAGATTGTGGCCGGGGCGATGATCTGCGCGATCGCGCCGAGAGCATTCCCCAGGTTTTGTCTGCTGGAAGCGTCTTTGGGAGTGCCTAGCAAGCTTAACAAAGGATTCCCCGCCACCATTTGTGCAGTGAAGCCACTGCCAATCAGCAGAAAACCCAGCAGTACAAGTTCGTATCGGCCGGTTTGCAATCCAGGCACCAACAGGGCCGTTCCTGCCGCATAGAGGCCCATAGCAATAATCAGGTAATTTCGATACCCAACCCGAACGACGGAAGCTCCAATCAAGACGGCCGCAAGGAAAGGGATATTCTTCGCGAAGACGGTATACATCTGCTGCTGGTAATTCAGATGGAAATATTCCTTGAATTCAGGGAGGAACACTCCCTCGAAACATTGAGTCAGCCCACAGAAGAAATAAATGAAGTAGACGAAGTAAAGAAGGATGGGAGCGCGGTCGAGCCGACTCTGTTCACGATTGGCTATGACAGTTCCCATTCGTCGACCCGATTAGGCTACGCTCGATCTGACCACTTGCATCAGGTCGATGGAGTTTCCTTTTGCATCGGCTCATTGCCTTCGATGATCGCTCTGGAGCCGATCTCGTTCTTCACATCCACGCCATGATAGCCATTATTTCCTCGGATGATGGCACTACGCACGTTGATTCCCAGGTGAATGCAGGGTGGCTGAAGCTCAGGTCGCGGTTCCGTTGAAGAATGACCTGGTTCTCGACGTTTATCCACACCTCCGAAAGTGCAGTTCTGGATCTGCACCTTCCCGGATTCAACTTCAATCGAATAGAGGTTGGTCTCCAAATCGTTCGAAAAATAACAATCTGTAAACGACGTGAAGGTGTCTCCACGCAGAACAGCATTGTGATCCACTGGTCCCCAAAATCCACAATTCACGAAGCGTATGTTTCCTTGTGCACCTGGTTCTACCACGATTTGCGTACTTCGACCGACATGGTGGCTATCAAATTCCCCATTGGTGATCAGAACGCCTTGAGGCTGAATGCGCTCCACAAGCACGGCGATTCCCGTGGCGTCGGCCCCAATGCCGGAAAACTGGCCGTTGCAGGTTCCGTTGGCGGTCTGCACAAACTTGTAGCCGACAGCCGCAGGAAACACAAAGGTATTGCTCACATATTCCCAATCCGACCGGCCAAAAATGAAAGCTTCCAAGTGCTGTTGCATGAAGGCGAAAACCTTGTCCCAATTGCCGTGGAACACGGGATTGGCCCAAAAGTGGGAATGAAACTGAATGTCTTCGAGTCTGCCTATGTCACCTGTCCAGTCGACGGAAATTCCCCGGCGCAGTACGCATCCATTGACGCGAATAATCCGATGCCGCCCGTTTTCGGTGGGACCCGTGCGAATCCCGTTGTAGCTATTGATCAGCGTGACGTCCGCGACCGTGGAATCGAAAGAAACTTCTCCTTTGTTTGCAGGATTCGCCCGAATCTGAATGGTCCAAGAATAGGGCTGGATGTCTTCGACCTTCTGATCTGGGTAATAGATGGTCACACCTGTGACGGAGGTGGAGCTTCGCATCTCGATGAAAGCAGGTGCGTCCTCCTGGCCCCGGCCTTCCGTCGGCATCAGAATGGATCCTGTCGCGGGCTCCCAGGACATCGGCGAAATGTTCAAACCCGCAAGATGAACACCCATCTTGAGTTCCAGATGGCCTTTGCACAGCCAGTGTCCAATGGGGACAAGAACGATGCCACCGTGTGAACTAGCGGAGTCAATGGCTTTCTGGATTGCTTGTGTATCGTCGTTCTGGCCATCACCTACCGCGCCAAAATCCTTGATGTTGTAAATGCCATCGGCGGGAGTGGCTTTCAGGACTTGCGCGCCTGCGGATTGCTTCCCGAATAGCGGGAACATGGAAGAAATAAGAAGTATCACCGCTAAAAGGCCGCAACTCCGGCTGGCAGGTGTCATCGAACTGGGCTCCCACTCATGCGTACAAAATAGGCTGAATCGCGCATTGAATCTATGAAAACTTGCGACCGCCTATGACAAAACCATCATTCCTGGGCAGTCTCCTGCAGTCCAAATGCCTCAGCTTGACTAGAACCCTTGCGCCAGACGCCGGATGGTTCTTTTCTTCGAATGAATTCTTCAATCGTTACAGAACGATCCCTGCGCATTGGGTCATTCTTTAGCCGTGGGTCAAGTTCCTTCCGGAGAACATAATCGTGCGAGCCTCCAAGTCTTGTCGAGTTCTAGTCACCCTTTTAATTCTCACGGTGTTCCCCAGTCTTCTCCATGGACAGGAACCTTCCGGAATAACGGCTGCCGATGAGCAGAAAATAAACGCAATGCTCTCAAAATTGTCTCTCGAGGAAAAAATCGACCTGATCGGCGGGGTCGACGGCATGTTCATTCGTGAGGAGAAATCGCTGGGACTTCCGCGCCTCAAGATGTCAGATGGACCCGTGGGTGTACGCACGTGGGGACCGTCGACAGCGTTCACGGCCGGAATTGCTCTGGCAGCAACGTGGAATCCGGACCTGGCACGACGAGTCGGAGTTTGCCTGGGCGAAGACGCCCGAGCACGTGGAGTCAATTTCCTGCTCGGCCCCGGTGTCAATATTTATCGGGCGCCGATGAACGGCCGTAATTTCGAATATTTCGGGGAGGATCCTTATCTTGCAGCGCAGACCGTGGTCGGCTATGTGCGTGGAGTGCAAAGCCAGGGCGTTGTTGCGACCGTGAAGCATTTCGCTTTGAATAATCAGGAATGGGATCGCCACAATGTGAGTTCTGACGCTGACGAGCGGACGATGCGTGAGATTTATTTTCCCGCATTTGAGGCGGCGGTTCGGGAAGGGCGCGCCGGCGCGGTCATGAATTCCTATAATCTGATCAATGGCGTGCACGCGACTCAAAATGGCTGGCTAAATAACGAGGTTTTGAAAAAAGACTGGAAGTTTGACGGCGTATTAATGTCCGACTGGGGCGCGACCTATGACGGCGTCGCCGCAGCCAACGGTGGGCTCGACCTGGAAATGCCGCGCGGGGAGTTCATGAATCGCGCGACGCTTCTCCCGGCGATTCAACAGGGCAAAGTCGCGGAGGCCACGGTTGACGACAAGGTCCGACGAATTCTGCGCACGGCGATGCGATTCCACTTTTTCGATCGTGCGCAGGAAAACCTGGCCATTCCCCGTTACAACCAGAGTGCCCGTGATATAGCGCTTGAAGAAGCCCTGGAAAGTATCGTCCTGCTGAAAAACGACCGGAATCTCCTGCCCCTCGATACAAAGAAAGTTCATAGCATTGCACTGTTTGGCCCTGAACTCTGGCCAATCGTCACGGGCGGAGGCGGCAGTTCAACCGTCACGCCGTACCAATCGGTGAGCCTGCTCGAAAGCCTGAGCCGTATTGCAGGGTTGAAGGTGCTCTACAGTGCAGGCATTCCGAGCTTGGCGCAATTGATCAACGAGACGAATTTCGCTTCCGACGTGAATGTGGCCGTTTTCGCGGATGCAGCCTTTTCTGGAACCGTGGTGCAAACCAAACAGCAGCGAATGAACGATTGGAAGGCCGGGGACTGGGTTCCTCCCGGGGAGCCGCTCAGCGTCCGTTACAACGCCACCTTTTTGCCCAAGACTTCCGGTTCTTATCTTTT
>Ga0074045_10003619_pt1 | contig 13894 bp, 15 predicted proteins | sample BogForMeECP23OM2_FD_94442 | JGI IMG/M metagenome (GOLD analysis project Ga0074045, IMG submission 94442) | Bog forest soil microbial communities from Calvert Island, British Columbia, Canada - Bog Forest MetaG ECP23OM2 | ecosystem: Environmental > Terrestrial > Soil > Wetlands ... | reverse complement strand
TGGCATCTGGATGATCAGCGGTACGCAACCGCCCGCCGGGTTGACGTGTTCGCGTTTGTACAGCTCGGCGATCTCCGCGTTCATCTCCTGGCGCTTCGGATCGCGCATGGGGTACTTCTTGTACCTCTCCTGGATCGCCTTCATCTGTGGCTGAAGCTTCTGCATCCTCAGCGCCGACTTCATGCTGGTGATGCGCAACGGCAACAGCACCAGGTTGATGACGACCGTCAGGATGATAATGGCCACGCCCCAGTTGCTGACCATGTGTTCGTGCGTCCATTTCAGCCACAGGAAGAGCGGGCGCGCGATCACGCTGAAGAATCCGAAGTCCACCACATTGCGGAGGTCGGGACCGTTCATCTGTCCCGGGGCCGTGTTGGAACGTACCGACTCGAGGACCTCGAGGGCCTTGGGCCCGACGAACAGCCGCTGTTGCGTCACGCCACTCATGTCGCCCACTGCGACGCCCAGCACGTCATAACGGTTCACGTTGTTCGGGTCGGGCTTTTTGAAATCTTTCGGGACGCTGATGGATTCGTGTAAGGTCACCATCGCCGCCGTGTCCGGATTGTCAGGCAGGAAAATGGCAGCGAAGAACTGGTCCTGCGTACCGGCCCAGCTGAACGGGCCACGCAGGGTATTGTCGTTGCTCACCTTCTTGGCTGCAAGCCGCTCCACCTTGCCGTCGGCCATGTAGTCGACGCGCGCCGATGCATATAACGGACCCGTCGTCTGGTCGCCGAAGCCCGCCGGCCACGTCGGATAGGCCTGCACAGGCTTTCCATTCTGCGTGACTTCGGTAAGGATCGAGATAACGTAAGTGTCACCGAACTGGCAGGTCTTGCGGGCCGTGATATCGCCGTCCGCATACTCGTAAGTTAAACTACCTGGAGCGGTGACATTGCCGCTGGGAACCACTACATAGAGCGCTGAGTTGATCTGGTTGCGCAGGCTCTCGTCATAGGTGAAGAGGCTGAGCGGGAAGCCAAACTTCGTGGCGTCCTTGTTCACCAAGTCGAGTGGGCGTCCGTCTTCATCCTTGTACTTCTTTAGTACCCACGACTTCACCTGCGCGCCGCGATTGGTGAAGACGATCCGGTAGAAATTATTCTCGACGACGGTTTCGATTTCGCTCGTCGCCGATTTCGAAGCCACCGACACTTTGGCCGCATTGGCGGCTCCCGGCGCTCTTGACGCCGGTCCTACTGCAGCAGCCGATTTTTCCGGCGCGTTTGCGCCGCGCTGCGTGGTTTCCGGCGGACCCGGCTTCTGCGGTTCGGGGTTTGGACGGTTCTTAAACAGGAAGAGCTGCGCGATGATGATCACCGCGAAGGTCACGGCGAACACCAGCAGCATCCGGCGTTCGCCGCCACCGCCGCCTTCTTGTTGTGGATTATGATACTCGGCCAAATTCAGGTTCCGTTTTTAGCAATGTTGGCCGACGTGTGCGTTGGCACACTGGCAAGCGGCCAGGCTTTCGATCTTGCTTTGCCCGCAGCTGGGCGAAAATCTAGTTGCATAGCAGCGGGGGCACGGTTCACACCCACCGCAGCGGCCTGTGGCACCACGTCCTGGGCTCCCAGCCAGTCCCGTCCTGGGACTTGTTGGGGTGGAGGATCGTATCCGGCGCGGGCAAACGGATGGCAGCGTAGCAAGCGTCCAGCGGCGAGCACACTTCCGCGAATCATGCCGTGACGCCCGATGACTTCGAGCGCGTACTCCGAACACGTGGGCACGAAACGGCAGGCGTGCGGCAGCATCGGCGAGATGAATCGCTTGTAGCACCGCAGCACGAATTGGACCGCCTGCTTCATTTCTGTCTCGCTACCCGCGCGTCCTGTGCCGCTAGCCGCAAAGCACGACGAACTTCGTCCGCCAGCTCCGCGAAGGGCAAAGTCAAAACGCTCTTTCGCGGATTAAAGACCACGTCCACTGGTTCTTCGCATGACGACAGTGAGGCTCGTACCGCCTCCCGCATTCGTCGTCGGATCCGATTGCGCTCGACGGATGCTCCGAGCACCTTGCCCACGGTAAATCCTACACGCGGTCCAACTCCTGCTTCAGGGCCATCACGCCGCAAGTAAGACACGGTCACGTTCCCGGTAGACTGCCGGCGGCCACTCCGGTAGACCCGCTGGAAGTCGGAGTGCTTCAGCAGACGCTTCGATTTCGGAAACTTGCTGCTGGCGGCGGCTCCCAATGATCCTTCTGGAAATGCTGCGATTACGCAGAGCTCAGGCTCGGGTTTACTCGCGGTGGCCAGCCTTGACGGAGACACGCTTGCGTCCCTTGGCACGCCGGCGCGAAAGCACCGCCCGCCCGCTTTTGGTCTTCATGCGAGAACGAAACCCGTGCGTCTTTGAGCGGCGACGACGGTTGGGTTGGAATGTACGCTTCGGCATTCGAAAACTGCGCTCCTCACTAGCACAAAAATCAAATTGAGCAAACTAAAAGTATATCGGTCAGCGTGCCACACTGGCAACTTGCGGAAGTCTCAAAAGAACTTACCGCTGCGGAGCACACTGTCCAAGGCGTTCAGCTCTTCGACACCGCGAGCTAATACCCAATTCATTGCCGCAGGCGGCACATCCCCAATTTGTCCTTCCGAGAATACCGCTCCTGTTGCTCCGCAAGCAGGACCTTAGGCAAGGGCAGCCGCAGAACGCACTGCCGAGAAAGCTTAGCCTCGGATTCTCACCGATATTCTGTGCCACATGATGAGGCCTGACAGTCGTGCGCCAGGTGTTTCTCCACTTGCATCCAACCGGCGGAAAACGGAAACTGTACCTATCATCTGAATGAATCTCGCACTGTTTGGCGGCACCTTCGACCCCATTCATCGCGGACACGTCGTCGTGGCCCGCGCCGCGGCCACCAAGTTCCATTTGAAACAGGTCAGGTTTGTTCCGGCCGATATCCCTCCGCACAAGCAGAGGACGCCAATCACGTCGTATTACCACCGTTATGCGATGGTGTCGCTGGCGCTGGCCGGGGAGAAAGAATTCGTGCCGTCGTTGCTGGAAGCGCCAGATCCTGATCGGGAAGGCAGCGATCGCCAGCCAAGCTACTCGATCGAGACGGTGCGCCGCGTAAAGAAGACCCTCGGCAAGAGCGACCGCCTATACTTCCTTATCGGGATGGACGCATTCAAGGATATCGCGAAGTGGTACAGGCCGACAGAGTTGCTCGGCGAATGCGATTTCATTGTGGCGGCGCGTCCCGGTTATTCGCTGGCCGACGTCGCTTCATCTTTGCCTGAGCAGCTGCGACCCGACGCAGCAGTGACAAGATTATTCCGTAAGCAGAAAATGGCAGGGCCTCTGGTTCTGCCGGGCGTTACGTTGCACATGCTGCCGGAAACGCATGAAAACATATCAGCCACCCAGATTCGCGTGGCGGTCGACCGCGGCGGTGCGCTAAAGCGGCTTGTGCCCGACGCCGTTGCGGAATACATCCACAAGGAGCACCTCTATCGTAACCGCGTAGCGAGGAAGGATATTACGTGAAGCAAACCGAGTCGATCGCATGAAGAAGAAGGAATCCAATGCTCAGGTCGCCATCGCCGTGCGCGCCTGCCAGGACAAGAAGGCAACGAACATCAGCATCTTGCAACTTGATGAGCAGGCCAGCGGGTTCACGGATTTTTTTGTCCTGTGCTCAGGGACGAACCCTCGGCAGGTGCAGGCCATCGCCGACGACGTGGAACAGAAGCTGAGCGCCGTCGGCGTGCGGCCCAAGCACACCGAGGGTTACACACAGGCTGACTGGGTGCTGATGGACTACGTGGATTTTGTGGTGCACGTCTTTTCCGAGAGTGCACGCAAGTTCTACGACCTCGAGCGGCTGTGGAAGTCGGCGAAGCGGCTGCAACCTGCTGATCTGAAACAACCCGCCCGCAAGCCTGCGGCAAAGGGAACCGCGTCGAAGCGTCCGGTGCACGTGAAAAGGGCGGCGAAGTCGCCTTCAAGGACAGCGCCCCGCAAGCGCGGTTTGAGCACGCGCAGACGCAAGAGTTCATAGCCCGTGAAACTTTGCATTGCTTGGATCGGCAGGACCCGCAGTGCGCCGATTCAGTCGCTGACCGCCGAATATCTAAAGCGCCTTTCGCGCTACGCCGCCAGTGAAGCGCTGGAACTGATATCGGAGGCCGCGCTGCTCAAGCTGGTCGAGAAGAGCGCAGCGCGCACCCACCCGGTGCTGGTGTTGCTCGACTCGCGTGGCCGACAGCTGACCTCGGAAGAGATCGCAAACTTTCTCGAATATCACCGCTCGCATGGCACGCAGCAGCTGTTGTTTGCCGTTGGCCCTGCCGATGGCTGGAGCGAAGGGACACGCACCGCCGCGAATAGCATTCTTTCCTTTGGGAAGGTCACGTTGCCCCATGAACTGGCACGGGTCGTGCTACTGGAACAGCTTTACCGCGGATTCACCATCTTGGAAGGCCATCCGTATCATGGCGGACATTAAGATGGCTAGGCTCGACTATACTCGCCTATTAGTCATCGGAGAGTGCATGAGGTCGCTGTCGCGGATCGTAATCCGCAATTGCATCGCGCTGACGCTCGCAACGCTGCTTCCCTGCTGTTTCGGCCAAACAGCCACCCCTACCGGAAAGTCTGACGGCGCCTTTCCGCCCTTGCAGGAATGGAAGAATGCCGTTATCGGAAGCAACGCTGCGGCTCTAAAGGCGCTGTACAGCGGCAATCCTCCTGCGCGGATCATCACTCCGGCGGGCGAGACCAACGCCGACTCCGATGTTGCTTTCTGGACCGGCCTCAAAGTGCGTCGCATAAAGTTAGACATCATTCAGTCCGGGTCGCCGCAAACCGGAGTCCATCAGGTCGCATTTCAAGCTGAGGTCTACTCCGGGGCAACCGCGGGTGGACACACCCTGTACGTCACAGTGGGACAGCTATGGCAGCAGCAAGGTGAGCAGTGGCGGCTGGCGACGACCAGACGAAGTGATCCCGCACGGTTGCAGCAGCCCACCTCCACCAGCAAGGTGATCTACGCTCCCGGGCTTGATGCCCATGCTGAGATCAAAAAGGCGTTGGCGCTCGCTTCCAGACAGGACAAACGAGTGTTGGTTGTCTTTGGCGCCAACTGGTGCTATGACTGTCACGTTCTCGACTTGGCATTTCATCGCCCCGATGTGGAAGCCGTGCTCCAGAGGAACTACGAAGTCGTCCACGTAGACGTCGGGGAAGGCAACAAGAACCAGGACCTGATGCAGCAGTACCAGGTTCCCATGAAAAAAGGAATCCCAGCCATAGCGGTTCTCGACAGCGTCGGCAGGGTGCTGTACAGCCAAATGGGCGGCGAGTTTGAAAAGGCACGAGCTCTCGCCCCGGAAGACGTGATGCAATTCCTAATCAAGTGGAAGCCGGTCGCGCGCTAGTGCTGGCACCGGGAAAGTCCAGCTCACATTCACCATCATCAATAGCACCGCCCAACGTCCGAGATCAGAGGCCGGAAACAGACGGGGCTTCGCCCCGGAGCCGCGGAGCCGGCTTGCGGAATGTGGGAGCGGGCGGAGGAAAGATCTCCGTCAGTTGCAGCTTGGCGATTGCGGTTGCTTCCGATGTAGGCGGGGCGACCTGGACCACCACGTTGCGGTTCGGCTCAGATTCATGCCGGAAAAGATCCTGATTCATCATGATCGACTCCAACAGGCGTCCCAGATCACGAGAATGAAATCCATTGCTGAAACGTGGACCGTTTGACCATCCGGGATGAATGGAGTAGTCGCAGATCAAGCTCCAGTATCCACGAGTGTTAGAGCACCACATCTTCAGGCTGTCCACGGACCGGCTTGCGCCTATGTGGTATTCGATCTGGAGGAGGCCGCCTGCCGTGGCTTGTACCAAGTCTTTCCAGTTCAGAATCACGGCGCTTTGAAGAATTCGATCGAGCCGAATATCATGAGCAGGTCGGCACGGGAGAGCTGTAGTCATCTTTCCTCCATGAGTCAATGAGTGGTGAGACGGTTGATGGGTCTACGACAAGCTGCTCGATCCAGCTTTTTCTGCGGCTTCCGGAGCGGCCAGCATATTCAAGGGTTCTTCCGCGGAGTTGGCCTGTTCTTGTGATCCACTGTGCGTTTTGCTGGCGGCAATCCGCCAACTCACCTCCACGAACCCGTTTCTCTGCGGCAGCAATTCACAACTCTCCCTAACGGCCTTTCGCAGTGACTCTCCCCATTCCATCCCAGTCTCTTCCGGAGTATAGGAATCTGGAGCAGGGTGAAGAGCGACATAGTCTGGTTTGCCGACCAGGAACGCCACAATCTGGTCCGGGCTGTCCTTCTTGATCTCATCGCGAAGCGCGAGCGCACCCCGGTAATCCCGGCGAATGTCAATCAGCACCATGTCATAGCGATCTCGATGCCAGATCAACGCTGCCTCATGGAGGTCACCGGCGCTGATCATCTCCACGCCGTGCAGTGCCATGATTTTCTTGCGCAGCTCCCGTCGCTCCGGATTGGTATCCATGAGCAGGATGCTTTTCGTAATGTGAACGGTGTTAGCGGTGAGATCCGACCCTGTCATCATCGCGCTCCTTTAACTCCGTATCTGGATTGTCTTATCGGCTCGTCACCGTCAAAGTAGCACTTCCGAATTCCGAATCGTTCACCGGCAACTGGCCTCTGGCATTTCTTTATCGCTTTCCATTTCAACGAAGGCGAATCCGCGCGGACATTCTATATCGCGACCATCGATGATGCTAACGGTCTGGACCGCTCCGTACACTGCGAGAGCATCGCACAATTCATTCTCGGTGCGCCGATTTCTGTGTTCCCGAGGAATACGTTTCTTTATTTTCACCCTTGACGGCCTGCGGGAGTTACAGAGCACGATATGACCTACCATCCCACGACAAGAAAGACGGTTGTAGCTGTCTCAGAAGAGCACTTGTGAGGAGGGTTGAAGAGTGAACTTTCTCAGGAAACGACGCAGGAGGGAACGCCCGAGTACCTACAGACTACCCCCATAAGTTCATTATACGCCCTGCGCGTCGACTTCCATTTCAATGCGTCCTGTCGGGGAGTGCGACATATGAAGTGTGTCTCGTTTTCTCGATCCACAGCCCTTATCTTGAGTATATAGGCGAGACCCTCTCGGACCCGGCATTGTATTGCCCCGACAGCAGTCAGGAGATGGGTCGGGCCATTGCAGTCGGATCTGCCGGCCCGATAGGCCCTCGATTCGCGTTCTCTATATCGAGTTCGACGGCACCTCGCACCGGTGGTGCGAGCAGCGCCAGAGGCGGCCGGCAGTGAGCCTTCCACCACCGTACGGTCACGGCGCGTTGGTTGAAAAGTTGGCTCCTGGCACAGTTGGACGAACTGACGACGGCTAGATCGAAGACCTGCTCGCCCCACACCTTTTCACGGCCAATACCACTCCGGGAATAACCCCCGGTGGATCGAGACCGATTACCTCCAAGAGACAACCGAATGCACGATCCGGAGTTTTGTCGCCAAGGACCATATGTCAGCTCGGAAGTCATCGAAGCGGGCTACAGGACTGTGATCGGAATAGACGGGCAAGTTCTGGTCCCGGGCACCAACGCCATGCTAGCCCTGCGCTTGCAGTCGCCTCGCGTTTGTCTCGAGGATAACCGCGAGTGGCAAAGGACGCGGTCCCCGCTCTGGTCGAACGCCTATAACGCTCACCCCGCCTTGAAGAAACCCTTGCGGCGCTGATGGCTGTAGCGGGTGAGCGCATCTTCAATGACGGGCAGAGCGTGCGCAGAGGCCTGGATCTCGTCCACTTCGACGGCTTTGCCCTCGAGCTGCTTGTAATCGAGGAAGAACCGGCGCAGCATGTTGAGACGATGCTCGGGCATCTCACCAGCTTCCTTGTAGGAGTTGAACTCCGGATCATGGGTCGCGACGGCGATGATCTTGTGGTCTTTCTTCCCCGTATCAATCATCGTCATCAGACCGATAGCGCGCGCTAGAATCAGGGTCAGGGGCACGACGGCTTCCTGGCAGAAGACCAGCACGTCGAGTGGATCATCGTCCTCTGCCAGCGTCTGTGGAATGAAGCCGTAATTTGCGGGGTAGTAGACCGCGGAATAGAGCACGCGATCAAGCTTGATGAGCCCGCTCTGCTTGTCCAGTTCATACTTGACGCTCGAGCCGGATGGGATTTCGATAACGGAATAAAACTCCCGCGGAAGGTTCTCGCCGGGAGAGATGTCATGCCAGGCGTGGGTCATGAAGGCCGCCTACAGCATTGAAATTATTGCGAGAGACCTTGTGGCGGATTCGAAACCGCAGAGCTCTCGACTCTCCGGCCCGCGACGAACTCGCTCGGCATGACAGAGCAAACGGTAGGCAAACCGAGAAACGCGGGAAAATCCACACGGACCTTTCCGCCCTTCAAATCCTTACGCCGCCAACGCTTAGTAGCGGTGTGGCAATTCCTTCTCGGTCTCAACCGAACTGGTGAGCGAGCCTACCAAATAGCTGACCAAGATCACGCTCACCACCGCAATCGTTACTACATCCATGTGGCACCCGACCCCGTTCCAACATCTTCCCGCTCAGGTGCCCTCTTAGATGCGGAGAGTACCAAAAGCTGTGCAATTTTTGTAACACAGAAATGTCACGGTTTGGAGTTCAAATTGGTTGCTGCCGCCACCTTTGCTGGTAACGTTCCCGCATCGGTGTTGATACCGTTTCTGCACTTCGTCACGCAGCCACGCGCAATGTCACTTTCCGAGGGTACAATACCGATTCCCCGCGCGATGCACAATCGCCTCGGCAAGACAATTGGAGGAGCTATGAATCGTGTTGTTCACTTCGAATTGGGAGCTGTGGACCCAGCCCGCGCCGTCGACTTCTACCAGAATGTTTTTGGATGGGAAGCGCAAGAATGGGGTGCGGAGGAGTACTGGCTGATGAAGACCGGCTCTTCGCCGGAGCTCGGCATTGATGGCGCCATTTTACGTAATAAGGATTCCCAGCCGCGTACCGTAAATTCGATCCAAGTCAGTTCGATCGAAGAATACGCCGGCAAGGTCGAGCAGTATGGCGGCCAGGTCGTTGTTCCCAAGATGACGATTCCGACCGTGGGCTATGTCGCCTACTGCAAGGACACAGAGGGGAAAATCTTCGGGATCTATCAGCCTGATCACTCAGCGCAATGATCCTTATGTAGTGGCTGGGGAGGAGGCCTCGCTGATCACGCGAATCAGCGCGTCGGGGCCGTCTGCGCCGACGACATAGCGGTCTGCCTCGACCTCCGGCCATTCGCCGTACAGGTGGACTACGTATACCACCTTCGCCTCCGGGTGGCTTTGCCGCAAGAGCCGGATAGCCTTGCGCGCGGTTGCGGCCGGCAGTCGGTGGCAGATCAAGGCAACGTCGAACTGCGCCGGTCCGGCTGCTTCCTCCAGGGCCTCCTTCTCCGAGCTCAGCGAAAGCACGTCGTGGCCGGCCAATTCCAGGATTCGTTTGCGAAACAGAGAAAGTTCCTGGTCAGTGCTGAGGGACAGAATCTTCATTGCAAGTTTTCCCCGGTGGATTTGATGTAGCTTCTTGCGAAAAATAGCAAGATTGTCGTCCGCAACGACGACCAATGACGATTGTACTGGCCAGAGCCGCGAAGCACGAGCGTATGCCGCCTTGCGACCGTGGTCGAAGCCATTTGAGGGTCGCGGGTCGGGTTTATCATTCCGCGATCCTTTTCACGTCACCAGCCAGCGACCCTGCAACTTGTATGATCCTTTTTCCTTGACATTGTTTTATTCTGATGTACTTTGGTTCTGCTCAGACGAAGTGAACCTCGCAGCGCAGAACTGAAATTGAGACCTATTTGCTCTCGACTCCCACGGAATTCGGGCTCTGGCCAGAATTCGAAGAGCACTGCGCGTTGTTGTCCAACTGAATTCGCGCATCGGCTATTTCACAGCAGTTTTTCGATCATCCGAATCACAAGCAGCGCTCACAGGTGCGCTAGATTCCATGTCTGATCAACGCGAATCCCAAATTGGTTGTACGTAGCGATACCTTTACTCATTTCCAGTGGGGCTGCATGGAGGCCCCTTGCGAGATGGACCCACCAGGCCCTTGCCTAGTCGGCACGCCAGATTTGCAGGCGATGATTCACTTTCATCGAACCTACAAGATGCTAAGCGCCAGACCACAGACCGGTTGTTCCTAAATCGAGGGGAAACGGATGAACGGAAGAGATTTTGACTACATTGTCGTCGGCTCGGGGGCGGGTGGAGGACCACTCGCGGCAAACCTCGTGCGCGCTGGTTTCAAGGTTATGCTGGTGGAGGCAGGGGGCGATCCCTGCAGTGACAGTGATCTCGGTCGATATATGTACGAAGTGCCCATTTTTCACGGCCTCTCCACCGAGTTCAACGACTGTGCATGGAACTTCTTTGTGCGTCACTACTCCAACGACGCCCAGCAAAAACTCGACTCAAAGTTCGTGCCTGACAAGAATGGCGTGTGGTATCCACGCGCCAGCACTCTCGGCGGCTGCACCGCACACAACGCCATGATTACTGTTCTCCCCCAAGACAGTGACTGGAACCACATCGCGGACATCACCGGCGATGCCACATGGAACGCGCAGACCATGAACGGCTACTTCGAACGGTTGGAAAACTGCACTTATGTTCCACGCCCCGACACTGCGGCTTATGTGTTGGGGAGCGCGTTTTCCAGCGTGACAGAATTTCTCAAGGGCCACGACGACTGGAAGGACCTGCACCACGGGCACGGCTTTCACGGCTGGCTTACGACCAGCGAAGCAGATCCGCGCCTCGCATTGAGAGATAAAGAGATTGTCACTTTGCTCTTGAACGGCATAAGGGCGGCCCTGAAGGCCGAAATCGGCGACCCGATTCTGCGGCTGGTGACCGGCTTCGATCCCAACGACTCACGCAATCGCCGCTACAGTCCGGAAGGGCTGGCTTTCACCCCGATGGCTGTCGCCAAGGGCAAACGCAACGGTCCTCGCGAGTATCTGCTCAGAACCAAGCAGGAATACCCGAATAGTCTCACGATTCAGATGAAAGCTTTGGCTACCCGCATCCTATTCGAACAGTCCCAGGCAATCGGTGTGGAGTTCCTGGAAGGATCAGCCTTGTACAACGCGAGCCCCATCACCACCAGCACCAGTTCTCTTCCTGCACCACGGCGTGTGACCGCGCGCGAAGTGATCATTGCTTGCGGCGCCTTTAATAGCCCGCAGTTGCTGATGCTTTCAGGAATAGGACCGCGCGACCATTTGGCAAACTTCGGCATACCAATAGTGGCCGACCTGCCAGGAGTCGGAGCCAACCTTCAGGACCGCTACGAAGTGGGAGTGGTGTCGCAATGGAAACGCCCTTTCAGTCTCTTAGATGGCGCTACATTCGCTGCGCCGGCGGCCGGAGCTCCTCCGGATCAGTTTTTTGAAATGTGGGAAAAGGGTGGCGGCATCTATGCCTCTAACGGGTCATTGATTGGAATCATCAAGAAATCATCCCCAGAGAAGCCTGAACCGGATCTGTATATCTTCGGCCTGCCTGGATATTTTAAAGGCTATTTCCCCGGCTACTCTAAGACATTCGAGCGTTTCCATGACATATTTACCTGGGCGATTCTCAAAGCTCACACTAACAATACCGCGGGACGGGTAAGTCTGCGCTCCAAAGACCCCCGCGATACGCCGCAAATTGAATTCCACTACTTCGGCGAAGGCAATGATACGAGCGGCGACGACTTACAGTCAGTGATTCGGGGAGTGGACTTTGTCCGCGGCATGAACCAAAAGCTTTCGCCTCTGATTGGAGACGAAATAGTTCCAGGTCCGGATGTGGACAGCCGCGACAAACTCAGCAAGTTCATTCAAAATGAAGCCTGGGGCCATCACGCGTCTTGTACCAACAAGATCGGCCCCGATACTGATCCCATGGCCGTCCTCGACAGCCGGTTCCGTGTTCGCAAGACACAAGGGCTGCGCGTCGTGGATGCATCCGTGTTTCCGAGCATTCCTGGTCACTTCATCGTTTCTGCTGTTTACATGGTGAGCGAAAAGGCGTCTGATGTGATCATTGAAGATGCACAGCGGAGGTAGAAGTGAAGAACTCCAGCGAAAATGCAATCGATAGTAAAGCGCATCCTCTCAAGTCGGAAAGAGCCGGAATCGGTGAAGTTGTAGTCGCGCGACTCCAGGTCACCAGCAAAAAGCTGCTGCCGGAAACAACGTTGGATCAAGCGCATTTCCGTGACAAAAAGCTGTTTCGAATCTCGACTTCCGGCGGTGGAACCCGCAGTGCCACATTCGCGCTGGGGATTGTTGTCCCCACGGGTCGACTCTATTTCCACGGTGTCCAGGGGAGGCTAGGTCATACAAGATTTTCCGGACTCGGCACAGGTTTCCGCCCAGCAGGCGCAAGCTCTTGTGTTGTCTAGATCTCTTGCAACTCCATTGAGAATGCGTTTGGGATTTGAAGCTTCTCCAGCGCACACAGTTGGAACCACCCAGCCACAGAAGGGTGGAAGCGAGTGATTACGTATTAGGCAGAATAGCCCGACGTGGGGGACATTTGGGACGCTCAAAAAGAAGAACTGTGGGAAGTCGTTCGGTATCTGGTGACGACTTGGTACCAAGCGTGAAGTGGCTCCGAACGACCAGCAACAATTGTATTGTCGCATTCTCGCAAACTCTATTCAGCTTCTGCTGTCGGATGTTGTAGGGGGGGGCTCGGCCTAAAGTGATACTGAAAAGGAGAGCATGAACATGACCCGGAAAAGCTCGTGCCTGATTGTTTTTGTGACCTTCTTGGCTTTAACGTCCGCAGTTTGTCTGCTGCTCAATGGTTGTGCGACAAAGCCGCAGCCGGGACAGGTGCAGGATGAGGCTCTTCGCGCCGGGCGCAGCGTGAGTTCATTTCCGGCAGCCGATGAGGATTATTTCCACGACATGGACCAGAACGCCGGGACCAATGGCGGGACACAACTGGCAGCTGATGAAGTGAAGGGTCGTAACACCTGGATCGTTTGGACAGGCGGAAATGATCGTTTCTGGGACGCGATCTCCAAAATGAGCGCCGGCAACCTGGACCTGCTGAAGACAATTTCTTCCCACCCGAAGCTGAAATACAGCCGTGATAATCGGTGGGCGTGGCTTGGTCTGGTGAACGAACCGTGTTTCGCGAAAGCTAGCGGTCCTGATCCAAAACGTTGGGGACTTTGGCTTGATCAGCGCCGCGCTGACTGTCCGCCAGATCCCTTCGAGAACGAGCAAAAATATCCAGGCGTGCAGATTGGGGCGCGTGGAAAGAACATGCCGGTTGGATCGTTTTATGGCTACCCCACCGGCATCGTAGGTTTGAGGCTTTTTCCCAATCCCGACTTCGATGAAAAAGCGGCCAAGAATTGGGATCCGGAACGGTACTATAACGATCCCAAGTACTACAATTCCAAAGATCTGGTGAAACCCTATCGAGTCGGCATGTCTTGTGGCTTCTGCCACGTCGGGCCTAATCCGCTTAAGCCGCCCAACGATCCAGAGAACCCCAAGTGGGAAAATCTGAGTTCAAACGTGGGCGCACAGTATTTCTGGATTGAGAGGATCTTTACTTATGATCCCGACAGCAGGAGTTTCGCGTGGCAGCTGTTCCATACTTCCCGGCCCGGAGCGCTGGATACCTCACTAGTCTCCACGGACAACATCAACAACCCGCGCACAATGAACGCGATTTACTATCTGTGGCCGCGCCTCATGCAGGCCAAGCGCTGGGGGAAGGAAACGCTGGCGGACGGTGGTTTGAACAATAAGCAGTTCAATGATTTCACCAAACAACCAGAGCTGACGCAATTCTTCCAGGCTCCGGATACGGTGTGGACACCCCGTGTTCTTAAGGATGGAGCCGATTCCGTCGG
>Ga0074045_10003617_pt1 | contig 13898 bp, 14 predicted proteins | sample BogForMeECP23OM2_FD_94442 | JGI IMG/M metagenome (GOLD analysis project Ga0074045, IMG submission 94442) | Bog forest soil microbial communities from Calvert Island, British Columbia, Canada - Bog Forest MetaG ECP23OM2 | ecosystem: Environmental > Terrestrial > Soil > Wetlands ... | reverse complement strand
TGGGCGGGCGAGGACGCCCGTCTCTCCACAAAGTAAAAAAAGGCCCGCGCGGGGATTCGGGGAACTCGGGTGCGCGTCGCGGGAACGAACCTTTATTGCTTCACATGCGAAACACTGACGGGGGACGAGGCAACGAGAAATTTCCCCTGGTCGCTGTTGATGGGGTCGAGATCGAAAGAGAAGATTCCGCGAGCGCCCAAGAGGCGCACGCGAAAATAGTAGACGTGGCCGGCTTCGGCGTTGAAGTTCGCGAGTCCAAAGATTCGCGAACGCATTTTGAGGCGCGATTGCCAGTTGACGCAGAGATGGCGCTCGCCCGGCTCAGCGTTGAAAAACAAATAGGAACTGCCCTGGTTGGCACCCAACCACGCGCCATCCAATGCAACCTTGGTGAGAGCGCAGTTAAAGCATTGCTCCTGGTCGAGGTCTTGAATGACAAAGACCAGAGCTTTGGCAGGATCAGGCTCGGGAACGGGATGATGGGTTTCGTCCGGCTCGGCGTCAAACTTTACATTGATGGGACCGCAGGCCGCTTGGGAGGCGGCGATGGCAGCTTTATCTTGACTCAAGGCGAGAGTAGAGGCGGTGAAGAGGACGAAGACGAGAACGGCTCTCATGGGGTTGCTCCGGCTGGGGACTGCGTAGCTGCAGGAACCCGTGCGAAGTCCGCGGCGCAGGACCAGCTAAGCGCAGCGTAAACCCATTGGCAATGTATGGACGTAGAGATTTGTCGAGTTCTTGAAAAAGTATGTGAAGGGAAGCGCGAGGCGATTTGCGACCTCTGCGAGAGCTAATTAGGACGGACCACCTAGGACGAGCGGGGAGAGGCAGAGGGGCGGTTTTCGAGATAGCGGCGCAATGCATCCTGCCAATCCGGCAAGCGGATGTTATAGGCGTGCAGGCTCTCCGGCGACAGAACGGAGTAGGCGGGGCGCCGCGCGGGGCGCGGAAATTCGGCTGTGGTGACGGGCTTGACCAGAGTCGGCGACGCGGACATGCGCAAGATTTCAACCGCAAATTCATACCATGTGCAGTTGCCGGAGTTGGTGACGTGAACGATTCCGCGAGCGGAGGCGCGGCAAAGTTGCACGAGGGCTGACGCCAGATCAGGGGTGAAAGTCGGACTGCCGCGCTGATCGTTGACCACGGAAATTTCGGGGCGGGTGGAGGCGAGCTTGAGGATGGTTGCGGGGAAACACTTGCCGGCGTGGCCGAAGAGCCATGAGGTTCTGGCGATACAGACGTCGGGGAGCATTTCGAGCAGGCGCTCTTCGGCCTGAGCTTTGCTCTGGCCATAGACGCTGGTGGGATTTCTGGTATCGGCGGTTTGATAGGGAGAGTGGCTGGCGCCATCAAAAACGTAATCCGAACTGAGAAAGAGTAATCGCGAACCAGCCTGGCGGGCGGCGAGCGCGACGTTGACGGCACCCTGGCAATTCACGGCGAAGGCGAGGTCGGGATTGGACTCGCAGCCGTCGACGTCGGTGTAGGCGGCGGTTAAGAGGATGTAATCGGGGCGGGAGGCCAGGATGACATCGTGAATGCGAGAGCGATCGCGGAGGTCGGCATCTTTGGATGACAGGGCGATCAGTTCATCTTCGGCACGGGCGGGGCGGTTGGATCGGAACTCACGAACTATTTCCTGGCCGAGCAACCCGGTGGCGCCGAATAAGGTTACGCGCATAGCGGCATTGTAGTGTGGACGCGGGAAAGATGGCATACACGCGGGGGATTATTCCGCGGGTGGGGAAAAGCAAAATCTTAACTGCGGGGAGCAAGGAGATCCACGGGGGGCACAGAGATATTGGGACGCGGGGAATAGGAGGAAAGAACAGAGGAATATCAGCGGCGGTTATTCGGAGCCGGTTTCCGCGGGTGTTCTCACGGCGCGGCGCAGGGCGCGCAGGATGAGTGATCCGCTGATGCCGAAGCAGAGGACGGCGGCGAATGCCATTACTTCGAGGGTGCGGCGGGTCATCCGAAGGTAATCGGCGAAGAGCGACAACAGAGCGAAGAGCGTGCCGAAGATGTTGAGCCAAAGAGGAGAACGAGTCTGGATGAGGGGAAGATCGCGGCGAAACAGGACCTGGAGGAGCAATGCGGCCAGACCGATGGCGGTGACCACGACCAGGGCTACGGGACTGAAGAAAGCATTGGGCCTGGTATAGATGACCACCAGCGCCAGCGCCAGTAACAAGAGGCCGGAAGCGATCACGGTCCAGCGGCGCGCGAGTCGGGAGGGCGGGGTGGACTCGGCCGAGGGGACGGACGAGGGGACGGACGACAACCCGGGTTCGGTCACTGGCGGATCTCCCCGTGCGTGGGCATATCGCCATTGTATCCGCAGGGATTGATTCTGGCGTCAGGCGGTGCTGGGCATCCATTCGGAGGGACGATGTTCGCTGTGCGACATGGCGTAGAGGACGAGTTCGACACGGCTAGAGATGCCGACCTTATCGAAGATGCGGAGGAGGTATTTCTTGATGGTGTGTTCGCTGAGCCCTAATTCGAGGGCGACGCCGCGATTGGTCAAACCGTCGGCAACGAGGGCGACGACCTGCTCCTCGCGCGGAGTCAGTAAGAACCTGCCGTTGGAATTCACGACGCGGAGGGTGGGGACGGCGGATAAGGCATCGAGGAGGAAGGTCGTCTGCTGGCGGTTGATCCAGACCTCACCCAGGGCGACGCAATGGATGCACTTGCAGAGCATGGGGAAGGGAGTTTCGGCAAAGAGGAAGATACCTTTGGCGCCGGCGCGAAAGGCATTGACGACCAGCTCGCGGCTGTCATTTTCGGCGAGGAGGACGGGAGCGACGCGGGGATAAGACACGCGCAACCAGCGCAGCAAGCCTAGATCCGGCAAATGATTGCCGGCGAGCAGGACGACGTCGACGGGATCGGATTGCATCAACTTGTGCACGGCGGAGGTTTCGAGCGCGACGGCGGAGACCTCGAAGTCGCGCCGGCTCTTGAGGGCTCGGGTGAGAAGTTGGGACTGGATGGGGCCGGAATCGGCTACGAGGACTTTCACGACCCTGGCGGGGGCGGTCGCTGAAGCGGCAGGATGCGACGGTTTTTGCACGGAACTGCGCATCGGGCTGGGCTTGGAACTCGGGTTGGGATTCGGGTTGGGATTCGGCTTCGAACCTGACTTGGAGCCTGGTTTCGAAATTGGTTTCGAGCTGGGCTGGGCATTCGGCTGGGTCATCACGTTTTGATCATGCCCTAAGGCGTAGGGACCGAATGTACGACCCATCACACCCCGTTGGTGATGAATGGGCGCCACTGCGCCTACTTTAGTGGAGCTTCACTCGTGCACTTCCCTCGGGGCATAGGTTGCCCGGCTCCGGTTGACAGTGAAGCGAAAACCCCTGCTGGGCGGGAGCTTTCGCGGGTTCCCTGCTTTTCCAGCGGCGCGAATGGACCCTGTACCGGGGTGGAGTGTACTTTCCACGTCTTGTTGTGTCTGGAAGGCGACGGTACCTTGTTTGCCATCAGCTCAAAAAAGATCGGGCTGGTGAGTTCGCCATTCGGAGCAACGGCGAGAGTCGGGAGATGAATGTCTGGACACAACGCGTAGTTTTTGGAGTTGCGGGCGTGCTCATCCTGCAGCTCGCCGTGATTGTTTCGGGACAGGAGACGGTAACGTCGCCTGCTTCGGAACCTCGGACCTCTGCTCCACCCACCGGCAAGGGCCGGGCGGCGGAGAGCTCGCAGAACGAGGACGGGACAGGGACGGGCGGCTCCAGCAGCGGAACGATCACACAACCCGGGAAAGCGGGTGGCACGGGAGATCCTGCATTCGGAGGGGAACGCCATCCGCTTTATCGGCTTGGGAAATCGGATACGGTGGACATCAATTTCACATTCTCTCCGGACTTCAACCAGAGCCTGACGGTGCAACCGGATGGCTTCGTGGCGCTGCGAGGGGCGGGGACATTGCTGGCGGAAGGGCTCACGGTGCCAGAGATGGAGCGGGCGGTTGCTGAGGCATACCGCGGCTTTCTGCACGAGCCGGAGGTCACGGTGACCTTGAAAGATTTCGACAAGCCGTACTTCCTGGCATCGGGGGAGGTGGCGCGGCCGGGAAAATATGAATTGCGGGGAGACCTGACGGTAAGCGAAGCGGTGGCGATTGCGGGCGGGTTCACGCAGCAGGCGCGTCATTCGCAAGTGGTGGTGTTCCGGCGAATCTCAGCGTATGTGGCGGAGTCTCACGTGCTGGATGTAAAGAAGATGCTGGACGGGCGGGATCTGAATGAAGATCTGCACCTTCAGGCGGGCGATTTTATCTATGTGCCGCAGAGCCGGATTTCAAAGATCCGGAAATACGTTCCAACGAATTCGATGAGCTGGTACATGAATCCACTGCAGTTCTAGCGGAAAGGAAGGCACAGCTGCGCTGATTGCGTTGGCAAGGACCTGGCGGGTCTGAGGAAGACGCGCCGGGTGTGATCGGCCGGCTGCAGAATTCATGACCGCTGCCTTGATCCGGAATGTCCGCAGCAATCTTTCTCCGACGCCGCGCGAACTGGCGGCCACGCTGTTCCGGCGTCCGCGGATTGTCGCCGGGGCTTTTGGCTTTGTGCTGGTAGCCGCGATGGCGCTCGCGATTTTCTCGGCACGTTATGAATCGCACTTCAAGGTGCTGTTGCGGCGGGGGCGGTTCGATCCGGTGGTCTCTTCGCAGCCCGCGAGCGTGATGGATTTCACGCGGCCCGATATCACCGAGGAGGAACTGAATTCCGAGGTGGAGTTGCTGCGCGATGAAGATCTTTTGAAGGAGGTGGTGAAAAGGGCGGGATTGATTCCGGCTGACACCTCGGAAGAAGAACGTCCAGCGGAGATTGAACACGCGGCGCGGAAGCTGTCGCGGCGCCTGGACGTGGAGGCGCTGAAGAAGTCGAACCTGATTCAGGTGAGCTATAAGGACACCGATCCGGAGCGGGCAGCGCGGGTGCTGGGGGCGCTCTCGTCGCTTTATGTTGAGAAGCACACGAAACTGCAGCGGCCCGCAGGGGAAAACCGGTTTTTCGAGCAGCAAACCGCGGAATATGAGAAGAGACTGCGGCAATCGGAGGCGGAACTAGCCCGCTTTACGCGCACGCGCGGGGTAGCGTCGGCGGCGCTGGAACGGGATATCGCGCTGCAGAAGTTAGGCGAAGCGGAGGGCACTTATCGCCAGATCGATCAGGACCGGGTGGAAACGGAGCGCCGGATTGCGTCGTTGCAGGAACAGGTGAAGTCGTTTCCCTCGAGGTCGGTCACGCTGAAGCGCTGGGCGGACAATCCGCAGGCGCTGGAAAAGATGAAAACGCACCTGCTGGAGCTGCTGCTGAAGCGCACCGAACTTCTGAGCCGGTACGAGCCTTCGTACCGGCTGGTGCAGGAAGTGGAACAACAGATTGCGGAAACCCAGGCGTCGATCTCGGCGGAAGGGCTGACGCCGGTTCGCGATGAAACTACGGACAAAGATCCGAACTACGAGTGGGCACGGATGGAGTTGGAGAAGGCGCAGGTGCAGGGGGAAGGCTTGCGGGCGCGGCAATCGGACGCGTCGGCGCAGGTGGCGGAACTGCGCACTCTTTCGCAGCGCAGGCAATCGGATTCGCTGGATCAAGAGGATCTGATGCGGACCGTGAAGGCGGAGGAGGATAACTACCTGCTCTACCTGCACAAGCGGGAGGAAGCCCGCATCGGCGACGCGCTCGATGAGCGGCGCATCCTGAATGTGGCGATTGTAGAGCCGCCGGTAGCGCCGGCACTGGGGGTACATTCCCTGCTGCTGTATTTCGCGCTGGCGTTCGGACTGGCGATCGCGTTCAGCGTGGGCATGGCATTTACCACAGAGTATTTCGATCCGACGATCCGGACTCCGGATGAAGCTTTTGGGTTGCTGGAAGTGCCGGTGCTGGCGTGGCTTCCGGCACACGAGCCTGGGCTGGAACCTGTTTTCCGGTCGCGGCGGCGGAGCTCCGAGGTGGAAATTCAGTGAGCACGCTTCGGGAAATCATCGTCGAGGCGCCGGCGGGGGCGAGAGAGCCGGAGGTAAGCGCGATCGGGGAGCGGGTTGCGCGGCAAGGTGTGCCGCGAAAGAGGACGTTGCACGATGAGCAGATTCATGCGCTGGTGCAGCAGCTTTTTTTCCGGACGGAAGCGGGGCTGGTGCGGCATGTGGGATTTGCCGCGGTTGAGGACTCTACGGCGACCGCGGGGTTATGCCTCGAAGTGGCGCAATCCGTGGCGCAGGAAGGACGGTACGACGTGGGACTGATCGATGCGCATTCGGATCCGGTGCTGCTGCAAACGCAGCTGCAGATTCCGTCTCCGGCGCACGCTCCGACGACGTGGCCGATGGCGCCGCGGCTCTGGATGGTGCCGCGGCAGAGCTGGCTGCCGAAGCTCGAGGAGCAGCGCATCACGGAGCAGAGCCAGTCGCGGCTGCGCGATCTGATGACGGAGTTCGACTTTTCGATTTTATGGTGTGCTCCGGTGTCATGGCTGACGGCGAGCGTTGGGCAGGCGTGCGACGGGCTGGTGATCGTGCTCACGGCCAACAAGACCAGACGGCTGGTGGCGGCGCAGGTCAAAGAGGAGATGAGCAAGGCGCAGGTTCCGTTGCTGGGCACGGTGCTGGCGGGACGGCGATTTCCTGTTCCCCAGGGTCTGTATCGCAATTTGTGAATGCTATGGCGGAATTGAGTACAAACCGGGCAAGGAATTCTGGACAGATCGATGACCCTTCGCAGTACGCGAGGATGATTCCGGGGACTTCGACTTTGCCGGCGGTCATGTTTCCGGCAGCGGGAAGCAGTTCTGGGCCGGCGGATGGAGGGGAAAGCACGCCTCGGGAAAACAATCGTTGGGAAAATAAGCCTCGGGAAAACAAGGCCAGGGGCACGAAGACACGAACGCCAATTCAGCAACTGCTGCATCGGCCGGCGAGCGGACAACGCGAGCTATTCAAACTGGTGGTGGTGGATTTGCTGGTTCTCGGGGCAATCGGCGGCGGGTTGGCGCTGATTTCTCCAGGGTGGAGCGTGCCGTGGGCGAACCTACCGATTTTTGCGGTTCTGGTGACGCTGTTCGGCTGCTCGGCGGGGCTCTATAGCAACAGCGACGACCCGTTCCCCGCCGGGATTATAGCAGTGCTCGGCGAGTCGATCTTTCTGGCGACGGGATTGGTGTTTGTGGCCGCCAGGGGTCAGATGCGAGCGCTGGGGGGGGCGGCCATCCTGACGAGCAGTCTGGGCGGGCTGCTGTTGTGGCGGCGGTTGCTGCAGATGATGGGGACTCGAGGGGAAGCGAGGGCGTGGAAGATTCTTATCGTCGGCGGGGGTCCGCTGGCGCTGGCGGTTGCTTCAACCTTGCGGAACGACCCGCTACATCGGACCAACGTCTGCGGATTCCTGGATGACGTGCTGCCCTTTTCTCCGGTGGTGCTGGGGCGGCTGGCGGATCTCGACTGGCTGGCGCGGAGCGAGTTTATCGACGAAGTCATTCTGGTTCTGCCGGGGCAGCCGGCGCAGACGCGACTGGCGGCGGAGGCGGCCTTCCGCAACCACCTCGACATTCGCACGGTGCCGGACTTGCCGCCGGGTCCGTGGGTGGATTCTGTGATCGACCGGATCGGGGAGATCCCGGTGATTACGCTGCATCGCGAGCCGCTGCCCGGGGCAGCGCTTTTTCTGAAGCGGCTGCTGGATATAACAGGAGCGGGTTTCGGCCTGGTGTTGGCGAGCCCGTTCATGGCGATTGCGGCCCTGCTGATCTGGTGGGATTCGCCCGGCTCAGTGGTTTACGCAGCGGAACGCACTGGGGCCAGGGGACGACGCTTCCGCTGTTACAAGTTTCGCTCGATGGTGAGCAACGCCGAATACCTGAAGGAAGGCTTGCGGGCACGCAACCAGCGGCAGGGGCCGATTTTCAAGATTGACGGGGATCCGAGAATCACGAGAATCGGGCGTTTTCTCCGGCGCTACAGCCTCGACGAACTACCTCAACTGTGGAATGTGTTACGGGGAGAAATGAGCCTGGTGGGACCGCGGCCTCATCCGGTCGACGAAGTCAACCATTACGATCTGCAACATTACCGGCGGCTTGATGTGAAACCGGGCATCACGGGTCTGTGGCAGATAACGGCGCGCGACTCTCCGTCGTTCGATCTCAACATGCATCTGGATCTCACCTACATCGAGAACTGGAGCCTGTGGCTGGATCTGCGGATACTGGCGAGCACGGTCGGGGTGTTATTTGCGCCGGAGGGAGCCTGAGTTCGTGATGAGCAGCGTAATGAGCAGCCGCGGCTTAACCTGGGAGAGCAGCAGCAACCGGCTTTGGCAAGCTGCCGGCTTGCTGCTGCGACCACTACAACTGGGCCTGGCCTTTTCTTCGGTGCTGTATGTGGGGGCGATGACGGTATTTCTGTTCCGGCCGCCGGATCTTTTTTCTTACTACGCCGACCGGATCGCATTCGGCATTCTGGCGGGTTTTGTTGCGCTGCGGACACTTGCGTTGCGGGAAAAGATTCCGTTCTTTGCCGGCCTCAGCCTACCGATGCTGGGACTGATGGCGCTGGCGGTGTTCCGGGTGCTGCGCGAGCCATTCGACGCGCAAATCTGGAGCATCATCGCGGGCAAATACATCGTTCCGTTTGCGCTGTTTCACATAGCGGTGGTGACGTTCCGGGGAGCGGGGCAACGCAGGCATTTCGAAATTTTCGTTCTCTTGGCTCTTGCCTACCTTGTCTTCATCGCGATTGCGTTCCTGGTGGACGCTCGCGGGCTGATCTTTCCACGTTTCATTCTCGACGAGAGTCTGGGCTTCCATCCGGACCGTGCGCGAGGCCCGTTTCTTCAGGCGGTGGCGAATGGGGTTTCGCTGAACATCCTGGGGATTCTCGCGATTGCGTTCTCCGGAAAACGGAAGCTGATGGTGACGCTGCTATGGCTGGCCTTGCCGCTGGCGGTACTGGCGACCATGACGCGGGCGGTGTGGATCGCCTTCGCGGTTTCCAGCATGGCTCTGGGATTTCGATTGGTGAAACGACGGCTGCTGGCGACGTGCGTCGTGCTGGCGGTGGCAGTGCCGCTGGCGGCGGTGACGATCGCCTTCAGCAACCATGCGCTGAAGGCGGCGCTCGGGGATCGGACCGAGGAACGCGGTCCGGTAGACGCGCGCCTGGCGGTGTATGACGCGGGATGGGCAATGTTCCGGGAGAGGCCGCTAACGGGTTGGCCGGCGGGCGGCATGTATGCGGAACTGGCGCGTCGCATGGAGGGGTATCACCTCCGAACCTTTTACGTGCACAACACCTATCTCGCGTTGCTGGTGGAGTTTGGGGTTCCGGGACTGGCGCTCTACGGAATCCTGTTCTTCAACCTCTTTCGTCTTTCGAGGCGCGCCTCGGCGGGCGAGGGAGGGTCGGTCGCATTGTTGCGCAAGGTCTGGCCCATCCTGCTGAGTGTTTATCTGTTTAACGCTTTCTTTGTCGACATGGCCTACCAGTTCGTGATTGGACTGATGTTCACGGTGGCGGGGATGCTTTCGGCATCCGAGGATTGCGTCGCATGACTACGGTTGCCTATATAGCAAACCAATTTCCTTCGGCGGTCGAACCTTATGTAATCGATGAAATCACGGAATTGCGGAGACGCGGGACGGTGGTAGTGTGTTGCAGCGGCAAACGGGTTTCACCGTCCGATCTCAGCCTGGCGGAGCGGGCATTCTGGAAAGAGACGCGACATTTTCAGCCGCTGAGCGATGACGATCTGATACGGGCGACGCGCCGCCTCTTCGGCGCTCGTCACCATTTGTGGCGAGTGTTGCGCCCATTACTGCGGGATCGCAAGGCCGGGGTGGGGCTGCGCTTGCGCGCGCTCGGCCACACGCTGATGGGGGCGGCTTTAGCGGAAGAGCTAGAACCGCTGCAGGTCGAGCACATTCACGCTCATCACGGATACTTCGCCTCGTGGATGGCGCTGACGGCCGCTGAACTGCTGGGCATAGGATTCAGCTTTACGCTGCATGGCTCTGATCTTCTGCAGCGGGCGGACTTGTTGCCGGCGAAGCTGGCTGCCTGCCGGTTCTGCATAACGGTTTCCGATTACAACCGGCAATACATTCTGGAGAACTATCCATCGATTCCCGCGGACAAGATCATGGTGCAGCGGCTGGGAGTCGATCAGGCAGTGGGAGCGCCCGGGCGGGGAAGCGTCGAAAGTCGACTTGGGCCTCGAATTGGGTCTCGAATCGGAAATCGAGTCGAGAGTGGAACCGAGCCTGAAGTCGACTCGGTACGGCGCCGATTTTGCCTGCTCGCGGTGGGGCGCTTACATCGGGTCAAAGACCATCGCTTTCTGATCGAAGCGTGTTCGGTGCTGCGCAGGCAGGGACTCGACTTCATCTGCTGGATCGTGGGCGAGGGTCCGGAGCGTGGGGCGCTGGAACGGCAGATCGACAGCCTGGGGTTGCAAGAACATGTTCATCTGATCGGCCAGGTGCCGCGCGGCGATCTTCCCGGCTATTTTCGTTACGCCGATCTGGTGGTGATGACCAGCCGAAGTGAAGGCATACCGGTGGTTCTGATGGAGGCGATGGCGCAAGAAAGACTGGTGCTTGCGCCGGCGATCACGGGCATCCCGGAGCTGGTGGCGCACCAGAGCAACGGATATCTCTACGAGCCGGGCTCACTGCCGGATTTCGTGAGCGCGGTGCGCTGGATTCGAGCGAACCAGGCCGCGCTGGGGGGAGTTCAGCGGGCGGCCGCGGCGAGCATCGCGGCTGGCTACAATCGGCAGCGCAACCTGCGTAATTTTGCGGATCAATTCCTGGCCGCTATTTCTCATATTGCACAATCGGGGGATGAATATGCGAATCCTGTACTGCAACAAGTACGACTTTCCATTTAGCGGCACGGAAGCGTACCTCTTCGACCTGATTCGGCGGATGGACGATCGCGGGCAGGAGACGGCTCTGTTCAGCATGGACCATGGCCGGGAGCACAGCTTTGCCGGCCGGAGTTATCGCATACCTTATGTTGACTTCAAGGATCCGAAGGCGGGATTGCTGCGGAAGGTAAGGATGGCGGCGCATGCGATTTATTCGTCGTCGGCGCGGCGGGCGATGCGCAGTTGCGTGGCAGATTTTTCTCCGGATGTGGCGCACATTCGCGGCATCTACCACCATTTGTCGCCGTCGATTCTTTGGGAGCTGAAGCGCCAGGGCATTCCCGTGCTTTACCACCTGAACGATTTCAAGATGTTGTGTCCGACCTACAATTTTGTGGCAGACGGACGGGCATGCGAACGGTGCGGAGGGGGCGCGTTCCACCATGCGGTGACAACGGGGTGCTATGGGGGACCGGGTTCGAGCGCGGTAGTGCTGGCGGCGGAGGCCTATCTGCACAAGTGGCTGCGAACCTATGAAAGGTGCGTTGACCTGTTCCTCGCGCCCAGCGAATTTGTGCGAGAAAAGCTGATAGCGAGTGGTCTGGCGGCGGAACGCATCGAGGTATTGCCGCATTACCAGAGTCTGCCGAGCGATGAACAACTGTCGGCCGATGAAGGCTACCTGCTTTACTTCGGGCGGCTGTCTCCGGAAAAAGGAGTGTATGAGCTGTTGCGAGCGATGGTGCGGCTGCCGCACACGCCGCTGGTGATTGCGGGGGACGGTCCCGACCGCGCGCGGCTGGAGGCGCTGGCAAAGGAATTGAATTTGCAACAAGTGCTGTTTGCGGGCATGGTGCACGGGGAGAAGCTGCAAAAACTGATTGCCGGATGCAGCTTCTCGGTGTTTCCCTCGCACGCGTATGAGACGCTGGGAAAATCCATTCTGGAATCGTATGCCTGGGGGCGGCCGGTGATCGCTTCCGACCTGGGATCGAGGCGTGAACTGGTGCAACATGGGGTCACCGGGCTGCTGTATCCGGACGGAGATCGCGAACAACTGGCGCATTCGATCGGCTTTCTTTTTGACCGCCCTGACCTGATCGAGAAGATGGGGGCTGCGGGTCGAAGCCAGGTGAAGGCGAAGCACGATCCGGATGAGCATCTGGAGAAGTTGCTGGATCTGTATTACCGGCTGACCCCGGCGAGGAAACTGACGGCTTTCGAGACGGTCCCTGAAGCTCCGCCAGCGCGCCGCGGGGTGCGGGTGGCGTTCATCGGGGGGCGGGGAGTGGTTTCGAGGTACAGCGGGATCGAATCATATTATGAACATGCCGGGCACGAGCTGGCGCGGCTGGGGCACGAGGTCACGGTCTATTGCCGCAGCTATTTCACTCCTCCGATGAGCAGGCACAACGGCATGCGGGTATGCCGGTTGCCGTCGATTCGGTCGAAGCATCTGGAGACTTTCGTCCACACCCTGCTGAGCACGCTGCATGCCATGGTTTCGGATTACGACGTGGTGCATTACCACTGCCTGGGGCCGGCGTTATTTTCCTTCCTGCCGCGGCTGGCGGGAAAGAAGACCGTGGTAACCGTGCAGGGACTGGACTGGCAGCGCGGCAAGTGGGGGTGGATTGCGGCGCGCGTTTTACGCTTAGGCGAAGCGGCGGCGGTGCGCTCGCCGAACGCGACGATGGTGGTTTCGCAAACGCTGCAACGGCACTACAGGGAAAAATACAAGCGCGACACGATTTATATTCCGAACGGAGCCGCGCTGATGCCGCGGCGTCTGCCGTGGAAGCTGACGGAATGGAATCTTCACCCGAAGAACTATGTGCTGTTCCTGGGTAGATTTTCAAAGGAAAAGAACTGCGAGCTGCTGATCGAGGCTTTTGAGAATGTGAACAGCAGCATGAAGCTGGTGCTGGCGGGGGGATCGAGCCACTCCGATGAATACGTCAGAGGACTGCGGCGTCACGAATCGGATCGGGTACGTTTTCTTCCGTGGGTTTCGGGAAGCGACCTGGAAGAATTGCTGACGAATGCCGCCCTTTTGGCGCTGCCTTCGGATCTGGAGGGCATGTCGCTGGCGCTGCTTGACGCGATGGCGGCCGGAGTCTGCGTGCTGACCAGCGACATCCCGGAAAATAAGGAAGTGGTGCAGGATGCGGGCTTCACCTTCCGGCGGGGCGAACGGGCGGACCTGGAGCGGATGCTGGAACTGCTCATCCACCATCCGGAAATTCGGCAACAGGCTGCCAACCGCGGACGTGAGCGGATCCGGAGCGAACATCTGTGGTCTGACATAGCCCAGTCGATCGAAGCGGCATATTACAAAGTTCTCGGCTGGAGCGAACAGGTGAAGAGGCATGAGGCGGCGAGTGGGGGAGTTCCGGCGAGCGCGGAAATTCAGGAAAGCCACTTGGATCGGGCTGAGGTCAACTGAGCGGCAAATTGCGGTAGTGGGTCGCTTGGAAAATAGTTCCCCAGCGGCTTAAAGCCGCGGTTGAGTTGCGGGAGTTAGGGCACGGCTAAGGAGGTTGCGGGAAAAGTGTTTTCCCAGCGCGGCATTCCCCCGGCGGCTGGAAGCCGCGGTTGAGTTGCGGGAGTTACGGCACGAGTGGAACTCGTGCCCTTCCCAAAACCGTTGTGCATCGAGTTTTTTCCACAACCTCTGAAGCCGAGCCCTCCCCCAAACCGGCGCGGAGCGGAATGTTTCCGCAACCTCTGAAGTCGTGCCCTTGCCAAAGCCGCCGTGCGTCGCGTTTTTTTCCGCAGGCGCTAAAGCGCGGACTATTTTTCAGCAGCTTAGCGGCACGAGTGGAAGAGGCTGCGGAAAAAGTGTTTTCCCAGCGCAGCTTCCCCCACTTAGAAGGTCGGCCCCGTTGCGAGACTCGAGTGTGCACCCCAGCACACTGACGGTTGCGCCTGATCACATACAGGCCCCGGCCGGGTTGGTATGAAATAAAGGGGCATCCTGAAGGCTTCCCACGACGGGAGGCCGGACGC
>Ga0074045_10003616_pt1 | contig 13898 bp, 9 predicted proteins | sample BogForMeECP23OM2_FD_94442 | JGI IMG/M metagenome (GOLD analysis project Ga0074045, IMG submission 94442) | Bog forest soil microbial communities from Calvert Island, British Columbia, Canada - Bog Forest MetaG ECP23OM2 | ecosystem: Environmental > Terrestrial > Soil > Wetlands ... | reverse complement strand
GAGGGAGCAGGGGCCTTTAGGCCTCTGAAAACATGGCAAGAAGGAAGGGGCCTTTAGGCCCGGGCCTTTGTTCTCCTCGCCCGATACAACCGTAGTCTTAGGATCGTTCCCCCAGGCCTCCGCCGCACCGCGCATCGGCCCTTCCAGAGGCGAAACCAGCAAGAATTAATTTTTCCATACCCCCCTGGGGTATATTTTAGAGACTAACTCTCATGGAATCAACAAAACACCCTCAAAATCGCGTTCAAAAAACGTCGAAAACGCACCTCTCGTTTCCCCGTAAGCTCTTTAGAACGGCATTGCAACGCGCCTCTTTGCCCCGAATCTCCACTGCCCCCCGCCTTCATCGCAATGGCCTGAACTGCTCAGACCGGATGCGCTCGTCGTGGGAGGCTGGAGGAGTGTGCGCGATTCCGCGTCACTACCCAGTCCTGCCAAAGGAGATCTCATGTCGTTCGGACTTTATGCCGCTGGTTTCGCCATCGTAATCGCCGGGCTGGTCTACGCCGCGCACCTCCTCCATGTCCCCCCGCACTGGATTCTTGTCGGCGCGGTCGTGATGATCGGCATCGGGCTCCTCTCGGCCGTGAAGGCCACAAGGCAGAAAGACGCCGCCAGCCATTGAGGATCGCTTCCTAGGCTGTATCGACAGATAGCATCTTCCTAAGTCATAGGGAAAAGCAGTTGTCACCCTGAGCGGAGCGCGTTTGGGGCCCCGCTCACGGCTTTTTCGTGAGTGGGGTCAGCGTAGAGAAGGATCTGCGGTTGCTCTTCGGGGGCCTGACTTCGGCATTGCGCCGCAGATCCAGCCTCTTCCTGCAAACCGATCGGTCGATCGCGGCCTAGGCGAGCCAGTTCGAATTTCTCTCGTCTGAGGACCGCGATCGGAGACCGGCCGAACTCCCACTGGCCGCGCGAAGCGGCTCCCGCGCGGCAGAGCGCATCTGAGAACCGATGAGGTGCCTGCCCGTCGGAATTTCCTCCTGCGGCCGCGGAAACAGTGCACACTAAGGGGATGTTCCCCTTTTCGTCCGACAGCGATCTACCCGAGATTCTTCTCGTCGACGACGATCTAGTGAGCCGCGAGGTCACCGCCACCGTGCTCACCATGACCGGCTACGCCGTCCATACCGCGGACAACGGCGAAGAGGCGGCCAGAATGCTCGTGGACGCCCGCTGCAGCCCCGGCGTCATCCTGATGGATGCGCAAATGCCGGGCCTGAGCGGCGCCGAGCTCATCGCGCAGCTCCGCGCCAACAGCAAAGCCTCGATCTTTACCATCAGCGCCAGCGAGCCGCCGCAAGAGATCGTCGAAGCCGCCGACGGCTTCCTGCTCAAGCCATTCGGAGCCGAGGCGCTGCGCAAGCTCATCGAGGGCGGCCAGCCGCCGCAGGCGCCTGCCGGGCTCGATCCCCATGACCCGGTCCTCAATCTTGAAATTCTCGCCCAGTTTCGCAAGATCATGCCAGAGCCCGCGGTCCGGCAGATCTACGCGGCCGTGGTCACCGACCTCGGCAAGCGAATCGACGCGCTTTCGAGCGCGATCGAAAGGCGCGATGCGGCCGAGATCCGGCGCATCGGCCACGCCATCAAAGGCGGTTGCGGCATGGCGGGGGCGGTGCAGGTGGCGCATGTGGGCGCTTTGCTGGAGGCCGTGCCCCTTGATGCCAAAGATAACCAATTGGATAACAGCGCCGCTCTGCTCGGCGATTTGCGCACCGCGGCCCAAGGGTTAGAGCGTATGCTGGATGCTGAGTTGCCAGCCTGATGGCCAAGCATGCCGGCCGGAGCGCTCCTGGAGCTGGCAGGAGGCAACTTGGAAGGAAACCAAGAGGGCCGGATGAGCAAGGAATCCCCTGAATTCGGCCATTGGAGGCAAGCCGCGCAAATGGAAAGGCCCATTCGAATCGTGCTGGCGGACGACCACCCGGTGGTTCGCATCGGCGTGCGCAACATGTTGACCGAAGCGGATGGCTTCGAGGTTGTCGGCGATGCCTCGGATGGCGACGAGGCCATCACGGAGACCCTCGAAAGACAGCCCGACGTTCTGCTTCTCGACGTGTCAATGCCGCGGCTGCCCGGCCTTGAGGCCATGCGCGCCATCATGAGTGGCCCGTCCACCGCCAAGATCCTGCTCCTCACCTCCACCATCACCACGCAGCAAATCATCGAGGCCCTGCACATCGGTGCCCGCGGCATCGTACTCAAAGACGCCATCGCCGGCCACCTGCAAACCGCCATTCGCACCGTGGTCGCCGGCGACTACTGGATCGGCGGCAAGCGCGTCGTCAATCTGGTGTCCGCGCTGCACGACCTGATGCAGCAGGCGGCGGTTCCCACGCGCAAGACCTACGGCCTCACCCCGCGCGAGCTCGAGGTGGTGGGTTGCATCGTGGAAGGCTGCAGCAATCGCGACATTGCCAAGCAATTCACCCTCAGCGAAGAGACCGTCAAGCGCCACCTCTCCAACATCTTCGACAAAACCGGCGTCTCCACGCGCCTGGAACTGGCTCTCTTCGCCATCGCGCATCATCTCGTGACGCCGCAGTAGTTTCCCGCGCTGGCTCAAATGTGCCAGAGCCGGTCAGAAGCCAGGCTTTGGGCAGCTCCCGAGAGACGCTTCCTGGAAACAAAGCCCGCGTAGCGGGCAAAAGACGGTAGCCCCAGGCGTAACAGCCTGGCAAGCCTGGGGAAAGAGATCGCAACCCGCGTCGCCAGCCCGCTCGCGCGGGCGTAAGATTTCCGCCGATTCTGTTGCTTCGATTTAGGATGAAGTGGATCGCCAACGCCGGAAACGCGCAAAGCTACCTCCGCTGACATCGCGAATCGCGCGAACTCCGCGCGTTCGAATGCACACGCCGGCTTCCCTATGCTAGGCTGGCCGAGCCAAGCTCCCGCGCGGAAGATCGGTTGATCGCCGCACCACCAAGTGCGTTGAGATCGGCCACTCCCGCTGTTCTGACATGGGGTGATTCGGCTCCACGCCGGCGCGAAGCGCCTGCACCGCCGCTTCCGCCAGATCCCGGCACGACATCTGCACCGTGGTCAGCGGCGGCAGCATGAATTGCGCCAGGTGAATGTCGTCGAAGCCAACCACCGAGATGTCGGCCGGCACTTTGTGCACGGTCTCGTCCAGAGCGTGCAGCACGCCGATGGCCGTCAAATCGTTGGAGCAGAGGACAGCCGTGGGCAGGCGAGGCAGCGCGGCTAGCCGCTCCATTGCGGCCTTGCCGCCCTCCATGGTGTGATCGCCTTCCACAATGTACTCGGCCGGCGCCGCCAGTTCCATGTCGGCGATTGCGGCACGAAAGGCTTCGCGGCGCGCCACCGCCGTGCGCATGCGCAGCGGACCGGTAATGAAGGCGATCTGGCGGTGGCCGAGCCTCACCAGGTGTTCCACCGCCTCCCGAATTCCTTCACGATAGTTCACCTTCAGCAAGCGGATGTTCGACCGCTCGGGTCCGGCGTCCACGAACACCAGGGGGAACTCGTGCTCTACAAGCTTTTCCACCAGCTCTTCTTCCACGCCGAACGTCATCACCGCCACTCCGTCCACATTGCGCTGCAGCATGCGCCGGATCAGCGACTCGGTGCGCGCGGCATCGTAGTTCGTCGAGCCGATCATCACCTCATATCCCTGTGCCACGGCCAGATTCTCGAATTCCTGCACCAGCTCAGGGAAAAATGGATTGGTAATCTCGGACACGATCAGCCCGAGGATGCGGCTGCGCCCCGAGACCAGCGCCCGTGCCTGCGAGTTCGGCACATAGCCGGCCTCTTCCACGGCCTTCCAAACGCGTTTTGCCAGGTCCTTGTCCACCGTCGAGACGCGATTCATCACGCGCGACACGGTGGCAATCGAAACTCGGGCGCGTCTGGCAACCTCGTGAATGTTCACGGCAGCGCGCCGCTGCGCGGCCTGGCGCTTTCTGGGCGGGCTCATGGGCAAGAAAATTGTACGCTGGCAGGCTGCTCTAGCCCTCGCATCTTTCTTCCCATACCCGCAGCATCAGTCCGCCGGCCGGATGCCGAAAAGCGACCACCAGCTCTTCGCCGCCCACCGATTCGTCCGGATGACCTTCGCCGGAGACATTCGATACCGGCAAGGTCACGGCGCATGGACGGGGCAGCGAAGATTTGAGGACGCCGCCGATCATATTCGCGATCTCCCGGATCGCATCCATCACGTCGGCGTCGCTCAAAGTATTTTCGGGCTGCATCAGCATGGCCGCGGTTGCGGCCAGAGCCAACCCCCGGGCCAGCCGCACCTCCACACGCCCTGTCCACATTCCGGACAGGCTCACACTGGCCAGTAGGTGTTCCTGGGCAACGCTGAAGCTCTCGCGGCAAGGTTCAGGATCGAGGCGCATGTCGAGCATCTGCTCCCAAAACTGAGCGTTTGCCTTCACTAAGGAGTCTTCGTTCAGTTGGGCTCGCACAACACGGTCCTCGCCATGCCGCCGGGAATCTTCGGCCGCTTCAGACTCTATCGGGGGCTTTTCCTCGTGGCGTTAAGCGCCTGCCCCCGGCGCCTTTGCCGGGTGGCGTGATTTGGCTCACATTTAAGGGTGCGCTCTGGCACATCACCCGCCATCCTTCGGTGGCACCCTCTCTGGCGTGAGGTGTCCGCATGCGGGAATCAGATTTCACCCGCTGGGCGCATCCAGCCACCATCCTTGTCGCCACGGACTTGAGCGATCTCGATCATCTCATGCCGTTTGCCTTGCAACAGGCCTGCGAAACCGGGGCCCGGCTCATCCTGCTTCATATCGTTTCGGCTGCGGCGGCGTTTACCGCCGACGCGGGCGGAATGCCTTACTACGACACCACCGGAGCCCTGGAAATCTCCGAACACACCATGCGGCCCTGGTGCGATCTGGCCCGCCGCCAGGGCATTCACTGCGATGCCCTGGCGCGCGAAGGCCATCCCACCGATCAAATTACAGCCGCCATCCGCCAATTCCAGGCCGATCGCGTGCTCGTCGGAACACGGAGCCGGAGCAAGATCGGCAAACTGCTCATCGGCTCGGTGGCAGAACAAGTGCTGCGCTCGGTTTACCTCCCGGTCATCACCGTGGGACCCGAGGCTCATCTCCCGGTGGCCGGGGGCGGGGAACGTTTCGTCCTGTACGCCACCGATCTGAGAGAGACCTCTCGCCCGAGCGCAGCGCTTGCCTGTCAAATTGCGGCCACGCAAGGGGCCACATTGGTCTTGCTGCACGTCGCGCCACCGGTTCCTGAGATGCAGCGCCAGGGAATGCCGGCCGGAATCGACTCCGCGGCTCTACGCGAGTTGCGCCAGCTTGCCGCCGAAACCGGTGCCGCCTGCTGCTCCCGGGTCGAGCCGGTCGTGGTCCACGGCAATCCGGCCATCGAGATTCTGGCCTCGGCGCAGGAGCGCCATGCCAGCTTGATCGTGCTGGGGGCCACGCAGCGCTTGGCCTTCGAGAATCTCATGCACGACCGGACCGTGTACCGGGTGCTGGCCCACGCGCGCTGTCCGGTGCTTACTTTGCGCGAGCCGCAGGCAATGCCCGAGCCTCTGGATGCCGAGGCCGCTGTGGCGCACCACTGATGCGCGCCTTGCCTCCGGCCTTCGGGGCCGGTTCTGTCTGGAATTAAGAACGCTTGGGCGCCGCGACGGCGCTTCGCTTGGCGCGTGCGCCGCGGTCGATTCGCGAGAAGCGCCGCAGCCGGCTCAGACATTTGTCATGCAGAATGTGAAGTTGCTCCAGGCGGGCGAGTCCCTCGGGATTCCTTCCCTCGGCCTGCGACTCGAGAATCTCTGCGGCCAAACCATGCAGCTGGCGATGGAGCGTTTCGATCGCCTGAATGGAGAGGAGCGTCCCGCGGGCGGACTGCTTCTCGGCGTCGAGCCAGTGGGCGATGCGGCATTGGCTGGCATCGAGCGACGGCGGAAGGGTGCGCCTGCCTTGCAGGCAGGCCTCAAATGCCGAAAGCCAGGCGCGATGCTCCACGCAAGCAATGAGAACCGGCCGGTTGGTGGCGTGCACCTGCGGCACCTCGGCCCAGCGCGGGTCGGGTCGCCAGGTCGCCATCCAGTTCGGGAACTCCTCGGCGGGCATAGGCCGGGCGATTCCGTATCCCTGCGCGATCTCGCACCCCATCTGCAGCAACATCAGTCCATGGTCCACCGTCTCCACACCCTCGACGATCACGTCGCGGCGAAACACCGACGCCAGGCCCATCACGCCCTCGAGGATATTCAGGTTCTCCGGCTCATCGAGCATGTCCCTCACAAAACTCTGGTCGATCTTAAGAATATTGGCCGGCAAGCGCCGTAAATAGGTCAGCGAGGAGTATCCGATGCCGAAGTCGTCTAAGGCAATGGACACGCCGAGTCCGCGGCAAGCGGTGAGCACTTGGGAGGTCTGCATCACATCCTGCAATGCCGTGGTCTCCACCACCTCCAGCGCCAGGTCCGACGGCTCGACCAGCGGATGCGCCGCCAAGTGCGCCCGCAAGCGATCGACGAAGTCAGGCTGTTGCAATTCGATCGCGCTCACGTTCACGCTGACCGTCAGAGCGAGTCCTTTCGACTTCCACGATTCGATTTGCGTGAGCGCGCTCTCGATCACCCACTGGCCAAGTTCCACCAGCAGCGGATGATCTTCGATCACAGGCAGAAACAGCCCGGGAGGCAGTAAGCCGCGATCGGCGTGTTGCCAGCGGACCAAAGCCTCCAGGCCCACAACCTGGCCGCTGCGCATATTCACGATGGGCTGGTAGTACAGAACGAAGCGGCGCGCCGCCAGGTCCTGACGGATGTGCTCGAGGCTCTCGTGACGGCTGCGCGTAAGCAAGTCCTGGCCGGGATCGAATTTGCTGAAGCGGTTTCCTCCGGCCAGCTTGGCTTGATACATCGCCTGTCCGCCTTGGCGCAGCAACACGTCGGCGTCCACTTCTTCCGTCTGCGGATAAAAGGTGACGCCTGCGCTTGCCGTTACGCGAAGCGTTACGTCGCCGATTCGCGCGTCTTCCGCCGCCGCCTCCAGCAGGTGATTGAGCGCGGGTTCTGCTGCATCCTCGTTGTCCAGATCCAGCATCACCGCGGCAAACTCATCGCCGCCGAGCCGCGCCAGGGTATCGCCTTCGCGCAAGGCGCGCTTCATCCGAAAGGCAATTGCCGTCAGCAGGCCGTCGCCCACCGTGTTGCCATACTTGTCGTTGATCGCCTTGAACCCGTCCAGGTCAAAGTGGGCCACGGACAGTCCATGTTTCGTGCGCTGCGCCTGGCCCATGGCCTGGCGCAGCCGGTCGGCAAATAGTGCCCGGTTCGGCAGCCCGGTCAGCGCATCGAAGTGTGCGATGTGCTCCAACTGCTGTTCATGCTCTTTGATTTCGGAGATATCGCTGAACAGCGCCACGTAATGCGTGGTTTTGCCCTTGCCATCGCGCATCGCGTTCACCGTAATCGCCGCGGCGTAGATGTCGCCGGCTTTTGAGCGGTTCCACATTTCGCCCGACCAATGGCCTTCGTGCATAAGGCAGCTCCACATCTTCTCGTAGAACTCCCCGCTCTGAAGGCCCGACTGGAGAATCCGCGGGTCTTGGCCCAGCACCTCGTCGCGCGCGTATCCGGTGATGCGGGTAAACGCGTCGTTCACATCGACAATCGTCCCTTGCTCGTCGCTAATGACAATGCCTTCCCGCGCGCCCATGAACACAGTGGCCGCCAGGCGCAGCCGCTCCTCGCTCTCCTTCTCCTCTGTAATGTCCTGCGCTAGGCTGATGATGCCGCCGATGGAGCCGTCGTCTTTGAACCAGGGCCGAAGCTCCCGGCGAAGCCACCGTTTGCCTCCTCCCGGCGCCGGCAGCACGGCATCGGGCGGATGCAGTTCCTCTCCGGCAAGCGCACGTCGCTGCTCCTCTTTCCACTGCTCCGGCACATGCGGAATCACCTCATGGAGGGACCGGCCGATAATCTCCTGGCCAACAAGAGACTCGGTCTCGAGAAAGCGCCGGCTAACGGCCAGGTACCGCATCTCGCGATCGAGCATGATGATCGACGCCGGCGCGTAATCGACGAACAACCGTAATAGTTCCTGGCTTTTGTAAAGATCGGCTTCGGCCTGCTTCCTTTGCGTAATATCCTCGGAGCAGACGAGGACGCCCCCGACCGAGCCATCGCCGGTCCGCCAGGGGAGGATCTCGCGCCGCAACCACTGGATACTCCCGTTCGCTCTGGTAAGCTGCCTTTCGCTCGCCGGAAGCGACTCTCCCGTCAGGCCGCGGCGATGCTCTTCCCGCCACACCTCCGGAATCTCCGGCATGACCTCATAGTGCGAGCGGCCGATCAGGTCGCCATCCTGAAGGGAATGCATCTCCAGCCATCTGCGGCTCACCGCCAGATAGCGCATTTCGCGGTCGAACATGGCCAGCGCCGCCGGTGCGTGCGCGATGAACAGTTGCAGCAGATGCTGGCTCTCGCGCAGCGATTCCCGAGCCTCCCTGGCGTCGGTGACGTCCCGGATCGTGCCAAACATTCTCGCCGGACGCCCATGGCCGTCGAGCTCCAGCCTTCCCAGGCCATGCACCCATCGCGTGGCTCCGTCTGTCTGACGAATCACGCGATATTCCCGGTCAAAGGGCTTCCTCTGGCCAAGCACCTCATCTCTGAAATAGGCAACCATCGGCGCGCGATCGTCGGGATGGAGCAGGGCAGACCATCCGCTGACCGTGCGCTCATATTTCTGATCAATTCCAAAGATCTCATCCAAGACATCCGAACTCGTCCACGCTCCAGAGTCGATATCCAGCAAATAGCTGCCCAGACGGGCAATTCTTTGCGCCTCGCGCAGCGACTCCTCGCTTGCGCGAAGCCGGTGCTCGATCTCGACATTTTCGGTCACGTCCAGGGCCACCCCGAAGAGGCCAATGATTTCGCCGCCCGGCCCGTTGATCGGGTACTTGCGGTTGTGAATCCATCGCATCCCATCCCCTACGGGAACCTGGTGGATCAAAGTCGTGCACTGGCCCTCGGAGAATGCTCTTTCCTCAAGCCCGTAGTACTCGTCGGCGGCCTTCTCGGGGTGAAGGTCGTAATCGGTGACGCCCACCACATCGGGGCTGCCGGCACTCGATCCATTCAGTTCGGCCAGGGTCCGGCTCGCCGCCAGCATCACGTGGTTGCGATTCTTGATGTAGAGATAGCCGGTGCTTTGCTCGATGAGACTCTTGAAATTGCTGATCAGAGCGGCATCCCCGGGCTCCTTCGCCGTTCGCGCATCGGCCAGATGCAGCGCGAGAGCCACCGCACCGTCCGCGGTTCGCTCCTTACTGAAATGCCCGCAGCTGCAGACGATCCTCCCGTCGGCGTGGCGAAGGCGAAGGCGGATCGGACCGGATGGTTTGTCAAGGTTCGGCGAAAACAGACAATCCGCCAGGGAAGCATCATCCCGGTGCACACGGTCTTGGAGACGGACCTTCGCAGAGAGAAGATCCTGCCCGGAAAAACCAAGCAGTGCCTCGACTCCGTCGCCCACCGACCTGAGTTGCGGCGGATTCGTCAGTACGAGGCGGAAAGCAACATGCGGCATTTGGCCCAGCTCTCCTACAATGTCCCTCTCTTGCGCAACGCAGGTTACCATAGCGAATTTTCAGCAGGCAAGAGAATCGTAAGGGATCGCAGGGGAACAATCCATCGCACTGGAAGCGAAAGATGGGTGCTACTTTCCGGGAGTGTCTTTGCCATTCCGCTGACCCATTTTGAAACAGCCTCTCCTCAAGCGTTGTTGCCCGCGTTGGCTCTAGGCGCTGCCGTGAATCCGCAAGGTCCCGCAGAAGCATCTGCGGCGCGCCACGAGCCGCTAGATCGCGGTTCATAATTCTTATCGGCGGTCCCTCACAAAAGGATTCGCCGGCGTGCCCGCTGCGAGAGCGCCGCCCGGCTGCATCCACTGTGTGCGGACTCTAACCAAAAATGCAGAAGGAACCAAATCGTGCACTCGTTATCCACGTGTTTTTTCTTGCAATTGCGCTTCCGGCCGAGTTATTCACTCCGGCTCTTGGCATAATCCAAATGAGAGCGTGCGCACCGCGTGGCAGCCCTGGAGCAAACCGCTGTGACCAGCTATCAACGTCAGGATGTTTTGCGCATCTTTGGCATCGGTTCCCGCCAGTTGCAAGCCTGGGAGCGAGCCGGCCTGGTTCCCAAATTAGAAAGCTACACCTTTCAAGACCTCGGGCAGCTCCGCATCCTGCGCGCGCTGCGTGAGGACGCCGTGCCCGCATCGTCCATCCGCGAGTCGATCCTGGCCATGAAGGCAGTGGCCGGTATGGCGAACCCGCTTCTCGAGGCGCGCGTAGTGCGCACCGGAACGCGCCTGGCCTTTCGTCATCGCGGGGCCATGGTCGACCCCATCACCCGCCAGTTGCTGTTCGACTTCGAGCGCTCGGACGAAGTCGAGCGCTCTCCGCACGGGGCGGGGCCGCATCCGCTGCTCCGCTCGGCCGCGAGCGCCGCCATCGACATGCAGGAGCGGTTTCGCGCCGCGGTCAAGGCCGAAGAGGCCGGCGACAAGCCGCGCGCCATTACCCTCTACGAAGAGATCCTGGCCATCGATCCCGACTACGCCGCGGCCTGCATCAACCTGGGCACGCTCTTTTTCCATCTGCGTCAGTTCGGCCGCGCCGAGGAGTTGTACCGCCACGCCACCAAGGCCGATCCAGACTACGTGCTCGCGTACTTCGATCTAGGCAACGTGCTCGACGAACTGGAGCGGCTCGACGAGTCGATCGCCGCCTATCGCAAGGCCGTCGCACTGGCGCCGCGCTATGCCGACGCGCACTACAATCTGGCGCTGGCCTACGAGCGCTCGAATCAGAACCGCGACGCCATCCGCCATTGGCAGGCCTACATCAAGCTCGACAATCGCGGCCCGTGGGCCGAACACGCCCGCGGCCAGATTCGCAAGCTCCTCGGGCGAGAGGACCTGCGCATCGCCGCCCGCGCCGAGGGCTTCATTCCCCGGCGCAAAGGCACGGCCGCGCTGCAGCTGGTCTAAAGCGCACCCCAGCCCTTCAATTCCCGGTGGCTCGTTTCGCCGCTTGAGCTACTTCGCGGATATGCGCCGGCCTCGTGCGGCAGCAGCCGCCCACGATCTGCGCTTCTGCCTCGAACCACTCCGCCGCCTTCGCGCCAAATTCCGCCGGGTCAGTGACTCCGATCCAGCAGCGCCGCCCGGCGTCCCAGCCTTCGCCGGAGTTGGGATACACCAGCACCGGCTTGTCCGACGCCGTGCGAAGTTCCGCGATCAGCGGCGGAATCCACTTGGGTGGGACGCAGTTCACGCCAACCGCGGCCGTTTGCGGAAACGAGGCAACCAGCGCAGCGCAATCCGCTACGCGCTCGCCGTGCGAAACGTGCCTCTCATCGCGGCAGGAGAAGCTGAACCAGGCGCAAATCTCCGGCCATCGGGCCAGCGCCTCACCCACCGCGCGTGCTTCGTCGAGTGAAGGGAAGGTCTCGAAAGCCAGCAGATCCGGCCGCCTGTCTCCGGCTGCGTGCGCGAAGATTTCAATCCGCTCGCGATGAAAGCGAACCAAGTCGCCGTAAGAGCAGTCGTAGTTGCCGTGGTACTCGCCGCCATTGTGCAGCGCCGCGCCATACGGCCCCAGCGACCCGGCAACGAGCACGCGCCGATCGGGGAACTCGGCAACCACACTCCGCGCCAGCTCCACCGACCGCAGCAGCGCGGCATCGGCCTGCTCCGCTGTCAACCCCACCTCCTGGTAGCCCATGCGCGACACCTGATAGCTGCATGTGGCGATGCACTCTGCGCCGGCTTCGATATAGGCGCGATGCACCGCGCGCAGCTTCTCCGGTTCGTCCTCCAGAACCTGCGCCGACCAGAGCGGCGTGTCGATGCGCGCGCCGAGGGATTCGAGCTCCGAGGCGAGCCCGCCGTCGATCACGTGAATGCCTTCGAGAAGATTGCATCGCGACATCGGGCTTTGTGACTCCTAGAGAGCGCATTTCAAAAATCTGCTTTGTAACAAGGGCACGGCGTAGCCGTGCCGGTCTCAGAATAGAAAGGGCGTTCGCCATGGCGAACGCCCTCGATGCTGCAGGACGGAACTCCCGGTTAGCTGGTGGTGTGCACGCTGCCTGCCATCTTTTCTTCGAGCGCTGCCTGGGCGGCCGCGAGGCGCGCCGTGAGCAGGCGGAAGGGCGAGCAGGAGACGTAGTTGAGGTCGATCTTGTGGCAGAACTTGACGGACTCCGGATCGCCGCCGTGTTCGCCGCAGATGCCGACCTTAAGGTTCTTGCGCGTGTTGCGGCCCTTGGCTACAGCCATCTTCACCAGTTGCCCAACGCCCGCCTGGTCGAGAGTGGCGAAGGGATCCTGCTTGAAGATGCCGAGCTGCATGTAAGCGGGCAGGAAGTTATTGATGTCGTCGCGCGAGATACCGTAGGTGGTCTGCGTGAGATCGTTGGTGCCGAAGCTGAAGAACTCGGCCTCTTCGGCAATCTGGTCGGCGGTGAGGGCCGCGCGGGGCAACTCGATCATGGTTCCCACCATGTAGTCGACCTTGGATCCCTTCTCCTTGAATACCTGCGCGGCCACGCTGCGCACGATTGCGGCCTGGTTGCGCATTTCTTCGATGGAGCCGATGAGCGGAATCATGATCTCGACATGCGGATCGCCGCCCTTGACCTTGGCAGCAACCGCAGCCTCGATGATGGCGCGGGCCTGCATCTCGGTGATCTCGGGGAAGCGGATGCCGAGACGGCAGCCGCGTAGTCCGAGCATCGGGTTCTGCTCATGCAGTTCCTCAACGCGAGCCAGTAGCGTGCGCAGTTCCTTGAGCTTGGGCGACTTTGGCTTGGTCTCCTCGAGCCGCGCGATCTGCACAAGCAGGTCTTCACGCTTGGGCAGGAACTCATGCAACGGCGGATCGAGCAGGCGGATGGTGACAGGCAACGCTTCCATCGCCTTGAAAAGGCCGGCGAAATCGGCGCGTTGCATGGGCAACAGTTTCTTGAGAGCCGCGCGGCGTTCCTTTTCGCTTTCGGCAAGAATCATGGTGCGCATGTGGCCAATGCGATCCTCGGCAAAGAACATGTGCTCAGTGCGGCAGAGGCCGATGCCTTCAGCCCCGAACGTGCGAGCCATTTTGGCGTCGCGGGGGATGTCGGCATTGGCGCGGATGCGCAGGCGGCGGACAGGATCAACCCATGCCATGAACTTGACGAGATCGGGATCGTCGGGCTGGGCGTCGAGTGTCTTGAGCTTGCCGGCGATCACTCGGCCGGTGGTGCCGTCGAGGGAGAGCCAGTCGCCCTGCTTGTAGGTGTGGCCCTTGACGCGGAGTTCCTTCTTGCCTTCGTCGACCACGCAATCGCCGGCGCCGGCCACGCAGCATTTACCCATGCCGCGGGTAACCACAGCCGCGTGCGAGGTCATGCCGCCGCGCGAGGTGAGAATGCCCGCCGCAACTTCCATGCCGGCGATATCTTCAGGAGTGGTTTCGCCGCGGACCAGGATGATGACTTTGTAGGAGCCGTCGGCGTGACGCTTGACTGCTTCTTCCGCGGTGAAGACGATTTGGCCGACAGCCGCGCCAGGCGAGGCCGGCAGGCCGGTGGCGAGCACTTCGATCTTCTCGCCTTTTTCAACGAGGCGCGGAACCAGGAAGTCGTAGAGCTGGTTGGGCTCGACGCGGTGGATGGCTTCTTCCTGCGTGATGAGGCCTTCGCGCACCATGTCGATGGCGACGCGGACGGCGGCGAGGCCGGTGCGCTTGCCGTTGCGGGTTTGCAGCATGTAGAGCTTGCCATCCTGGATGGTGAACTCGAAGTCCTGAACGTCTTTGAAATGGGATTCGAGGGTCTTGCGAATGTTCTCGAGCTCGGCCAACGCCGCGGGCATGTG
>Ga0074045_10003615_pt1 | contig 13898 bp, 8 predicted proteins | sample BogForMeECP23OM2_FD_94442 | JGI IMG/M metagenome (GOLD analysis project Ga0074045, IMG submission 94442) | Bog forest soil microbial communities from Calvert Island, British Columbia, Canada - Bog Forest MetaG ECP23OM2 | ecosystem: Environmental > Terrestrial > Soil > Wetlands ... | reverse complement strand
GCAGAGCGGTTTTGGACAGCAGAGCGGTTTTGGGCAGCAGATGAATGCCGGGACAAGCGCGAACTCGACTCAGCCGACAGCCACCGATCCGAATGCAGCGGTCGATCCGTCCCAAGCTGGGCTGAACGGAGAAAACGTGCCATCATCGATTCAGGCGGCCCGGCGGCGCGCGCCGCCGGTGGCGGCCGGGAACGGCCAACCTGCTGGGAACCAGGATCCGAATGCGCCCGAGGCCCAGACGGTGCCCCTTCCCCCGAATGCCGGCGAACCGGGCACTAACGAGCCAACGCAGGGCGGGGACACTACGGCTTTGGGCGTGCCGAACGCTGCGGGGCCCCAGCCTGCCGGGACCGGTCAAAACGGGCCAACCAACCCGGACGGCAGTCCAAACCCTAACGGTACTCCGAACGGCAACGCCAATCTGGCCAATCAGATCATGCGCAATCCGGCCACCAGTCCCGCCGCGCCTCCCAATTTTCAGCAGCAACAACAGAGCTCATCAGGCAACCCAAACCCAGTCACTGGGGGCTCCATCGCCGGAGTCGCCAGCAAGATGCACGGCAGGTCCATCAAGGTGTTCAACGATCAAACCGACTACGCCAAGTGGGAGTTTATTTACGACTTCCGCAAGGACACCGGTACGATCACGGGGAACAACCCGCAAGGCGCCGCTCCGATACAGAATGGCGCACCTGGCCTGAGCACTAGCTCGTTCGGCCAGAGTGCCAATTCTTTCGGCCAAACCAGCAGCCAGAACGCACAGCCCGCCGCCCAAAACCCGAGCCCTCAGAATCCCAGCCCGAATCAATAAGCTGCTTTCTGCCTGTGGGGCCGAGCACCGAGTTCAAGTTCGCGTCGTCCAGCGGTCTGTGAAGACTTGTCACGCTACGATAAGGTTCTGAATGCCAGCGGTCCGGCGCGGAAACATGATCGTTTCGAGAATCATTCGCTTTTTGAAGCGTCCCATCGCGGACCTAACCGCCAGTTTCGTCATTCTGGCCTGCTTCGGTGTTTCGAGGCTGCTGTATTTCCTGGCAGGCGTCCGATTTGAAGCGGCGCGGCCACTTGCGGGCTTTTTTCAGATTGTGGATCCGGTGCTTTTGCGCGACCGGCTGTTTGAGACAACCTGGTACATGCATTCGCAGCCACCCGGCTTCAATTTCTTTATCGGCCTGGCGTTGAAGGCAACGCCTACGATCGACGCTGCCTCCGCCCTGCTCGCGTTCTGCTGGATTCTGCTGGGAGTTCTGCTTTCGATTCTTCTCTACAGGCTGCAACGGGAATTGAGCGTCTATCCCACGGTGGCGATGTTGACCACGGCCTGGTTCATGATCAGCCCAGGGGTAGACCTTTTCGAGAATCTTCTGATCTACGAATACCCTCTGCTGGTGATGTTGATGTTGGCGGCGTGGGCGTTGCTACGCTTCGCTCGAACCGGAAGGATCGCTTACGCCGGGACGTTCTTTACGCTGATCGTGTTGTTGGCGTACACGCGCTCCCTTTTTCACCTGTTCTGGGCCGTGCCGGTTGCAGCGGGGTGCCTATGGGCCTCTGGCCCGGCTACCAAGAATAAGACCGCTTTGGCGCTGGCAACCCTGAGCGTGTCGCTCGTGTTTGGCTTATTCCTGAAGAATTACATTCTTTATGGCCAGTTCACCAGCAGCACCTGGCTGGGCTTCAATCTCTGCACATTCACGACCCATCAGTTGCCTGACAATCTCAGGCAACAACTTGTCCGCGAGGGCGTCATCTCCGGCGTCTCCGCAGTGGATGCGCCTGCGCCACTTAGCTATTACGCGAAGTACATTCATCCGGTCGCGAAGACCGGTGTCCCAATCCTCGATCAAGACGTGGATTCCACGGGCCGCGACAATTTCAACAATCTGGAATATTTTCAAGTTCAAAAGTACATAGCCCAGGACGCAAAAGTTGTGTTGGCCCGATATCCTCAATGCCTGTTGAAGTCCATGGCAATTGCCTGGTTTACCTACTTCTTCCCGACCGGCGATTTTCCGGACTTTCGTGTCAACCGGCCAAAGATCTTTGGCTGGGATCGAGCCTTCAACCTGGTTTTCTTTGGTCAATGGAAGGATGCGACAGATCGAAAGCGGCTGCGCCGCGAAGGCATCGGCCCGGGAATGATTCTCTACATGGGAGCGTATCTTGCGATCGCGTTACCGCTTCTTTTCGCGTACGGCTGCTGGCGGCTGTGGCGAGAGTGGAAGATGGCGCCACGAGACCGTGCCGTGGTGGCGGTTTTGGCATTCATGCTCTTCAATATCTTCTTCGTCACAGGAGTTGTGAACACGCTGTCGAGTTTTGAAAACAACCGTTATCGATTCCCACTCGATGGGTATTTTGTAACTCTGCTCGGAATGGCCATTTCCCAGTGGCTGACAGTTCGCGGTGAACGCGGGCCGGAAGCCGTTGCCGGGCTTGGAACCGAGGTGCGGGCGACGTCGCCGTCCGGCGTATCCAACGACTTGCCCGGACCAGTCCTTCGCTAGAATCAAGGATCAGGACCTAGCAGCTTACGGCCACTCTGTTTATTCGAACTTCATGATGCGCCTCTTACTCGCCCCGATCCTGGCGATGCTGATGCTGACGATGGCAGCGGCAGGCCAGTCCCTCCAGGAGTTTCAGAAGAGAGTCAGCGAATTTACGCTGGCTAATGGATTTCACTTCATCGTGGTGGAACGGCACGATGCACCTGTGGTTGCCTTTAACTCCTATGTCAACGCCGGGTCCGTGGACGACCCGGCCGGCCAGACCGGAATTGCGCACATGTTCGAACACATGGCGTTCAAGGGAACCTCCGCGATTGGCACTACCAACTGGGGCATTGAACGGCAGCAACTGCGCGATATCGAAAAAGCCTACGACAACTTTGAAGAGGAGCGGAACAAGGGCCCCCGGGCCGATCCCCAGAAGTTGGAGCAGTTACTCAACCGGCTGAAAACGGAGATTGAGCTGGGCGAGAAGTACGTTAACCAGAACCTCTTCACGAGGATCATCGAGGCGAACGGCGGCTCGGGTTTGAACGCGCAGACGACGCCCGACTCGACAGTTTTCTATTACAGCCTGCCGTCGAACCGCGCGGAGCTGTGGTTCCTACTCGAATCACAACGGTTCTACGATCCTGTTTTCCGCGAATTTTACAAAGAGAGGGATGTGGTGCTTGAAGAACGCCGGATGAGCACCGAGTCGAATCCGGAGGGCCTTTTGAAAGAGACGTTTACAGCCGCCGCTTTCGAAGCCCACCCCTATCACAACCCGCCCGGCGGCTGGCTGAGCGACATCTCGAACTTCCGCTTGCGGGATGCACTGGCTTTCTACAAGAAGTACTATGTTCCGTCCAACATCACGTTCGGCATTGCGGGCGACATCAATGCGGCGGATGCTCGCCGTTTGGCGGAGAAATACTTTTCGATTATTCCCGCCGGGCCGGCTCCCCCGTTGATCCATACAGTTGAGCCTAAGCAGCTGGGTGAGCGCAAAGCGGTGGTAGAGTCGGATTCGCAGCCCTTCGAATTGATTGGCTACAAGCGTCCGTCTGAACGGTCTCCGGACGACGCCGTTCTGGAGGTCATTGCCGGCGTCCTTTCGGGCGGGCGGACGGGAACGATTTATAAGGACCTGGTGCGCGATAAGAAGGTCGCGCTGTCGGCCGGAGCCCTGGCGACTTTCCCGGCAGGCAGGTACCCCAATCTGTTTGTCTTTTACGTGTATCCCAATTTAGGCAAGTCGCTGGAGGAATGCGAGAAGCCGCTTTCGGAAGCTGTGGAGCGCCTGAAGACCGAGAAGGTGGACGACGCGACGCTCAAGCGGATCAGGGCTCAATTGCGAGCGTCTCTGATCGGAAGGCTAGAGACGAATGAAAGCCTGGCGTCGGAGGTTGCGTCCTATTACGCGACTTACGGAGACTGGCGAAAACTGTTTACCGAGCTTCAGGATTATGACAAAGTAACCGCGGACGACGTTATGCGCGTTGCCAAGCAGTATTTCGTTCCCGAGGCGCGAACGATCGCATGGATCGTTCCAGCTTCTGGCGCGCGCCCATCGGGGCCGGCTTCCCAGCAGGACCAAGCTGCTTCGCCGGGTGTCAACTGATGCGCAACAGTGCGTCTGATCTCAGGCGAGTTCTGACCTGTATGTTTCTGGCGTCCGTATTTCTTTACGCTCAACCCGCCAAGCCGCCTGCCAAATCACAGCCCAACCACGCGGCGCCTGACGGCGATTCGATTGTCGTTCGGGAGGCCGGACCTCTCCCTTCACCCCTGGCCCTCGTGTACCCGCCGTTGGGCGAGATCCATATTCCCAAACCCGCCATCGTCACACTTTCTAACGGGATGAAAGTGTACTTGCTGGAGAACCACGATTTGCCGATCGTTCGCGGCACAGCAGTGATTCGAACCGGGAACCTGTTCGATCCCAAGGACAAGCGCGGCCTGGCAACACTGACTGGTGACACCATGCGCAGCGGCGGCACGAAGTCGATGACCGGCGATGAACTGGACGAGAAGCTGGAAGGCATCGCTGCTTCCATTGAAACCGATATCGGCGAATCGAGCGGTAACGCTGGCTTCTCCTGCTTAAGCGAAAACACCGATGTGGTGATGGCTTGGTTCCGGGACGTGCTAGCCACTCCAGAGTTCCGCCAGGACAAGGTGGATCTTGCAAAGACACAGATGAAAAGTTCGATCTCGCGCCGCAACGACGACGCGGGGGACCTTGCCAGCCGCGAGATCCTGCGCATCCTCTATGGCCCCGACACGCCATACGGCGGAGAAGAGACTTATGCCACCGTCAACGCCATTACTCGCGACGATATCCGCGCTTTCTACCAGCGCTACTACTTCCCGGCCAACATCATACTTGCTCTCTACGGCGATTTTCACACCGCCGATATGCAGCAGAAGCTGGAGAGCAATTTCGGCTCCTGGAGAGTGACGCAGGAGAAAGTACCCCCGTTCCCACCGGTGGACGCCAAGCCCGATCCGGGCGTGTTCGTGGTGAAAAAAGAGGATGTCGCGCAGACGTTCTTCGAAATTGGCCATCTCGGAGGCGAGCTCAACAGCAAGGATTTGCCGGCCCTATCGGTGGCAGCCGATGTGCTCGGCGGGGGATTTAGCAGCAGACTCTTCCGCGAGGTTCGGAGCCGGCTTGGATACGCCTACTCGATCAGCGCGGCCTGGGATGCGAACTACGATCATCCCTGTGTCTTTCTAATCGGAGGAAGCACCAAGTCTCAAACAACGGAGGAGACAATTGCCGCCGTCCTGAAAGAAGTGGGCCTTCTGAGAACAGCCGAGGTGACCGATCTGGAACTAAGTACAGCCAAAGACTCGGCCTTGAACAGTCTCGTATTCGCGTTCGAACATCCAGTGAGCACTCTCCGGCGACTGGTCACCTACGACTATTTTGGTTACCCGGCTGATTTCCTCATCCGGTATCAGCATGGGTTGGAGGCAGTTACGAAGGCTGATGTGCTGCGAGTGGCGAAAGAGTACTTCAACCCCGAGCGGTTCAGTATCGTCGCAGTCGGGAACCCGAATGCCTTCGGACGGCCACTGAGCGAGTTGAACCTCCCGGTTAAGGCGCTCGACGTGTCGATACCTCCCGACCGGCCCGTTCAGACCGCGGAAGAAAAACAGGCCGGCCAGCAACTGCTCGCGAAGGCGCTCGATCAGATCGGTGGCGCGGCGCGCTTGCTAGCGATTCAGGACTTCACGCAGTCGGAGGAATCGCAGACCAGAACCAATCGGAAGAAACTCAGGTCGACGGTGCAGTTCATTGCTCCGGATACGATTCGCGACGAGCAGGAACTGGAGGACGGCAGCCGTTTCATCGTGTTCTACGACGGCAAGACGGGCTGGACGAACTCAAGCCGCGGCACCGAAGATCTCGCGGAAGACTTGTTTCCCCCGATCGCCCAGAATATGTCCCACCGGCTCCTGCTCATCTTGCGGAAACTGAGCAAGAATCCAGATCAAGCCACGTATGCGGGTCATGGCGTGTTCGAGTTTCTGGACGCAGCTGACCGCCCCATCAATCTGACGGTGGAAGAAAATACGGGTGTGATTCTGAAGGTCCGTTTCCACCAGGAGAGCCACGTGATTGAGGAGAAGTTCTCCGACTGGCGCGATGTCTCCGGAATGAAACTCCCGTTTCATTCCGAACTTTCCCAGAACGATAAACCGGCCGGGTTGAGAACGATACTCGAGCTGAGGTTGAATTCCCATTTGAATGTTGATGAGCTGAAGAAACGACCGTGAAAGCCCTGGTGCCTTTTTTACTATGCACGGCCTGCGTGATTGCGCAGCCTGTTGACAAAGGAAAGCAGGTTGTGGAGGATGCGATAGCCGCCTTGGGCGGCGAGCAGTTTCTGCAGATGCAGAATCGCGTCGAGTCAGGACGCGCTTATTCGTTCTATAACGAAGAACTCAGCGGTCTCGATATCGCAACAATCTACACGGAGTACCTGACCAGTCAGCCGGAGAATGGCGTGTCCGTTCGGGAACGGGAGGTCTTCGGCAAGAAGCAGGACTACTCGGTGCTCTTCCTTCAGGATCAGGGATGGGACGTTACGTTTCGCGGTGCGCGGCCCGTGCCCGATCCAAGCCTCCAACGCTATCTGAATTCGACGCGGAACAATGTACTCTACATTTTGCGCGTTCGATACAAGGAGCCGGGCATGGAGTTTGATTACACCGGAAGAGACGTCATGATGAATGTCGAAGTCGTGCTGGTCGATATCAGCGACTCGCAGGGGCAGGTGGTTCACGTGGTCTTTGATCGATTGACCAAACTGCCGCTACGGCAGACATTCTCGTACATAGATCCTGAAACCAAGCTCCGGATGGATGAAACCACCGAATTCGCAAATTACCGGGACGTGGGAAACGGCGTGAAACTGCCATTCTCAATCCGGCGCGAACGCAACGGGTTGAAGCTTTATGAGATCTACGCCAACAAGATTCTCATTAACCAGGCGCTTCCGCCCAAGATCTTCGACCTCCCGCCGGGAGTGAAGATTCTTCATAAAATGAACAACTAGGTTTATGAAAGGCGGCGGTGAACGTGGACGGGCGAGCACCAGCCGGCGCTGCTGTTTCTCGAGCCAGCGCCGGCCGGTCCTGGTCGTAAGGTTTAGTCCGCCGGCGCCCCCGCGGTCCGCCAGGCGAACATCAGGAACGATGATGCTGTGAGGTCGATCGCCGGCTCGGTCGTCGCATATGACTGGACGTTGTCCACAAACACCGCGGCATTTTGATCGGCGTAGTTGTTGAACGCGGCGTAGGGGTCGCTGCTAACATTGGCGGGACAGTTCCGCATGTTTGTCACGAAGCCACCCGACAGAACATTGGCATAGTTGTTCGGCCCCTCGACCGAGGCGCCCGCCAGAACAGGATTCGAGCCGTCCAACGACCCAACCAGATTGGCCACTTGATGCTGCATGCAATCCGGGAAGGTGGTCCCGTTGCCGACGATCAAGGAAATGCCCCAAGCGTTGGCGCCGAGGATATTCGCCTCCCAGCGCTGCGAATATTGGTCGTAGGTGGAGGATCCGGTCAGGTACGCGTATTCCTTGGCCTCGACAGCCAGGCCCGAACCGTGCGTTGTCGTATCAAACTGGTTCCATGCGAAGCCAAAGCCGAAAGGATCCGTCATGCCTTGGGTGACCGCACTATCCAGTTGCGTCTTCATATTGTCCAACAGCGCAGCCTGCGTGGTTGCCAGGCCGCCAGGGTTTCCGGCGGAAGAGATCGCCCGGTACAGCTCAAAATGTGCCAGCCCGCTCACATCGTACAGGTTGAGCGTGTCCGACGGATTTGTGCTGTGGATATAGGCGTTCGCCCAGTAGGCGGCTTTGTTGAGGTAGTAGCTGGCGTTGGGATGAGGAAGGCCGGCAGGCGGCGTGTTGCAGTTCGAAAGAGCATTGTAGAGTTCGGTGGCGCCTAGCTCCAGATCGTCTCGCCATTCAACTTCCGGATAGAAGTCGTAGGGCGCCGTGGTGAGGAGAGTGTTGTTCTTATTCGCGTTCGTTTGGGCCAGGTCGAAAATATCCTCGGCGTTCTTTAAACACTGAGCTGCAAATCCCGGGTCGCTGTTCCGATACACCTGGTATCCGACGGCAAAAGCCGCGGCCAGGCGGCCCGCCAGGTTCGGGCTGATCTTCGACCCAGCCGGGCCGGCGACGAACACCGGGCGGTTGCGGATGTACTTGTAGGGCGCCCCGGGATAGTTTGCCACATTGTCGTCTTGCGGAAGGCGCCAGATGTCGTGGTCGCTGTAGAGGTATTGCGTACCGGCAGGGCAGCCGCCTTGGCCAGTACCTTTCAGGACGCAGCCTCCGGTGCCGATGCCCACCTGATAGTACAGCGTTTTGCTCGAATCGTCCCACATGTCTGATAGCCACTCGAGCCCAAACTTCGCTTCGGCCGTGAAGTTGGAGGTCCAGGAGCCGGAGCCCATCTGGTTTGGAAAATCGCGCACGCCGATCAGCATGAGCGCCACGGTGTAACTGTGGGTTTGAACAAACTTCAGGTAATCGCCGGCGTCCCACCAGCCGCCCTCGGCGTTGATCGTCGCGCCGGTCGGCGTGAGATCGCTGACCAGGATGTCGTTTACGTCGATATTCGGCGTCAAGTACACTTTTGCATAGGCATCGCTTATATGGCCAGGCGCCGTGCGGAGAGCCGATGGAATGTAGTTAATCCCGTCGCGTTCATTTTGATAGAAGCTCAAGGCGTTGGCGAGAGGCTGGGAGTAAATTGCGTTGCCAGACCCAACCTGAAATGAGGGAGACACCACGGTGCCGATCTGGATGGTGTAGGTTCCATGACACACGCTGAAGTCAATTGCGTTCACTTCGAACGAACTGGCCCCCACCCAAGTGCCCTGATCGGCGCCCACTTTGCCCGTAAAGGCTATGTTGCCGTGAGAGTCGAGAAGCTTGAACTTTGTGCCTTGCGCTGAGGCAGGTGACATCAAATAGGCACGGCTCTGCGAACCCGCCTCGTAGCCTACCTGGTTCACTCTGATAAATGCGTTCTGCGGCGTTAGAGACGGCGCCGAGGGCGTCAATGACTGAGCCATCAAAGACGATCCCAACAGGGCAGGTAGTGCGACTGCCCCCCAAAGCATTCCGCGAAGACTGGATTGATTGTGCATAGACCTACTGTGCAAAAGGGCTTTCATTGGTTCTCCCTGGTTTCGTTTACCTAGCCACTATACTGCTGCCGCCGGTTATTTGGAAACGATTCGACGCTAATTGTTGTACCGGAACCGCCAAGACCATCCTGGCCTCTGGACCTGAAACCCCTGGTACATTCGTATCCTCGTACCGGCTTGGTGGGCTAAGGCAACCTACCTGTGGACAATTCTGGCACGGAACATTAGCTGATCGCCATCTTGCGCTGCATTTCTTCGAGCGAAACACCCTTCGTCTCCGGGTAAATCGCGTACACCACGAAGAACTGCAAAACCATCATCAGAGCGAAGAACACAAACGGCATGCCGCCCGACTTTGCCGCCATGATCGGGAAAAGGAGCGAGATGAGCCCATTCATGGCCCAGTGCGACAGACTCCCCAGGCTTTGTCCCTTGGCGCGCACGCGGTTCGGAAAGACCTCGCTGATGTAGACCCAGATCACCGCTCCCTGCGAAAACGCAAACGAAGCAATGTAGCCAATCAGAAGCCAGACCAACAAATACTCGTACTTGCCGGTGAAAAAGATGCCGGCGACACCGGCCAGACAGATTGCAGTGCCCACGGAGCCGATCAGCAGCAGTGTTCGGCGGCCAACCTTGTCGATGATCGACATGGCAATCATCGTGAACAGCAGGTTCGTGGCTCCTACCGCGACGGCTTGCAGGTCGCCTGAAACCTTGCTGAATCCGGCTCGCTCAAAGATGAAGTTGAGGTAGTAGAGGATCGCATTGATTCCCGAGAGCTGGTTAAAGAGGCCAATGGAAACAGCAAGGAAAATCGGGAGTTTGTACTTCGCTGAGAAAAGCGGCTCATCGGCATGGCCGTGCTCGCGGTCAATCGAGCCGATAATTTCCTGTAATTCGGTCTCGTAATCCTCTTCACCAACTTGCCGCAGCACCTCACGCGCTTCCGCCACGCGCCCCTTCTTCACGAGCCAGCGGGGACTTTCTGGTATGCCGAAGAGCATCAGCAAGAAGAGCGCGGCGGGGAAAGCGGCGACGCCGAACATCCAGCGCCACTCGGCCTCGCCGAAGTTCATGGTGCCAATCAAATAGTTCGAGAAATAGGCGAGGAGAATGCCAAAGACGACATTAAACTGGAACAGGCCGACAAGCCGCCCCCGCCACTTGGTCGGGGCAATCTCGGCGATGTACATCGGTCCGAGCACGGATGATCCGCCGATCCCCAGCCCACCGATGAAGCGGAAGACAACCAGGGCGCCCCAATTCCAGGCAATGGCGCAGCCGACCGCTGAAATGACATAGAGAACTGCCATTGCACGGAGGCTGAGGCGCCGGCCGTAGCGGTCGCCCGGGATTCCCGCTAACATGGCCCCCAGAATGGTCCCGAACAGTGCGCTGAACACCGTGAACCCCAACCAAAAGTCTGTTAGCCCGTAGACTAGCTTGAGGTCATGGGTTGTCCCCGCAATGACTGCCGTGTCGAAGCCGAAGAGCAAGCCGCCGAGGGCCGCTACAATGCTGCTCCTGATGATGTACCCGTTCAGCGTGTACCCGGTTTGTTCGTTGGCCACTCGTGACTGCCCTTCTGCCTGGAAAGATCAAGACCGCCCGAAGCCTTCCATTGTGTACCCTCGCTGCGGCAATGTCCATCCAGAAACAGGGGCTGCGCCAGTCTGGAAATGGAAGAACTCAGCCGGGGCGTTTCGTGAAGCAATCGGGTGCGGGCAGAAAAAGCGGCGTTCTAGCACACGAAAAGCCCGGCGCTCTCGGAGGTGATGCGCCGGGCTTCGACACCAGACATGGCAGACTACAGGCGTCAGGAGGAGTATATTACAGTCTCCAGGCGCCTTCTGTTATTTATCTTACACTGAAACGGAAATCGCCTTCGCTCCCCCACTCAAGGCGTGCATAGGGAGGCAGGCTACTTTGGCCTGGCCGCCTTGTAGGTTCCGCTGTAAGAAGAGAATTCCCAATCACCGTTGAGGACGTCGTTGTCGAGCTTTCCGGTTATCTTCATGGTTGAGGTCTCACCTGCCTCCTCCGATGTCATCGAGAATGCCAGAGACAGTTTGCCGTCGGCGTAGGTGCCGGCCACGTCGGATGCCCCCCATTTCCCGGTCACCTTGCCGCTGTCCACGACGAACTCGGCATCTACTTCCCGGTCGCCTCCGGGAGTGTCCAATACGAAGTGCCATTTGCCAGAAACATCCGGATCCGCGGCGACAGCCGTCTGGAGCCCCAACGTGAGGCACAGGGTGACAAACCCTAAACTAATCACTTTTCCCATTCGAAATTGATCCTCGTTCCTTGAGGGTATAACAGTTCGCTGTGGGCTCCCAGCGGCTCAGACTCAGAACCCGGGGAGAATTCAAATTAAAGCCGCGGGTGAACACCGGTACACGCGGATTGACTGATTCATCGAGCGAGGCGAGCGCTTCGTCACGGTCGCGCCTCAGCTTCGCCATCCAGCTCACGCCCGTTCCTGACCCAATTCTCGTCGCAGGAACCGAACGCCATCCCAGGCGATGACTTCGGGAGAAGCGGCCAGATCGCGCCAGATAGCGGCCGCCCCGGAGATTTCCGGGATGGAGAAGCCAAAGCTTTCGATGGTGACCCACTGGTCGTAACCCATCGCCTTCAGTTCGCTGAGTGTGCTGGCCCATTCCACGTGCCCTGAACCCGGCGTGCCGCGATCGTTCTCGCAAGCGTGAAAGTGACGCAGATGTTTGCCTGTGGAGCGAAGCGCGGTGGCGATATCCTTTTCCTCGATATTGGCGTGAAAGGTATCGAAAAGGATGCCGACGTTCGGGTGGTTGATCTCCTCGCACAGCCGCACGGCATCCGCAGCCGTGTTCAGAAAGTACGTTTCAAACCGGTTGAGCGGTTCGATGGCGATTGTCACTCCGTATGAGGCAAGGGTGTCGCCAATCTGCTGGTAACCGTCGATCGCCCAGCGCCACTCATCCGGTGTACGGCGACGGCCCGGCAGCAACCCGACGGGCGAATAGAGCGGCCCGGCAATGAGCTTGCTGCCGGCTTCCGCGGCGGCCTTGACGCAATCCGAAAGATGAGTCCTGGTCTGCTGCCGGACCTCTGGCAGGTCGCTAATGAGGCTGAATGGACGGGGAAAGACGGAGCAAAAATTGCATTCCAGTTGGTTCGCCTCCACGGCCTTCCGGATGGTCGAGGGGTGGATTTTGTCGGCGCCGAACATGGGGACTTCTACGCCGTCGAATCCCTTTTCCCGAATGGTGGGCAGAAGTTTGATTTCGTTGGCCCCAAACATCGCCGACCAGATGAACGTGTTTACGCCGAATTTCATCGTGCCATCCCCTCCCGCATCCAGCGGCATTCCCGGGACGGAGCCGCTACGTAGGTACTATATACGGCGCGAGCCGGCGGATCTAGCGTGCGGGTTCTTGGCTTGGCGTTTTCGGTGAAGTCTGAGCTCAGCCCATTTACCTGACCCGCTCCGCGAACGAGAAGACGGGATCGATGTCGATCGGGACACCCGTCACCCGGTCGAGCGATTCTTTGAGGCTGGCTGGCATCTGGCCGTACTTCGCGAACCACGCGTCATTGCGCCGGCGATCGCCGGTGGCTTCGATGGTGAGTAGTTCTTTAGCCAGCGACCGGATTGCATCGGGCATCTTGGCGATCACCACTTCGTATCGTGCGTCTGAGTTGCGCATGACGGCCCCCTGTCCGGCGAGATAATTGAACTCCATCATCTCGGCGCGCGAGTGCGATTCTGCCGTGCCAAAGCGGACGCTGCGGAAGATCCCGGCGAGGTAGGATGCGTAATACTCTTCGCGCCGCGACGCCGGAAGAGCATTCTTTTGGATCAGCCAATCCAATGCGAACATTCCGACCACATCGGCCTTCGCCTCTTCGAGCGGGGAATACCCGGGTCCGATTGCCTCATTGATCTGACGCTTCCCCTGCGGCGTTCGGGCAAACGACGGCCCCAAACCGTGACAGATCTCGTGCATCATGACGGCCGCCAAATAGCCCTCGCCCGACGCAAGCGCGGCCTGATCGGGACGCATCACTTGTCTGGCCACAGGTAGAACGACGTAGTCTGTCCGTGCATCCTGAAAATTCTTGAAGAAGATCTCCTTTGAACCTTTCTCTTCGTGAATGCGCGGATCGTTGGGGAGGTTGTCAGCCACCACCTGGTAGCCGTGGCGGAGGTCGGCTGCGCGAAACGGCGAATCAGCGGCTTCCATCGGTGTGGCCAGTCCGTGCTTCGACGGCCGGTCTTCGTCGGCCAGCGGCAAGGAATCCTGAATATCGGCGACATAACGTTGAAAGAGTTCCAGCCTCTGGCTGGCGGCGTCGTTCCGAATCAGTATCGCGGCGCCATAGGTGGCCTTAAGACCCAGCAGCTCGTCGTCATACGTCTCATAGGGCGCAAATACGATATCGATCCGAGGGCTCTTCAAGTTGAGCCAGGCAATGTCACTGGGGTAATAATCGTCGCTCAGCAGCGCATCGGCGCGCTTCCGCAAAAAATCGGCGAACGGTGGGTCGTCACTCAACGCGGCGGCGCGGCGCAGCGCCTCCGCTGCCGGAATCAAAAACTCGGCGAACGCAACGTGATAGGGGATGGCTCTGAGCTTATCTCCCTCCCGCCGGACGAGCGTCGTCGAAGAATATAGAGCAGCTTTTTCATCGGGGTGCTGTTTCACGTACGCTTCGATCTCATCACGCGTGAGGTC
>Ga0074045_10003612_pt1 | contig 13906 bp, 9 predicted proteins | sample BogForMeECP23OM2_FD_94442 | JGI IMG/M metagenome (GOLD analysis project Ga0074045, IMG submission 94442) | Bog forest soil microbial communities from Calvert Island, British Columbia, Canada - Bog Forest MetaG ECP23OM2 | ecosystem: Environmental > Terrestrial > Soil > Wetlands ... | reverse complement strand
GACGCGCCCACGTTCAACCCACGTCCCGCGCCGCCGCATTCGTGTGTCTCGCGCTCCCGCCCAGAGGCTTTCTTGACGACAAAGCCGGCAATTCTGCGGGTGTTTTATATCGGCACTGACAGTCTGACTAAGCCCGCGCGGGAAACGGGCGGATCATCGCCGATGGCATGAGCGTGCGGCTAATCTACCAAGACTACTCAATCGAGTCCAGCTCCCATGAGGAAACTCAGGTTACGGACTCGAGCGGGCACGTAAGATTCGCTGCAAAGAAGGCGACGTCAACGTTGGGTGCCCACATAGCAGGCGCGCTTCGCTCATTTGGCGAAGCTGGTTTTCACGCGAGCTTCGGAAGGTACGCCTACCTGGTGGTCTTCGGAAAAGGGCGACGGACTGACTATCGGAGCGACACCTACACTTGGACCGGAGGGCCATCCAGCATGCAATCTCGACTCAGCACCGAACCTGATTAGCCACAGCCCTGGTTCCCAGCGTGATTTCTATTCGCCAACGAGTGCCCGCCGCACGACGCCCGGTTCCTTCGCGATGACGGTCAGGTAGGCGCGCGCAGCCGAGTCTGGCTGACGGCCGCCTTGCTCCACTCCTGCAAGGCGCGTTTGCTGATGCCATAAGCGCGCGCGAATTCGGCCTGCAGCATTTTCACCGCTTGCGGATAGCCTTCACCGATTGGCTGCGGCCACACCTGGTCCAGTTCGATCTTGCCGCGCCTCGGGAGCCCATCGCCTCTCGCCCGGCCCAGCGTTATCAGAGTTGCATGATCTGCCTGAGGCCATCCTCCAGTGCCGCCAACTCCTCCGTCGTGATGACGCCCAGTCGGCTGCGCAGGCGTTCCTTTGACACGGCTCGGATTTGGTCACTGACCGCCACTGCGGGGCGCCCATCGCAGGCGATCGGGATCAGGATCGGCGGGCTGGCCTTCACCGAACTCGACAGCGGGACAACGATCACCGTCCTTCGCCTTTCATTCAGTACGCCCACCGAAATCACAACGCACGGGCGTGTTTTGCGAATCTCCGAACCGAGCGTCGGGTCGAGAGCAACCCACCAGATATCACCGCGCTCTGGCATCACTTCCATGGTTCTGCTATTTCGTCGCCGATTTCGTCAAGTTCCTTCTCGATTTCGGCCACGTCCAGGTCCTGGTTCGCAACATCGCAGGCACGGATCAAGGCAGCGTCGCGCTCTGCCAGCCGTGCAGCCAGGGCCTCACTTACGAAATGCGATCGCTCGCGTGAGGCAATCCGGTGCAGAAACTGCACAGCCAGCGGCTCGGGTACGCTGAAGGTCATTTTCCGCATCGCCATAATTCCATATTACCAGAAAGCCAGAATGGGAGGGCGCGGGCCGACTTCCGCTATTCAAGCCACCAAGAACGGGTTTAATGGTGCGAACACCGCCCAGGATTGCACCGTGCTGTAAGTCTTTTCTGTGGAGAAGGTCCTTGCTCGCCGAACGCGGTCCGCGAACCATCATCGCGTCCCAAAACGATACCCAATTCACCCGGCACGGTCCGATAACTGTGTCAAGTGACAGGAACGAACAGATGGGCGTGAAATCTGAGGTCAATCTTGGCCGCGAGACTAGGCACCATCGACCTGGCCAACGCGTTCACGCGTGCATGGCACGCAGGGCATCTCGTCGTCCAGGTCGACCAAGTCGTCCAGCCTGCCGGGAAGCTCGGCAGGCTTGCGCCATTCCCTATTGGGGTCTCACTTCGCGCGCTTGGCGACGGCGTTGTTTGTCCGCGTGCTGCCATCGCGGGTCTGCCGGCTGATCTCGAGTTTCAGGCTGTCGCCGTCGAGGGTGCCCTTATAGGTGGTCACGAAGCTGTTGCCATTGAATTCGCGCTTCACGGTGAAGCTGATGTTGTTCCCGTCGGCCTTGCCATCCGTTATTGGGGTTTCCATGGTGTTGCCTTCGCGTCCCGGCTGGCTGACCGAGCCGGTGAGGCCGCTGCCATCGATCTTCAGATTCAGGGTCACCTGCATGGTGCCGTTGCGGCCCTCCTGTTCAAAGGTCCACTTGCCGCTGGCGTCGGCGGCCATCAGGCAGATCGTCAGCGCGAGCAGAATCGTAGTTACGAAGAGAAGCTTTTTGATCATAGTGACTGGCTAGGCGTTGGGGAAGGCTCGAACGTTACCGAAGCTGGCGAGACCGGCGGCTGGTTGGACAACGGTTGGCAGTGTGCGATGCGTGGCGAGAACTGCGTGGTTTCCGGATATGATGCATGTTATCAACTGGTTGCGGACAAGAAGAGGGCAAGTGAAAACATGCCCCACCAAACAGGTGCTAGGCTAGCAGACGGAACTTTTATGAGCGACCAACCACAAATCGATCGGCGTATGTTCATCCTTGGCACGGCGGCAGCGGGCGTGCTGGAGGCGCAAGAGAAGCGCGCGGAGGCGAAGCCGGATCCACAACGGAGCGTTTATGAGTTGAACCGCCGATGGTTGTTCGGCGGCAAGACAAGAGCGGGCGTTACGGCACCGGACTTCAACGATGCGGCGTGGCAGAAGGTCACACTGCCGCACTCCAACGTACGCCTGCCCTGGCACAGTTTCGACGAAAGCAGCTTTCAGTACGTCTCCGCCTACCGGCGCCACTTTCGCGCGTTGCCGGGATGGAAGGGCAAACGCGTCTTCCTCGATTTCGCCGGAGCGATGACCGCATCCACGGTTACCGTGAACGGGCACAAGTTCGACGAATACAAGGGCGGGTACACGCCTTTTAGTTTCGAAATCACGCCGCATCTGAAATACGGTGCCGACAATGTGATCGCGGTGGAGCTGGACTCGACGGAGCGCGGCGACATCCCGCCGTTTGGCGACAACATCGATTACCTGACCTTCGGCGGCATCTACCGTGGCGTGCAAATTCGCGTGGTGCCGGAGACCTTCCTCTCCAACGTTTACGCCAAACCGGTTGCGGCGCTGACCACCCAAAGAGCGGTGGTGGTGCGCTGCTACCTGGAGGGACCAATCGCCAACTCCGCCACGCTCACCGCGGAACTACGGGACGGCGACAATGTATTGAAGACGGCCACTGTTACGGTGACGACGGCGGCCGAGCATCATGAGATTCGTCTCGAGTCCCTGCCCGACATCGAACTTTGGAATTTGCAGAAGCCGAAGCTGTACAGCGTGGTGGTGCGGCTGACGACGGCTGCGGGCTCGCAGGACGAGTACCGTACGCGGATCGGCTTCCGCGAAGCGCGCTACACGCCCGACGGTTTCCACCTCAATGGCGAACGCGTTAAGCTGATTGGCCTCAACCGGCACCAGACGTTCCCCTATGTGGGCGGCGCCATGCCGGAGCGGGTGCAGCGCCGCGATGCATGGATCCTGCGCCGCGAGCTCCATTGCAACATCGTGCGCACTTCGCACTACCCCCAGTCGCCGGCATTCCTGGACGCCTGCGACGAACTGGGGCTACTGGTGCTCGAAGAGATTCCGGGCTGGCAGCACATTGGCGACCAGGCATGGCAGGATCTTGCGGTCCGCAACGTGGGCGAGATGATCCGGCGCGACTGGAATCACCCGTCGATCGTGCTGTGGGGCGTGCGCATCAACGAGAGCCTGGACAACCACGATTTCTACACGCGCACGAACGCGCTCGCGCACTCGCTCGACGACGGGCGCCAGACAGGCGGCGTCCGTTATCTCTACGAGACGGAACTGCTGGAAGACGTCATGACGATGAACGATTTCGGCTTTCCGCTGCGTCCGCCCAACCACCCGCTTTATATGAATACCGAATTCGCCGGGCACATGTTCTCGACCAAGCGCGCCGATAACGTCGAGCGCGTGGCGGAACACGTGGCGCGGCACGCGCGCGTGCATGACCAGCTCGCCTCGGACAATCGCTACTCGGGCGGCACGGGGTGGTGCGCCTTCGACTACAACACGCACCACAACTTCGGCTCCGGCGACCATATCTGCTACCACGGCGTGTCCGATATCTTCCGCGTTCCCAAACCGGCCGCGTATTTTTACGTATCGCAGTGCGACCCGGAAGAGGAAGTCGTGTTGCAGGCGGGATTCTTTTGGTCTCAGGGCGACCGGTCCGCCGCCGGCGGCGTGCACCAGGTGCCGATCCTCTCCAATTGCGAGCGCGTCAAGGTGTACTGGAACGGCGAGTTGAGGCAGGAACTCGATCCGGACCGGAAGACTTACGCGCATCTGAAACACCCGCCGTTCACGATGGATTTGGGCGAACTGCCACTGAGTCCGTGGGGCGATTTGAAGATCGAGGGCTACATCGGCGGCAAGCTGCGCAAAACGCTGACGCTTTCCGGCAGCGGAATCGACGCGGACTTCAAGGTTGTTGCCGACGATGCGGAGTTGATCGGAGACGGCCGCGACGCGACGCGCGTAGTGGTGATGGTGACCGACGAATACGGCAACATCCGCCCATTCGCGACGGCGGCGATTGCACTTTCGTTGACCGGCCCGGGCGAGATCGTCGGCGAGAACCCGCTGGTTCCGGCTGGCGGCGCCGCGGCCATCTGGGTGCGGGCAAAAGAAAGCGCCGGCGTGGTAAACCTAACGGCAACACACCCGTTTCTGGGAAGCCGGTCTATCGCGATTCGCGTAGGTGCGACGGAAGGCGAGATGGTCTAGTTCGATCCGTGGCTCCGCGGCCACTGCCTGCGCCACAAAGCTACGCGGAGAGCCAGCCCAGGACGAACGCGGTGAGTTGCCCGGGCGTGGCGGGCGAAGCAGCAAGCCGGGGAGCGCGCGGGCCGAGAATCAACACGCGGTTCCAATCGACCGCCGATAGGAGCGTCACCGTGTGGTCCGGGTAGCATGCCACACGCTGCGATGCCAGGTAGACGTATTCGGCGAGCAACACGGCGTCGGTGAGCGAGCCGGCTGGATCGTCCTGATCGGGCACGGGATTGGACCGGTGCTGGTCTTCGAAGAGAACCAGGCTGCTGAACGGCTTCAACTTCTGCCGCATGCCGAATGACGCGATCAACGCCTGCGGCTGGACGCGCCGCAACGCCTCGGATGCGCCCCATTCGATAAACGAGTTACTGAACACCAGCGATCCATTGCCGCTGAGCAGTACTGAGCGCAAAAACTCGCGCACGAGCGGGTTGGCTGCGATGGCTGGGCCGGCCAGGCGGTCGATGTCGGCGCGCCGCAAATCTTCGCTCGTCTGATCCACGCTGCGCAGGTCCCTTTGGACGGCGTTGAAATGCCGCAGGAATTCACGGCGTAGCATGTCCGTCGCATCCCACGACAAGACGGTCGAATTGGGGAGAGCGGCGAACTGTGTGCCACATTCGAAGAGCCAGGTGCGTTCGACCTCTTCAAAGGCCTGCGCCGACGCACGCCCGGCGATGCTGGCGACCAACGTTGGCAGGAATTCGCCGAAGGGGCGGTCGAGCGAGAACCATGCGCCGAGCTTGGTCAGCTCGGGCCAGACCGGTTGGTCCTCGAGCGAAGCGGCAGGTGGAAGGACGGCCAACAACAGGCGCGGCGAATCGCGCAGCGCGACGGACGGCGCGGCCGCGGCGTCAATCTGATCGAAGACTTCCACGACTGCGATGCGCCACTGCGGATAGAGCGGCGAGCGCGCCAGGATGCCCACTTCGCGAACTCCCAGACCGGCGGAGGTGTCGCGAAGGCCGAGCGCCATGCGGCCTTCGAGCTCCGTCAGCGGCGCGAAAAGACGGTCGCACTCGGCTGGCGCCAGGCTCGAGAGCCAATCCAGTTGCGCGCGCAGTTGGCGTCGCTCGGCCGGGAAGAGGAACTCCCACTGGCGAAGCTGATCGTGCAGGGCGGCGCCGAAGGTTGCGGGCAGACGCCGCACCAGTCCCGCCGGCAATCGTGGTTCTTCAGACATGGAATTCCGAAAGCCTGACGCCCGGCCCATTGCCGGGCTCGATTCCCATCCAGGAAGCGATGGATGGGGTCACGTCCAGATGGCGTATCTCCCGCTCGACAACGGCGGGAGCGCCGGCCGCCGGCCCCAGCACCATGGTCCAGGCCATCCGGCAACAATCGGTGTCCGTGCGATGGTTGCAAAAGCCGTTCGTCGAGGAGCCGTCCGGATCGCGGCCGAACTCGTTCATGATAATCAGCGTGGTATTGCCTGCCAAGGCGGGAGTGGACTGGATAAAACGCCACATCCGGTGACAGATCGCGTCGGCATGCGTAATCCCACCCAGGTGCAACGAGTAGCTGCCGGAATGGGCGACCTCCATGTCGGACAGATTGACCATCATCATGGCCGGCGCGATACGTTGCAGCACTTCGCGCGCGATCACGAACGTGAGCTCGTCGCCGTTCGCCGGCGCGTCTGGAGAATGGATGAATCCAGTCAGCGCGGCCAGCAGCGTCTGCTTGACGGCCGGATCGCGGAAACTGGATTCGGAAGCGACGCCCCAGCCGATGCGCTCGTAGTCGGTCTCGAGTACCGAGGTCATCTCCTGCAAAACCCGTTCGCGTTCGAGGCGGCTGCGCGCGCTCTGCCCGTTGATGATGCGCTCAACAGCCTCGACCATTAGTTGCTTGGAGAGAATCACATTGATGCCGGGACAAATGTTGGCGGTGAGCTGTTTGTTGCTGGTCACCACCCAGGTCTGGTCGGGGCCGGCATGGGTCTGGGTCTGGAAACGTTCGAACAGCGTGCGGCCAACGGGTTTCTCGCTGCCCCAATCGTCCACTCTTTGCCAGACCCCTGTGAGGATGCTGGAGATGGTGTTGAAGTGCGAGGTCACGCCTTCATTCGCCGTGTAAGGATAGAAGAGCGCTTGCGGCAACAGATCGTTGCAAAGATGCGGAATGTGGCGGAGGCCGGCCTGCGACCAGCTCTCCTGCCGGCGGATGCCGCCCAGAGTAATCAGGACCGTTCGTCGGGAGGGCCTCTGCGCGGCGCAGCCAAACGGAGCAAGCCGCTCGGAGACTGCGGCGGACAGTATCGCCAAGAGTGCTCTGCGGGTCATAGCCCCAGGTGTTCCCCAGACAACCACAGCTTACAGCTTTCCGGTCGCCCGGACAATCTCGCGCAGCGGCGCGCGAAAGCAAACGTGCGCAAAATTGCTGCGCGAACGACCCAATCATTGTAGACTCTTCACAGAGGCGGTGCGATGACGATCAAAGACGTCGCGAAACGAGCCGGTGTTGGCATTGCCACGGTTTCGCGCGCGCTTCACGGCAGCCCGCAGGTTAGCCCGGAGACCGCGGCGAGGGTGCGGAAAGCCATTGACGACCTTGGCTACCGGCCAAACACGAATGCGCAAACGCTCGCTTCTGGCCGCAGCCGCCTGCTCGGGCTGGTGGTTTCCGACATCACGAACCCGTTCTTCCCGGAGTTGATCAAGGGCTTTGAGGACGTGGCGTTGACACACGGCTATGACGTGTTCGTCGCCTCCACCAACTACGATCCGGCGCGCACGGCGCTCTGCGTGCAGCGCATGATCGAACGGAAGATCGACGGTGTGGCGATCATGACGTCGGAAGTCGATCCCTCGTTGCCCGACTCGTTCGCCAAGCGGAAGGTGCCACTGGTGTTTCTCGACGTCGGCCAGGTCTCCTGCGGCATCAGCAACGTCAAGGTCGATTACGCGCACGGAATCCGGCAGGTGGTTGAGCATTTGCTCGGTCTGGGGCACCGCCGTATCGCGTTCATCTCCGGGCCGCTGCATCTGGAATCGGTGCGCGAGCGACGCGATGCGTTCCTCAATCGCCTCGGTGCACCGCGCGGCGGCCAGCGGACTGAGCCACTGGTCGAGGAGGGAAATCACAAAGTGGACGGCGGATTCGAGGCGATGGAGCGCGTGCTCAAACGCGCACCCGGCACCACGGCCGTGATTGCATCCAACGATCTCACGGCCATCGGAGCCCTGCGTGCCATCCGCCAGCGCGGACTGCGGGTACCCGAGGACATCTCGGTGGTGGGATTCGACGACATCCAGATGGCGCAGTATACCGAACCACCGCTGACGACCGTGAAGCTGGTCCGTACCGAAATTGCCCGCCTGGCCTGCGAGGCGCTGGTACATTCGATCCGCACCCGCGGCACGGGCGTTGAGCTTCGCCTGGACACGTCGTTGGTCGTGCGGGCCTCAACCGGCCGGGCCCGCCCGGATGAGCCACGCAGCGCCTAGCGTGCGGATGCGTTTGTTTCACCAGTTGAAACAATTGTTATTTGCCTAACCCTGTATTATTGCTAACAGTTATCGCTATATAAACGGTCTCCTGCCTGCCGGAACGCTGAATTAGCCTTGACTCGCGTTCCTAGTAGATATAGACTACTGCTAACCCGCGTGGAAACGTTTCCGGGCGGGTTCTCGCACGGTAGTGGTAGGAGATCAGTACAAAGGGAGGTCAAATGAAGAAATCGGTACCATGTGTGCGTACGATTATCTTTGGGCATCGTCTGCTGTTTCTGGCGATCGCGCTTGCCCTGGTTTTCAGTACGCTCGCTTTCGCCCAACGCGATTTGGGCACCATAACCGGCACAGTCACGGACGCGCAGTCCGCTGTCGTGCCCAACGTGAAGATCACCATCACCGAGGTTGCAACCGGCCTGAAGTACGAAGTGACGACGGGCTCGGGCGGTGAATACACGCGGCCGGCACTGAAGCCGGGCACGTACTCGGTCGCCGCGGAAGCGAAGGGTTTCCGCAGGGCCGAACAAGACAACGTAGTGGTTACCGGTGGAGACCGGGTTGGTGTCAACCTGGTGCTGGCAGTCGGCGATATCACGCAATCGGTTGAGGTATCGGCCGAAGCTCCTCTGCTGCAGACCGAGGGCACGACGCTCGGTGCGGAGTTGAACACGGCGGCCGTTTCCGAGCTGCCGCTAGGTGGACAAAGGACGTTTTCCTACCTAGCCCGTCTTTCTCCCGGCGTTCTGACCGCGGAACCTGGCGCCCGCGATGCTACCGGCGGCGGCTTTTCCGCCAACGGCGTCCGCTCCAACGGACAGGACAATTTTCTGTTGAATGGCGTCGACAACAACGTCAATGTGATCGACTTCCTGAACCAGACCTCTTTCGTGATGGGACCTTCCGTTGAGGCCATCGGTGAAATGAACGTGCTCACCAACGGCTACAACGCCGAGTACGGCCGCGGCGCCGGCGGCGTGGTGAGCGTCAGCCTGAAGTCCGGCACCAACCAGCTTCACGGCGTTGCCTTCCTGGACTTGCAGAGGCGCGGCCTGGATGCGAACCGTTGGGAAAACAACGAGTCCGGCACTCCGCGTGGACCTTACAGCCAGAACCAGTTCGGCTTGGCCGTCGGCGGACCGATCATCAAGAACCGCACGTTTATCTTCGGCGACTACCAGGGAACCCGCATCTCCTCTTCGGGCGGCATCATCGGGACCCTTGGCAACGCGGGCTACTATACCATCCCCACGTCGGCGATGAAGAGCGGCGATTTCTCCGGACTGCTGCCGGAGCAATTGTACGACCCGACCACGACCACCACGAATTCCGCTGGTGTTACCTCGCGCACGCCGTTCCCGAACAACATGATTCCGACGAGCAAGCAGGATCCGGTGGCGCAGAAGCTGATTGCGCTTTATCCGGGCACCAACCAGCCCGTCGCGAGCGGGAAATATCCGGTGAACGATCTGTTTGTCGACACGCCGGGCGCGCAGAACACCGACCAGGGCGACGTCCGCGTCGACCACCGGCTGAGCGACAAGGACAGCCTCTTCGGCAGCTTGAGTTGGAATGACACGTACAAGACCGCCGGGCAGCCGCTGCCGGGCGCGCTCGACGGAGCTACGTTCAACGGCGTTCCCGAGACGGACCTAAGCCGCAACGCGATGATCAGTTGGGCACGCGTTTGGGAGCCCACCATCATCTCCGAAACACGTCTCGGATTCACTCGGCTAGTGACTTCCCGCGTGCAGACCGCAAACGCCAGCACGGACGAGTTCAAGGCGTATGGGATGGGTGGCTTCGATCCTACCACCACGCTGAACGGCGGACTTCCCCAGATCACGTTCGGCACGCAGAGTCAGACCCAGTACCCTGGCCAGACTTACAGCCAGATCGGTGCCAACGACTGGCTGCCGTCCAAAGAGTACAGCAACGTTTGGGACTTCATCCAAAACCTCTCGGTCACCCGCGGAAGCCACGCGCTGAAGTTCGGCGCGGAAATCCGCCAGATCCGGTTCCCGTTCTTCCAGGTGCCGTATCCGCACGGTGAAATGTACTTCACGCAGACCGAAACCGCCAACCCGGCGCTGGGGCTGAACAACAACACCAGCGGCGATCAGATGGCTTCGATGCTGCTGGGAGACGTCAACTGGGGCGAAATTTCGACCGACAACTTCATTTCGTCGCAGAAGTGGGGGTACTCGTTCTTCGGACAGGACGACTGGAAGGTCACACCTAAACTGACGGTGAGCGTGGGCATTCGTTATGAGCTCTTCTCGCCGATCAACGAGGGCTTCGGCCGTCAGTCGAACTTCAATTTCGACACTCTGACCCTGGACATTCCGAAGGGGCCGGATCAGGGCACGGCTCTTCCTCCGAATTTCGCCACGGCGTTCCCAAATGTCACGGTTTCTGTCGGCCAAGTCTCCAGTTACCTGGTCCCTTGGGACAAGAAGGACATCGCTCCGCGCCTTGGCATCGCTTATAACATTCGCCCCAAGACCGTCCTTCGCATCGGCTACGGCATCTTCTACGGCGGCGAAGAGAATCAGGGCGGCAACCCGAACCGCGGCGAGTCCGCTCCGTTCAACGAGTCGCCGATCCTGGACCGCTCCGCCACGGGCAGCCCCTGGTCTGTCAATCCGTTCTTCACGGGCGGCATGCAAGCCGGCTACCCGTCGAACGTGTTCACACTCCCGGCGCCCATCAGCTTCCGCGACCTGGCACAGGATTTCCGGAACTCGCTGGTGCACAAGTGGAACCTGGCCATTCAGCAGGAGTTGGGCCATCAGATGGCACTGGAAGTTGCCTACGTCGGCAACCACCAGGCGCATGGGCTGCTCCAGCCGAACCCGAATTCCTGTCCGAACGTTCCGGCGCTCTCCGTCAATTGCGTCAGTCTGGAACCGCAACCGGATATCGGCAACTTGTTCGGCACGGCTTCCTTCGGATTCGGAAACTATGCCGGCATGACCGCCAAGTTGGAGAAGCGCATGTCTAACGGCCTGACGTTCCTGACCGCGTATACGTATGGGCACGCTCTGGCCGATAGCGGCACCACGCTGAGCGGCTCCAACGGGTTGGGCACCATCAATCCGCTCGATTACAACAGCAGCTACTCCAGCGCCTCGTGGGATATCCGCCACAACTTCACGACCAGCGCTTCCTATGTGATTCCCTTTGGCAAAGGCAAGAAGTACGGCGGTAGCATGAATGCCGTTACCAACGCGATCGCCGGCAACTGGCAACTGAACGCCGTGCTCACGCTTCACACCGGGCAGCCGTTTACGATCGATGGCACCAACTGCCAGGGCCAGTGGAATATGTGCCGCGCGTTGGCGCTGTCGAATCCTGCGGCGCCGCCTCCGGGCGGCCGCTCGCCCAGCGAGTACTTTAACATTCAGGCTGTAGGCGAGGCTCCGCCGCTCTCCGCCGTAGGTTCGGACCCGCTGCTCGCCGGCGGCAACCTCGGTCTCCAGAGCAACACCACTCCCGGCACGAAGAATCTTGACTTCAATATCTTCAAGGACTTCGTCATCACCGAGCGCTATCGGGTGCAGTTCCGCGCCGAAGCGTTCAACCTCTTTAACACGCCCGAGTTCAATGCGCCCGACGGAAGCCTGGGAGACGCCGTACTAAGCAGCTCCGGGGTCCCGATTCCGGGTGAAGGGAACTTCGGCAAGATCACGGGAACGCAGCAAGGCACCGAACGGCACATCCAGTTCGCGGTGCGTTTCCAGTTCTAACTTCGACTGTTCTCGAGTAGTGGTTCGACACAAGCCCCCGTCCTCGTGGCGGGGGCTTTTTTTGTGATGTCGGGAAGCAATAGAATACGAGTGGTGCACTGGTTGGTGGCGATGGTCCTCGGAGCTTCGGTGTTGGTAGCGGCGCAGCCAGCTTCCTTCGATGAGGAATTCCACCACGGTCTTCTCGCGCTTGAGAACAATCGGCTGGCCGAGGCGAAGCAGAGTCTGCAACAAGCGTCCCGATTGCAGCCGGAGAACCCCAAGGTGTGGATGGCTCTAGCCCAGGCGTACCTGCGGAGTCAGCAGCCGGGCCCGGCCAACGCGGCCGCCAAGCGGGCCGAGGTTCTCGCCGGCGATCAACCCGTTATCCAGCGTGCGCTGGCGCTCTTCTATTCCGAGACCGGAGACTTCGCCAAGGCTGCCGAGCTGGCGCGCCACGACGAATCCTTCACCTTCGAACTTGGCCAGGGGCTGCTCCACCGCGGCGATTTCGCGGGCGCGCTCAGCTTCTTCGATGCCGCGCACAAACGCTTCCCGAACAGCGCGCAGATCGCACTGGCGTATGGCGTGGCGGCTTACGGGCAGCGCCGCTTCGGCGATTCGATAGACGCCTTTCTGCGCGTGATCCGCATCGATCCATCGGTGGAACAGCCGTACGTGTTCTTGTCGCGGCTGCTTGACCAGGCAGGCGACCGGCTGGGGGAAATCACCGCCGCTTATGCGGCTTGGGAGAGCGCGGCGCCACGCAACTGCCTCCCCGTCTGCCTGCACGCGAAAGCGCTCAGCGCCGCGGGCGGCGACGCGGCCGTAATCGAAGCGGAGCTGCGCCGGTCGATTCAACTGAACGATGCTTATTGGGAATCGCATTTCGAGCTAGGCGTGCTGCTAGCCAAGGACCGGCGATGGGAAGATGCGGCGGCAGAGCTCAAGCGCGGCATCGAACTCAACCCGAAACACGCGGCGGCGCACTTTCAACTCGCACGGGTGTACGAAAAGCTGGGCAAGCCGGAGCTGGCGCAGGCGGAGCGGGCCGAGCACGAGCGGCTGACGGCGGCCGAAACCAACGCGGAGCGAACGCCCGGAGCGGGGAGCGATTCCGCCCGATGAGGCGCCGGGAATTCCTCGCCGCTTGCGCCGCTGCGCCGTGGCTGGTGCGGCGGGGGCATGCGGCATCGCCATTCCCGGTGAAGTTCAAACAGCAGCCGCCGTTCGCCGCAGTCATGGCATTGGCCGAACCCGGCTCGGATGAATTCCCCGGCGAGAGGATCGCGATGGAGATCGAGGCGCGCCTGGCCGCCGCGCTGCGTAGCGGAGATCTGCCGGTGGCCGCGAACTGCACGGGTGCCTCGCCCGCGCCGGCCGAATACCGACGCGTTGCTCCCGATGTGGTCACCGCCGTATTCAACGGCAGCGGGGATCCCGCGGCGGGCTGGAAGAAGTGGCGCGATTCGCTCGGCCAAGTCCGCCGGGCGGTCTTCTATTCTCTGCCGGACGGTGTGGTTCGCTATGACATTCGTAGCCGAAACGCGGGGCGGCTGGAGCACCGCGTCGGCATTTGGAAGCTGACGTGGGATGGCACCGCCGTGACGCATCTCGCGCCCGTGGAAGAAACCACTTCGAGCGCTGTCACGCCCTGGTTCCGCGACGTCACCGGTGCGGCGTTCGCCGGCGTGGAATCGTTTCACCAGCAGCTCACGAGGGGCACCGGCTACTGGCGCGCGCGCCTGGACCCGGCTTGCGGGCTGGACGTGTATGGCGAGAATGGAATCGCCACGGCGGATATCGACAACGACGGTCTGGATGAAATCTACGTCTGCCAGCCGGGGGGATTACCCAACCGCCTATATAAGAATGATGGGAAGGGCCGCTTCCGCGACATCTCGGAGGAATGCGGTCTGGACATTCTCGACGATACGACGTGCGCGCTGTTCGCCGACCTGCGCAACTCCGGTTTTCAGGACCTGGTGCTGGTGCGCCCCATGCAGGTGATGCTCTTCCTGAACGACGGCAGGGGCCATTT
>Ga0074045_10003611_pt1 | contig 13906 bp, 11 predicted proteins | sample BogForMeECP23OM2_FD_94442 | JGI IMG/M metagenome (GOLD analysis project Ga0074045, IMG submission 94442) | Bog forest soil microbial communities from Calvert Island, British Columbia, Canada - Bog Forest MetaG ECP23OM2 | ecosystem: Environmental > Terrestrial > Soil > Wetlands ... | reverse complement strand
GCAGGTGCGCGCGCTGGAGGAAGGCTTGCGCGTGGTGGAGGTTCCAGTGGCCTATCGCCGCCGCGCCGCCGGTGTGAATAAAGTATCCGGCAACCTGCGCGCCAGCCTGCGCGCGGGCGGGGTGATCCTGGGAACCGTGCTGCGGCTGTGGTGGCGGCGCAGGCAGGGCTGAAGCCTGGCAGGGTGGAATCGCGCGCGCCGCCGTACAAAGACCCGGGTGCATGGCGGCGGTGGCCGGCCGGGCGCTCCAGCCCTCCGGGCTAGGGCCTGGTCACGTTACCCGAGCGGACGTCCGCGTAGTGTGAACAGGCCCTAATCGTCCAACAGGCGCCGGACCTCCTGCTCGAGCCGGGCGGTGAGCGCCGGGCGATCCCTGGCGGTGAGGCCGGCGACGGGCACGGGCTGGCCGAGGCGCAGCTCGATATCGGCCGGCATGAACCACGAAGAGCGCGCGGGGAGAACGTCGAACGCGCCCACGATGGCAACGGGCAGAACCGGCACGCCGGACTGGATGGCGAGGTAGGCCGCGCCATCGTGGAAGCGCTGCAGGCGGCCGTCGGGGGAGCGTGTTCCCTCGGGGAAGATCAACACCGAGAGGCGCTTCTCGCGGATGAGGCGCGCGCACTCGTTGGTGGATGCAATGGCGGAGCGCAGGCTTTTGCGATCCACCGTCAGGTGGCCATCACGCCGCAGATACCAGCCGATGAAGGGGACTTTCAACAGCTCGCGCTTGGCCAGGAACTTGAATTGGACCGGCATCCAGCCCATGAGGACAGCGATGTCCATCAGGCTGGAATGGTTTGAAACGACCACGTAGTTGGAGGTACTGTCGAACCGTTCCAGCCCTACGACCCGCACGCGCGCCCGCGCGATGCCCAGCACCGTTGCGCCCCAGTGGTGCCAGAACCAGAGCTGGCGCCGGTCACCCGGAGCGAGCAGCGAAACCAGAACGGCGAAGGTGATCCCGACGGCCGTGATGAGCATGGCCACGGGAATGGTCCACAGCCACGACCGGAGGTGGCTCAGCTTTGAGGTGCGGGGCCGGGCGCGGCGGCGCGCCGATGGGGTGGGGCTGGTGGCGTTGGGAGGCAAGGTATTGCAGTTCCTGGATGCGGCCCCGAGCGTTCGGTCGAAGCGGAGACTCAGGGCGCGGCGGACGGCCTCAAACCGCGTGATTCACCAATACTCTATCCCAGCTTGCGGGAGGCTGCCGGCAGAAGCGGCTCTTGTTCGGGGCGTGCCGGGATGGGGGGCCCCGGGGCGGAGCGGAGCGGGATTACGGCGCGGGCCGGGGCGCGGGCGCGGGCAGGTCGCGCGCTTCGCAGGCCGACTGGAAGCCTTCACGGTGGTGTGAACCGTCGCAGAACGGCTTATTGGCGGAGTGGCCGCAGCGGCACAGAGAGACCGCCGTGCGCCCCGCGAGGCCGAACATTTTTCCGGCTGGATCGAGGATGGCGAGTTCGGAAGGATCGGAGGCCTCCAGACGAATCGGGCCATTGTTAAGGACAGTTGCCTTGACAGCCATGAGAGCGATGTTAGCAGATAAAAGGGAGGCGGAGTTCTGAGATGAGATTGTCGGCGCGCATGCTCCAGTGGTGTATTCTTGCGGCCGCCCTGAGCGTGCCATGCGGAGCCGCCGATCCGCCCGACAAGGACGCGCTACTGGCGGCGCGCGTGCGGGCGGCGATGGAGGAAATGCTGCACCGGCTGCCGGACTACACGTGCGTGGAGACGATCGAGCGCTCGGCGCGCAGTCCATCCGAGAAAAAGTTCCGCCTGCTGGACAGGACGCGGGTGGAAGTGGCTTACGTCAAGGGCAAGGAACTGTTTGCCTGGCCGGGCGCGCCGCGATTCGAGGAGCGGAACCTGGCCGAGATGGTCGGCGGCACGGGGGCCATCGGAACGGGCGATTTTGCGCTGCACCTGATGGCGACCTACCGGGGCAACGCCGCGCTCGAGTTCGCCGGACACGATACACTGGCGGGACGCGCGACCCTGAAGTTCATCCAGAATGTGCCGATGGAGCTGAGCAACTTCAAGGTGATCGTTCCGCCCGCGACGGGCGTGGTGGGCTACCAGGTGACGGCGTGGCACGATGCGCGGAGCCTGGCGCTGCAGCGCTTCGAGCTGGTGGTGACGGAGTTTCCATTCGGCATTCCGATCCGCCGGGCCTTCAAGGCGATTGAATATCAGGACATGAAGGTAGGCGAGACGGCATTCCGGCTGCCTTCCACGACCGAGTTGTCGATGCTGCACGATAGCGGCGTGGAAAGCCGCACGGTGTCCACGTTTTCGCAGTGCAGACAGTACCTGGGCGAGTCGAAGATCACCTTCGGCGACGTGGCGCCGGAGGGCGCCGAGACCACGGTTCGCAGCAGCGCGTCATTGCCGGCCGGCGTGAGCGTGCCGGTCAAGCTGAGCCGGGAAATCGAATTGAACGCGGCCGCGCGCGGCGACGTGGTGGAGATGGCGGTGAGCCGGGCGGTGGTGCACGACGGGCGGACGGTGCTGGCCCGGGGAACGAAGATCGCGGCGCGGATCGACAAAGTGACTTGTGAGACGACGCCTTACCCGAACTGCTTCGTGGAGCTGAAAACGGAAACGTACGAAGATGCGTCGCGGAGCGGGCCGTTCACGAGCCTGCTGGAGGCGCCGACCCTGGATTCCCTGCTGGCGCAACGCCGGATCGTGACTTCCGGCCAGGGCCCGGTCCTCATTCCCAGCGAATTCGCGCATGCCGGGAGCGACGCGCCAATCCTGTTCGTCGGACCGGGGACGCGTCTGCCGCGCGGGTACCAGATGATTTGGCGTACGCTGGAGGTTCCGGGAGGCGTAACGCCGTGATCCAGTTCGAACCCGAGATCGACAGAAGCCTGTTTCAGGAGACGCTGCGGTTTGCCCAGCGCCAGGTGCGGTCGCTGATCGAGGAGCACCCCGGCTTCTATCCGATCTACACGATGGGCGGCAAATGGAAGCATGATGGGCCCGCGTGGACGCACTGGTGCGACGGCTTTCTGCCCGGGCTCATGTGGATCTTTCAGCGCCTGCAGCCCGAGGAGAGCCTGGAGAAGGATTACTGGATCCAGAAAGCGATCGAGTACAGCGTGCCGCTGGAACCGCGGCAATTCGACCGCGAAGTGCACGACCTGGGGTTCATTTTCCTGTCGACGTATTACCGCTGGTACCAGGTGACGCGGGAGCCGCGGCTCAACGACGTGCTGGTGCAGGCCGGCAAGACCATGGCGCTGCGGTTCCGCGAGAAGGGCCAGTATCTGTGCTCCTTCGTGGGCGAGGAGTCGCTGTTCATCGACATCATGATGAACGTGGCGGTGATCTTCTATGCGGCGCGGGAGACCAACGACAGGCGGTTGCGGGACATCGCGATCCGTCACGCGCTGACGACGCGGCGCTACCTGGTGCGGGGCGACGGCTCGACCGCGCACGAGGGCATTTTTGACCTCGAGAGCGGCGAGTTTCTGCGGCATTCGACGCAGCAGGGCTACCGCGGCGATTCGTGCTGGTCGCGCGGGCTGACGTGGGCCATGTACGGCTTCGGCTCGTGCTTCGAGTACACGCGCGACCCGCGGTTCCTGCAGACGGCGCAGGCGTGCGCGGATTACTACCTGACGCACACCAACGCCGACGGCGTGCCGCCATGGGATTTCCAGGCCGCCGGGGAGGCGCGCAAGACGCCCGATACGTCGGCCGCGGCGATCGCCGCGGGGGCGCTGATCCGGCTGTGCCGGATGCTGCCGGACCCCGTGAAGGGCTTCTACTACTGGTCCTGCGCGCTGAAGATCCTGAAGACGCTGTGCAGGAAGTACACGGCCCGCAACGATGAAGGCTGGCAAGGCATTCTCAAGGGCGGGGTGTACCACATCCATAAGGAACTGGGCGTGGAGGAGAGCGTGATGTGGGGCGAGTATTTCTTCTGCGAAGCGCTGGAGAACGCGCTGCGGTTCAGCCCCACCAATGACCGCAAGCCGGTCGTCAATTAGAACGCACAACCGCTCCTTGCAGTCGCGGCTCCGTCACAAGATGCGGCTCCGTCACACCACAACCGCTCCTTGCAGTCGCGGCTCCGTTACAAGACGCGGCGACGTCGCGAGGGGGATGCTGCGGGCGTTGGTCAAGCCGCAGTTCGTACGCGGAAGCGCGCGGTGGCGGAGAGCACGATGGCGGCGGCGAGATAGCACGCGGCGCCCAGAAACAGGGCGGTGCGCAGGCCGAAATAAATCGCACAACAGATAGAGAGGGCCGAGCCGAGGACGCTGGCGGCGGCATTCATCGACCACGCCCAGCGGACAGCCGAAGGCTGCCAGGCTTCGAGTACGGCTAGGCCGCCGGGAAACGGCATGCCCATCAGGAACCCGGCGGGCGCCACCAGCAGGACCGCCGAGAGCAGGCGCACGAAGGCGGGCGCGGCGGCGAGAGCAGCGTCGGCCGGGGCGATCGCCAGGGCCAGCACCGACACCGCCACGGCTACCGCGACGGGGACCAGGCGCAGGCGGCGTTCCCGGCGATGCAGCAGGGCGCGGCTGGTGAAGCTCCCCACTCCGCTCGAGACGAGCATCGAAAAGACCACCACGGTGAGCGCGTAAGTAGGATGGCCGAGCAGCAGGATCAGCTTCTGGATCAGCCCCACCTGGACGATGATGTAGCCCGCGCCGAGCAGCAGGAAATAGGGCAGAAACCAGGCCACGCCGCGCTCGCGGGGCAGGCGCGCGCCGACCAGCAGCGGCGGCAACAGGAGGGTCACGAGCGTGGCCACGGCACTGACGCCGACCAGCGCGAACAGCGACGAGAGCGCCAGGTTCACCTTGTAGTCGGCGCTGTGGCGATTGAACGAACGGACGAAGCTCCAGACGTCGCGCGGCTGGACGGTGTAGAAGAAAAACGGCCGGTCGTCGGTAAGCGGGCGGACATCGAAGCGGTAGGAGTCGTAGAAGGGCTGCGGGTCGGGCGCCAGAAGAAGATCGCGGAAGGCGGTGAGGCCGGGCGCATCGGGCGCGTAGACGGTGTCAAATCCGGCAGCGGCCTGATGGATGCGCGCCAGGTCGTCACTGGTGAAAGGCTGGCGCCCAATGAGGACGGTGTCGGTGGCGCCCCAGCCGGCCAGCTTGCGGGTCTGTTCGCGCAGGACGGCGACGTGACGCCAGGCATCGGTCTGCCCGAGCCGCGTGAGGGCCGCGCGGGCCAGCGAGACCAGCCGCAGGGATTCGCGCGGCGGGTCGAAGCCCCAACGCGTGAAGGAGAGAACGCCGCCGGGCGTGAGGTGGTCGAGGTCCTCAACGAAAGCGTCGACGGTGTAGAGGTTGTTCTCCGACAGGGCGAAGGCTCCGGCCGCGGTGGACGCCCAGGTGTCGACGAGAGTGGCCTGGAGGACCTGGTATTTTTCCGGCGAGCGGCGCACGTAGGTGCGGCCGTCCTCGACCACGACGCGCACCTCGGGGCGGAAATAGAGGCGCTGGCTCTGGGCGGCGAAATTCTGCCGCATGATGGTGGTGGCGATGATTGGGTTGATCTCGACAGCGGTGACGTCGCGGGAGCCGGAGGCTAACGCGCGGGCCACGTCCCAGCCGCCTCCGGCGCCGATGACGAGCGTTTTCGCGGCGGGGCGCAGGTGATACACGAGGCCGGGGCCTTGGGCGGCGAGATGGGCGCGGTCGGCGGCCGTCAGATGATCCAGATCGAATTGTGAAATGCCGGTGGTGGCGTCGGCATCGATGACCACGGTGAGGCCGCCGGACGGCCGGCTCTGCACGGCGATGCGGGAAAAGCTGTTCCAGCGGACGAAGATCTCGTCGCGCAGCGGCGCTCCCTTGGCCTCGCGCAGATCGAGGAACCGCGCCTGCTTGTTGTACACCAGCAGGCCGATCAGCACGAGCGCCAGCGCGACTCCGAAGGCGCGTCCGCGCACCGCGCGTCCCAGGCCGAACCAGACGGCCGAGGCGGAGGCCGACAGCAACGCCGAAGCCAGCACCGCTCCGGGCGCGCCGGCGAGGTTCAACAACGGGATCAGCAGCAGGCAGCCCAGGGCCGCGCCCGTGAGATCCCAGAAGTAGACGCGCTCGACGCGTTGAATGGTCTCCGAGATGGCCAGCGAGACGACGATTCCGGAAAGCAGAAAGGGCAGCGAAGCGGCGAGAAAGACGCTCCCGAGAGAGGTGAAGGAGATGGCGCCGCTGCGGCCCAGCATCCAGATCAGAGTCAGCACTGTGACCAGCGCATTGGAAGCCGAGACGACGCCCAAACGGCGGTACAGGGCGGGGCCGTGCTGCGGGAAAAAGTACGACACGACGCCACCCGCGCCGAGGCCGAACAGGGCGATCGAGATGGCGAGGAAGGCGAAGTGATAGTAGAAGATCACCGAGAACAGGCGGGTCAGGGCGAGCTCGAAGATCAGCGTTGAGGCGGTGGTCAGCGCCACGCCGGCGTACACCACGCCGAAGGCGGGCCGCCGCGCGGCGAGAGGGGAAGAAACCGTGGACAAGCTACTATCCTAGCCTGCGGCGGGCTGTGCGTCTGCGCGGCCGCAGAATATGCGTGGCTACATGATGGCGGCCGGCGGCGCGGGCTCGTTGGGATCGCCCGCCCGGGAGATGGGCAGGAAGATCATATAGAGCGCGATCAAGACGAGCACGGCGAGGCCGATGGCCAGCGGCGGCTCGGCGAAGAATTCGAACAGATCGGTGACCTTTTTGCCGGTGCCCATGACGACACCGGCTTTGACAAGCCCCATGAGCGCCTCGCCGGCGATCAGGCCGGAAGCGCAGAGAATGCCGGCGTTCTCGATGCGCGCCTTCTGGGCGTCGTTATAATTCCTGCGGTCGCGGGCGACGTCGCACAGCCAGCGGATGAGGCCGCCGACAAAAATGGCAAAAGTAGTTTCCAGCGGCAGGTACATGCCGACGCTGAACAGCATCGGGCTCTTGACCTGCACCATAATCAGCGCGAAGCCCATGCAAATGCCGACCAGAACCAGCGCCCACGGCATGCCTCCGCCGACGATGCCTTGGGAGAGGCTGGCCATGAGGCCCGCCTGGGGCGCGGAGAGCTTGGCGTCGCCGAAGCCGATGCCGCCTTCCTTGATGTTGGCCTGATGCAGCCACAGCAACGGGAAGTAGAGCGCCGCGCTGGCCGCCAGCACGCCGAGGAAATCGCCCATCTGCATCAGCCGGGGCGTGCCGCCGAGCAGGTGGCCGACCTTGAGGTCCTGCAGCATCTCGCCGGCCACGGCGCTGCTGACGCAAATGACGGCCGCCACGCCCAGGACCGCCAGCACGCCCGTGGTGCCCCGCACGCCGATGGCGACCATGAGCAGCGCGGCGATGATCAGGGTGCACAAAGTGAGTCCCGAAATAGGGTTGTTGGAGGAGCCGATGGTGCCCACCAGGTTGCCGCTGATGGCCGCGAAGAAGAATCCCAGGATGATCATCACAACGCCCGCGACGGCCGCGGCGAGGAAATCCCGCGTGAACAGGAAATACAACGCGATCATGGCGGCGAAGGCCAGGCCGAGGCCGACGAAGACGGTGCGGCCGTTCAGGTCGAGCTGGGTGCGATCATGGGCTTCGGATTGCGAACTGGCCTTTTTGAGGTCGCGGATGGCGCGGCCGATGCCGGTGGCGAGGCTGGAGCGCATTTTAAAGAGGGTATAGCTGGCGCCAACTAGCATGCCGCCCACGGCGATGGGCCGCACGATGTTTCTCCACACCTGCATCGAAAACAGGGCCCAGTCGACGATGCCGTTGGGCGCCTTGGCGGCGACATCCGGCCCCAGAAAAAAGATGATCATGGGGACCAGCAGACCCCAGGCCACGACGCCGCCGGCAAAGTTCAACGCGCCCAGCCGCGGTCCGATGATGTAGCCGACGCCGAGATAGGCCGGGCTGATGGCGGGCAGGGATGCGGTGGTGGTTCCTCCGACGGCGATCAGGCGATCCGTGCCGAGCTTTACCACGCCCTTGCCGACGTCGCCGATCTTGATGAAGAAATCGCGGCTGGCGGAGAAGAGATTGAATTCGCCCAGCAGATAGATCAGCCCGCCGATGCCCATGGATTGGAACAGCGTCCGGGCGGCGCTGCTGCCGAGCTGGCCGGCCTTGTGGATTTCGGCCGCGGCGGCCGACTCGGGGAAGGGCAGATCGGGATCCTCGACCATGACGCGCCGCAGCAGCGTGACGAACAGAATGCCCAGCACGCCGCCGACGAGCATCAGCGCGAAGGATTGCCAGTAGGCGGTGGAGGAATCGAACTCCGGCCAGGCGCGGGTGATGACAAAGGCGGGGATGGTGAAGACCGCGCCGGCGGCCACCGACTCGCCGATGGAGCCGACGGTACGGGCGATGTTCTCTTCCAGGATCGAGCCCCTCATCAGGCGCAGCACGGCCATGCCGATGACCGCCGCGGGGTAGGTGGCCGCGATCGTCATGCCAGCGCGCAGGCCGAGATAGGCGTTGGCCGCGCCGAGGACCACGGTCATCACGAGGCCCAGCAGGACCGCGCGCAGCGTGAATTCACGCATCTTCATCGAAGGCGGCACGAACGGCCGGTATTCCTTGATTTCACTAGCCATCGCGGATGGAACTCCTTTAGTTGTGCGGCGGACGGCGCGGTGGAAACGCGCGTCCGGCCACAGACTGCCAGAACATCATACAGCGCGCGGGTGGTTCCGTCATCCGGCGAGGAGGATTTTGACGGGAATCCGGGCTTGCCCCATGTCCGGATCACGGGAGTGGGGCATTTCGCCCACCTCGGCGTGGTTGCTGGAGGACGATTCTTGATCTTTCAGGCAGTTTGGGGCGGTGGAGGTTTGGCCCTAGACGTGCATTACGAGAAGCGGAGACTTATCTCATGGCATACGTTATCGTTGACACCTGTACCAAAGACGAACACTGCATCGAGGCCTGCCCGGTCAATTGCATTCATCCCACCAAGGACGAACCCGCGTTTGAGACAGCCACGCAACTCTATGTCCACCCGGACGAATGTATCGATTGCGGTGCCTGCGTGCCGGTGTGCCCGACAAATTCGATCTTTCTGCTGGAAGAACTTCCGGCTGAACAGGCCGGCTTTACCGCCACGAACGCGGCCTATTTCGCCTGACCCGCGAGGCGACGGCGGCAGCGTGGAGAGGAAGCGGCGGGGAGTAGAATTCCATCCAAGAGCCACCCCGGAGCTTGCGCGGCGGGTGGCTTTTGTCTTTCGCCGGGCTCGACGGCGCGCTCAGCGGAGCCTGGCTCTTACCTTTTCACTCATCAACTTGCCGTCGATGCGCCGGCCCGCGAGGCGGGCCTTGGCGGCGTTCATCACCTGGCCCATCTGCTTGGTGGTGGTGGCGCCGGTTTCGGCCAGGGCGGCCGCGATGGCGAGGTCGATTTCCTGCTCCGAGGCGGCGGCGGGCATGTAGCTTTCAATCAGCCGCAGCTCCATCTCTTCCTTTTCGGCCTGTTCCGCGCGCCCGCCCTGGCGGTACATGTCGGCGGCATCGCGGCGCTGCTTCATCAGCATGTTCAGGATTTTGAGCTCGGCGGCTTCATCCAGGCCCTTGGGGGAATCCACTCGTTCCTTCATCAGGGCGGCCTTGATCATGCGGATGGCGTTCAGCCGCGGCTCATCCTTGGCCTTCATGCAGACAATCATGTCTTTTTGTAGTTGATCGATTAGCGCCATATTCTGATATTCTGTTGTGCTACCTAGTATCTTCTAGAGGTATCATCCCACACCATGCATATTCGTAAGCAGCGACTCCTGACGCCCGGCCCGACGCCGCTCCTGCCGCGTGCCCTGCACGCCATGATGGCGTCCGACATTCATCACCGCACGCAGGACTTCATCAAGCTCTACCCGCAGGTCCTGGCGGACCTCAAGGAGGTGTTCGGTACGCGAGGCGACGTGCTGATCACGGTCAGCTCGGGCACCGGCGGGTTGGAGGCCTCGATCTCGAACTTTTTCAGCGAGGGGGACACAATCGTCATCTGCTCGGCGGGGAAATTCGGCGAACGCTGGGTGGATCTGGCCAAGGCCTACCGCTTGAACGCCGTGGTCCTGACGGCCCCTTACGGCGAAGTGGTCGCGCCCGAACGGATCGAGGCGGCGCTACGGGAAAACCCGGCGGCGAAGGGCGTGACTTTCCAGGCCTCGGAGACCTCGACCGGGGCCGCGCACGACGTGCAGGCTATCGGCGAGATCACGAAAAAGACCGAGGCGCTGTGCATCGTTGACGCCATCACCGGCCTGGGCACCATGCCGCTCGACATCGACGGCTGGGGGCTGGACGTGGTGGTCGGCGGATCGCAGAAGGCGTTCATGATTCCGCCCGGCCTGGCCTTCATTTCCGTGAGCGAAAAGGCCTGGGCGCAGAATGCGGGCGCGAAACTGCCGCGATTGTATTTCGACCTGAAGCGCGAGAAGAAGATGGCCGACAAGGGCGAATCGGCCTGGACGCCGAACGTCAGCCTGATTCTCGCTCTGGCCGAGTCGCTGAAGTACATCAAGTCGCTGGGCATGGAGAAGCTCATCGAGAACGCGCAACTGCTCTCGCGGGCCACTCGCAGCGCCGTCACGACACTGGGGCTGGAGCTGTTCGCCCCACATTCGCCCAGCGCGTCGGTCACGGCCGTGCGCGCGCCCCAGGGGATGGATTCGGGTGAGATCGTCAAAGGCTTCCGCAACTACTTCGGAGCGATCATCGCCAACGGCCAGGGCACGATGAAGGGGCAGATCTTCCGCATCGCGCATCTGGGCTATTTCGACTTTGCGGATCTGTTCGCGGTGGTCGCCGAACTGGAGCTGATTCTGCACTCCAAGGGCGTTGCGGTCGAGTTTGGCAAGGGGGTCGCCGCCGTGCAGAGAATTTATGCCGAAGCCGCGTTGAAGCCGGCCGCCGTCTGACCAAAGGAGAGGAACAAATTGAAAGTTCTGGTTGCTGAGCCGATGTCGCCAGCAGCGATCGCACTGCTGCAGGCGCAAAAGGGTTGGGACGTGGTGGTCTCCAATCCCAAGGAATATGAAGCGCACCTGGCGGACTGCGACGCGCTGATCGTGCGCAGCGCGGTGAAGGTCAAGGCCGAGACGCTGGCCAAGGCGCCGAAGCTGCGCGTGATCGGACGTGCCGGCGTCGGCGTCGACAATGTGGATCTGAATGCCGCGACAGCCGCGGGCGTGCTGGTGATGAACACGCCGGGCGGCAACGCGGTCTCCGTAGCCGAGCACACGTTTGCGCTGATGTTGGGCCTGGCGAGGATGATCCCGGCCGCCACGGCGTCGACCACCGCGGGCAAATGGGAAAAGAAGAAGTTCCTGGGCAACGAACTGCGCGGCAAGGTGCTGGGCGTCATCGGCTTGGGCAACATCGGGCAGGAGGTGGTGCGCCGGGCGCGCGGCTTCGAGATGCGGGTGCTGGCGTCGGACCCGTACGTGAGCGCGCAGACGGCGGCCAACGTGGGCGTGGAACTGGCGCCGCTGGACCAACTGCTGGCGCAGTCGGATTACGTCAGCCTGCACGTGGCCAAGACGCCCGAGACCGTGAAAATGCTGAACGCCGCCGCCTTCGCCAAGATGAAGAACGGAGCGCGCATCATCAATTGCGCGCGCGGCGAGTTGATCGACCAGGCGGCGCTGGGCGAGGTCCTGGCCTCCGGCAAATTGGCCGGCGCCGGCCTCGACGTCTTCGAAACCGAGCCTCCGCCCGCGGGCGACGCTGTGCTGACGGCCCCGAATCTGATCGCCACGCCGCATATTGCCGGCGCCACCGAGGAGGCGCAGGAGATCGTCGGCATCCGCATCGTCGAACAGATGGCGGAGTATCTCAACAACGGCATCGCGATCAACGCCGTGAACATGCCCGCCATCACGCCCGAGCAGTACCGCGCCATCGGGCCCTACATCACGCTGGCCGAGCGGCTGGGGCGTTTCGCTTCGCACATCGCGACCGGCAATCCGCTGTCCGTGCGCATCGGCTACACCGGGCGGATCGCCGGCATGAACACCGCGCTGCTGCGCAATTCGGCGCTGGCCGGAGTGCTCGACCGGGCGCTGAGCTCGCATGTGAATTTCGTCAATGCGCTGCAGCTGGCCGCGCAACGCGGCATCGGCGTCAGCGAATCACACGCCGGCGGGCCGGCGGCGGTGGAGAGCATACGCGTGGACTTCGAGACCAGCGCAGGCGTCACTTCCGTTTCCGGGGCCGTGGTCCTGGACCGGGCGCGGCTGCTGGAAGTGAACGGAATTCGCGTCGAAGTGCCGCTGGCCGGGCGGCTGATTTACATGAGCAACATGGACGTGCCGGGCGTGATCGGCCACGTCGGGTCGGTGCTCGGAAAGAACGACGTCAACATCGCCAATTTCTCGCTGGGCCGGGAGGATCGCACTCCTGTTCCCGGAGAGGCATTGAAAGCCGTGGCCGTGGTGGAAGTGGACTCCATTGTCTCCGAGAGCGTGCTGGACCAACTGCTCAGCCATGCGGCCGTGCGGTTCGCCTCGGTGGTGGAGTTGTGACGGCCGCGCTTTGAAGGCGCAGGCCGGGCGGCAGGAGCAGGCGCGGAGCGGCGCCTATTCCTTCTTCAGCTGTTCGCGCTCCAGGGCGCGCTCGATCTCGATGACCCGGCCGTGCACCCAAGCCAGTTCGGGCGAGACGGCGCTGACCTGGCGATACGCTTCCCCGGCGTCAAACAGCAGGCCGGCGCGATCGAAGGCCGCGGCGCGCGCGATCAGGCCCGCCAGATCCTTGGGATCCTTGGCCAAGGCCGCATCCGCGCTGGCCAACTGGGTAGTCAACTGCTGCCGTACCGCATCCGGCAAGGCGGCGATTCGTTGCTCCAGTGTGGTCTTTGGAGGTGGTACGCTGCCCGAGCGCGCCACCATCACGCCGTAATGCTGCATGCTGGCCACGGAGAGCTTCTGCACGGCCGGCAGGAAACAGGCGGAGACCGGTTTGCGGTCCTGGACGGAGCCCGTGCGGATGTGGTAGCTGTCCACGTCGAGCAGGGCCTCCGAGCCCGGGGCGATAGTTGTGGTTAGCTTTTGCGGGCAGAACAGGAATGTCGCCGCCGAATCCCCGGCGCGCAGGCTGTCTCCAGTGAAGAGCACTTCGCCGGGCTTGGCGGCGACCGGCTGTCCGCCGCGAATCAGAATCGCGCCTGAGCTCATCACGAGCCCGACCGGTGCTGACGAATGAGGCTGAGCCCACGCCAGGCCGATGAAGCAGGCCGCCATGAAAATGCAAAGTACTGTGTTTTTCATTCTCACGAATCACCCCTCCTCGATACAGTGTATACCCGAACAGGGGCAGTTTTCCCCTTCACGCTCGTTTCGCCCAAAAGTTCGGCCCCGAACGCCTCCCCCAGCAGTTCCCGGGTCGCTTCGCTGAACAGGAGATTGCTGCTGAACTGCTTGTTGAGCCCCTCCAGACGGGAGGCCAGGTTCACGGTGTCGCCCAGCGCCGTATAGTCCAGCTTGTCGCCCGAGCCGACGTTGCCCACCACCACGTACCCGCTGTGGATGCCCGTCCCGGTCTTGAATCGCGACGGAGCGGCGACCATCTCCGCGGCGCAGCGGACGGCGCGCACGGCGTGCGATTCGGCGCGGTCGGATTGAGCCCCCGGATTGGTGTTCGCAATCTCGTCCGAGAAAATGGCCAGAATGCCGTCCCCGATGAACTTGTTCACCTGCCCGCCGTGGCGAACGATGAAGCCGGTCATCTTGGACAGGTACTCGTTCAGCAAGGCCACGACCGCCTCCGGCTCCTGGGTCTCGCTGAAGGCGGTGAAACCCCGGATGTCGCTGAAGAGGATGGTGGCGTGGACGCGGCGCCCCGACAGGCTCACCCGTCCGGTCGATTCCACCGCCTCCGCGACCTCCTTGCCGACAAACAGATTCACCGCCTTGCGGAACGCGTCGCGGT